>Ga0209278_1000446_pt1 | contig 32726 bp, 29 predicted proteins | sample JI81BgreenDNA_FD_187504 | JGI IMG/M metagenome (GOLD analysis project Ga0209278, IMG submission 187504) | Wastewater effluent complex algal communities from Wisconsin, to seasonally profile nutrient transformation and Carbon sequestration -... | ecosystem: Engineered > WWTP > Effluent > Algae...
GGCGTCGTCGTCCACGCCTTCGTAGCGGTAGCGCAGGTTGACGGCCCAAGGCTTTGGCGCGGCGGTGGCGGCTGGCGCGGCGGCAGGTGTCGCCGCAGGCGTGGCGAGTGCGGCCGTGGCGGCGAGCGGGAGGGCAAGCGCGATGGCGAGAGCGAGGCGATTCATGGACAACTCCGTGGGTACGTTCCACGCGAATTGTCGGGCCGTCCCCCAAGGGACGGCCTTGCCGCAGGTCAAGACGAGGCGATGATCAGCCGAGGAACTGCAAGGGCTGGCCGTCGAGTCGGGCCAGCGCGAGGAACACGCAGACCGTGACCGAGTTGATCGTCCAGCCGATGGTCAGCACGCGGGCCATCGTTCCCCAGTCCGCGCGGTCGACGTTGCCGGCGTTGAGCCAGATCGCGCGCATGATCCACGCGGTGTAGCCGAGGAACAGCAGGGCGCCGGCGAGGAAGGCCGCTGCCGGCAGGGTCTCGTAGACCGCGAGCAGGGCGACGAAGAGGATGTGGCTGATGACCACGCCATCGATCCAGAACACGTGGGACAACCGGCGGTGGCCGGGGACACGATCATCGAAGAAGGCTCGCAACATGGCACGTGCTCCTCGGGTGGTGAGGCATAAGCGCCGCCGCAGTGCGCGGGATGGACCTGGCGCGCGTCCGACGCTACGCCCCGCGATGGCCGGGGACAAGCGACGCCGGATTCGCGAACCCGCCATCCGTCCGCCGTCGCGTTGATAATCCGGGCATGTCCGAGCCCCTTCCTCCGCCTCCCGCCGCCGCGCCCGCCGAGCGCCGCGGCCTCGCCGCCCTGCATCCCGGCAACTTCGCCCTGGTGATGGCCAGCGCGATCCTGGCGCAAGGCTTCCACCTGCACGGGCTGCCGATAGCGGGACGCGCGCTCGATGCGATCGCCGTGCTCGCCTTCGTGGTCCTGCTGGGCCTCTCGCTCGCACGGGTGCTCATCGCGTCGCAGGCCGTCCGCGACGACCTCACCAATCCGCGCCTGGTGTTCGGCTTCTTCACCCTCGTCGCGGCGGCATCGCTGGTCGGACAGATCGCGCTCGGTCACGGGCACGCGCCGGTTGCGATGGGGCTGTGGGCTTTCGCCTTCGTGGTCTGGTGCCTGCTGCTCTACCTCGCCTTCGCGGTGCTCACCTTCCTCACCCACGAGCACAACGTGAATATCGTGCACGGCGGCTGGCTGATCGCCATCGTCGGCACGCAGTCGCTGGTGGTGCTGGGCGCGCGCCTCGTGCCCGAGCTCGGTGAGTACGGGCGCTACATGCAGGTGGAGGTGCACATGCTGTGGGGGCTCGGGCTGTGCCTCTACGGCATCTTCGTGACCCTGTTCTGCTACCGCATCTTCTTCCTGCGGCTGGCGCCGGACGACGTCGGGCCCCTGCTGTGGGTGGTGATGGGTGCGGCCGCGATTTCGGCCAATGCCGGCACGGCGCTGATCGCGCTCGAGGCCCCGCTGCCTTTCCTCGCCACGCAGCGCCCCTTCGTCGATGGCGTGACGATGATGATCTGGGCCTGGGCGACGTGGTGGATCCCGCTGCTCACCCTGTTCGGGCTGTGGAAGCACGGCATGAACCACCGCCCGCTGCGCTACGAGCCGATCATGTGGAGCCTGGTGTTCCCGCTCGGCATGTATGCGGTGGCCAGTGCGCGGCTCGGCCTCGCGGCCGACTTCGAGCCGCTGGACTGGATTTCGATGCTGGTGCTCGCGGCCGGCAGCCTCGCCTGGGTGGTGGTGCTGGTGGGCCTGCTGCGCCGGCTGCTCAGCGCGCCCTGGCGCGCCGCTGGAGCCGGCTGAACCACGGGCGATCCGCAGCGCCCCCTTAGGGCGCCAGTGCGCGCTTCAGGGCGAGGGCTACGGGGCGCGGCAGCGTCGGCAGGGCCCGCAACACCCAGGGCAGGGCCTTGCGTCGGGCGCCAGCGAGGCTTTCCGGGACCATTGCTTCGATGAGGTGCGGGCCCGGGTGGGCGAGGGCGTATTCGAAGGCATGGCAGAAGGCGTCCGCCGTGTCGGCTCGCGCCGCGTGCACGCCCATGCCCTGGGCAAGGCGGACGAAGTCGAGCCGTGGACCGTCGAGGTCGAGTTGTGATCGCGCCTTGCGACCGGCGCGTCCGGCACCGACGCGTTCCAGTTCGACATTGAGCACCGAGTAGCTGGCGTTGTTGAAGACGATGGCCGTGACGTCGAGGCCTTCGCGCGCCATCGTCCACAAGGCTTGGAAGGTGTACATCGCCGTGCCATCGCCGACCAGGGCGATCACCGGGCGGTCGGGGCAGGCGATGGCGGCGCCGATGGCATTGGGCAGGGCCTGGCCGATGGCGCCGCCGGTCAGGGTGATGAGGTCATGCCGCGGCGCACCCGCGGTCATGCGCGGCAGCATCAGGCCCGAGGTGATGGCCTCGTCGATGACGATGGCGCGCTCGGGCAACAGGTGCCCCACGGCCTTGCAGACCTTCGGCGCGCTCAGCCGCCCGCGGGGCCGCGCCGGCCGCCCGGCGGGCTGCAGCGAAGGCACCGCCGACTGGGCGCCCAGGGCCGTCACCAGCGCATCGAGGCAGGCCGTGGCGTCCTGGTCGGGGCCGGCGAGCACATGCACCGCGCAGCCCTCGGGCACCAGATCGCCGGGCTTGCCGGGGTAGGCGAAGAAACTGACCGGCGCCTTGGCGTCCACCAGGACGAGATGCGACAGGCCGGCAAGCTGCACACCGGCGAGTTCCGCGAGATAGGCGAGGCGTTCCACCGGCGGCAGGCCGGCGCCGCGCTCCATCCGCGTGGGGAAAACCTCGGCCAGCAACGGAACGCCGGCGCTCGCGGCGACGCGTGCCGCCGCCATCAGGGCCGGCTCGCGCAGGGCCGATCCGCCGAGCAGCAGCGCGGCTCGCCCCCCGCTTCGAAGGGCCGCCGCGATGCGCTCCACGGCCGCCGTGTCGACGGGCGCCGGCGCGGCGTCGGCCGGTGGCGCGCAGGGGATGCCGCCCTCGCCCCAGCTGACGTCGGCCGGCAGGATCAGCGTGGCCACTTGTCCCGGCCGGCCGCGCGCGGCGGCGATCGCTTCGACCGCATCCCGGCACAGGTCGGCGGTCCGCGCCGAGGTGCGCACGAAGCCCGGCGACACGTTGCGTGCCACGGTCTCGATGTCCGACTGCAGCTGGGCGTCGAGCGGAACATGGGTCGTGGCGTGGTCGCCGACGATGTTCAGCACCGGCACGCGGCCCTTGCGGGCGTTGTGCAGGTTGGCCAGACCGTTGCCGAGGCCACAGCCGAGGTGGAGCAGGGTGGCCGCCGGCTTGCCGGCCATCCGCGCGTAGCCATCGGCTGCGCCGGTGGCCACGCCTTCGAACAAGGCGAGCACCGCGCGCATGCGCGGCTCATCGTCGAGCGCGGCCACGAAGTGCATCTCGCTGGTGCCGGGGTTGGTGAAGCAGACCTCGACGCCGGCGTCGGCGAGCGTGGTCATCAGGGCTTGTGCGCCGTTGCGCATCACTCTCTCCAAGGGGTGGACGACGCGATGGTCGCGTTGTGGGTGATCGCACCGATCCGTTCGAGCCCGGTCAAGGCCATGCTGACCTTCCGTTCCTCGTGCCAGCGTTGCAGAAGGCGCGTGACACCGGATTCACCGCCCGAGGCCTCCCTTGAGGTGACGCACGAGCGCGCGCGCCGTGAGGATGCAGCCGGGCAGGAACGTGCCCTCGAGCGACCGTCGCCCGTGGCAGCCTCCGCCGCCGAATCCGGCGGCCTCGCCGGCGCTGTAGAGGCCGGGGATGGGCTGGTCATGCCGGTCCAAGACCCGGGAGTGCAGGTCCGTGCGCAGGCCCCCGAGGCTCTTTCGGGTGATGAGGCGCAGCCGCATCGCCATCCACGGCCCCGCGCCGGGGCTCGTCAGCGGGGCCGGTGCGCAGGTGCGGAGCCGGTCTGGCCGCCATCGCCGCGCCTCGAGGACGCGTCGCACCTGCGCGTCCTCCTCGGGGCGTCGCCCGCCGGCGAAATGCGCGTCGAAATCGGCCACGGTGGCCTCGAGGCGGTGCGGCGCGATGTCGTGCGTGCCGGTCAGGGCGTTCATGCGTGCGGCCAGCGTTTCCAGGGTGTCGCCGACCAGGACGTCCTCGCACTCGCGCGTGACCTCGTCCACCAACCGGCGATGGCCGAACAGTGTCTCGACGACGAAGCGCAGGAACTGCCGGTCGCGGATGCGCGGGTTGTGCTCCGCACCGGAGATGGCGAACTCCTTCAGCGCGATGCGCCGGTTCAGCAGCTGCCAGGTCCAGGGCCGCTCCTGCTCGGCCACGCGCTGGCAGAGCCAATGCGTGTCGAAGCCGGTGACCAGCGGCTCCGGACCGATCCGTCCACCGCGATGGTCGAGCCAGAGCGCCGACTTGCAGGGGATCGTCGACAGCCCGTGGCCCGGGAAATGCGGGAAGGGATGGGCGATGCCGGCCGCGTAGTTCCACATCTCGCCGGCGTTGACGAGGCGGGCGCCGAGGCGATCGACCGCGAGGTGGTGCAGCGCGCCGTCGGAGAAAGGATGGGCACCGTTCAACATGGTCGTCGGGCGCGGGCGGTCGGCGGGCCAATTCGCCTTGCATTCCTCGTGCGCGCCGTTGATGCCGCCCATCGCCAGCACCACGGCATCGGCCTCGACGCGGAGGGTCGCCCCCCGGTCTTCGTCGATGGCCACGGCACCGGTGATCCGATCACCCTGCCGTTCGAGTCCGGTCACCCGGTGGCGGTAAAGGCGCCGGAGTCGTCCGCCGGACTCGGCCTGCAGGGCGGCCTCCACGCGCTGGACGAGCGCTCGCGCGGTGCCCCAGAGCACGTGGTAGCGCGGTACCGAATTGCCCTCGCCGTTCCGGCCGCGCTCGACCCAGTTGACCGCCGGCAGGAAGCGCAAGCCCTCGGCCACCAGCCAGTCGTAAACCTCGGCACGCGAGCGTTCAACGTAGTGCCGCGCCCAAGCGCAGGACCAGGGGTCCGCGGCGTCCAGTTCGCCGAAACGCCGCCAGTCTTCCCAGGCCCGCTCGGGGTGGTCGTCGATCTTCATCCGCGACTGCAGCGGCGTGCCGATGAGGGCCATGCCGCCGAAGGCCCAGCGGGCCAGTCCGCCTGAGCGGGCCTCGGTGTCGCGGTCGAGGACGGTGACCGAGAGCCCCGCCCGCAAGGCTTCGAGGGCGCTCACCAGGCCGGCCAGCCCGCCGCCCACCACCAGCAGGTCACTGCGCACGGGCAGCGCCATCGCCATCCGGGTCGGTGTGGACTCCCCGATTCCGCCCCCCACTCACCACGCGTCCGATGCCGACGATCACGGTTTCACCCCCGGTGCCCTCTGGACGACGTCCCGCACGCGACGCTGGATGGATGCCGCGATTCATCGTCGTGGCCGCACCACCCTATCAAGGTCTGCTCGCCGCCACGCAGCGCTCATCCCCAGGCGCGGAACACCAGCGAGGCATTGGTGCCGCCGAAGCCGAAGCTGTTCGACATCGCCGTGCGCAGCTCGGCCTTGCGCGATTGGCGGACCAAGGGCAGGCCCTCGGCCTCTGGCGCCGGCTGCTCGACGTTCGCCGATCCGGCGATGAACCCGTCGCGCAGCATCAGCAGGCAGTAGATCGCTTCGTGCACGCCCGCGGCGCCCAAGGGGTGGCCGCTCAGCGACTTGGTCGACGAAAACGCCGGCACCGCGTCGCCGAACACCGTGCGCAGCGCCTTGAGCTCGATGGCATCGCCCAGTGGCGTCGAGGTGCCGTGGGCGTTGAGGTAGTCGACGGGCGCATCGAGTGTCGCGATGGCCTGGCGCATGCAGGCGATCGCGCCTTCGCCGGAGGGCGCCACCATGTCCTCGCCGTCGGAGCTGGCGCCGAAGCCGACCAGCTCGGCAAGGATCGGCGCGTCGCGGGCCAGCGCATGCTCCAGCGCTTCCAGCACCAGGGCGCCGCCGCCGCCGGCAATGACGAACCCGTCGCGGCCTTGGTCGAAGGCGCGCGAGGCCGCCTCCGGCGTGTCGTTGCGCGCGGTGCTCAGCGCGCCCATGCCGTCGAACAGGCTGGCCATGCCCCAGCCCAGCTCTTCGCCGCCCCCGGCGAACATCACGTCCTGCATGCCCCAGGCGATCTGCTGCGCGGCGACGCCGATGCAGTGGGCGGAGGTCGCGCAGGCGGAGCTGATCGAGTAGTTCAGCCCCTTGATGCGGAAAGCCGTCGACAGGCAGGCCGACACCGTGGAGCCCATGGTGCGCGTGACCTGGTAGGGCCCGATGCGGCGCACGCCGCGGCTGCGCAGGGTGTCGGCCGCCTCGACCTGGTGGAAGGGCGAGCCGCCGCCCGAGCCCATGATCAGGCCGGTGCGCGGCGAGGAGACGACGGCCTCGGGCAGGCGCGCGTGGGCGATGGCGTCAGCGAGCGCGACGTGCGCGTGCGCGGCGGCATCGCCCATGAAACGGCGCAGGCGGCGGTCGATGCGGCCGTCGGGATCGGGCGCCACCACGCCGGCGATGTGGCTGCGCAGTCCGGCCTCGACGAATTCGGGGAAGGCGCGGATGCCGCTGCGGCCCAGCCACAAGGACTCGGCGACGTCGTCCAGCGTGTTGCCGAGGCAGCTGGTGATGCCGGCCCCGGTGATGACGACACGGCGCATGCTCAGAAGCCCCGGGTGTCGGTGAAAAGCGCCACGCGCAGGTCTTGCGCGGTGTAGATCTCGCGGCCGTCGACGAACATCGCGGCATCGGCGACGACGAGGTTGAGGCGCCGTTTCATCACCCGCTTGATGTCGACGACGTAGCGCACGAGGCGGGCCTCGGGCAGCACCTGGCCGGTGAACTTCACCTCGCCGACGCCGAGCGCGCGACCCCGGCCGGGCAGGCCGAGCCACGTCAGGTAGAAGCCGGCGAGCTGCCACATCGCGTCGAGGCCGAGGCAGCCCGGCATCACCGGGTCGCCCTCGAAATGGCAGCCGAAAAACCAGAGGTCGGGGCGGATGTCGAGTTCGGCTTCCAACACGCCCTGTCCGTAGCGCCCGCCTTCGGCGTCGATGCGGGTGATGCGGTCGAACATCAGCATCGGCGGGGCCGGCAGGCGGCCATCGCCGCCGGGAAAGAGCCGGCCTTGGCTGGAGGCGAGCAGGTCATCGTGGTCGAAAGCGGTGGCGAGCATGGTGGCGGCGGTCCGTTCGGTGGGGGGCAAGGCGCAGCGCCATTGCTGCACAGGTGTGCAGCATGAATTGCTGCACACCTGTCCACCTTGATCCGGATCAGGCGAATGACGGATCGTGTCCTCATGCCTTCGACGCCCCCACTGCCGTCCCCCGCGCTGTCGCCCGGGGCCATCGATGACCTGCTGAGCGCGGCCGAACAGGCGCTGGCCCAGGCCTATGCGCCGTATTCCCGGCTTCGGGTAGGGGCGGTGGTGCTCACCGCCCGCGGGGGGCGGTATGCCGGCTGCAACGTCGAGAACCGCGCCTACCCGCTGGGCGGCTGCGCGGAGCACCACGCCATCGCCGCCGCGGTGCAGGCCGAGGGGCCCACAGTGCGGCTGACGGCGGTGGCGATCGCCGCCCGGGATGCCGAGGATCGGGCGGTGCCGATTCCGCCCTGCGGCGGCTGCCGGCAGAAGCTGATGGAGTTCTCGGACGGCTTGCAGGTGGCCTTCCTCGATGCGAGCGGCCGCGTCGCCGTGCATTCGCTCGCCGACCTGCTGCCGGCGAGCTTCGAGCTGCCGCCTGCCGCGAGCCTCAGCGCGGAACCGGCATCGCGCTGACGGCGTCGAGCACCAGGCGCAGCATGGCGTCCACGCCGGACTGCCGCTCGGCGGCGCCCATGTGTTCGCCCCGCAGCAGGTGGTCGGACACCGTGCACACCGCAAGGGCCTCGACGCCCTCGGCGGCGGCCACGCCGTAGAGCCCGGCCGCTTCCATCTCGATGGCGAGCACGCCCATGCGCGACAGCGTGCTCACGAGGTCGGGCTCGGGCGCGTAGAACAGGTCGCTGGAGAACACGGCCCCGACGCTGAGGGCGGCGTGGCGGGCTTCGGCGGCCCGTGCCACGGCCTGCAGCAGTGGCCAGCTGGCGATGGCGGGGAAATCCATGCCGCCGAAGCGGCGACGGTTCACCCGCGAGTCGGTGCCCGCGCCGGCGGCCACCACCACGTCGCCGAGGGCGAGGTGGTCCTGCACCGCGCCGCAGGTGCCTACGCGCAGCAGGCGGCGCACCCCGTAGTGGCGCACCAGTTCGGTGGCGTAGATCGAGATCGACGGGATGCCCATGCCGCTGCCCATCACCGACAGGCGCCGGCCGCGGTAGTGGCCGGTGAAGCCGAGCATGCCGCGCACGGCGGTCACTTCCGTGGCGTCCTCGAACAGGGTTTCGGCGATGTGGCGGGCGCGCAGCGGATCACCGGGCAGCAGCACGGTGTCGGCGAAGGCCCCGGCCGGGGCGTCGATATGGGGCGTGCTCATGAAAGGCGCTCGAAGGCGGTGCCGCAGGCCAGCGGCGGGAGCCCGAAATGCCGGGCGAGGGTTTGGCCGATGTCGGCGAAGCTCGTGCGCAGGCCGTGGTTGCCGGGGCGCAGGCCGCCGCCGCGCAGCAGCACCGGGATGTGTTCGCGGGTGTGGTCGCTGCCCGGCCACGTCGGGTCGTTGCCGTGGTCGGCACAGAGCACCAGCAGGTCGTCCGCACGCAGGCGGGCCAGCAGTTCCGGCAGTCGCGCATCGAAGTGTTCGAGCGCCGCGGCATAGCCGGCGACGTCGCGGCGGTGGCCGTACTCGGAGTCGAAGTCGACGAAGTTGGTGAACACCAGCGTGGGCTGCGTGGCGCGTTCGAGGGCGGCGAGGCTGGCGTCGAACAGGCCGTCGATGCCGTGGGCGTGCACGTCTTCGGTGATGCCGCGATGGGCGAAGATATCGGCGATCTTGCCCACCCCGACCACGCGCACGCCGGCGCCGTCGAGGGCGTCCAGCACGGTCGGGCCGTGGGGCGGCATCGAGAAGTCGCGGCGGTTCGCGGTGCGCCGGTAGTTCGCCGCCGCGTCACCCGCGAACGGCCTCGCGATCACCCGTCCGATGCGCAGCGCGTCGACCATTCGGCGGGCCGAGGCGCAGAGGGCGTAGAGCCGCTCGAGGCCGAAGTCGGTTTCGTGCGCCGCGATCTGCAGCACCGAGTCGGCCGAGGTGTAGACGATGGGCTTGCCGCTGCGCCGGTGCTCGTCGCCCAGCGCGCGCAGGATCTCGGTACCGGAGGCGTGGCCGTTGCCCAGCCAGCCCGGCAGCCCGTGCGCCTGCCGCAGGGCCTCCAGCAGGTCGGTGGGGATGCTGTCGGTCGCGCCCTCGAACAGGCCCCAAGGCGTGGTCGTGGGCAGGCCCGCCATCTCCCAGTGCCCGGACGTGGTGTCCTTGCCGCAGGAGCGTTCGCGGGCCGCCGCCCAGAGGGCCTCGGGGGCCGCGGAGGCGTCGCAGCCGGCCGGCGCCCGGCCGCTGGCGAGGCGCGCGGCCTCGCCCAGCCCGAGCGCCAGGAGGTTCGGAATGCGCAGTGGCCCGGACCGGCCCTGCTCGGCGCGTCCTTCCGCGCAGCGCGCGGCGATGTGGCCGAGGGTGTCGGCCCCGGCATCGCCGTAGTCCGCGGCATCGGGCAGGGCGCCGATGCCGAGCGAGTCGAGCACCCAGACGATGGCGCGGGCCATTCAGTCCACCCGCCCAAGCAGCAGCGGGCGCGCCGGCACCGGTGCATCGGCGAGCCGCAATGACGCCAGCAGCCGACGACCCGCGAGGGCGGCGGCCTCGTCGTTGCCCGCGTGCACGTGGCCGATCGGCTCGCCGAGGTCGACGCGGCGGCCGATGGGCAACAGGCCGGACAGTCCGACCCGGGGGTCGATGCGATCGCCGACGGCGCGACGCCCGCCGCCGAGGTCGATCACCAGTTCGCCCAAGGCGCGGGTGTCCCAGCCGGCCACCCAGGCGCAGCGCGGTGCGGTGACGACCGCCGTGCACGGGGCTTGCGGCAGGTGGCGTTCGGGATGGGCCAGCAGATCCGCGGGCCCACCGAGGCCACGCTGCATCGCATCGAAGCGTTGCGCGGCCTCGCCCGACATCAGTGCCGTTTCCGCCGCCGCACGGGCCGCGTGGGGTGTGGCGGCCAGACCGCAGGCCTGCAGGGCGTCCGCGGCCAGATGCAGGCAGAGCGCACGCAGCCGCGAGCTGCGGTCGCGGCCGGTCAACACGGCCAGGGCCGCCTGCACTTCCAGCGCGTTGCCCGCCGCGTCGGCCAGTGGCTGGTCCATGTCGGTCAGCACGGCGTGGACGGTCAGCCCCGCCGCCCGCCCCGTGGCCACGAGCGCGCGGGCGAGCGCGGCGACGGCCTCGGGGTCCGCCATCAGCGCGCCATTGCCCTGCTTGACGTCGAGCACGAGCGTGCCGATGCCGGCGGCGAGTTTTTTCGAAAGGATCGACGCGACGATCAGGGGCATCGAATCCACGGTCGCCGTGACGTCGCGGGCGGCGTAGAGGATCCGGTCCGCCGGGGCCAGCCCGGCATCGGCGCCAACGATGGCGCAGCCCGCCTCGCGGACCACCGCCTCGAACCGTTCGTGCGTCGGCTGGACCGTGTAGCCCGGGATGGCCTCGAGTTTGTCCAGCGTGCCGCCGGTGTGGCCAAGGCCGCGGCCGGAAAGCATCGGCACGCGGGCACCGCAGGCCGCGAGCAGCGGCGCAAGCACCAGGCTGGTGGCGTCACCGACGCCGCCGGTGGCGTGCTTGTCGACGACCGGCCCGCCGTCGCCCCACTGAAGGCGACGGCCGGAATCGGCCATGGCGCGGGTGAGCGCCGCGGTTTCGTGGGCGTCCATGCCCTGCCAGCGCACGGCCATCAGCAGGGCGCCGACCTGCGCGGGATCGGCGCGGCCGTCGACCACCGCGCCGACGAGGGTGTCGATGTCGGTGGCCGACCACGCGTGGCCGTCCCGCTTGCGCGCCAGCAGGTGGGGCAGCGCGAGTCCCATGGGGTCAGTACCCCCCCGAGGGCGCACCGGCGGTGCGCCCGCCGAGCGTCGCGTGGATGGTGTCGAGCAGGCTGCTGGCGCCGATGCGGAAGCGGGCGGGGCTGGCCCAATCCGCGCCGAGGAGGCGCTCCGCCAGCGCGAAATACGGCGCGACGTCGGCCGGTTCGCGCAGGCCGCCGGAGGCTTTGAAGCCGCAGGACCCGCCGTGCTCCGCGATGCACTCGAGCATCACCTCCGCGGCGTCGGTGGTGGCATGCACGGCGCTTTTCCCGGTGGAGGTCTTCAGGAAATCGGCACCGCCGCGCAGCGCGGCCTGGCAGGCATCGCGGAGCGGTTCGCGCGTCGGCAGCATCCCGCTTTCGAGGATCACCTTCAGGCTCACGCCTTCACCGCAGGCCTCCCGGCACGCCGCGACCAGCGCCTCGCCGCTTTGGCGGTCGCCTTGCAGCAGGCGTCGCCACGGGAAGACCACGTCGACCTCATCCGCGCCCGCGGCGACCGCGCGCTGCACCTCGAGGGCGGCGGCATCCGCCTCCGGCCGGCCGAAGGGAAAATTGACCACGGTTGCCACGCGCACCGCGCCTGCGCCGGCACGATCCAGCGCTAGCCGGGCGGTGCGCACGTATTCGGGGTAGACGCAGACGGCGGCAACCGTGCCCCAGGGCGAGGCCGCGGAGCGGCACAGCGCCTCGATGCGTGCCGGTGCGGCCCGCTCGTCGAGGCAGGTCAGGTCAAGGCTGGCGAGGCAACGGCGGGCAAGATCCACGGGCGGGGCGAGGGTAGGGACTGGGGCCAGCCTGCCGCGGCGCGATGCGGTTCGCCCTGATGCCGGTCAAGTGCGGCTCGGCAACACAGGGCGAGGCGTCCCCGGCGGCGGTGGCCCTCAGGCGCATTGCGCGCCGCCCCGGTGCTTCGCGTCATAGAGCGCGCGGTCGGCCGCCTCGATGAGGTCTTCGGGCTGCGCCATGCCGGCCTCGAGTTCCGCCACGCCGAGGCTCAGGCCGCCGTCCCACGTCGGGGTGCCGTGCACGGTGCGGTGCGACGCCAGGGTCTGCAGCACCTTCTCCGCCACGCGGCGCGCGCCGGCGGCGTCGGTGCGTGGGCAGAGGATCAGGAATTCGTCGCCGGCCAACCGGCAGACCACGTCGTTGGTGCGCACCGAATGGCGAAGGACGGTGGCGATCGTCCTCAGCACGGCATCGCCCTCGGCATGGCCGTAGGTGTCGTTCACCGCCTTGAAGCGATCGGCGTCGATCATCAGCACGGCGAGCGGCGCGCCCTCGCTGCGCGACTCGTCCCAGAGCACCTGCAACGCGGACAGCGCGAAGCGCCGGTTCGGCAGGCCGGTCAGTTCGTCATGCACGGCCAGCAGTTCCAGCTGCGCATTCGCCTTCTCGAGTTCCGCGGTGCGCCCGGCCACGCGCTGCTCGAGTTCGATGTTGGCCGTCCGAAGCTCGCGGTTCTTTTCGGAAATGACGTGCAGCATGACGTTGAGCGCATCGAGCAACGGGTCACTGTCGCGTCGCTGCTTCGCGCGCTCCGCTTCCAGCGCGGCGGCCGCATCGAGGCCTTCGCGCCGCGCCTGGATCTGCCGGGCCATGGCCTGGTCGATGCCGAGGATGTGGTGTGCCAGCCAGCCCATCAGGTAGCGCAGCGTCGGCTGCAGCGTGTCGGCCGTCTGGCTGGGGTCGATGGCCCGGATCTCGTCGATGAAGCTGCGGTGCTGCGCCCGGTGCGCCTCGATGTGGCGCGGATCGAGACCGGCGCCGTGCATCAGCGCTTCTTCGTCGGCGAAGTGGATGCGGGTGTAGTCGAGCAGGGCGTCGCGGGCCTGCCCCGGCGCCTCGGGATCGCTCGCTTCCGGGTCGAAGGCCCGGCTCGCCAGGTCGTTGATCAGTTCGACCAGATGGTGGTGCTGGTCATCGACCAGCCCGATGCCGGTGAGAAAGGTGTCCTTCCAATCGAAGAGTGCGGCCATCGCTCAAAGCCCCCTTGCCTCGACGCGCAGTGTGCCAAGCAGGGTGGACATCGCCTCCGCCTGCCTGCGCATGGCGTCGGCCGCGCTGGCCGACTGTTCCGCCAAGGCGGCGTTCTGCTGGGTGATGTGGTCCAGTTCGATGACCACCCGGTTGACCTGCTCGATGCCGCTGGCCTGCTCGCGAGAGGCCCCGGCGATGTCCGTCACGGCCTGCTGGAGCGTCCCCAGCGCACGGCGCATCCGCTCCAGCGCTTCGCCCGCGGCCGCGACGCGTTCGGCGCCGCTGCGGGCGTCCTGCCGGGCGGTGTCGATGAGTCGGCGGATCTGCGATGCACCGTCCGCAGCCCGTCCGGCGAGGCCACGCACTTCGCCCGCGACGACGGCGAACCCGCGGCCCTGCTCGCCGGCGCGGGCCGCCTCGACGGCGGCATTGAGCGCCAGCAGGTTGGTCTGGAACGCGATGCTTTCGATCAGCGCGATGGCGCCGGCGATCGCGTCGGAGGAGGCGAGGCTGCGCTGCATCGCCATCTGGACCGAGGCCATGGCTTCGGTGGCGGTGCCGGTGAGCGCCTGCACGCTGCCGGCGTCGCGCGTGGCTTGCTCGGCCTGTTCGTCGGCCATGCGCACGCTGGCTGCCAGCTCCTCCATGGCGGCCGCCGTTTCCTCCAGCGAGGCCGCTTGCGTCTGCGACCGGCTGTTGAGCTGGTCGCTGCCCTCGCTCATGCGCGTGCTGTCGCCGGCCACGGCGAGCGCCGACCGTTGCGCCTGCTGGACGATGCCCGCGAGGCTCTGCAGTGCGGTGTTGAAGTGCTGGCGGAGCGACTCGAACTCGCCGTCGAGCGCGTGCGGCATCGGGGTGTCGAGATGGCCCGCGGCGAGCTCCGCGACCGCCGACGAGATCTGCCGCACCGCTTCGGACAGGGAGCGGCTGGTCTGATCGACGTCCTCTTCGAGTTTGCCGAAGGCGCCCTGGCCACGGCGCTGCAGGCTGCCGCCGAAGCGGCCCTTCGCCAGGTCGGCGAGCAGGCGGCCCACTTCATCGAGGCTGGCCTGCAGGGTCTCCAGCGTGGTGTTGACGCGCGGACGAAGTTCGCCGCGGACGCGCTCCGTGAGCCGCACCTCGAGCCGCCCTTCGGACAGCCCGGCCATCAGGTCCGAGAGTTCGCCCATGGTGTGGTCGAGCGCCTCGATGGCGGCGTTGGTGCGCTGCTTGAGCAGGTCGAGGTCACCGCTGAGCACGTCGCTGATGCGGCGATCCATGTGCCCGTTGGCCACGCTGGCCATGACATCGGTGACAGCGGCCAGCGAGCGTTCGATCTGGTTGAGGCTGAGGTCGGTCAGCCGGCACAGCTCGGAGAGCTCGTCGCCGCGGTCGGGCAGGTGGACACGGGCGTGGAAGTCGCCGCGCACGGCCACGCCCTGCAAGACCTCGCCGACGCGGCGGATGCCGCGCAGCAGCCGGCCTTGCAGGCGCACGAACAGCAGGATCGCGATCGCCAAGGCCAGCACGAGGCCGCCAAGGGCCGCGAGCGCGGTGAACCCGGCGCGTTCGGCTTCGGCCCGGCTCGACGCCTGCCAGCTGGCGGCGAGAGCATCGGCCTGTGCCACGAGGGCGTCCAGCCAGCCCGTATAGGCCCCGAAGGCGTCCGCCGCCGCAGTGGCATCCGGGGTCTCTGCGCGGAACGCGGCGGTGGCCTGCTCGCCGGAGGCGAGGGCCGCTTGCGTCGCGCCGCGGTTCTCTGCGTCCAGCAGCGGCAAGAGTCGTGCAGCGGCCGCCTCGCGCTGCGCCACGGCAACAGCGAGCGCGAGGTCCCCACTCCCGTCGGGAGCACGCGACTGCAGCGTGCCGCGTTCGAAGGCGATGGCTTCGTTCAGGCGCGCACGTTCGAGCAGTTCCAGGGCGATCTTCTGGTCGCGCGGTTGGCCGAAGGACGACAGCGCCTCGGCGATGCCGGCCAGTTCGCGATCCACGATCGGGGTATAGCCGGCCAGGACGCCGGCACCATCCCGTTGGCCTGCATCGATGTCCGCGCGGAGCGCGGCGACGGGATCGTGCAGCGCACAGGAGGCGGGAGCACAGCGCGCGTCGAAACGCTGCCGTGCCTCGACCATCGCCGTGCGGGCTTCGTCCGAGCCTGTCTTGGCGAAGCCGGCGCTGCGGCCACGCTCTGCCTGGAGGCGGGCCACGGTGGCGAGCTGCCCGGTCCATTGCTCGACCATGGTGGTCGCGTGCCGGGCTTCGCGCACTTCGCCCCACAGCACCGAGGCCGTGTGGGCGGTCAGCAGAAGGATGAGCAGGGCCAGCGGCAGGGCACCGCGCAGCAGTTGCACGGCCAGTCCGGGGCGCCAGCGTGGTGTGCTCGCCCACCAGCGGGCAAGGGCGGACGGGGGCTTGCGCAGATGGCCGGCTTCGATGACGAGCGCGCCGCGCGCGAGGTCGGCGTAGTCCGCTTCGACCCGACGCAGGTCGATGTGGGCCGGCACGGCGCGCCTTACCGAGACATAGCCCACCAGGTTCGTGCCCTCGACCTTGGGCGACACGTTGGCGTCAACCCAGTAGGCATCGCCATTCTTGCAGCGGTTCTTCACCAGGCCGCGCCAGCAGCGTCCGGCCTTGAGCTCGCGCCACATGTCGTCGAAGGCGGCCTCCGGCATGTCGGGATGCCGGACCAGGTTGTGCGCTTGGCCGATCAACTCGTCGCGGCTGAAGCCGCTGTAGGTGACGAAGTCGTCGTTCACTTCCAGGATGCGGCCCTTCGCATCGGTGGTCGAGGACAGGATGGCGTCTGGTGCGAGCGCGATGACGCGATCGGTGATCGGAAGATTGCGTCGCATCGGTGCTCCCAAACCCAAGGCCTTGCCAGACGTTATGCCCCCGGATCCGAGGCCTTGCCTTGAGCCAAATCAATGGCCGGCCCCGAAAGGCCGGCCATTGGCGTCAATTGGCGTCAGCGATCACCGCGGGGTGGGCGCACGCCCGGGTGAGCCATCGCCGTCAGTAGACGTCCTTCGCTGTGTTGTAGACGTTGAACTTGCCCGTCGGCGTGATGATCCGCGGGTCCTTGATCACGTGCTTGAGCTGGCGCGTGCGGTCGTCGACGACCACGATCGCGGAGCGCTGGTCCTTGCCGTTCCAGACCGAGAACCAGACCTCGGTGCCGTCGCGGTTGTACTCCGGCTGCACGACGCGCTTCGGGCCTTCGCCCAGGTCGGCCCACTCGGCGATCGGCAGGGTCTGGTAGCCGCCGTCGAGCTTGTCGAGGTCGAACACCGCGACGCTCTGCGAAACCGCAGCGTCGGGGTTGAGCGGCGTATCGACCCAGAGATTCCGCGAGTTCGGATGGGTCTTGATGAAGAGCGAGCCGCCGCCCTGGCCTTCAAGCACCTCGACCACCTTCCACGCCTGCTCCGGGTGACCGTCCGGGTCGGTGCCGATCAGGGTGATGTTGGCGTTGCCGAGCGCCGAGGTGCCCCACACGGGGCCGAATTCCGGGTGCACGAAGTTCGCGCCGCGGCCCGGGTGCGGGATCTTGTCGACCTCGATCAGCCCGACCATGCGCTGCTCCTTCGAATCCACCACGGCGATGCGGTCGCTCTGGTTCGCGGCGGTCATGAAGTAGCGCTTGGTGACGTCCCAGCCGCCGTCGTGCAGGAATCGCGCCGCTTCGAGCGTCGTGACCTTGAGGGCGTCGAGGTCGCTGTAGTCGACCAGCAGGATCTGCCCGGTCTCCTTGACGTTGACGATGAATTCGGGATGCTCATGGCTGCCGACGATGGCCGCCACGCGCGGTTCCGGGTGGTATTCCTGCGTGTCCACGGTCATGCCGCGGGTGGACATGATGCGGCGCGGCTCGAGCGTGGGGCCGTCGAGGATCACGTACTGCGGCGGCCAGTAAGCGCCGGCGATGGCGATGGCGTCTTCGTAGCCGGGGAACTTCGAGGTCTCGACCGAGCGTGCCTCCAGGCCGATCTTGATCTCCGCCACGCGATCAGGCGTCGGCATCCACAGGTCGATCAGGTCGATCTTGCCGTCGCGGCCGATCGTGTACACGTAGCGCATCGAGTGGCTGATGCGCGAGATGTGCACCGCATAGCCGGTCTTGATGATGTTGATGATCTCGTAGGTGTCGCCGTCGATCAGCGCGATCTCGCCGGAGTCGCGCAGCGTCACCGAGAAGATGTTCTCGAGGTTGTAGTCGTTCATCTGGCGGGTCGGGCGCTGGTCGACCGGCACCAGCACCTTCCAGCTGCCGCGCATCTCCGGCATGCCCCACTCCGGCGGGCTCGGCGGCGTGTGCTGCAGGAAGCGCGCCATCAGGTTCACTTCATCGGCGGTGAGCTCGCCGCCGGTGCCGAAGTTCGGCATGCCGCCGGGCGAACCGAAGTTGATCAGGGCCTGCAGGTACTCGGTGCCCTTGGCCTGGGTGATGTCGGGGGTGAGCGGCTTGCCGGTGGCGCCCTTGCGCAGCACGCCGTGGCAGCCCGCGCAGCGCTGGAAGAAGATCTCGCTGGCCTGCGTGAACTCGGCCTCGGTCATGTCCGGCGCACCGGGCGTACGGACCTGCTTCACCTCGGCGCCGGAGAGCGCGGTCGGCGCGCCTTCATACGCGGCCTGCGCCTGCGAGGTGCCCGGATGGGCCTGCCCCTGTGCCGGGTCGGTCGGTGCGCCGATGGACGAACGGACCGCCGCCACCTGTGCCGGGCTGACGGCGGCGCCGGACGCGTTCAGTCCGGTATTGACGTAGGTGAGGATGTTGGCCACGTCGGTGTCGCTGAGGTGGCTCATTGCCGGCATGACGCCGTTGTAGTCCTTGCCGCTGACCGTGATCGGCCCCGACAGTCCGGTGAGCACGGCCTTGATCAGGGCTTCCGGCGGGTTGGCCGTCAGCCAGTCCGATCCCTTCAGCGGCGGGAACGCACCCGTGAGGCCGCTGCCGTCGGGCTGGTGGCAGGCGGCGCAGTTGGCGAGGTAGCCGGCTTGGCCGGCTTCCGCGGGCGACTGCGGCGGGCGTTCATTGACGACGTCATTGCCTTGGGCGCCGACGCTGATCAGTGCGAGGGCGAGGGCGGCTGAAAGGTGGTGGCGGCGCATGGCGATCTCCTGGCGGTATGGCGGAGGAAGGGAAACGCCGATGGGCCGTGCAAGCCGAAGCGCTCCGTTGCCGGGCAGTCTCCGCCCGTGCCAAGGGGGGTGGCTTTGATCCAGATCATGGGGAGAGGCGCCCGTGACCGCTTCCGCGTTCATTTGATCGCCGTCATGGGAGAGCGGAGCGCAATCCCTAGGCTGCGCGTAGTGCCATTGGACCCGACCCATGACTCGCCTGACGCGACGCCCCCTCGCTTTCGCCGTATTCCTGGCGCTCGTTGCGCCGCCGACACTTGCGGCCGCCGCGGAGGCGATGCCCGCCGACGCCAGCGATCCGGTGATGCTGGATCGCGTCGTGGTGGTCGCGCAGCGTCGCGCCGAGCCGCTCGCACAGGTGGTGTCCAGCGTCAGCCTCATCGATCGCGAGAGCTTCGAGGCGCGGCTGGCGGGCGATGCCGCCGATCTCGTCCGCTACGTGCCCGGCCTGCGCATGGACGTCGAGCCCCAGCGCTTCGGCGCGCAGGGGGTCTCGATCCGTGGCTTGGGCGGCAACCGCGTGCGCGTCGAAGTCGACGGCGTGCCCTTGCCGGAGGCCTTCGCGGTCGGCCAGTTCGCCGCCGCCGGGCGCGATCCGGGCGACATCGCCACCATCGAGCGCATCGAGGTCTTGCGCGGCCCGGCGTCGACCCTTTACGGCAGCGATGCGCTGGCCGGCATCGTGGCGATCACCACCCGCGATCCGCGATCCCTGCTCGACGCGCAGGGGAGCCACCGCCACACGGGACTGCGCCTCGGCTATGACGGCCGCGATGCCGCGCGGCACATCGCGGTCCGCCATGCATTCGCAACGGAGGCCGGGGTCGATGGCCTGCTGCTGGCCTCAGGACGACGGGCCGGGACGCGCGGCAACCGCGGCGACACGCCTGCCGAGGACGCGAACCCCGCCGAGCGCCGGACGCGCAGCGTGCTCGCCAAGCTCGTCGGCCCGGCCGGGGCGACCGGCGAGTGGCGCGCGGTGCTCGAACACCAGCGCTCGGCCGCCGATGCCGATGTCGTGAGCCAGCGATTCGCGCCGGGCCGCTTCGCCACCACCTACCGACTGTTGGCCGATGATGCGCAGTCGCGCGACCGCGCCAGCCTGTCGCTGGTCGACGAGGGCGGGATTGGCGGCCTCGATCGCCTCGACGCCTTGCTCTACGCGCAGGACAGCCGCACGCGGCAGGACACTGCGCAGTTCCGACGGCCCGACCGCGCGACGCCGTTCGAGTCGCTGCGCTGGCGGCGCTTCGACATCGAGCAGCGCGACATCGGCCTCGACCTTCTCGCCCATCGCGACGTCGACGCCGCCGGCACCACGCACCGCCTGCTGGCCGGGCTGGAACTCGAGCGCACCCGCTATCGCGGCCTGCGCGATGGCGTCGAGACCAACCTGCGCACCGGGGCGGTGTCGACCGTGGTGCTCGGCGAGCGCTTTCCCGTGCGCGACTTCCCCACCTCCGTCGGGACGCGTCAGGCGCTGTTCGTGCAGGACGAGTTCGCGGTGGGCCGCTTCACCGTGCTGCCCGGGCTGCGCCACGACCGTTACCGCCTCGACGCGCGGCCGGATGCGCTGTTCCGCGAGGACTACCCCTCGACGCCCGTGGTCGATGGGCGTGAGGCCAGCACCACCGGCAAGCTCGGCCTGCGTTTCGACACCGGCGGCCGAGGCCATGCCTTCGCGCAGTACGCGCGCGGATTCCGAGCGCCCCCCTTTTCCGACCTCAACATCGGGCTCTCCCTCGCCCTGCTCAACTACGAGGTGCGCCCGAACCCGGCCCTGCGCCCGGAGACCAGCCGCGGGCTGGAGTTGGGGTGGCGCTGGTCCGGCCCGCGCGTGCATGCCGCCGTCTCGCTGTTCCGCAACGATTACCGCGACCTCATCGAATCGCGGGCGAACCTCGGGATCGATCCCGCCACCGGCGCGCTGGTGTTCCAGTCGGTGAACCGCGATCGCGCGCGCATCGAGGGCATCGAGGCCGAATTGGAATGGGACCTCGCGATGCTGTCGCCACGGCTCGATGGTCTGCGATTGAAAGCGGCCGCAGCCACGGCCCGTGGCCGCGACCTCCGCCGCGACCAGCCGATCGACAGCCTCGATCCGGAGACCGCCGTGCTGGGCCTCGACTACCTTGCGGACGACGGCCGCTGGGGCGCCGAGCTCATCGCCACCGCCACGCGCGGCAAGCGCGATGGCGACGTCTCGACCGCGGGCCTGTTCCTGCCGCCGGGCCATGCGGTGTTCGACGCCTATGCGTGGTGGCAGGTGCATGCGCGCCTGCGCCTCGGGGTGGGCATCACCAACCTCGGCGATCGCCGCTGGTGGCGTTGGGCCGATGTGCGCGGCCTGCCGGCGGACGTCGCGGCGCCCGGCTTCTACAGCCAGCCCGGGCGCAGCGTGGCCCTCTCCGTGGAAGCAACGTTCTGATCCGCCGCCGCACGCATCATCCGAGCGTCGCGGCCCGGTTCAACCCCTGCTCCTCGTGCGTGACGCCATCGCGGATGTGGTACAGCCGCTGGAAGGTCGGGATGATCTTCTCGTCGTGCGTCACCACGATGATCGCCGTCTCGTAGCGGCTTGCCATGTCCGCCAACAGGCGCACCACGGCGAGCGCCCGTTCCGAATCGAGCGGGGCCGTGGGTTCGTCGGCGAGGATCACGGGGGGACGGTTGACGAGGCCGCGGGCGATGGCCACGCGCTGCTGTTCGCCGCCCGAGAGCCGTGAGGGCATGGCCGTCGCGCGGTGGCCGACGTCGAGCGCCTCAAGCAATTCGCGCGCGCGCCTACGGGCCTCGGCATCCGGCACGCCGGCCAGCATCGGCAGCAGGGCGACGTTGTCGGTGACGTCGAGGAAGGGGATCAGGTAGGGCGACTGGAACACGAAGCCGATGCGGTCGCGGCGCAGCGCGCGCAGGTCACGCGTTTTCCAGCCGTTGTCGTAGATGACCTCGTCGCCGAGGACCATGCGCCCGGCCGTGGGGTCGATCACGGCGCCGAGGCACTTCAGCAGCGTGCTCTTGCCGGAGCCGGACGGTCCGATCAGGCCGACCACCTCGCCCGGTGCCACGTGCAGGTCGACGCCTTTCAAGGCCTCGAAGGCGGTCTCGCCTTCGCCATAGCGTTTGCGCAGCCCCTCGATGCGGATGCCTTTGCCCGGCATGTCAGCCCCCGATCGCTTCGGCGGGATCGACCCGCAGGGCCATGCGCACGGCGAGGGCACTCGCCATCACGCAGATGAGCATCACTGCCGCGAAGCCGAGCAGGGAATCGCCGGCCGTCAGCAGCACGAATTTGGGGAACAGCGGTGCGGAAAGACTCGCAGTGATGCGGCCGACGACGAAACCGATGGCCCCGAGTGCCAAGGCTTGTTGGACGATCATCCAGGCGATGGTGCGGTCGCGGGTGCCGATGAGCTTCAGCACGGCGATCTCGCGCAGCTTCTCCATCGTCAGCGTGTGGATGATGAAGGCGACGATCGCTGCGCTGACGGCGGCGAGGATGATCAGGAACAGGCCGATCTGGCGGGCCGAGGTGGCGATCAGCTTGCCGATCAGGATCGCTTCCATGTCCGCCCGGGTGTGCACGCCGAATCGTTTCCAGTCGCGGATCAGCCGTGCCACGTCCTCCGCTTCGGCCGTCGGGGCGAGGCGGACCAGCACTGCATTCACCGTGCGCGTGGCGCTCTCCGCGGGTGCGGTCGATGCGGGCAGGCCCGGCGGGGCGGTGAGCGCGTCGCGTGCGCGGCTGCGGCGGATCGCGTCGTTGTCCTTGGAGAACTGGGCGTCCTGCGCGTCCTTGAGCGGGATGAACACCATCGGGTCGCCGCCCGAGGACACCATGCGCTGGGTCAGTCCGACCACGGTGTAGCGGTTGCGCCGCAGTTCGATCGTCTCGCCGAGACGGAAGCCCGTCGCGAGGTCGGCCACCGCTTCATCGTGGCTGCGGGTGATGTGGCGTCCCGCCACGAGATAGGGCGGCCAGCCGGGGTCGCCCCAGGACCGGGTGGGCGCGAGCCCGACCACCATGGCGCGCACGTCGCGATCGCCCTGCCGCACCTGCATGGTCAGGTAGGTGACGTTGGCGGCGCGTTCGACGCCGGGCAGGTTGAGCAGGCTGCGATAGACGTCGTCCGGCAGGCTGGAGGATTCGGCATACGGGCCCAGCGTGTCGCGCTGGACCACCCAGAGGTCGGCCCCGCTGTTGTCGAGCAGCGCCTTGCCGTCCTGCACCATGCCCCGGTAGACGCCCGCCATCACCAGCGTGACGCCGATCAGCAGCCCGAGGCCGACGCCGGTGAAGGCGAACTTGCCCCAGGCGTGGAGGATGTCGCGGCCGGCGAGGCTGATCATCGCGGCGTGCCGGGAATGCGCTCGACGATCGTGATGCGGGAGCCTGCCGTAAGCACGCGCGCTGCGTGCACGACGATGCGATCGCCAACCGCGAGGCCCTCGAGGACCTGCACGTGGCCCTCGAGGTCACTCACCCCGGTGCGGATCGGCGCGAACGCCAGCGACCCGTCGTCGATGCGCCACACGCCGACGCGGCCCCCGTCGCGGCGGATCGCGGCATTGGGGATCACGGCCCGCGGGGCGACCGGCGGCAGCGCGACCGTCACGTTGACCAGTTCCCCGAGGGGCGGCAGCGGCTCGGGCAGCGTCGCGAAGGCGACCTTGGCGACGCGCTCCTCGGTGACGGCATCCGCCTTCGGCTCCAGGCGACGGACCACGCCGGGCAGGGCGGTCGCTTCGTCGGAGCGCAGGCGGATCGATGCCGGCAGGCCCACCGCGAGCCCGTGGCTGTTGACCTGGTCGAAGCGCACATCGACCCAGAGGCTTGCCGGTTCGAGCACCTCCAGCACCGTCTCGCCGGCAACCAGCGTGTCGCCCACATCGGCATGGCGCGCGACCACGAGGCCGGCCGCCGGGGCGCGCAGCACGAGGGTGGCCCGGCCGGCGTCGAGGGCGTCGAGTTCCGCTTGCAGGCGCACGCGCTCGGCGCGGGTGACGGCCAGTGCGGCCTCGGTGACGGCGCGTTCCTGATCGCGGGCGGCGAGCGCTTCGTCGCTGACCAGCTGGCGTGTGGCGAGATCGCGGTAGCGGCGATGCTGCACGGCGGCGTTGTCCCGCCGCGCGATGGCTTCCGCGACGGCGGCATCCGCCCGCTGTACGGCGGCCGACAAGGCGCGCCGCCGCTCCGCGAGATCCGTCGGGTCCATGTTGGCGAGGACGGCACCGGCGTCGACGCGGTCGCCCACGTCGGCGTGCAGCGCGAGCAGTCGGCCGGGGGCCGTTGGCCCCAGCTTGGCGATGTGTTGGGCCTCCACCAGGCCGATGCCCGACAGAGCGGGGCGCAAGCCCAGCGATTCGACCGTCATCGTGGTGACCGCGATCGGCGCCATCGGCCCGGTGCGCAACGCCACCCAGGCGAGCAGCGCCAGCAGCAGGGCGATCGAGCCCAGCACGGTGAGGGCGCGGCCGCGGTGGCCAAGGCGGCTCACGGCCGGACCTCCAGGGCGCGCCGGTAGAGCGCGAAGGCGGCCGGCGCCCGCTCGCGGATCGCCTCGGGCGACCCCGCCAGCAGGGATTGCATGACGAGGCCCTGCAGGGTGCCGATGAACAGGGCGGCCGCGTCTTCGGCGGCCACGGCCGGGTCGATCCCGTCCGCGCCCCGGCCGCGCTCGATCACCCGCACCAGCAAGTGGGCATAGCCCGCCAGCAGCGTCTGCGCGATGCGTTTCGGGGCCGTGGGCTCGGCGCGCTGGAGTTCGCCGAACAGCAGTCGGGGCACGCCCGGGTGGTCGGCCACGAAGCCGGCATGCGCGAGGAACATCGCCTCCAAGGCCTGCAGGGGCGGGCGTCCCTCCGCCGCGGCCTCGAGCCGGGCCATCAGGCGTTCGGCGACGCTCGCCATCACCGCTTCGACGATCGCCTCCCGGCTGGGGAAGTGCTTGAACAGCGCGCCTTGCGTCAGCCCCATGCGGCGGGCGATGGCCGTGGTGGTGATGTCGCTGGGGTTCTGCTCGGCGGCAAGGGCCAGCAGCGATTCCACGGTGGCGGCGCGGCGTTCGTCGGCGCGGAGGTAGCCGGACATGGCGGGCGTCCAAAAGAAAGTAAGTGATTACTATCTTTTGGCCGGAGCCCGCCGCTGTCAAGGCCCGGAGGCCCCGTTTCGGGTCAGCGCTCCCCGTGGACCGCCACGGCTAAGATCACGCTGGACGCCTTGAACAGGGCGCTCACGACCTCGCCCTCCGTCAGCTCCAGCGCCTTCGCGCTCGCCTGCGTGATGCTGGCGACGAGATGCCCGCCCTGCGGCAGATCGAGGACGACCTCGGCGTTCACGGCCCCGCTGACGATTCGACGGATGCGCCCGGAAATCTGGTTGCGGGTCGAGAAGCGTGCCTTGCCGCTGTCCATCGCCAGCAGGATCGACGAGGCCTTGACCAGCGCGAAGACCTCGACCCCGATGGCAAGGCCGAGCGCCTCGCGGCTGCCGCGGGTGACGGTGGCGACCACGCGCTGGTGGCCGCCGACGTCGATCTCGACCTCGTCGTGCACCGCGCCGTCGGTCAGGGCCACGACGCGACCGGGCAGCTGGTTCCTCGCACTGGTCTTCATGGACGTCCTTCGGGACAGCAGCATTTCGTCAGCGAGGCCCGCGGCGTCGCGATCAAGCGTTTCGACGAATCGCCGATGCTCGCGTTCGACCAGCCGGAAGGTGCGCACCAGCGTTCGGCCGTGATCCGTCAGTCGCGTGCCGCCGCCGCCCCGTCCGCCGACCGATTTCGCCACCAGCGCCTTGCCGGCAACGAGGTTCATCGTCTCCACGGCATCCCATGCGGATTTGTACCCCCATCCGACGGCCTTGGCCGCGCGGGAGATCGAGCCGAGTTCGTCGATCTTCACCAGCAGCGCGATGCGCTGCGGGTCCACCACCACGTCGTCCCCCGCGCTCATCCACAGCGCTCCGCGGAGCGAGAACGGCCGTGTCAGGAGGGTCATGGGGATTCCGGGAGCATGGGCGACACGCTAGGTGTCCGGCGCTGCTTCGGGAATGATGTGGGTCAAGCGATGGGGTCAGGCGCGCTTCGCGCCCTTCGCAGCGTCGCCTTTGGCCATGCCCAGCAGGCGCTGGCGGTCGAGCACGGCGAGATGGCGTCCCTGCACACCGAGGATTCCGGCATCGCGCAAGGCCGAGAACGTGCGGCTCACCGTTTCGATGGTCAGGCACAGGTAGCTCGCGAGGTCGGTGCGGCCCATCGCGAGGTGGATCGATGCTTCTTCCTTGCCGGCGAGCCGCTCCGCACGCTCGAGCATGCCGACGAGGAAGAGGGCGACCCGTTCGTCGGCCTGTCGCATCGCGAGGAGCTCGACGTGGTCCTGCTGGTCGGCGAGGCAGGAGCCGGCGGCTTGCAGCAGATGGTGCTGGAACTCGGGTTGCCGGCTGGCGGCTGTCTCCAGTGCCGTCAGCGGGATCTCGCAGATCACCGCCGGTTCGAGCGCGAAGGCGTCGGCACGGAAACGCCGGCCGCCGATCGCTTCCAGGCCCATCAGCTCGCCGGGGAAGTGGAAGCCAAGCACTTGCAGCTTCCCATCCGAGGCCAGCGTCTCCGTCTTGAATACGCCGGCTTGCGAGACGAACAGGGAGCGCACCGGCTGTCCGCGCGCGTACAGGCGCTCGCCGGCGCCCAGCGAGCGGCGAGGGAGCACGTGGTCCGACATCCGTTCAAGCTCGTCCGGCTTGACGATCGCGGGCTTGCACATGGGCTTGAGCACGCAATCAGAGCAGGCACGCTGCTCGAGCAGGGTCTGGAAGAGGCGCGTTTCCATCCGTTGGGGGCGACCGTTCGGGTTGAGCGCCAACGATGCGCAACAACGCTATGTTTTTCCACCTCTACGCTCGTGTGCATCCCGGGGTGAATGGCCCTCGGTGGCCTCGGCGTCGCCCAGACGGAGGGTGGCGGCGCCCAGCGCCTCGCCGTCTTCCAGCGCGTGGGTGACCAGCAGCATCGGGATGCCGAGCCGGCGCTGCAGCGCGTCCAGTTCGCTGCGGAGTTCGTGGCGAAGCCCGGGGTCGAGCGCGGCGAAGGGCTCGTCCAGCAGCAGGGCATCCGGCGCGCCGACGAGGGCGCGGGCCACCGCGACGCGCTGCTTCTGCCCACCGGACAGCTGGTGCGGGTATTGGTGCGCCTGCGCGGCGAGGCCGAGGCGCTGCAGCCAGTCCTCCACCCGCGGGTCGCGATGGCTGCGGGACGGATTCAGCGCGCCTGCCGCGAGCCCGAAGCCAACGTTCTGCCGGACGTCGAGATGGGGGAACAGGGCGTAGTCCTGGAAGACGACGCCCAGTCGGCGTTCCCGGGTTGGCAGGTCGATGCCGGTGGCGGTGTCGAACAGCGTCCGTCCGGCGAGCCGCACGTGGCCGGCCGCGGGCCGCACCAGACCCGCGATGGCCTGCAGGAGCAGGGTCTTGCCGGTGCCCGACGGGCCGACGATCACCAGCCGGTCGCTCGCGCTCTGGAACGCCACCTCGAGCGTGAAGCAGCGCGGGCCCGCCTGCAGCGTGGCGCGCAGGGCGATGTCGATGCGTGGTGGCGTGGCATCGATCACGCGTTCGCCTTCGATGCGCTGGCCCGCAAGCGGCCCGCGGCAAGCAGCACCGCCAGGCAGACGAGCGTCATCACCAGCACGAGGAACAGCGCGCGCTCGTCCTGGCCGGCCTGCACCGCCTCGTAGATCGCCGCCGACAGGGTCTGGGTCTGGCCGGGGATGCTGCCGGCCACCATCAGCGTTGCGCCGAATTCTCCCATGGCCCGCGCGAAGGCCAGAAGCAATCCCGCAAGGATGGCGGGCCAAGCCAGCGGCAGGGTCACGCGGAGGAACACCGCCCAGTCGGGCAGCCCCAGTGTTCGCGCCGCGGCTTCCACGCGGCGATCGACGCCTTCGAAGGCCGTGCGTGCCGGCTTGAACACCAGCGGCAGGGTGACCACGGTTGCGGCGATCACCGCGGCCTGCCACGTGAACACCAATTGCAGGTCGAAGCTGCGGTCAAGCCAGCCGCCAAGCGTGCTTCGACGCGAGATCAGCACCAGCAGGTAATAGCCGAGCACCGTGGGCGGCAGCACCATCGGCAAGGTCAGCAGGGTGTCGAGCAGCTCGCGGCCGGGAAAGCGCCCGCGCGCCAGCAGGTAGCCCAAGGCCGTCCCCAGCACGAGGGTGATCCCGCTCGCCCAGAGCGAAACCTTGAGCGACAGCGCGAGGGCGGGCCAAGCGGCGGCGAATTCGTTCATCGACGAAGGATCACGGCGCGAGGAAGCCGTGGCGACGCAGCACCGCCTGGCCGTCCGCGGAGCGCACGAAACCGACGAACGCTCGCGCCACCTCCGGCTCGCGGCTTTCGGCCACGGGGGCGATCGGGTAGCGGATCGGCGCCTCCAGCGGCACGTCGAAAGCGCGCTTCACGCCCCGCGAGGGCAGGGCGAGATCGGTGGCGTAAACGAAGGCGGCATCCACTTCGCCGCGGGCGAGGTAGTCCAAGGCTTGCCGCACGTTCTGTGCCGGCACGAGGCGGGGCGCCAACGCCTCCCATAGGTGGGCCGCCTGCAATGCGTCGCGCGCGTAGCGTCCTGCCGGGACCGCGTCCGGCTGGCCGATGGCGATCCGGCGGATGTGCGGGCCGGCCAGGGCCGCGAGGCCCGTCGGCATGGCGTCCGCGTCGGCGGGGACGGCGAGCACGAGAGTATTGCGGGCGATGTCGTGCCGTTGGCGGGCCTCGATCAGGCCCTCGGCAGCGGCCCGGTCCATCGTCTCCCCGTCCGCGGCAGCGAAAACATCGACGGGCGCGCCGGCCCGGATCTGCTGCAGCAGCGCCCCGGAACCGCCGAGGTTCAGTCGGACCTCATGTTCGGGGTGCGCCGCTTCGAAATGTTCGGCGATTTCCGTGAAGGCATCGCCGAGGCTGGCGGCGGCCGAGACGGTAAGTTCGGCCGCGGAGACCGTTGCGGTGAACAGGCCAAGCAGCAGAACGGGAATTCGCGGGCGTCGACGAGGGGGCACGGTGATCCCGCTGGGTCCGATGGAGCGCCACGGTAAGTGTGCCGCGGGCGTTCAGGCCATGACAGAGATCAAAGCCGCCACGCCGATCAACGGTGATGTCGGCCTGGTCTCGGCGGGCCTCGCCGTCAATGCGTCCGCAGCGTGAGCTTCGCGCTGCCCGCCCACTGCGCCACCACCGCCACGCGCATCGTGCGGATCAGTTCGGCCGAGGTCGGGAACCGGCGATGGCCGCCCGGCGCGGCCAAGGCCCAGGCTTCGCCCAACGTGGTGCGACCGGCGATCGCCCGCGTCCTCAGGCGATCCCACGCGGCGGCATTCGGCTTGCCGAGATACGCGAGGATGGCGTCCTTGGTGGCGGGGGCCAGCGGGCCGTCGCCGTCCGTGCAGCCCTTGAAGATGCCGGGCTCCTGCATGCCGCGGTCGCGCGGCGACGGGGTCGGGGCGATGGCGAGGCTGGGGGCGTCGGTGGGAGGCAGGACGTCGAACATGGCGGGCTCCGGGTCGGTTCCCCGGAAGCCGAGCAAGTTCCGTGCCAGTGTTTTGGCGTGATGGCCGTCAAGAATCGGGCGCCATTGGCGCCGGAAAGCCGTGTTCGGGTTCAGCCCGCCGGGTCGAGGAAGCCGTCGCGGCGCCAGGTGATCACCAGGGTGTCTCGGTGACCGGACGCGCCGTCGGGCTGGAGGGGCGTGGTTTCGTGGATCATCCGGGCGTCGTCGAGCAGCAGGGCGGTGCCGGGTTCGGCCATGGTGAAGCGCAGGCCGGCGGGGCTGTCGGCGGCGAAGACCCGGGTCTCGCCGCCGCGCACGGCCACCCGGTCGATGAGCACGACCGCCACGTAGTCGACGCCGTCGCGGTGCGCGCCTTCAGGCGTCGGCCGGCCGATGCCCTGGGCGGTGTCGATGCGGAACTGGTGCACCTCGACGTAGGGCAGGGCATGGCCTGCAGCGGCGGCGCAGGCTGCCCCCAGCCCGGTCAGCAGCCCGAGGAAGGCCGGATCAGCCAGGGTGGTGTCGAGCACCGGGGCAAACCAGCGTTCGTAACCGCCGTGCAGGGCGTTGTAGTCGGTGGGTTGCCAATGAGGCCGTGCCACGCGCTGTTCGATGCGTCGACCGTCCCCGCTCATCACCAGCGAGGCGTGGCGACGGAAGCGGTAGCGGCCGCCGTCGCGCAGGTGCTCGTCGGGCGGCAGGTCGGCCCAGTGCGCGGCGAGGCCGGCAAGGGCCACGGCGTCCACGCCCGCCAACCGGGCGCTGGCGGCCGGCGACAGCCGCGCGAAGCCCTGCGCGGCCAGCGTTTCGGAAGGGGTTTCGTCATCGAGGCGCCAGGACGGCGTGGTGATCGCGCTCATCCGCGCATTGTGCGGCGCCGCGGCGGCGGCGGGCAGGGGCCGCCGGCTCGGGCACAATGCCGCGCCCTCATCTGCGGATGCCCTCGCCGTGCCCAACGCGCTCCTCGAGACGATCGAAACCACCACCGGCGCCAAGCCGGTTTTCTCGGTGATCTGGCTGCACGGCCTCGGCGCCGACGGCCACGACTTCGCGCCGATCGTGCCCGAGCTGGTGCGCCGCGAGTGGCCGGCGCTGCGCTTCGTGTTCCCGCACGCGCCGGTGATGCCGATCACCATCAACAACGGCCACGCGATGCGCGCCTGGTACGACATCGTCAGCCTGGATTTCTCGAAGGTGCGCGAGGACGCCGCTGGCGTGCGGCGTTCGATCGCCGACGTCGATGCCCTGGTGGCGCGTGAGCGCGACCGCGGCGTGCCGGCGAACCGAATCATCCTCGCCGGCTTCTCGCAGGGCGGCGCGATCACGCTGGCCGCCGGACTGCGCCGCGAGCAGCCCTTCCTCGGGCTCGCCGCGCTCTCGACCTACCTGCCGCTGGCGGCCGAAACGGCGGCCGAAGCCACACCCAAGGGCCTCGCGACGTCGCTGTTCATGGCGCACGGCACGCAGGACCCGGTGGTGCCGCTCGCCGCCGGGCAGAAATCCGCCGACGCGTTGAAAGCGCTGGGCATGGACGCGACGCTGCGTCGCTACCCGATGCCGCACTCGGTGTGTGCCGAAGAGATCCGCGACCTGGGCGACTGGATGACGGCGCGTTTCGCCGGGTGATCCTGCTGTTGCGGGATCCGGGGCGCCTCAGCGCCCCTCGTGCTCGGCCAACACGTGCGAGCCGACCATGATCATCTTCAGCATCTCGACCAGCTGCTCGACGACTTCACCGCGGCGTTCGCGCGGCAGGTCGATGGCGGTGGCGCCCATGGCGAACACCAGCCGCGTCATCGCCGTGGCCACGAGGGCGGGGGCGTGCACCGGCCGGCCGCCGGCTTCCGAGAGCCGCACGAGGTCGATGCACAGCTCCTCTTCGAAGGTGCGCAGTTCGCGTTCGACGGCGGCCTTGTAGGCGTCGGAGCCGACCATCCCTTCCCGCAACAGGATGTGCAGCAGGCGTTCGTCGGCGTCGAGCTGCTCCATGAAGGTTTCGATCGAGGTGCGGATGACGCTGCGCCCCGGCCGGACGCGCGTGCGCGCCTCCCGGATGATCGTGCGCAAGCTGCGGCCGCCGAGTTCGATCAGCGCGATCGCCAGCGCGTCCATGTCGCGGAAGTGCCGGTAGAAGCTGTTCGGGGCGATGTCGGCCTCGCGCGCGACCTCGCGCAAGCTGAGCGTGGAGACGCTGCGATGGGGCCCCAGCAGGCGCAGGGCGGCGGCGATCAGGTCGTCGCGGCTGATCTGCGGTTTGCGGCCGGGCCCGGACGGCGCGGCCCGGGCCGGATGGAGCGGGGTCGGATGGCTCATGAGGCCCAGTGTAGGTCGGGCGAGGGGTGGCCCGGTCGCGGATGAACGGGGTCCGCCCCGGCGATTGAATTGCGGAATGGTTGTCTATACGTCTGTCTGCACGACTGTATAGTATTGCCCTGCGGTCGACCCCGCCCCTTGCCGAGCCCTGCATGTCCTTCGCCCTTGCTCCCGCCCCGTTCCGCCCCGCCTGGCACTACTGGCGGGGCCTGCTGCAGCCGGGTTGGAGCCCCTACGGCAACACCGCGCGGCTGGTCCGCCGCGAGGCCGCGTCGGCGCACAGCGAGACGCTCTGGCTCACGCCGTTCCAGCGCCTGCGCGACTGGCAGCCCGGCCAGCACCTGAGCTTCGGCTTCGAGGTCGATGGCCGACGTTTCCAGCGCAGCTTCACCCTCACCAGCCTGCCGGGGCAGCGCGAGATCGCGATCACCGTGCGCAAGGTGGCCGGCGGCCGTTTCGCCGACTGGCTGTCGGAAGCGCGCGAGGGTGCCCGCCTGCAGATCAGCGAGCCCTGGGGCGGCATGGCCTTCGAGATGCCGGACGCGCCGCAGCGGATGCTGATGGCGGCGGGCAGCGGCATCACCGCCGCGATCGCCCAGGTGCGCGCGGCGGCCGAGCGCGGCCAGCTGGCCGGCCTGTCGCTCGCCTACTGGGTGCGTGAGCGTGCCGAAGCCTGCTTCGTCGAGGAACTGCACGCGCTGCAGGCGCGTTTCCCGGATTTCCAGTTCCGCCTGTTCCTGACCGGGGAAGCGCCGCAAGCCGCGCACGAAGCGGAGGGGCGGCTCGACGAGGCCACGCTGGCCGCGCTTCCCGGCAGCCCGAAGGGGGCGGAAGTGCTGGCCTGTGGCCCGACCGGCTTCGTCGCCCGCGTCGAGGCCTTGCTGCGCGAAGCCGCGGCGCGCATCGCCACCGAGAGCTTCACGCCGCCGGTGCTGCGCGTGCCGGAGGTGCCCGCCGCGGCGGTGCAACTCACGCTGCTGAAGAGCGGCCGCACGATCAGCATTCCCACCGACACGCCGCTGCTGGCCGCGCTCGAAGCCGCCGGGCTCAAGCCCGAACACGGCTGCCGCCAGGGCCTCTGCGGCCGCTGCACCTGCGCGAAGGCCAGCGGCGTGCACGTCGACCTGCGCGACGACAGCGCCCATCCCGAAGCCAGCACCGCCCTGAAGCTCTGCGTCAGCGCGGCCCGTACCGACCTTGCGATCGACCTCTGACATGACCGCCCACGCCCCCCTGCTCACCGGCGAGCGCCTCGAAGCCTTCGGCGCCGAACTCGACGCTTTGCGCGAGAAGCACGCCCGCGACCTCGGCGCCGCCGATGCCCGCTACATCCGCCGCGTCCGCCACGTCGTCCGCTGGACGGAAGTGATCGGCCGCCTCGCGCTCTACGGCGCCGCACCCGCGCCCTGGCTGCTGTGGCCGCTGTGGGTCCTGGGGGTGTTGCTGCTCGGCATCTCGAAGATCGTCGACAACATGGAGCTGGGCCACAACGTCATCCACGGGCAGTACGACTGGATGAACGACCCGAGCCTGCAGGGCGACCGTTTCCAGTGGGATCACCTCTGCCCCTCGGACTGGTGGCGGCAGACGCACAACCACAGCCACCACCAGTGGACCAACGTGCGCGGCAAGGACGACGACGTGGGCTATGGCCTGCTGCGCATCTTCCCCGAGCAGCGCTGGACGCCGTTTGCGCTCGGCCAGCCGATCTACGCCTTCCTGCTGGCGGTCTTCTACCAGACCGGCATCGCCATCCAGCACCTGAAGCTCGGCCGCTA
>Ga0209278_1000448_pt1 | contig 32678 bp, 30 predicted proteins | sample JI81BgreenDNA_FD_187504 | JGI IMG/M metagenome (GOLD analysis project Ga0209278, IMG submission 187504) | Wastewater effluent complex algal communities from Wisconsin, to seasonally profile nutrient transformation and Carbon sequestration -... | ecosystem: Engineered > WWTP > Effluent > Algae...
TGATGCCGGTACCGCTGATGTCCATGAAGCGCGCATCGCCCAAGGCATCGGCCTTCGCATTGACGGTCTTCTGGATGGCGATGGCCTGGCCGGCGTTGGCACCCACCTGGAACAGCTGACCGAGGAAGGAGCCGTCGAGCAGCTTGGTGCCGTTGAACTCGGCCTGCTTGGCCACGCGGTCGATTTCGTCGACCAGCTGGGTGACTTCGGCGTTCAGCGCGTCACGGTCGCTCTGGCTGTTGGTGGCGTTCGCCGACTGCACGGCCAGCTCGCGGATGCGCTGCAGGTTGGTGCCGACTTCACCGAGGGCGCCTTCCGCCGTCTGCGCCAGCGACACGCCGTCGTTGGCGTTGCGGACGGCGACGTTCAGGCCGCGGATCTGGGTGGTGAAGCGCTCCGAGATCGCCAGGCCGGCCGCGTCGTCGCGGGCGCTGTTGATGCGCAGGCCCGAGGACAGGCGCTGGATCGTCGTCGCCAGCGAGGCCGAGTTCGACGACAGGTTGCGCTGGGCGTTCAGCGAAATCGTGTTGGTGTTGATGATGGACACAACCACTCTCCCCGCCGACGCCCGGGGCGCCGTCGTGCGGATTCAAGACAAAAGAAAGGCGGGCCCGGGCTCGGGCCCGCCTTCGGGCGTCGCGGACCGGGGCGCCGGCTCGGGGCCGGCGCCCGGATCGATTACCGCAGCAGCGAGAGGACGTTCTGCGGGATCTGGTTGGCCTGGGCCAACATCGCCGTACCGGCCTGCTGCAGGATCTGCGTGCGGGTCAGTTCGGCGGTTTCCTTCGCGTAGTCCGCGTCGCGGATTCGGCTGCGGGAGGCCGTCAGGTTCTCGGCGCTGGTGTTGAGGTTGGCCACCACCGACTGGAAGCGGTTCTGCACCGCACCGAGGTCGGCGCGGGCGCCATTCACCGTGGTCAGCGCCTTGTCGATGATCGCCAGGGCCTGGCCGGCGCCCTTGACCGACGAGATGTCGAGGTCGTCGAGGAAGGCCGAGGCCGGTGCCGTGGTGTTCTGGGCCGGCGCCGAGGCCAGGGTGATGCCCGAACCGCTGGCCAGCGTGCCGGTGGCGATGCTGAAACCGGTGAAGGCGCCGCTGGAGTTCACGGACTCGCGCACCGAAGCGAACTCAATGGTGGTGCCATCGGCCGTGGCCAGCACGCCGGTCTCGCCGATCTTGGCATTGATGGCGGCGGCGATCTTGCCCGTCACGACGGCGCCGGTGTCGCCAATGGCGATCTCGACGTCGTCGATGGCGACCACGGTGCCGAGGCTGTCAGTGACCGAGATACCGCTGATGGTGGCCGCCGCAGTCGCGGTGCCCGTCGCTGCCGAAGCAAGGGATTCCGAATCGAACACCGCGCCACCGAGGGCGGCGGCCTGTGCATTGGCGGTCTTCTGGATGGCGATGGCCTGGCCGGCATTGGCGCCGACCTGGAACAGCTGGCCGAGGAAGGAGCCGTCGAGCAGCTTGGTGCCGTTGAACTCGGCCTGCTTGGCCACGCGGTCGATTTCGTCGACCAGCTGGGTGACTTCGGCGTTCAGGGCGTCGCGGTCGCTCTGGCTGTTCGTGGCGTTCGCCGACTGCACGGCCAGCTCGCGGATGCGCTGCAGGTTCGTGCCCACTTCGCCGAGGGCGCCTTCCGCCGTCTGCGCCAGCGACACGCCGTCGTTGGCGTTGCGGACGGCGACGTTCAGGCCGCGGATCTGGGTGGTGAAGCGCTCCGAGATCGCCAGACCGGCCGCGTCGTCGCGGGCGCTGTTGATGCGCAGGCCCGAGGACAGGCGCTGGATCGTCGTCGCCAGCGAAGCCGAGTTCGACGACAGGTTGCGCTGGGCGTTCAGCGAAATCGTGTTGGTGTTGATGACGCTCATGGACTTGGTCTCCGGGTCGGATGGTGTGCCGGTCCAGCGCCGAGCTGTCCGGGGCCGCGGTGGGGGGCCGTGGCCCGGTGCTCCCGCTGCTGTATGCAGTAACGGCGCTACCGGCCGTAGCTTTAGCCCCCGGAGACGGGGTTTTGTGGATCAGCGCAAATAATTGAACAGCGAAAGGCTGGCGATGCGCTGGAAGCTGAGCTGGGCCGCGTCCAGGGCCGTGCTCTGCTGGGCGAGGCGACTGGCCGCCTCGGCGATGTTCACGTCCCGCAGATCGGAGAGCGTGGTCTTCAAGGTGACGGTGGTGGCCTCGCGCAGGGCGCTGGCCTCGTCGATGCCGGCCAGGCGGGCGCCGCCGGCGGCCCGCTTGTCGACGAAGTGGTCCTGGGCCGCCGAGACGTTGGCCAGGGCCACGAAGATCGCGTTCTGCTGGCGCACCCGCTCGGTGACCGTGGTGGCCGGGGCCTCGAGGCTGTCGGCCAGGGCATCGAGGGTGCCGAAGATGTCCTGCCGGCCGGACGGATCGATGGTGAAGACGTCGCCCGTGGCCGGTTCGCCATTGAGGCGGAGCTGCAGGCCCTCGAAGCTCAGCGTGTCGCCGGGGGCGTAGGTACCGGTCTGGGCGGGCACCAGCGGGGCGCCGCCCGCGTCCTGGATTTCGTAAGTGGTCGGCGAGGTGAAGGCCACCCGGTAGCCGACGCTGCCGTTCACCGCCCAGGCGGCTGCGTCGACCACCCCGAAGGTGCCGAGCAGGCCGGTGCCGGCGTTCGTCGCGGCGGCAGCCACGGCGACGCGGCCATCGCCCGTGGGGATGCGCATCCACACCTCGCTGCCGGGCTCGGCGTCGGCCAAGGCCAAGGCCGGGGCGACCTCGATGCGGCGCTGCACCTGGTCGCCCACGTAGGTGACGCCTGTGGTGGCATCCACGAAAGGCGGGCGGTCGTCCTGGGCCCCACCGAACAGGTAGCGGCCCGCCGCGTCGGTACCGTTGGCGATGCCGATCAGGCCCTCGCGGATCTGCCGGATCTCGCGGGCGATGGTCTGGCGGTCGCTGGCCGAGAGCGGGGCGTTCGCCGCCTGGATGCTGAGTTCGCGCACCCGCTGCAGCAGCTCGCCGGCCTCCGTCAGGTTGCTTTCCTGCAGGTTCAGGCGGTTGCCCAGCACGTTGGCATTGAGGTCGTAGCGCTCGAGCTCGGCCAGCGAGCGGTCGATGGCCGTGGCCGCACCCGCCGCGAGCGGATCGTCGGACGCGGTGTTGACCCGCCGCCCGCTGGCGATCTGGTTCTGCGTGGCGATCAGGTCCACCTGCCGGCGCAGCAGCTGGGCGATGTTGGACTCGTAGAGCGAATTGCTCGAGATGCGGTTGGTCATGGCTGTGCTCCGTCAGCGCCGCACGGCCTGGAGGAAGGTCTGGAAGATGGTGTCGGCGATGCTGATCACCTGCGCAGCGGCCTGGTAGGCCTGCTGGAAGCGCAGCAGGTCGGCGGCCTCCTCATCGAGGTTCACGCCGGACAGGGACTCGCGCTGCTGCACCAGCGCTTCGTCGATCGCCTTCTGGCTGTCGAGGGAAAAACTGGATTCGCGCGCGGCCGAGCCGATGCGCGTGGTCTGCGCGACGATGGCGTCGTTGAGCGAGTTGGCGCCGCCGCCCAGCACGCGGGCGTCGTCCAGCTGCGCCCAAGCGCGCATGTTGGTGTTGTCGCTGGAGTTCGAGACATTGGCCCCGACGCGGAAGGTGTCGCCAGCCCGCGGCACGCCGTCGAGCACCAGGCGCCAGCCGTTGGCGTCGATGTTGGCGCCCGGCGTGTAGGCCTGCGCCGGACCGCCGTTGAGGCTGAAGGTCGTCGGCGTCAGGAACTGGATCGTCGCCGGCGTGGTGAGCGCCGCGTTGGTCGGGTCGAGCACCGCCAGAGAGACCACGCGGCCTTGGCCGAGGTTGGTCAGGTCGGCGCTCGGCCGGATGCGGCTGGCGGCGGCGATGCGGTTGGGGTCGTTGATGGCCACCGCGATGTCGCGCGCGGCATTGCTGGTCGGTTCGATCAGGAAGCGGTCGTTGGCCGCGGCCGCACCCGACACCACCACCTCGATGCCGTTGACGACGAAGGGGCTGGCCACGGTCCCGAGGCCGGCCAGCGCGACCGGCGCGCCGTTGTCCCCGCGACGCGCGGTCCAGTTCGCGCCGTCGAAGCGGAACTCCAGCGGCACGCCGTCCAGCGCGCCGACGTTGGCGATGTCGACGGCCAGGGTGGCCGTGCCGGTGTTGTTGCGGTTGGCCAGCGGGGTGGGCGCGGCCAGGGCGAAGAAGTCGGTGCCGACGTTGCCGTTCAAGTCGAGGCCGGCGGCACTCTGGCCGTTGACGATCTCGGCCAAGGTCGCGGCGATGCGGCCCAGCTCGGCGCGGCCGGCATCCACCAGTTCGGCGCGCGAGGACAGCGCGCCGCCCAGCTGGCCGGCGATGCTGCCGGCGCCGAGGCGCACGGTGCCCGTATTGGTTTCCAATGCGAGCACGACGCGGTCGTTGCGGAAGTCGTCCTGCACCGTGACGAAGCGCGACGCCGTCGCGCCGACCACGATCGGTTGGCCGCCGGTGGTGAAGACGTTGAGCGACCCGTCTTCCTGCGGAAGCGTGGTGACGCCGGTGAGCGTCGCCACCTGGGCGACGAGGCGGTCGCGCTGGTCGAGCAGGTCGGGCGAAGCGTTGGCGGGGCCGTTGCGGGCGATCTCGACATTGAGTCGCGCGATCTCGGTCGCCAGACGGTTCACCTCCTCGGCGCCGCCCGTCAGGCGCGCGTTGATCTCGCGATCGATCTGGTCGAGCCCGCCCTGCAGCTGGTCGAAGCGCGCGACCAAGGCCTCAGCGCGGCCGAGCAGTTCGGTGCGCGCGGCCTGCGAGGCCGGCTCGGCAGCGACGCCCTGCGCCGCATCGAAGAAGGCCGAAAAGGGCTGGGCGAGCCCCGTCGTCGCGTCGGTGAACAGCTGGTCGATGCGCAACGCGAAGCCGTTCACGAGGTCGAGGCGGCCGATCTCGCCCTGGCTGTCGAGCAGGCGGTTGGTGACCAGGTTGTCGGAGAGTCGCGTGATGCTGGCGATCTGCACGCCGCCGCCGACATAGTTGTTGCGCAGGCCCTCGCCCGGGCGATTGGACAGTTCGACGCGCTGCCGCGTGTAGCCGTCCACGCTGGCGTTGGCGATGTTGTGGCTGCTGGTGGCCAGCGCGCGCTGGAAGGCCAGCAGGGCACTGGTGCCGTTGCCGAGGATGCTGGGCATCAGAAGGCTCCCATGCCGCTGGCGGCGAACAGGATGTTGCGGGCGGACGGGGCGGACGGACCGGTGGCGTCGTCGATGTCGAGGCGGGCCAAGGCGCGGTTCAAGGCCGGCCCGGTGGCGATGGCCTCGATCTTCCGGGCATAGGCCGGATCGGTGGCGTAGCCGCCGCGCTGGAGGGCCGCGGCGAAACCGCGGATATCGCCACCGGCGTTCAACGCCTCGGCGTAGCGCGGGCTGCGCTTCAGCAGGGCCGCGTAGTCGTTGAAGCTCTGCTCGACGCCGTCGTAGGCGCGGAAGGCCGCGCGCTCGGTGCGGAAGCCGCCGTTGGCGAATTCCTGCGTCGCCGTGGCGACGCTGCCGCCACGCCAGCCGCCGGTGGCCTTGATGCCGAAATAGTTGTGCGCCGTCTGGCCATTCGCGGAAATCGTGCTGCGGCCCCAACCGGTCTCGAGCGCCGTCTGCGCGACGATGGCGCGCGGGTCCACGCCCAACTCGCGCCCGATCTTCTGCGCGTGCGGCCAGACCTTGGCCACGAAGGCCTCGATGCGGGCGTTGGCGGGAGCGGCGGCGGCACCGGCCGTCGCCGCGGCCGCCGAATCGGCTGCCGCGCTCGCGCGCACGGCGGGCATCATCCGCGGCACCTCGGCGGCGGCGATCCAGTTCGCCTTGGCGCCGGCATTCGAGGCCGCCAACGCGAGTGGCGCCGCGTTCGGCGCCTGCGGCAGCGCCGCTGCGGCGGCCTCCCGCGACAGCGGCTTCGCCGCCAACGGACGGACGTAGGTATCGAGCGGCAGCATGGGCGCGCTGCCCGCCTTCGACATCGAGAGCGGCAGGGCCTGGACGGCGCCTTCCGCCCCCCCGCCGGCCTGGCGGCTGAGCTGCCGGGCGATCATCGTGGAGAGACCGAGGCCTTGGCCTTCGGTCAGCGACTTCGCGATCTGTTCGTCGTACAGCTCGCGGAACTGGCCGGCGGCGCCGGGGAACATCGTGTCGCCGAGCGCGGTCTCGCGCATCTGCTTGATCATCATCTGCGCGAACAGGCCTTCCATCTGCCGCGCGACCTTGTCGATCTGCGCGGCATCGCTGGCCGGCGGCGGCGAAAGCGGCAGGGGACGGGCGTCGACGCGCATGGCCGTGGCTCAGATGATCTCGAGCTCGGCGCGCAGCGCGCCGACCTGCTTGAGGGCTTCGAGGATGGCGATCACGTCGCCCGGCGCCGCGCCCACTTCGTTGACGGCGCGGACGATCTGGTCGAGCGAGGTGCCGCCCTTGAACACGAACATGCGCGAGCCATCGACGGTGGCTTCGACGGTGGATTCCGGGGTCACCACCGTCTCGCCCTGGCTGAAGGGCGCCGGCTGGCTGACGTTGGCCGACTCGGTGATGGTGACGGTCAGCGAACCATGCGCGACCGCGGCCGGCAGGACCTGCACGTTGCTGCCGATCACGACGGTGCCGGTGCGGGCGTTCACGACCACCTTGGCGGCGACCTGGCCCGCGTCCAGCGTCAGGTTCTCGACGCGGGCGAGGAAGGCCACGCGGGCGCCGGGGTCGGTGGGGGTCTGCACCTGCACCGTGCCGGCGTCGAGGGCGGTGGCGGCGGCCTCGCCGAAGGCCTTGTTCAGCGCCTCGACCATCCGCGTGGCGGTGGTGAAATCGGGCTGGTGCAGATTGAGCATCAGCGCCCCGCCCGCGCCGCTCTGGGCCAGGGCATCGGGAATCGATCGCTCGACGATGGCCCCATTGGGAATGCGGCCGGAGCTCGGGATGTTCACCGACACCCGCGAGCCGTCGCTGCCTTCGGCACCGAAGCCGCCGACCACGAGGTTGCCCTGGGCGATGGCGTAGACCTGCCCGTCCGCGCCCTTCAGGGGCGCCATCAGCAGGGCGCCGCCGCGCAAACTCACGGCATTGGAGATCGAGGAGACGGTGACGTCGATCGCTTGGCCCGGCCGGGCGAACGGCGGCAGTTCGGCGCTGATGGCCACGGCGGCCACGTTCTTGACCTGGGGGTTCACGCCCGGCGGCACCGTCACGCCGAGTTCGTCGAGCAGGTTCTTGAGGCTCTGCGTGGTGAAGGGCGACTGGCTGGTGCGGTCGCCGGTACCGTCGAGGCCGACCACCAGGCCATAGCCGATCAGCGGGTTGCCGCGGACGCCTTCGACCTGGGCCAGGTCCTTGATGCGTTCGACGGCCTGGGCCGGCGCGGTCGCCAAGGCAGCCAGCAAGGCCAGCAGGGCCAGCAGGCTGGTGAGGACGGAACGGGGACGGGCGGCAGGGTTCGGCATCGGGAGTCTCCAGCGGTATCGACCGCACGGGCGGGAACTTGCAATTCCCGGGCCAAACCCTCCGCACGCCGTTCCCCCACGCCCGGATGCGGCGTTTTCCTACAGGGCGGGCCGAAAAGCCGGCGCAGGATGCGCGGGCTCCACCCCTCCCCCACGCCCTGGAGAACCGCGATGAACCGCTCCCCGCTCGCCTTGGCCGCCCTCGCGGCCGCCCTGCTCGCCCCTCTCGCCTCCGCCGCCGAACTGACCGACGAGGACGTCGGCGACGCCGCCAGCTTCGTCCAGCCCGTGAAGTGGCTGGGCCTCGTCTCGGGCTTCATCGAACTCGACACCGACTGCAGCCCTGCCACGCCGACCGATCCGCCGCGCAGCAATTGCGTCGTGCTGAACCCGGCCCCGGCGGTCACCAGCTTCGACCGCCCCGACCTCGACAAGATCACCCTGCCCGGCCGGAGCGCGAAGAGCCTGCTCTGCCACTGGCAGACGCCGATCGCCAACGTGTTCTGGCAGAACCCCACCGCCAGCACGGGCAACGCACGGATCGCCATCCGCCCGTACTACCGCATCGAAAGCGAGGTGCTCGCCGACCCCGCGCTGATCAACCCGCAAACCGGCCTGCCGTTCGCGGGCGGCTTCGAGAGCGTGCTGACGTCCGTGAGCGAGTCGCAGCCCCTGGATGCCGGGCAGACGCAGAGCCGCTTCTACACCTTCACCCGCGCCTGCATCGGTGGCTTGGTCTCGCGCAGCTTCCTGACCCAGTCGCTCGGGCTGACGGAGGCGCAGGCCACGCAGATCTTCCGCAAGCCGATCACCATCCGGGCCGGCGTGCGCGGCACCGCCCAGCTGGTGCAGTTCGCCACCATCAACGTCGGCACGCGCTTCGTCGGCGATTGAGCGATCGGGCGAGGGGCCCGGTGACGCTCAGTTCGGGAACCACGCGCCGTTGAAGAAGCGGTCCAGCCAGCCCATCGCGTTGCTGCGCGCCAGCGGGCCGCGGCCGCCGTAGACGATGCGGGCATCCGCCACGCGGGTGCTCGCGATCGTGTTGTCCGGGCCGATGTCGGCGGTGCGGATGATCCCCTGCACCTGGATCAGCTCGTTGCCCTGGTTGAGCGTCAGCTCCTTGCTGCCCTGGATGACGAGGTTGCCGTTCGGCAGCTTCTGCACCACCTGGGCAGTGAGCGTTCCGGTGATCTGGTTGCTCTGCGTGGAATTGCCGTCGCCGGCGAAATCGCGGCTGTTCGCCAGCGAGTTGTCGAGGATGTCGTTGCCGCCGACCGTGACCGGGGCGCCGAACACGGTGCCGGACATGGTGTTGGTCGATTCCTTGGTGATCGCCGTGTTGGCGCGCGTGCTCGCCTGCGTGCGCTCCGAGAGGTTGATGGTGACGATGTCACCCACCTCGCGCGCCTTGCGGTCGGTGTACAGGCGCAGGCCCGGGCCTTCGCGGTAGATGGCGCCCGCACTGGGCGCGGCGGTGGCCTGCACCGGCACCTGCATCACCGCCATCGGCGCCAGCGGCTGCACGTCGCCGCGGATCATCGCGCCGTGGCCGCAGGCGGTGAGCAGGGGAAGGACGAGGGCGAGGAGGGCGGCGCGCTTCATGGCGGGGCTCAGACGTTGTTGTTGAGGTAGGCCAGCATCTGGTCGGTGGTGCTGATGGCCTTGGCGTTGATCTCGTAGGCGCGCTGCGTCTCGATCATCGCCACCAGTTCCTCGACGGTGTTGACGTTCGAGCTCTCCAGCGAGCCCTGCGCGAGCAGGCCGATGCCGGCCTGGCCCGGCGTGCCGGCCTGCGCCGGGCCGGAGGCGCCGGATTCGAGGTAGAGGTTCTCGCCCTTGGCGAACAGGCCCGCCGGATTGACGAAGTCGGTGAGCGTGATCTGCCCCACCTCCTGCGGCGCGCTCTGGCCGGCGATCTGCACCGTCACCGTGCCGTCGCTGCCGATCGAAATGGCCTGCGCGCCCTCCGGGATCTGGATGCCCGGCTGGATGGTGTAGCCGGAGTTGGTCACCAGCTCGCCCTGGGCATTGATCTGGAAGCTGCCGTCGCGGGTGTAGGCCTCGGTGCCGTCGGGCAGCAGCACCTGGAAGAAGCCGCGGCCATTGATGGCGACGTCCAGCGCGTTGCCGGTCTGCAGCAGGTTGCCCTGGATGTGGCTCTTGGCGGTGCTGACCACGCGCACGCCGGTGCCGAGCTGCAGGCCCGACGGCAGGTTGGTCTGCTGCGAGCTCGCACCACCCGGGGCGCGCACCTGCTGGTACAGCAGGTCCTCGAAGCTGGCGCGGTCGCGCTTGTAGCCCGTCGTGTTGACGTTGGCCAGGTTGTGCGCGACGACCGACATGCGCGTCTGCTGCGCGTCGAGGCCGGTCTTGGCGATCCACAGGGCGGGGTTCATGGCGCGTCTCCTTTAGCGGGCACGAAGCAGCGTGTTCGCTGCCTGTGCGTTCTCGTCGCCGCTGCGGATGACCTTGAGGTTCATCTCGAACTGCCGCGAGAGGGAAATCATGGCCACCAGCTGCTCGGTGGCGTTGACGTTGCTGTTTTCCAGCACGCCGCTCATCAGCACCTCGCCCGGCGCGGCCTGCGGCTGCGCGGCGGGGTCCTGCGAGGTGGGGCGGAACAGCCCGTCCTCGCCGCGCTGCAACTTGGTCGGGTCGGCGCGGACGACGCCGATGCGGGCCACGTTCTGCGCCGTGCCGGTGGCGTCGCCGAGGGCGACGATGGCGACGGTGCCGTCGCCGCCGACCGACAGGCTCTGGAACGGCGGCAGGGCGATGGGCTGGCCGGAATCGTCCAGCACCGGCTCGCCGCGGCCGTTCATCAGCCGGCCAGTGGCGTCGAGCTTGAGGTCGGTGGCGCGCGTGTAGGCCGGCTTGCCGCCGCGATCCGCCACGCTCATCCACAGGTCGGCGCCATTGAGGGCGAAGTCCAGCGGATTGCCGGTGGTCTGCAGGCTGCCGCCGGTGGCATCGAAGCCGCCGACGTCGCCCATCGTGTAGGTGCGCGAACCCACCTCGCCACCCTTGGCCGGGAAGGCTTCGGTCGCATGCAGCAGCGCCTTGAAGCCGGCGGTGGAGGCGTTGGCCAGGTTGTGCGACACCGCCGCCTGGGCGCGCAGGTTGGCCTGCGCTCCCGACATCGCGACGTAAAGGGCCTTGTCCATCGTCGTCCTCCGCGCTCAGCCTGCGATCAACGCAGGTTGATGATGGTCTGCTGGATCTGGTCGGTGGTCTGGATCATCTGCGCGTTGGCCTGGAAGTTGCGCTGCGCGACGATCATGTTCACCAGCTGCTCGGTGAGCTCGACGTTGGAGCCCTCGAGCGCGCCCGAGGTCACCAGGCCGAAGTCCGAGGTGCCGGCGGCGCCGCGACGCGGGCCGCCGGAGTCGAAGGTCTCCGACCACAGGTTGTCGCCGAGGTTCTGCAGGCCCTGCTGGTTCGGGAAGGTGGTGAGTGCCACCTGGCCGAGCGGCGCGGCGACGCCGTTGGTGTAGCGCGCGAACACGACGCCTTCCTGCGAGAACTCGATGCCGATCAGGCGCCCGGTGGTGTAGCCGTCCTGGCGCAGGTCGTTGATGGCGAAGCGCTCGCCGTACTGGGTCGAGCTGCGCAGATCGAGGGTCAGGTTGATCGGCGCGGCGCCGGTGGTGGGCGTGTAGGCCGGCAACGTGACGAAGCCCGTGGCCGGCGCGGTCAGGGCGCCCTGGGCGTCGTACTGCAGCGTCTGCGCGGCGCCGACGGCCGTGCCGTCGATGTAGTTGTGCAACTGCCACTCGTTCGGGTTGGCCGTCTTCACGTAGTAGAGCGTCTGCACATGGGCCACGCCCAGCGAGTCGTAGAGCGTGATCGACGTCGAATGGTTGAAGGTGTTCGTGTCGTTCGGGTCGAAGGGCGCGGCCACCGGCACGGCGCCGTTGGCCGGCAGGTTCGAGCCAACGACCACCTCGGTCGACGCGCTGGGCGCGCTGTCCGTGGTGGTGAGCTGCAGGTCCTGCAGGCGGCCGGTTTCGAAGTTGTTCCCGGTCTGGTCGGTCGGCGGGAAGATCTGCAGGCGCGCGCCGGTCGGGTTCACCACGAAGCCGTCGCGGTCCACCTGGAAGTTGCCGGCGCGCGAGTACACGGTGGCCCCGTTGTTGTTCAGGGTGAAGAAGCCGCCGCCCGAGATCGCCACGTCGAGATTGCGGTTGGTGAACTCGATGCTGCCCTGGGTGAACTGCTGGGTGATGCCGGTGACGCGCACGCCGGAGCCGGCGGTGTTGCGCGAGGTGCCGAAGATCGACGCCGCGTAGAGGTCGCCGAATTCCGCCCGACCTTCCTTGAAGCCGGCCGTCGAGACGTTGGCGATGTTGTTCGAGGTCACCGAGAGGTCGGTGGTGGCCGCGTTGATGCCGGAGAGGGCGGTGCGGAAGCTCATGGCGTGACTCCAGGTGCGGTGCAGCGGGTGTTGGCGGTGGTCAGGGCCGGCGAGGCATCAGCCCAGGCGGCGGATCGCGGAGAGCGGCGCCGTGCCGAGGCCGCGGAGGTTCAGCAGCATTCCCTGCGGGTCGAGCGTGACGCTGTCGATCGGCGCCATCGTCCCGGTGCCGACGGCCTGCGAATCGCGGCCTTCGCCGAAGGTGGCCCGCATCCGGTAGGTGCCCGGCGCCATCGCCTGCCCCTGCTCGTTGCGGCCGTCCCACGCGAAGGGCACGTCGCCGGCCCCCGAGGACGTGACTTGCAAGCGCCGTACCAGCGCGCCGTTGGCGGTGGTGATCTCGATCGTCACCGGCCCGGCCCCCGGCGTGGCGGCGACGCCGTTGGCCGAGAGCACCCCGTCGGCGTCGGCCGACAGCGGCAGGCGGTCGGTTTCCACCAGGGCGCTCCGGCCGATCAGGCTGGCGCCACGCAGCGCCTGGTCGCCATTGAAGGAGGTCGCCATGTTGTCGATGGCGGTCTCGAGGTCGCCCACGCCCTGCGCGGTCGACATTTGCGCCATCTGGCTGACGAACTCGGCGTTCGACAGCGGCTTGAGCGGGTCCTGGTTCTTCAGCTGTTCGGTCATCAGGCGCAGGAAGTCCGCCTGCGTGAGGTCGGACTTGCCCATCCGGCTCTGGGTCTGCGGGCTGCTGGTGAGGCCGATGCCGTTGGCCACGTTGACGTCGAAGGACATGGTGGTTTCCTCGGGCCGCGTCAGCGGCCGATGGTCAGCGTCGCAAGCGCCAGCTCGCGGGCGGAATTGAGCACCTCGACGTTGGCCTGGTAGCCACGCGAAGCGGAGATGAGGTTCACCATCTGCGCCACCGGATCGACGTCCGGCGCGTAGATGTAGCCCTCGGCGTCGGCCATCGGGTGGCCCGGCTCGTAACGCTTGATGGCGGGCTTGTCGAGCGGATCGACGCGCAGCACCTTCACCCCGCTCATGCCGTCCTGGCCTGCCAGCGGTGCGCTTTCAAAGGTTGGCTCGATGGGCTTGTACGCCGTGTCGGCCGTGCGCCCGACGGTGTCGGCGTTGGCGAGGTTCGAGGCGATGGTGTTGAGGCGCACCGACTGCGCGGAGAGCGCGCTTCCGGCGACGTCGAAGATGGGCAGGCTGCTCATGGCGATTCCTTACGGGCCGTCGTGCTCATTGGCCGGTGATCGCGGTCATCAGGCCGCGCACCCGGGATTCGAAGAAGGTCAGCGAGGCGCGGTACTCGAGCACCGCGCGGCCGAAGGCGGCGTTTTCCGTCTCGGTGTTCACGGTGTTGCCGTCGAGGCTGGGCTGCAGCGCCTGCCGGGTGGTGACGTAGCGGCGGAAATCCGGCCCGTCGGCCAGGCCCATGCCCTCGGCCGCACCGCCACCGCCCATGCCCAGCGGCCCGCGCGCGGGACCGGCGGAGACGCTGCGCTGGTGGTCTTCGGCGCCTTTCAGCGCGCGCTGGAAGTCGAACTCCTGCGCCTGGTAGCCCGGGGTGTCGGCATTCGCGAGGTTCGACGACAGCACCTTGAGCCGTTGCTCGCGCAGCGGCAGCGACAGGGCGGAGAGACCAAACGGATTGTCGAAGGGACCGGCCATGGGCGGCTCCGGGCGTGGGTTGCCACGGAGCGGTGCAAGGGCCGTGCCAGACCGGCGGCCGGCGCCGGTGGGGCCCGCGGCGTCAGGCCGCGGCTTTCTCGCGCTGGAAGGCCTGCACGCGGGCCAGCACCTTCTCGGCCAGTTCGTTGGCCGAGTACTTGGCCACGAAGGCGTTGGCGCCGACCTGGTCGACCATGGCGTTGTTGAACACGCCGGAGAGCGAGGTGTGCAGCAGCACGAACAGACCGGCCAGGGCCGGGTCGCGGCGGATTTCCGTCGTCAGCGTGTACCCGTCCATCGAGGGCATCTCGATGTCGGAGATCACCATCGCGTAGTGGCGGGTCACGTCGATGCCCTCGGCCGCCAGCTGCTTCAGGTGCTCGATGGCCTGGCGGCCGTCGGAGAGCAGGGTCGACGAGACCCCCAGCTGGTCGAGCACGCCGCGGATCTGGTTGCGGGCCACGCGCGAATCGTCGGTGACGAGGATGCGGATCGGCTCTTCGCCGCTGCCCAGCTTCAGCCGCTGCTCGATGGACTGCAGCATCTTGGCGCCGGTGGCGTCGGCCAGCACCGACTCGACGTCGATGACCTGGATGAGTTCGCCGCCGTAGCGGGTCACGGCCGTCAGGTAGCTGTCGTCGACCCCCAGTTCCGGCGGCGGGCGGATGTCCTCGACGGCGATGTTGACGATGCGGTCGACCTCGGCCACGAGGAAGCCCTGCACCGAGCGGTTGAACTCCGTCACCACCAGGTAGGGCGGGTCGAGATGGCGCTCGGGGTAGCGCACCGCGCTGCCCAGATCGAGGATCGGCACCGAGCGGCCGCGGATGTCGGCGGCGCCGACGAAGCCCGGCGGCAGGCGCGGGATCGGGAACAGCGGCGGGCGGCGCAGCACCTCCTGCACCTTGAACACGTTGACGCCGAACAGCTGGCGGCCGCCGAGGCGGAACAGCAGCAGGGCCAGCCGGTTGTGGCCGGCCAAGCGGGTGCGCTGGTCGATGCGGTTGAGCAGGTCGCGCGACATGCGGCTCGGCAGCCTCGATTCCATGGGGACAGTCCTTGTCGTTGTCGGCCCGCCAACGGGCTTCTTGAGCGGGGGCCCCGGTCGGAATGGCCCGTGCACGTGGCGTGCCGCGGCACACCGCTTGCACAGCCTGCCACGACGCATCCGCGCCCGGAGTGACCGATGTCCCGCCCTGAAGCGACCCCGCTGCCTGCCCCGGCCCCGCTGCCCCCACCGCGGCTTCCGGAGCTCGCCCGCCTCATCCGCCGGGAACGGCGGGTGCCCCGCACGCTGCACGTCGGCTTGCTGGCGCTGGCCAGCCTCACGGCCGGCCTGGTCTTCGCCGGCGAGCTCCGGGCCCAGGACGGCAGCTTCCAGACCGTCGACTCCATCCGCAGCGCCGCCGAGGGGGCCTTGTCCTCGCCCGGCGCCCGGGTGCAGGCCAGCCTCGACCCGGCCCTGCGCATGCCGCCCTGCCCGCACGCCCTTCAAGCCCAGGCCGTCTCGGCCGTTAACGTCGAAGTGAGTTGCCCGGAAGGCTGGCGCCTGTTCGTGCCGGTCCGCGTGCAGCGGGTGCAGCCGGTCGTGGTGCTCACGGCCGCCGTGGCCCCCGGGCAGCCGGTGCCGGCCTCGGCACTGGGGGTGGAAACCCGCGATGCCGCACGCCTCGGTGCCGCACCCCTGACCGACCCGGCCCAGGCCATCGGCCAGATCCTGCGCTTGGGCGGGCAGCCGGGCCAGGTGCTTCGCCGCAGTGATCTGGTGGCGCAGGCGGTGGTGAAGCGCGGCGAGCCGGTGGCCCTCGTGGCCGGCGGCGGCGGCTTCGAAGTGCGGATGGCCGGCCGGGCCCTGGCCGATGCCGGCGCCGGCGAGGTGGTCCGGGTCGAGAACCTGAGCTCGCGCCGCATCCTGAGCGGCGTGGTGGCCGCCCCCGGCGAGGTCCGGGTGGGCCGGTGAGCGCCCCGAACCGTGGCCGGCCGCACAGTTCCGGCTTCGGCGAAAAAAATTCCGCCCAAGGGCTAAAGTCGCGCGGGGCACGGCCGATACCGGTCGTGAGGAACCCCCAGTTCCGGAGGACACGACCATGACCAACAAGATCGACGGAGCCTCAGCGCCCCGCCCGGCCCCCGCGCCGGCGGCCGCGCCGACGCCGGCCGCCATCGAACGGTCGGGGACCCCGCGCGCCCAAGCCGTCGCCCAAACCCAGGCACCGTCTTCGGACAATGTGCGCCTGACCGGCGAAGCCGAGGCCCTGCGGGTCGTGCAGAAGCAGACCAAGGCCGGCCCGCCGCCGATGGACATGGCGAAGATCGAAGCGCTGCGCGCGGCACTCGCCGCGGGTACGTATCGCATCGACCCGCAGGAGATCGCCCAGCGCCTCGACGCGCTGGAGCGCCAGCTGAGCGTCTGACGAAGCCCGAGACCCGACCCGATGACCGCCCTCCTGCTTGACGCCCTCGAAGCCGCCCTGCGCGCCGAACGCGATGCCCTCTCCGGGCAGGACGTCGAAGCGCTGCTGCGTTCCACCGAGGCGAAGCTGCAGGCGCTGCGGGCGGCGGAATCGGCGGGCCTCAGCAGCGCGGACGCGCCGCGTGTCGCCGCCTTGGCCGAATACAACCGCGAGAACGGCCTGATGCTGGCGCGCCGCCGCCGCGCGGTAGCCTTCGCCCTGCGCCAGCTGGGACGCACGGAAGCCGTCGGCTACGACCCGCGCGGCCAGCGCGCGCAGGGCACGTGGTCGCGGCCTATCGCCGTCGCCTGATCCCCCGGTAGCCTGTGTGCCGTCGCCATGACGGTGCACCGCGAATGCCCGAGACCCCGCCCGGCCGCTTCTGGCTGCCGAGCCAACCCAGCAACCCGGAACTCGTCGCCTTCCTCGAGATGATCGAGGAGGGCGTACTGCTGGTCGATGCGAACCGCGCCGTGCATTACGCCAACCCGGCCGCCGGCGAGTTGGCGCATCGGGTGGCCGTCGACCCCGCGGATCCGGACAACCCCGCGCCGCTGGTCGGCCTGCTGCCGGACGAGGTGTTCGACGCCGCCAACGGCGACGCCTGGACCGGCGATGTCCGCGACGAGGCCCGGGGCGTGGTGTTCGCGCTGCGTCGCTACCCGTGGATCGTCGACGACGCGCCCGCGCACCTGCTGCTGCTGCGCGACGTCACCGAAGCCCGGCACCGCCAGGAGGAACTGCGCCGTCGGCACGGCGAGCTCCAGCAGGCCTATGCCCGCCTCGCCAGCGCGCAGGAGCAACTGCTGCAGCAGGAGAAGATGGCCTCGATCGGCCAGCTCGCCGCCGGCATCGCCCACGAGATCAACAACCCGATCGGTTACGTGCACTCCAATCTGGTCAGCCTGCGCGACTACACCAGCGGCCTGCTCGAGCTGATCCATGCCTACGAGCGCGCGCTGGCGCCCAAGCTCGACGAGGCGACGCTGGCCACGATCTCGGAAGTCCGCACGCGCGTTGACTTCGACTTCGTCTCCACCGACCTGCCCGAGCTCATCAACGAATCGCGCGAAGGCCTCGAGCGCGTGCGGCGCATCGTGCAGGACCTCAAGGATTTCTCGCACGCCGGGCGCGAGGCCGGCTGGCGCCGCGTCGACCTGCACAAGGGCCTCGAGAGCACCCTCAACATCGTCTGGAACGACCTGAAGTACAAGGCCAAGGTCGAGCGCCAGCTCGGCCCGCTGCCCCTCGTCGAATGCCATCCGAGCGAGGTCAACCAGGTCTTCATGAACCTGCTGCTCAACGCCGGACATGCCATCGGCGAGCGCGGCACGATCACACTCGCCAGCGGCCACGACGCCGCCCGCGACGAGGTCTGGATCAGCATCCGCGACAGCGGCCCGGGCATCGATGCCGACGCCATGCCGCGCATCTTCGATCCGTTCTTCACGACCAAACCGGTGGGCACCGGCACCGGCCTCGGCCTCTCGATCAGCTACGGCATCGTCAAGAAACACGGCGGCCGCATCGAGGTCGCCAACGGCGCCGAAGGCGGCGCGATCTTCACCGTCGTGCTGCCGGTGCACCAGCCGGTGCGCCCGGCGGACTGACTCAGTCCGGCCGGCGCCGCTGCATGCCCATCAGCCGCGAGATGACGATCGCGAGGTAGAGCACGCCGGTGACCTGCTGGATCATCACCACCGAACGCGCGACGTCGTGCACCGGCGTGATCTCGCCGAAGCCCACCGAGGTGAGGCAGGTGAAGCTGAAGTACAGCAGCTCCCACCAACCGGTCACGCCGTCCGGGTTGTTCGTCGGGTTGATGAAGAAGGCGCCGGGCGCGAGGTGCTCGATCATCGCGTAGACGTAGGCGAACACGAAGGCGAGCAGCACGTACAGCGAGGCCAGCGCCCACAGCTCGTCGAGGGTCATGACGTCGTCGCGCAGCACGTAGCGCAGCAGGCAGCTGACGACGAAGCCATGGAACGAGGCCTGCGCCAGCTGGGTCGCGACGTACAGGCCGCTGCCGCCAAGCACCACCTCCGCGGCATGCAGCACGACGGCGGGCGCCAGCAGCCACCAGCCCAGCCGCGCTTCGGCGCCGGAGGCACGCGCCGCGCGCAGGGCCAGCACGAGGATCACCCAGTCGAAGCCGACCAGCATCAGCCGGCCGCCAGCGATGCCTTCGAGCCACGGCCAAGCCAGCACCTGCGCAAGCAGGGCGGCCAGCAGCAGCAGGTTCGGCAGGCGGCGAAGGTGGCGAAGGTGGCGGATCATTGCAGGCCTTCCCAAGTGCGGAACGCCTCGCGGATGTGGTGGCGCAGGTCCTCCTCGTCCCAGGGCTTGGTCAGGAAGCGGTAGATCGCGCCCTTGTTGATCGCCTCGGTGACGGTGGCGAGGTCGGTGTAGCCGGAAAGGATCAGCCGCACCGTGCGCGGGTAGAGCTCCTTCACCCGGCCGAGGAACTCGGTGCCGCTGACGTCGTTCATTCGCTGGTCGCTGACGATCACCTGCACCTCGTTGCTGGCCAGCAGCTCGAAGGCTTCCTGCACGCGGCTGGCCGCCAGCACGCGGTAGCCGTCGCGGCGGAACACGCGCTGCAGGGCGCGCAGCACGTTCTCTTCGTCATCGACGAGAAGCAGGGTGCGCGAGGCCGCGCCCTGCGCGAACAGCTCCGGGCGCAGGTAGCGCTGGCGCAGCAGCGGGTCGATCTCGGCCAGCGGTTTCGGGCCGGAGAACAGGAAGCCCTGCAGCTGGTCGCAGTCGGCCCGTCGCAGGTAGCCCACCTGCGCCTCCGATTCGACGCCTTCGGCCATCACCTTGAGGTGCAGCTGGCGACCCATCGCGATGATCGCGCGGGCGATCGCCGCTTGCCCCTGGTCGTGGGCGATCTCGCCGGTGAAGTCGCGGTCGATCTTGATCTTCGACAGCGGGTAGCGCGGCAGCTGCACGAGACCGGCGCCGCCCATGCCGAAGTCGTCGAGCGTCAGCCCCACGCCGTAGCTGCGCAGCCGGCGTAGCGTGTCGCGGATGCGGTCGACGTCGCGCAACAGGGTGCTTTCGGAGAGCTCGATCTCGAACTGGTCGAAGGCGACGTCGGCGGCGGCGAGGCGGGTTTCCAGCTGGTCGACGAGGTCGTCCTCGAGCAGCTGCACGGTGGAAACGTTGACGGCGACGCGCAGGTCGTCGAAGCCCGCCCGCCGCCAGTGCCGCGCATCGGCGATCACGCGGTCGAGCACCCAGCCGCTGATGCCGCGCATCAGGCCGAGCTGCTCGGCGCGCGGCAGGAACTGCGGCGGGGCGAGCAAGTGGCCGTCCGGCGCGCGCCAACGCAGCAGCGCCTCCACCCCGGCAATGCGGCCATCGGCGGCGTCGACGAAGGGCTGGTAATGCAATTCCAGTTCGTCGCGGGCCAGCGCCTTGGCCAGCGCCTCGGTGAACACCGGCACGCTGCGTGCCTCCGTGGAGGTTCGCGCCGGGCGCAGGGCCCGGCCCACGCCCGAGCGCTGCGCGGCATAGAGCGCGCGGTCGGCGGCGCTCAGCGCGGCGGCGAGTGTCGGCGCGTCCTCGGGAAACAGCGAGAGGCCGATGCTGGCATTGATGTCCAAGGTGTACGGCGGCACCGACAGCGGCGCGGACAGCTCCGCCAGCAGGCGCGTTGCCCAAGCCTCGGGTTCGGCGAGCGCGTCGCTGGCGTCGGTCGCCAACAGCAGGCAAGCGCCGCGCAGGCGCCAGAGTCGGCCTTGCGGCAACGCGAAAGCCGCGATGCGGTCGGCCGCGACGGCCAGCGCGCGCCCGGCCGTCTCTTCACCGAGGCCGTCGACCAGGCCCACGAAGCGGTCGAGGGCGATCTCGGCGAACAGCACGCGCCCGCCTCCGTCGATGAAGGCCTGCAACGCCGGGGCGTCCGCGCCCAGCCATGGCAGGCCGCTGACCGGATCCGTCGCCTCGTCCACCCCGGCTCAGCCCTCGCCGCGGAGTTCCGCGGCCAGCGCGTTCCAAGCGTCGCGCTGCCCGCCGAGCCCCTGCACCTCGACCCAGGCCTCGTCGAGCGGCACCTCGCCGAGCAGCGCCCAGGCCACGTGGCAGGCGCCAACGACGCCCAGGCCGTGCTCGGCCACCGCCGAAGGCGTGGGGTGCTGCGCGACCGCTTCGACCAGCGTTTCCGGCAGGCCCCACAGGGCCAGCAGGTAGGCGCCGGCCTCGGCATAGGTCGGCCAGTCGTCGCCTTCACCGGGCTGCGGCGCCCAAGGCACGCGCACCTGCGGCAGCAGCCGACCGACACCGGCGAGCAGGCCCGCGGTGGCGGCAAGGTCGGCACGGGGACCGGGCAGGAGTCGGGCGGCGAGCCTCGAAGCCCGCAGGCTGGTGTCGCGAAGACGATCCACGGCCTCCGGTTCGGCCTTCGGCCGCGTGGCGCCGAAGATCTCGCCGGCCATCACCAGACGGCGCAGGCTGAGGTTGCCCAACCACACCACCGCACTGTGGATGTCATCGATGCGGCGACCGCCGCTGTACATGGCCGAATTGCACAGGCGCAGCACCTTGGCAGCCAGCGTCGGATCGCTCTCGACCAAGGCCGCGACGTCGCGCGCGGCGACATCGAGGTCTTCGGTGCGGCGCATCAGGTCGAGCGACAGCGCCGGCGGCGGCGGCAGCCGGCCGATGCGGCCGATGGCTTCGGCGAGCCGCGGGCTTTCCAGCCGACGGCGCAGGGCGATCAGCGATTGCAGGCCCGCCAGCAGCGCTTCGGCGTCGAGGGGCTGGTACAGCAGGCGGTGCAGGTTCTCGAGGGCGGCGAGGCCGGGCGCGTCGCGACCGTCGTCGAGCACGAGGCAACGCACCAGCTTCGGCGCGTCGCGCTTGAGCACGCCGAGCAGGGCGTTGCCCGAGCCCTGCGCCAGCCGCGGCTGCACCAGGACCGCGTCGAAAGCCTCGCGCCGGACGCAGGCGAGCGCCTCGTCGCTGGCGCCTGCGACCTGCACCACGACGCGGTCACCCAGGGCTTCGACGAGCGCGGCGGCCACGCCGTGGTCCGCGCCGGCAAAGAGGAGGCGCAGCGGGGCGTCTTCGGGGGTCGCGGCAGGAGCGCTCAATCGGGAATCGGGCTCGGAGAGACGTGTCAGGACTGTAGCAGAGGCCCCGCGATGCCCTTCGCAGCCCGCAGCGGCATGGCGATTGCGCAAGCTGTGACGTGGCGCACGCTGGTGGAGGCATCAAGCGTGACGCATCCCCGGAATCACCCGAGGCCTGCCGCTACGCTTTGTCAAAAGCGACAAAAGGCTCGACGCTCCACCATGCGTGTTTTCTTCGCCACACCCGACCCCAACCGCCCTGGCGCCGTTGCCGACGCGCTGCTGTCGCGGGGTTACGAGTGGCAGTTGCTCTCCTACGCCCGGCCTGACGAATCGCGGCAGGTGCTGGAACAGGACGCCGCCGACGCCATCGTTGTCGATGCCGGCCTCGACGACGCCGAAGCCCTGCTCAGGCACCTGCTGTACACCGCACCGCAGACGGCACGGCTGGTGATCGGCACCACCGAGCACGACGGGATCGATGCGCGGCTCCAGGCGCTGGCGCATGGCCTGCTTTCGGCGGCGAGCCCCGTCGAAGCGATTGCCGAGTCCCTGGTGGCGTATGCGCAGCTGGCGCAGCGCCTCGATCGGCCGGCCCTGCGCGCGCAAGTGGGTGCCCTCACCCGCCTGCCGGGCGCGCCCCGCCTGTACATGGCCATTTGCAAGGCTTTGGAGGACCCGAACGTCGAGATCGCGTCGATCGCCGCACAGGTGATGGGCGACCCGGCCCTCGGGGCGCGCGTCCTGCAGATCGCCAACTCGGCGATGTACGGCGCCGGCCGGGAGATCACGAGCATCCCGTTCGCGGTGACCCGGCTCGGCCTCAAGACGACCCGCAACCTGGTGCTCGCCGCCGAGCTGTACGCCTTCAGCGGCCCGGAGGCGGCCCGCGCCGAACGGGTCCGCCAACGCAGCCTGTTGGCCGCCTGGCTGGCGCCGCGGTTGATGGCCCCGCAGATCGATCCCGACGTGGCGGCCACCGCGGCGCTGCTGGCCGGCATCAGCGAAATGTTGCCCGAACTCGACGGGGGCGACGTGCCCGTGCTGCCGAGCGTTCCCCCTGTGCAGGACGAGGCGGCGGCCTATCTGATGGGCCTGTGGCAGCTCCCCAGCCTGCTCCAGCAGGCTGTGGCCTGGCAGCGCACGCCACGCCTCTCGGGAGGCAGTTTCGGCGTGGTGGGTGCCGTCCACGTGGCCACCGCGCTGGCCTTCGGCCGGCCGGTCGACCAGGCATGGTTGGAACGCTGCGGCATGGCCGCCCACCTGCCAGGCTGGCGGGAGCTTGCCGACCGGATGGATCGCAGCGCCGCGTGAGCCCGGCGCCGCTTGTGCGGCGATCATGGGCCGTGGCTATCCTAGGCCGTTGCAGGGATGCCCCCCTGCAGCACGTCTGGGGGATGGCATGAGCCACGATCGGCCCGAGGCCGGCGACGACAGCCTGGTGTTCGCGCAGGAAGCCGGAGACCCGGGCTCGCCCGAGCGCGCGGCATGGACCATCCTCGTCGTCGACGACGAACCCGACGTCTACGCGGCCACCTGCATGGCGATGCGCGGCGTCGAGATCCTCGGGCGCCCGCTGCACTTCCTGCACGCCGAATCCAGCGCCCAGGCCTACGACCTGCTCCGTGCCGAGCCCGATGTCGCGGTGATCCTGCTCGACGTCGTCATGGAATCGGAAAGCGCCGGCCTCGACCTCGTGGCGCGCATCCGCAACGAGCTCCAGCTGAACAAGCCGCGGATCATCCTGCGCACCGGCCAGCCCGGCTACGCGCCGGAGATGCAGGCGATCCGCGATTACGACATCAACGATTACCGCATCAAGAGCGAGCTGACGCGCACGCGCTTGTACACGGTGCTCACCTCGGCACTGCGCGGGTACCAAACGCTCTCCGCCGTCGAAGCCACGCGCAACGACCTCGAATACCTGCTCAAGGCACAGACCGAACTCCTCGCCGCCAACACCATGCCGGCCTTCGCGGTCGGCCTGCTCGAGCGCCTCGCCGGCCTCTACGGCCTGCCACCGCACACGGTGTTCTGCAGCGACGGCCGTCGCGTGCACGAGGCCGAAGACCAGCGCCGCCGCGTCGTCGCCGCGCTCGGCCGCTACGCCGACTGGTCCTGGCGCCGGCTCGATTCGCTGGGCACCGAGCCGGAGGTGCGGGCCATCGAGCTGGCCTTCAGCACGCGTCGCACCGTCACCAGCCCCTGCGGCATCGCCGTCTACCTGCCCTCGCGCACCGGCGCCGACGCCGTCGCCTTCCTCGGTGCCGACGACCTGCCCGCCACGCACGACCCGCGCGTGTTCGACATGTTCGTGCAGAACACCACGGTGGCGGCCGACGGCGTGCGCCTCGTCGAACGCTTGCGCGACGCCGCCTACGTCGACGGCCTGACGCGCCTGCCCAACCGCTCGGCGCTCGCCGAGACCATCGATACCGCCCTGAAGGCGCCGCCGGATGCCCCACAGCGGCTGCTGCTGATCGACGTCGACCAGTTCTCCGAGATCAACGAAACCTTCGGCGACCGCATCGGCGACGCCCTGCTGCGCGGCGTGGCGCAGCGCCTGATGGCGCAGGCCGATGCCAGCGTGCGCGTGGCGCGCGTCGCCAACGACACCTTCGCGGCCTTCGGCCCGCGCGACCTGCTGGTGCCCGGCGAATGGGCCAAGCGCCTCGACGAGCCCTTCGATGTCGAGGACCTGCAGATCGGCCTCTCGGCCTCGTTCGGCGGTGTCGAACTGGTGAGCGACTGCGTCAGCGGCGGCGAAGTCATCAAGATGGGCTATTCGGCGCTGAAGCGCGCCAAGCAGACCGGCCATCGCTCGGTGGCCTTCTACTCCCACGAGGTGGCGACCGAGATCAAGGAGCGCACGCGCCTGCTGCACGGACTGCGCGCCGCCTTCGACCAGCAGCGCCTGTTCCTGATGTACCAGCCGCAGGTCGAAGCCCGGAGTGGCCGCACCGTCGGGCTCGAGGCGCTGATGCGCTGGCGCTCGGACGACGGCCGGCTGGTGCCGCCGGACCGCTTCATCCCGATCGCCGAGCAATCCGGGTTGATCAAGGACCTTGGCGCCTGGGCGATGCGCAGCGCGATCCATCGCGCCGCGGCGCTCCGTGACGCCGGCCACCCGCTGCGCATGGCCGTCAACGTCTCGATGAGCCAGCTGCTGGTGCCTGGCTTCGAAGTGATGGTCGCGGAAGCCTTGGCGGATGGCGGCCTGCCGGCGGAACTGCTCGAGATCGAGATCACCGAATCCGTCGCGATGCAGTCGCCCGATATCGTTTTGCCTCGCCTTGCCGCGCTCAAGCAGCTCGGCGTCTGCGTGGCCATCGACGACTTCGGGACGGGGTATTCCTCCCTGTCCAGCCTCGAGAAGCTCTCCCCCGAGCGCCTCAAGATCGACCGCAGCTTCGTGATGGGCCTGGATGCCGAGAACGGCGGTGGCAGCCTCGCCGAGATGATCATCGAGCTCGGCCGCACGCTCGGCCTCAAGGTGATCGCCGAGGGCGTCGAGACGCCGACGCAGCGCCAGCGCCTCATCGAACTCGGTTGCGACGAATTGCAGGGCTATCTGTTCTCGCCACCCTTGGCCATCGAATCGCTGGGCGACTGGCTGGCGAAGCACGGCGAGGGCTTCGCCTTGTGAGCCCGCGCTGGGTGCTGCCGATCGCCCTCGGGCTCGCCGCGACGGACGTGCGGGCCCAGCCGTCCGCCGACGAACTGCTCGACCTGGAGCTGCAGCAGTTGCTCGAACTGCCGGTCAGCGTGGCCAGCCGCAACGAACAACGCAGCGCCGACGCCGCCGCCGCGGTGTTCGTCCTCGACCAGGCCACATTGCGGCGCTCCGGCATCCAGCGGCTTCCCGATGCCTTGCGACTGGTGCCCGGCCTCCACGTGGGCAAGTGGGATGGCAACAAGTGGGCCATCGCCAGCCGCAATGCAATGAGCCGATTCACCAGCACGATGCTGCTGCTCGTGGACGGCCGGCCGGCCTACACACCGCTCTTCGGCGGCGTGCGTTGGGAGACCTTCGACCTGCCGATCGACGAGATCGAGCGCATCGAGGTCGTTCGCGGCCCCGGCGGCCCCCTGTGGGGCGCGAACGCGGTCGACGGCATCATTTCCATCGTCACCCGTCGCAGCGACGCCACGCTCGGCCAGCGCGTCGCGGTCGGCCTCGGCGAGGGCGACGTCGAGCGCTTCGCCGAAGCGCGCACCGGCCAACGGCTCGGCGACTGGACCTGGCGGCTTGGGCTGCGCTGGATGGATTCCGCCCCCGGGCTGCTGCCGCCAGTCGGGCAGAGCGCGTGGACGGCGCCGCGTGCCGTGGGCGAGGAAGGCCGCGACGAAGGTTTGTTCCGAACCGCCATGCTGCGGCTGGACAGCCCTGAAGACCGCGCCGGCGGCGCGTTGACGGCCTGGTTGGGGCGTCGCGAGGGGCGTTTCGTGGACCAGCGGCTCGTCGGTGGCCTGCCGCGCGACAACCGCAACTGGTTCGACCTCGATTACGCCGCCGGCGAGTGGCGCCGCAACCTCTCCGAAGGTCAGGCTCTGGCGCTGCGCGCCAGCCTGCAGCGGCTCGACGTCGGCGACGCGACGCTCGAAGACACGCAGCGCGTGTTCGACCTCGACCTGCAACACAGCGGCACCCACGGGCGCCACACGTGGACCTGGGGGCTGGGCTACAACCATTACCGCAGCGACACGCGCACGCCGCCACGCACCGCGACGCCGGCATGCACGGGGTGCTTCGGCGCCGAGCCGCGGATCGGCACCGATGCCAAGCGCAGCGTGTTCGCCCAGACACAGTCGGACCTCGGCCGCGGCTGGACGCTGATCGCCGGCGCCAAGCTCGAGGACTCCCGCAGCCTGGACTGGGATGCGCAGCCGACCGTGCGGCTGCGCTGGCAGCCCGCGTTCGGCGGGACGTTCTGGGGGGGATGGACGCGCGCCCTGCGCTCCTCCACCCGCCTCGAGCGCGACGGCGCCCTGTTCAACGTGCCCGCCAACCTCGTCTCGGCTTTCGGCTGCCGGCGCTATGAGGCCGGCACCTGCGTCATCGGCAATCCCGCGCAGCCGCCGTGGCAGGTCGACGTGGCCGAGTTGGGCTGGCGCCAACAGCTGACGCCCACGTTCTCGCTCGACGCCTCCGCGTTCGAGAGTCGCTACGCCGACATGGCGATCACCCCGGGTTCGCGGGTGCGCGACCGCGTCCGTGGCCTCGAACTGGCGACGCAGTGGCTGCCCTCGGAGCGCTGGTCGGCGGACGCCTCGCTGACCTGGCACCGCGGCGACGACCGCTTCATCGGGCAACCCGGTGGCGCCAACGTCCTCTTCCTGCCCGAGTTGAGCGGGCAAGTGCACCTGCAGTGGTCGCCCACCGACGCCGTCGACGTCGACCTGCGCTGGTGGCGCGACGACGACCGCGCCACGAACTCCGCGCGCATCGGCGTGCTTCCGGGCGAGCAGCGGATCGACCTGCGATTGGCCTGGCGCCCCGCGCCGGGCTGGGAAACGGCGCTGTCCATCGCCAATGCCAACGACCCGCGGGCGGTCGAGTACCTCGAAAGCCTGCGGGTGAACACCGCGGTGCCGCGCAGCATCACCTGGTCGATCGCCTGGAGTCCGCCGTGAGTGCGGCACGGTTCCGATCGACGACCCGTGTGCTGCTGCTGGCCTTGGCACTGCTGCCCGCCGGCCGCGCCGACGCCGCGGCCGACGAGTTCGCGCTGAAGGCGGCATTCCTCTACAACTTCACCCGTTTCGTCGAATGGCCGGCGGACACCTTTGCGACCGGCAACGACGCCTTCCGCATCTGCGTGTTCGGCACCGATCCGTTCGGCCCCCGCCTCGATGCGCTGACGCGCCGCCGCGTGGGTGAGCGCGCGATCGAGATCACCCGACCCTCGACCGTGGCGGACCTGCCGCGCTGCCAGATCGCCTACCTCGGCGTCGGTACGCCGGAGGCCGTCGAGGCGGCCGCCACGGGCAATGCCGCCCCCGCCACGCTGACCGTGGCCAGCGACGCGGCGTTCGCGCGCGACGGCGGCATGGTCGCGCTGGTCACCGCTGGGGGCCGCGTGAAGCTGCACGTCAACCTCGCCAGCATCCGGCGCTCGCCCCTGCGCTTCAGCGCCAAGTTGCTGGAGGTGTCCGAGGTGCGGCATGGCGGAGGTGGAGGCCGGTGATCCGGCGCCTGCGCCAGCTGTCGATCCGCACCCGGCTGCTGGCCGTCATCGGCGCCGTCACCCTGTTGGCCATCACCACCTTCGGCACCATCGCGCTGGTCAGCGAGCGCGAGGCCGCGCGCGATGCGCTGGGCTCGGAGCAGGCCGCGCTGGCCACCCTGGTGGCCAATCGAAGCGCCGCCGCGCTGCTGTTCGGCGACCCCTCCCTGGCGCAGGAGAACCTGGATGCCTTGGGCGGCATCGCCCACGTCCAGGCGGCCTGCCTGTACGACAACGAAGGGCGGCTGTTCACCGGCTACACGGCCGCTGGCGCCGAACCCTGCCCGGCGACGCGGCGCGCCGCCAGCATCGCCAGCGACGGCTCGCTGGTGGCGGAAGTGCCCGTGGAACTCGATGAGACCGTGGGCTCCCTCGCCCTGCGGTCGAGCCTGAGGCCGGTCGAGGCCCGCCTGCGCGAACAGGCCGAGACCTGGGCCGCCGCCGGCGCGGTGGGCGCGGTGATCGCCCTGGTGCTCGCCGCCCTGCTCGAACGCCTGATCTCGGGACCGATCCGCCGGGTGAGCGCCGTGGTGGAATCGATCGATACCAGCAACGCGCAGGGCCGCCGTGCCCCGGTGGAAGGCGATGACGAGGTCGGCCACTTGGCCGAGGCCTTCAACCGCATGCTCGACCGCCTCGATGAGCAGACCCGCGGCCTCAAGCTGCAAGCCGAGTACAACGAAGTGCTGTTCAAGCGCTCGCCGCTGCCGGTGATCGTGGTCGATCCGCGCGCGAACTGCATGGTGGATTGCAACGAGGCGGCGGTCGCCATCTACGGCTGGGGCACGCGCGACGCCACGTTGAACACCAACGCGACCGACGTCTCGACCCCCCTGCAGTACGACGGCACGCCGTCGGAGCAGGCGATCCTGCCCTACACGCGCGCGGCGCTCGCCGGCACGCCGCAAGTGTACGACTGGCGCCATCGCCGCCCGGACGGCACCGAGTTCGATGCCGAAGTGCACCTGACCCGCTTCGGTCCCGAGGATGCGCCGCTGCTGCTCGCCAGTCTGTTCGACGTGACCGAGCGCAAGGCCGCGGCGGCCGCACTGCAGCGCTTGAACGAGGCCCTCGAAACCCGCGTCGCCGAACGCACCCACGATCTCGCGGCCTCGAACGCGGAACTGTCGGCGACGGTGGAGCAGCTCCGTCGCGCGCAGGTCGAGCTGGTGCGCAGCGAGCGCCTCGCCTCCCTCGGCTCGCTGGTGGCCGGCGTCGCCCACGAGCTCAATACCCCGCTCGGCAGCGCGCTTCTCGTCGCGACAACGCTGGGCGACAGCATCGAGGAGTTGCGCCGGAAGCTCGGGACCGGGGAGCTCAAGCGCTCGACCCTGAACACCTTCCTCGAGCAGCAGGCCGAGGCGCAGGCGCTGATCGTGCGCAACGCGCGCCGCGCCGCCGAACTGATCGGCCGCTTCAAGCAGGTGGCGGTCGACCAGACCTCGGAGCAGCGGCGTCGCTTCGACCTCGCGGAAGTCGTCGAGGAAATCATCGGCACGCTGCAGCCCCGCCTGCGCAAGACGCCGCACCAGGTCGTCGTCGAGATCGCCCCGGGCCTGTCGATGGACAGCTACCCGGGACCGCTGGGGCAGGTGGTGACCAACCTGGTGATGAACGCGCTGCTGCACGGCCTCGGCGACCGTCCGGGCGAGGTCCGGGTGGTGGCGGAGCGCCGCGGCGACGAGCAGGTGGCGCTCAGTATCAGCGACGACGGCGTCGGCATCCCCTCGGAGCACCTGCCGCGCATCTTCGATCCGTTCTTCACCACCAAGCTCGGCGAAGGCGGCAGCGGCCTTGGCCTGCACATCGTCTACAGCCTGGTGCAGCGCAGCCTTGGTGGCCGCATCGATGTCGAGAGCACGCCCGGTCGCGGCGCGCGCTTCACGGTGGTCATGCCGACGAACGCGCCCAAGCTGGCCGAAGCGCCCTGACGGGCGGCGGGAGAACTCAGCGCTTCAACCAACGCCGCCACCACGGCACTCGCTGGGCGCCGGCCTTGGGCGACGGCGTGGCGAGTGGCTCGGCCGGCAGATCGGGACGCACGAGGTCGCTGTCGGCCAGGGCTTTCGCCCAGGCGCCGTCCTCCATCAGCAGCTCGACGCGCCAGTCGCGCAGGCGCCGCGCCACGAGGTAGACGGCGTCGTGCGCGGCGCGGCGGTCGCCGTCGAGCAGCACGGCCTTCGCGCGCTGTGCCAGCTCGCGGTCCTTCGTCGCGCCGATCGCCCGTTTCAGGGCCGCCTCGTCGGCACCGAAGCCCAGGCCGAGGCGCTCGTAGAGGTCACGCATCCTCGTCCTCCTGCAGGCGCTTCCAGGCCTTCTGCACCGCGTCGAAACGCTCCGCCGCCGCGGCCTTCGCGGCGTCATCGGCCTGCAGCTGGCGATCCGGATGGTGCTGGCGCGAAAGCTTCCGCCAGGCGGCCTTGATCGCGATCGGCGTGGCGTCCGCCTTCAGGCCAAGCACGAGCAACGCGTCGCGACGCTCGGCATCGGCCTGCGCGGCCTTGCCGGCGTCGGCCTCGCGGGCTTTCTGGCGGGCGGCGCGGGCGCGCGCAGCGGTCTCGGCGGCGTCGAAAAACACCGGGTCGGAGAGATCCGCGGGCGCTTCGAACTCGAGGCCGAGCAAGGCTTCGAAGCGCTCCCCCAACAGCGAGGCGGGCGCGGCCAGCAGGTCAGAGAGGAAGATCAACGCATGGCGTTCGACCTGCGAGATGCGGCCGTCGGCGGCAGCCACGCGGATGTAGAGGTCGATCAGCGAGACCGTGCGCTTCGGCGACCGCTGGCCGCGCAGGAAGCGGAACAGCTTGGGCAGGTCCTTGGGCAGTGGGTCGGCCGCGAACGCCTCGGCGATCTCCTGCAACGGCACGCCCTCGGGATCGTGCGTCAGCGCGAGGCCGACTTCATGGAACTCGCGCGCATCGAGCGGGCCATCCAACACCGCAAGCCAGAGTGCGGAGGCGCGAATGCTGTCGGCGAGCCGTTGCGGGCTGTCCTGCAGGCGCTGCACCAGCCCGGGCGCGGTGCCGTTCAAGCCGGCCTCAGGCGTGGGCGTCGGGGTTCAACAGCAGGTCGGCCAACCAGCTCTCGCCGCGCTCCAGCAGCTCCACAGGTGTGTATTGCCAACCGGTGACGATCATCGCTTCGGCCACGGCGAACTCGCGCTGTGCCTTGTTGAAGCGGCGCTCGCCGGCCTTGACCATCTCCAGCACGAAGGAGGGTGGCGGTACGGCCTCCGGATCGCCCGCGCCGGCCACCACCTCGGCCACGCTGCCGAGGTTGGCGCCCTGCCCCTTCACCAGCGCTTCGACCCGCGCCAACGCCGTGGCCTGCGCATCGCCGGTTTCCTCGACGTGCGGCGCGGCGGCGGCCAAGGTCTTGCAGATCGTGTTGAGTTGGCCGGTCGCCTTCATGCGCGCCAGCTTGGCGGCACCGGCGGCGGCCTCGGCGGCTTCGAGGTCCTGCTGCAGGCGCTCGATCTCGGCGTTGGCGTCGGCGGGGATGCCGTGGTCGAGCAGGCGCAGCACTTCTTTCTGCAGCTCGGCGTACAGGGACGGATGGCTGGACTTGAGGTTGCGCGCCGCCATCTGCCACGCGTAGGCCACCTGCTGCCCGGTGCGCTCGCTGGGCGTCGGCGGGCCATCGGGCTTCTCCGCCCCGGGTGCAGGCGCACCGAGGCCGGCGCCGAGCATCGACAGGGCGGTGTCGAGGCGGTGGCACAGGTCGGATTGGTCGAACTGTCGCATCGCCTTGCGCAGCTCGATGCGGCAGTCGATCAACAGGGGTCGGAGGGGCAGGTCCATGCCTGCATTCTAGCCACGCTCAGCGGCGATGGCCGCCCACTTCGACAAAGGCGAGGAACTCGGCGCGCGTGCGGGCGTCGTCACGGAACAGGCCGCGCATGGTCGAGGTCACCATGCTCACGCCACGGGTGTGGACGCCGCGGGTGGTCATGCACTCGTGGCTGGCCTCGATGACCACGCCGACGCCACGCGGCTGCAGCACGCGCTCGATGCAGTCGGCGATCTGCGCGGTGAGCTTTTCCTGCACCTGCAAGCGCCGCGAATAGGCCTCGACCACGCGGGCCAGCTTGCTGATGCCGACCACCTTGCCGCCGGGCAGGTAACCCACGTGGGCCTTGCCGATGATCGGCGCGAGGTGGTGCTCGCAGTGGCTTTCGAAGGGGATGTCGCGCAGCACGACCATCTCGTCGTAACCCTCGACTTCCTCGAAGGTGCGCGCAAGGTAGGCGTCGGGATCGAGCGTGTAGCCGCTGAACCACTCGCGCCAGGCGCGGGCCACGCGCAGGGGCGTATCGACCAAGCCTTCGCGCGCCGGGTCGTCGCCGGCCCAGCGCAACAGGGTTCGGACGGCGGCTTCGGCATCCGTGCGGGTGACGCGATCGGCGTCGTCGCTCATGGGGGTCTTCACGCGGCAGGGGTCGGCTTCACACCGTAGGCCCGTCGGCGTTCACATGGCGAGAAGCCCGGGTGTCGTTCGAGCCGACGCCCGGCTCAATGCGGCAGCGGCCGCGTGGCGCGATGCGCCAAGCCCCAGGCCGCGGCGAGCAGCAGCGCGGAGAACAGGAAGGCCGCGCCCGGCAGGTAGGCCGGCGGATGCTCGCCGATGAACAGGCGGAAGACCGCGGTAAACAGGAAGGGTCCGAAGATCCCGGCCGTCGACACCAGCGAGGCGAGAGAGCCCTGAAGACGACCTTGCAGCGAGGGGTCGATGCGCTGCGTGACCAGGCTTTGCGTCGCTGGGCCGGCCAAGCCCCATAGCGCCATCAAGGGCACCGAGAGCAGGAACAGCGCGCCGCTCGGCGCCAAGCCCATCCACGCGAAACCGGCGATGCCGCAAGCCAAGCCCACCCCCACTGCACGACGCTCGCCGATGCGCGGCACCAGCCTCCGCACCAGCACGGCCTGGACCAGCGCATTGCAGATGCCGACGAGGCCCAGCGTCAGGCCGACGTCGAGTTCGCTCCAGCCATAGCGATAGTCGGTGTAGAGCACGTACACGCTGGGCAGCACGTAGTGCGCCAGCTGCGAGAGGAACACGACGCCGGCCAGGCCGAGCACGCCGGGCGCCGAGGCCAGCAGCCGCAGCGCGCCGAGCGGGTTCGCCCGCCGCAGGTCGAAGCGCGCGCTGCGCTTCTCCCTCGGCAGCGACTCCGGCAGGACGAAGAACCCGTAGAGGAAGTTGGCCAGCGACAGGCCGGCCGCCACCCAGAACGGCAGGCGCACGTCGATCTCGCCGAGCACCCCGCCCAAGGCGGGTCCGAGCACGAAGCCGATGCCGAAGGCGGCGCCAAGCATGCCGAACGCCCCGGCGCGCTTGTCGGCGGGCGTGATGTCGGCGATGTAGGCGTTCGCCGTGCTGAGCGAGGCCGAGGTGATGCCGGCCAGCACGCGGCCGAGGAACAACAGGGGCAGCGTGTTGGCCAGCGCCATCAGCACGAA
>Ga0209278_1000449_pt1 | contig 32647 bp, 26 predicted proteins | sample JI81BgreenDNA_FD_187504 | JGI IMG/M metagenome (GOLD analysis project Ga0209278, IMG submission 187504) | Wastewater effluent complex algal communities from Wisconsin, to seasonally profile nutrient transformation and Carbon sequestration -... | ecosystem: Engineered > WWTP > Effluent > Algae...
TGCTGGAGGAGCGGCTGGATTTGCGCGGTGTGGTGGGCAACGGGGTGCAGCCCTCGGTGTTGCGCGACGCCGGCGCGGCCGACGCCGACATGGTGATTGCCTGCGCCGCGCAGGACGAGACCAACCTGGTCGTGTGCAAGATCGCCCACGACGTGTTCCAGTGTCCGTCCACCATCGCGCGCCTGCGCTCGCCCGAGTTTGCCGAGGGCGATGAGCTGCTGGGCAAGAGTGGCTTCGCGGTGGACCACGTGATCTGCCCGGAAGCCTCGGTCACGCGCCACATCCACCGGATCATCAGCTATCCCGAGGCGCTGCAGGTGCTGGAGTTTGCCGACGGCCGGGCCAGCCTGATCGCGGTGCGCGCGGTGGCGGGCGGCGCGCTGGTGGGCCACACCATCGGCGAATTCCGCGACCGTTTTCCGCAGTGCGAGATGCGCGTGGTGGCGCTGTACCGGCAGGACCGTGAGGTCGAGGCGCAGCCGGAGACGCGCGTGCTGGCCGGCGACGAGGTGTTCGTGCTCGCCGACACGCAGAAGATCCGCGACGTGCTGGGCGCGATCCACCGGTTCGACAAGCCGGTGCAGCGGGTGATGATCGCCGGGGGCGGCCGCGTTGGCCTGCGGCTGGCGCGCAGCCTGGTCGGGCAGTGCGAGGTCAAGATCATTGAGCACGATCCGCGCCGCTGCGAGTACCTGGCCAGCCAGCTGCCGTCGAGCATGCTGATCCTGCAGGGCGACGGCGCCGACGAGGACTTGCTGCTGGAGGAAAACGTCGGCCAGATGGACATGTTCCTCGCGCTGACCAGCGATGACGAGGACAACATCCTCTCCAGCATGCTGGCCAAGCGCCTGGGGGCGGGGCGGGTGATGGCGCTGATCAACCGCCGCGCCTACGCCGACATGATGCAGGGCAGCACCATCGACATCGCGATCTCGCCCGCGCAGGCGGTGATCGGCGAGTTGCTGACGCACCTGCGGCGCGGCGACGTGGCGGCGGTGCACAGCCTGCGGCGCGGTGCGGCCGAAGCGATCGAGGGCATCGCCCGCGGCGACGCGCGCACCAGCCGGCTGGTCGGTCGGCGGGTGGAGGACATCCGTCTGCCGCCGGGCGCGCGCATCGGCGTGATCGTGCGGGGGGAGGGGCGCGGCTCGGAGGTGCTGATGCCGCACCACGACACCGTGATCCAGAGCGACGACCACGTGGTCGTTTTTATCCCCAACAAGCGGCTGGTGCGCGAGGTGGAGCGGCTGTTCCAGGTCAGCGCCACCTTCTTCGGCTGACCCGCTCCCGCGATGCGCCACAGCTTTCTGCCCGTCCTGGCCGTGTTCGCCCGCATCCTGCTGGCGTTCTCGCCGGCCTACCTGGTGCCGCTCGGCTGGGCCTGGTTTCTGGACCACGAGCACCACGCGCTGGTGTGGGCTTATGGCTTTGCGGTGAGCGTGGCCAGCGGTGCGGCGCTGTGGCACCTCACGCGGCACCACCGCCGCGAACTGCAGGCGCGCGACGGCTTCCTGCTGGTCAACCTGGTGTGGGTGGTGCTGCCCTTGTATGCGGCGCTGCCGCTGATGGCCACGGTGCCCGACATTACCTTCACCAAGGCCTACTTCGAGGCGATGAGCGCTCTCACCGCCACCGGCGCCACCGCGCTGTCGGGGCTCGACCAGCTGCCGGTGTCGGTCAACGTATGGCGCTGTTTCCTGCAGCTCATCGGCGGGCTGGGCATCATGCTGCTGGTGGTGGCGGTGCTGCCCTTGCTGGGACTGGGTGGCTTCCAGCTGTACCGCGCCGAGACACCGGGTCCGATGAAGGACACGAAGTTCACGCCGCGCATCGCCGAGACAGCGCGCGGGCTGTGGGGCGTGTACGCGCTGTTTGCGCTGGCCTGCATGCTGGCCTACCGCTGGGGCGGCATGTCGTGGGCCGACGCGTTCATGCACATGTGCACCACCATGGGCCTGGGCGGGTTCTCGTCCTACGACGCGAGCTTCGGCCACTTCGACTCGGCCCGCCTAGAATGGGTGGCCACGGTGTTCATGACCCTGGCCGGCATCAGCTTCGTGCGTTACTTCATGGTCATCCGCACGCGCTCGCTGCGGCCGGTGACCGCCGACCGCGAGATCCGCACCTACCTGGTGGTGCTGGTGGCGGCGATCGCGCTGGTGGCGCTGATGCTGACCACACAAGGCGTGGTCGACCATGTGCCCGACGCCATCCGGACCAGCGCGTTTCACGTGGTCTCGCTGGCCACCACCACCGGCTACGCCTCCACCGATTACGCGCAGTGGCCGGTGTTTGCGCCGGTGCTGATGATGTTTCTGGGCTGCTTCGCGTCGTGCGCCGGCTCCACCGGTGGCGGCATCAAGATGGTCCGCATGGTGCTGCTGGTCAAGCAGGCGCGGCGCGAGCTGGTCCGCATCATCCACCCGCGGGTCGTCAACCCGGTCACGCTGGGCGGCAAGGTGATGCCCATGTCGGTGATGACCGCGGTGCTGGGCTTCATGCTGATCTACGGCGCGGCCACCATGGGGCTGACCATGCTGCTGTTGTTCAGCGGTCTGGACATCGTGACCGCGTTTTCCGCGGTGGTGGCCACCGTCAACAACATCGGCCCGGGGCTGGGGCTGGTGGGGCCGTCGAGCAACTTCGGCGTGCTGGCCGATTTCCAGATCTGGGTCCTGAGCTTTGCCATGCTGCTGGGTCGGCTGGAGTTGTTGAGCGTGCTGGTGCTGTTCACCGGCGCGTTCTGGCGCCGCTGAGCCCGATTTCCGGAGACATTCCCATGCCCATCACCACGTCCTCGCAGGCCCTGGTTGACGCCGCCACCGCCGTCATCACCACCCACACCGTGGCTGAAGTCGCGCGGCGCCTGGCCGCCGGCGACCCGCGCCTGCAGCTGGTCGACATCCGCGACATCCGTGAGCTCGAGCGCGAAGGCACCGCGCCCGGCGCCTTTCGCGCGCCGCGCGGCATGCTCGAGTTCTGGGTCGACCCGGCGTCGCCTTACTTCAAGCCCCTGTTTGGTGACGAGTCCAAGGAGTTCGTGCTGTTCTGCGGTGCGGGTTGGCGCAGCGCGCTGGCCACCCGAGCCTTGCAGGACATGGGCATGACCAACGTGGCCCACATCGAGGGCGGCTTTGCCGCCTGGGTGGCGCAGGGCGCGCCGGTGGAAACGCTGGCCGAGCGCCAGGCGCGGCGCCGCCCATGAAGACCGCCCGCACCCCAGCGCCCGCGCCCGAGGCCTGCCCGTGCGGCAGCGGGGCGCCGCTGGCCGCCTGCTGCGGCCGCTACCTCGGCACCGGCGTGCCCGCGCCCGACGCCGAACGCCTGATGCGCTCGCGCTACACCGCGTTCGTGCGTGGCGATGTCGATCACCTGTTGACCACCTGGCACCCCAGCACCCGCCCGCGTTCGCTCGACCTCGAGCCCGGTGTGAAATGGCTGGGTCTGGCGGTGCGCCAGCACCGCGCGTTGGGGCCCGACGACGCCGAGGTCGAATTCGTCGCCCGCTCCCGCTGGCAGGGCCGCGGCCAGCGCCTGCACGAACGCAGCCGCTTCGTGCGCGAAGACGGCGCGTGGTATTACGTCGATGGGGACCCGCTGTGAGCGACCGCGGTCCTGCCAGCCCGGACACACCGTGGATCCGCCATGGCCGATCCCCCGGTGTGGCCCCCGAAAGGGTGGAGAAGCCGTCTGCAGCGCGCGGCGGCTCCTTCGTCCAGGCCGTGCTCTTCGACTGCGATGGCGTGCTGGTGGACAGCGAGCCAATCACCAACGGCGTGTTGCGCGAGATGCTCAACGAGGCCGGGTGGGCGATCGGTGCGGCCGAGTGCGAGGCGCTGTTCATCGGTCGCGCGGTGCGTGACCTGCGGTTGCGCATCGAGGCCGAGACCGGCCGACCGCTCACGGAGGACTGGATGCAGGCTTTCTACGCACGGCGCAACGCCCGCCTGCGGGCGGAGTTGCGCGCCATGCCCGGGGCGCTCGACGCCGTGGCGCGGGCGCACGCGTGGGTGGGCGGGCGCATCGCCTGCGCGTCGGGCGCGGACCGGGCGAAGGTGGTGATGCAGCTGGAGCAGGTCGGCCTCGCGCCGTTCTTCGGCGCGGCGGTGTTCAGCGGCCACGACCTGCCGCGGTCCAAGCCGGCGCCCGATGTGTACCTCGCTGCCGCGGCCCACCTGGGCGTGGACCCGCGCGACTGCCTGGTGATCGAAGACACCGCCACCGGCGCGCAGGCTGGTCTGGCCGCGGGCGCCACCGTGTGGGGCTACTGCCCGCAGGGCCATGGCCGGGCATTCGACGGGCTGCCGGTGGCCCGCGTGATCCACCACCTCGACGACCTGCACGCCTGACCTGGACCAGGAGGTGGCGCGGCAGAAGGAGCATCGGCTGCAACACGCGATCAACCGGTCTCCTGGGGTACCACCTCCTGCGCCCAGGGATCCGCCCTGGGCTTGCCGGTGGCACCCCACGATCCTCGGTTCTCGCGCGTTTCGCGTCGATGCCTTCTGCCGCGCAGCCTCCTAGCCCTCGCGCCAGGCCGCCGGCGATTGGCCGGTCCAGTCGCGGAAGGCGCGGATGAAGCTTTTTTCGCTCCGAAAGCCCACCGCGGCCGCGATCTGCTTGATCGGCCGCGCGGTCCGGCGCAGCAGGTCCTGCGCGAGCTGGCGCCGCACCTCGTCTTTCAGGCTCTGCAGGGTGGCGCCTTCGTCGCGCAGCTGGCGGTGCAGGGTGCGCACCGAGGTGTGCAGGGCGGCGGCCAGGGCCTCGGCGTTGCGCATGGCATCCGGCGAGGCCCGCAGCGCCTGCCGCACCCGCTGAACCAGCAGCCGGTCGCGCCGGTAGCTGCGCACGGTCAGCGGCAGCGCGCGCTGCAGCAGGGCGCGCATGGCGCCTTCGTCGCGCCGCAGCGGCAGCGCGAGGTAGGCGGCGTCGATCGTGAGCGAGGCCTCGGGCGCGTCGAAGGTGAGGGGCGCGTCGAACAGGTGGGCGTACGCCGCCAGGTGGGGCGGCGCCGGGTAGGGCAGGGTCACGCCGCGCAGCGGCAGGCGCGAGTCCACGAACCAGGCCGCCAGCCCATGCACGTTGCGCAGCACCGACACCGCGCCGAGCTCGGCCAGCGGTCCGGGGTCGGCCGCCCAGCGCAGGCGGATGCGGGCGCTGGCGCCGTCGGTCTCCAGCGCCAGCGCGGGGTCGGGCGTGAGCAGGCCGTGATGGCGGCACCAGCGCTTGAGCGCCACGCCCAGCGTGGGCGCGCTCAGGGAGGCGCGCGCCAGCAGGCCGTAGCTGCCCCAGGGCAGGGCGCGGGCGAAGCAGCCCAGCCCCTCGTCGTCCAGTTCGCGCATCGCGGCGTAGGAAACCGCCTCCATCTGTGCGGCCGTGATCGTCCCTGTCGGTTGGGCCAGATCCTGTGGCGTGATTTGTGCCGCGGCGAGGGCGTCCGACGGATCACGCCCGCGGCGTTGATACGCCCACACCATCCCGCGGACGAGGCTGATCGGCGTGAGCGCCGGCCCTTGGCGCAAGTCATGGGGCAGGCCCGCGGTGGTCGTGGCTGCCACGGGGCTGGGCGTCGGGGCAGAGGGCGCGGCGTGGGGCAGGGGAGACATGGGATGGCAGTGTGCGTTGTCGTGGCGTGATTTGCAACCTGCCTGTCGCGCCGAGGCGGGCGGCCAGCGGCTATCCTCGGGGCCCCACGCCAGCCCGTCCGATGCCGCCATGCCGATCCTCACTTCCCAGCTCAACCCCCGCTCCGCCGATTTCCAGGCCAACGCCGCGGCCATGCGCGCGCTGGTCGATGACCTGCGCGTGCAGATCGAGAAAGCCGCCGCCGGCGGTGGCGAGGCCGCCCGCGCCAAGCACGTGGCCCGCGGCAAGCTGCTGCCGCGCGACCGCGTGGCGATGCTGCTTGACCCCGGCACGCCGTTCCTCGAGCTGGCGCCGCTGGCCGCGCACGGCATGTACCAGGGCGACGCGCCCTGCGCCGGCGTGATCGCCGGCATCGGCCGCGTCAGCGGTGTCGACTGCCTCATCGTCTGCAACGACGCCACCGTCAAGGGCGGCACCTACTACCCCATGACGGTGAAGAAACACCTGCGCGCGCAGGAGGTGGCGATGCAGAACCACCTGCCCTGCATCTACCTGGTCGATTCGGGCGGCGCCAACCTGCCCAACCAGGACGAGGTGTTCCCCGACCGCGACCACTTCGGCCGCATCTTCTACAACCAGGCCAACATGAGCGCGCAGGGCATCGCGCAGATCGCGGTGGTCATGGGCTCTTGCACCGCCGGTGGTGCCTACGTGCCGGCGATGAGCGACGAGACCATCATCGTGAAGAACCAGGGCACGATCTTCCTGGGCGGGCCGCCCTTGGTGAAGGCGGCGACCGGCGAGGTGGTGAGCGCTGAAGACCTGGGCGGTGGCGACGTGCACACGCGCCTGTCCGGCGTGGCGGATCACCTGGCGCAGAACGACGCCCACGCCATCGCCCTGGCGCGCCAGGCCGTGGCCGCGCTCAACCACCGCAAGGAAGTCACCGCGGCCCTGCGCGAGCCGCGCGCGCCGCGCTTCGCGGCCGAGGAGCTGTATGGCGTGATCCCGACCGACACGCGCAAGCCCTTTGACGTGCGCGAGATCATCGCCCGGCTCGTCGATGACTCGGAATTCCACGAGTTCAAGGCCCGCTTCGGCAGCACCCTGGTCTGCGGCTTTGCGCACATCGAAGGCATGCCGATCGGCATCGTCGCCAACAACGGCGTGCTGTTTTCCGAGAGCGCGCAAAAGGGCGCGCACTTCATCGAGCTGTGCGGGCAGCGCAAGGTGCCGCTGCTGTTCCTGCAGAACATCACCGGCTTCATGGTCGGGCGCAAAGTCGAGAACGAAGGCATCGCGCGCCATGGCGCCAAGATGGTCACCGCGGTGGCCACGGTCAATGTGCCCAAGTTCACCGTGATCATCGGCGGCAGCTATGGCGCGGGCAACTACGGCATGTGCGGCCGCGCCTACAGCCCGCGCTTCCTGTGGATGTGGCCGAACGCGCGCATCAGCGTCATGGGCGGCGAGCAGGCCGCCGGCGTGCTGGCCACCGTCAAGCGCGACGGCATCGAGGCGCGCGGCGGCCAGTGGAGCGCCGAGGAAGAAGCCGCGTTCAAGAAGCCCCTGCTGGACCAGTTCGCCGAGCAGTCCCACCCGTACTACGCCACCGCCCGCCTGTGGGACGACGGCGTGATCGACCCGGCCGACACGCGCCGCATCCTCGCGCTGGCCATGTCGGCCGCGATGAACGCCCCGATCCCCGAGCCGAAGTTCGGCGTGTTCCGCATGTGACCGGACCGCCCGCCATGGACGTCCGCGACCATTTCCTCAGCCTCGCGCGTTACCACGCGTGGGCCACCGAGCGCCTGCTGGCCGCGGTGGCCCCGGTCGACGAGGCCGACTACCGCCGCGACCTCGGCCTGTTCTTCCGCAGCCTGCACGGCACCCTCAACCACCTGCTCGTGACCGAGGCACTGCTGTGGCAGCCGCGCTTTGCGCGCGGCCTCTCGCCGGTGGTGGCGCTGGACCTGGAGGCCGAACCCGACCGCGCGCGGCTGGCGCAGGCGCTGCTCGGCGGCGCGCGCGCCTGGGAGCGCCTGATCGCCGACTGGCCCCTGGGTCATTTCGGCGGCCACCTCGCCTACACCTCGATGCGTGGCCAGGCGGTGCGCCTGCCCTTCGGCGCCACGCTCGCCCACGTCTTCAACCACGCCACCCACCACCGCGGCCAGATCACCGCCGCGCTCACCCAGCTCGGGCAGCCCGGCCCGGAGCTGGACCTCGTGTATTTCCTGCAAGGCATGCCGGCGCGGTGACGCGCGGGCCCCGGAGACTTTCATGACCGACACCGTGCTCGACGTCAGCCGCCCGCGGCCGCACGTGGCCCACGTCTGGCTCAACCGCCCCGACGTGCGCAACGCGTTCAACGACGCCGTCATCGCCGCGCTCACCGACACCTTCGCCACCCTCTCGCGCGAGCCCGATCTGCGGGTCATCGTCCTTGGCGCCCACGGCAAGGCCTTCTGCGCCGGGGCCGACCTGAACTGGATGAAGGCCATGGCCGGCTACTCGTGGGAAGACAACCGCGCCGACGCCCAGCGGCTGGCCGACATGCTCTGGACCCTGGACCAATGCCCGGTTCCGATCGTGGGCCGCATCCAGGGTGACTGCTACGCCGGCGGCATGGGGCTGGCTGCCGTGTGCGACGTGCTGGTGGCGGTCGAGGGCGTGACCTTCTGCCTGAGCGAGGCCCGCCTCGGCCTGCTGCCGGCCACGATAAGCCCCTATGTGGTGCGTGCCATGGGCGCGCAGGCCGCGCGCCGCTACATGGTCACCGCCGAGCGCTTTGACGCCGCCCGCGCGCAGGCGCTGGGCCTGGTGCACGAGGTGGTCGGCGCCGAGGCGCTGGATGCCACCGTGCAGGGCGTGGTCAACGCCATCGTGGGCAATGGTCCCGCCGCCGCGCGCGCCTGCAAGGCGCTGGTGCGCGACGTGGCCGGCGCGCCGGTCACCGCCGAACTGCGCGCCGACACCGCGCGCCGCATCGCCGACATCCGCGCCAGCGACGAGGGCCGCGAGGGCCTGTCGTCCTTCCTGAACAAACGCGCGCCCGGCTGGCTGCCCGCCGCCTGACGCCCGCCCCCGACGCCCCGCCGCACGGCACCGCCATGACCGACGCGCTCGCCACCCTGGGCACCCCGGAGCTGCTGGCCCTGGCCGCCGCGCTCGGCTGGGCCAGCGGCCTGCGCCTCTACGCCGCCGTGTTCCTCACCGGTGTGGCCGGCGCGATGGACTGGTTCGCGCTGCCGCCAGGGCTGACGGTGCTGCAGCACCCCGCGGTGCTGGTCGCCAGCGGCTTCATGCTCACGGTCGAGTTCTTGGCCGACAAACTGCCCCTGATCGACTCCATGTGGGACCTGGTGCACAGCGTGATCCGCGTGCCGGCCGGGGCGGCGCTGGCGGCCGCGGCGCTGGGCGCCGATGGCCCGACCATGGCCGTGGTCGCCGCGCTGCTGGGTGGCACGCTGGCCGCCACCAGCCAGGCCGCCAAGACCAGCAGCCGCGCCGCCATCAACGCCTCGCCCGAACCGGTCAGCAACGTGCTGGCCAGCTTGCTGGAAGACGGTCTGGTGGTGGGCGCCTTCTGGCTGGCCACCCAGCATCCGCTGGCCTTTGGCGTCGCGCTGGCGGTGGTGGTTGTGCTGATGTGGTTGCTGACCGCCTGGCTGTGGCGTTTCCTGCGCGCCGCGTGGCGGCGCCTGACCGGCGGATGGGCTCGCGCCTGACACCCATGCACGCCAGCGACCTGCCCCACGACCTGCAGCGCCGCAGCCTCGCGGCCGTGTGGCATCCCTGCACCCAGATGGCGCGCGCCGCGCAGGTGCCGCCGCTGGCGGTCGCCCGCGGCGACGGCCCCTGGCTGATCGACACCGCCGGCCGACGCTATTTCGACGCCATCAGTTCGTGGTGGGTCAACCTGTTCGGCCACAGCGACCCCGGCCTGATCGCCGCCATCGAGGCGCAACTGCGCACGCTGCCGCACGTCATGCTCGCCGGCTGCACCCACGAGCCGGCCGTGCGACTGGCCGAACGACTGGCCGCGCGCACCGGCGGCGCGCTGGGCCACGCGTCGTTCGCCAGTGACGGCGCCAGCGCCGTGGAGATCGCGCTCAAGCAGAGCTTTCACAGCTGGCGCAACCGCGGCCGCACCGCCAAGCAGCGCTTTGCCTGTCTGCGCCACAGCTACCACGGTGAAACCATCGGCGCGCTGGCCGTGACCGACGTGGCCGTCTTCCGCGACGCCTACGACCCGCTCCTGCGCCACGCGCTCATCATCGACGCGCCCGACAGCCGCACCGGCGACGAAACCGCGGCACTGGCGGCCCTGCGCGAGACGCTGGAGCGCCACCACCACGAGCTCGCCGCGCTCATCGTGGAACCCCTGGTGCAGGGCGCCGCCGGCATGGTGATGCATTCCCCGGACTACCTGCGCGCCGCGCGCGCGCTGTGCCGCGCGCACGACGTCCACCTGATTGCCGACGAAATCGCCGTCGGCTGCGGCCGCACCGGCCGCTTCTTCGCCTGGGAGCACACCGAGCCCGCCGGGCCCGCCGACTGGCCCGACTTCGTCCTGCTGTCCAAAGGCATCACCGGCGGCACCCTGCCGCTGTCGCTCGTGCTGACCACCGACGCGGTGTTCCAGGCCTTCTGGTCCGACGACACCGCGCGCGGCTTCCTGCATTCGCACTCCTACACCGGCAACCCGCTGGCCTGCGCCGCGGCCAACGCGGTGCTTGACCGCTTCGACGCCGGCCAGCTGGCGGCCAACGCGCGGCAGGCCGCGTGGCTGGCCGAGGCCTTCGCGCCGCTGGGCCGCGACCCCCGCGTGGCCCACCTGCGCCAGCGCGGCACCATCCTCGCCTTCGACGTGCCCGCCGCGCCCGCCGGGTTCGCCGAACGCTTCCACCTCGCGGGCCGCGCGCGCGAACTGCTGATCCGCCCGATCGGCCGCAGCGTGTACGTCATGCCGCCTTATTTGATCGACGCCGCGCGGGCCGACTGGCTGGCCGCCGCCGTCCGGGACGCCCTTCACGATGTGGTTTGACCATTGCCAGACGCGCCTGCGCGCCCTCGACACCCAGAGCCTCACGCGCCGCCTGCGCGTGGCCGACAGCGGTACCGCGCCGCGCCAGCGCTGGCGCGACGCGGGCGGCGCGCGCGAGCTGCTCATGTTCTGCAGCAACGACTACCTCGGGCTGGCCGCCCACCCGGCGCTCATCGCCGCGCTGGCCGAGGGTGCGCTGCGCTGGGGCGCGGGGGCCGGTGCCTCGCCGCTGGTCAGCGGCCACACGGCCGCCCACGCCGCCGTCAGCGCGTGGCTGGCCGACCGCTTCGAGGCGCACATCCCCCAGGCCCGGGCGCTGGGTTTCTGCACCGGCTACATGGCCAACCTCGGCGTGCTCACCGCGCTGGGCGACGCCGACGCCGAGCTGTTCTGCGACGACCTGAACCACGCCTCCCTCATCGACGGCGCGCGCCTCGCGCGCGCCACCGTGGTCCGCTACCCGCACGGCGATGCGGTGGCCCTGGCAGACCGGCTGTCGAGGAGCCAAGCGCCGCGCAAGCTCATCGTCACCGACAGCGTGTTCAGCATGGACGGCGACATCGCCCCGCTGCGCGCGCTCCTGGCCCTGGCCGAGGCCCACGACGCGCTGCTGCTGGTTGACGACGCCCACGGCTTCGGCGTGCTGGGCCACGACGGCCTCGGCGCGCTGCAACACGCCGGCCTGCGCAGCGAACGGCTGGTGCTCGTGGGTACCCTGGGCAAGGCGGCCGGCGTGGCCGGCGCCTTCGTCGTGGCCCACGCCACGATCGCCGAGTTCCTGCTGCAGACGGCCCGCAACTACATCTTCTCGACCGCCGCGCCGCCGGCCGTGGAGCACGCGGTTCTCGCGGCGCTGCGCCTGATCGTGTCGGACGAGGGCGCCGCGCGCCGACAGGCCCTGGGCGAGCGGGTGGTGCAATGGCGTGTCGGCGCGCAGGCGCTGATCGACCGCCACCCGCGCAGCGGCTGGCGGCTGCTGCCGTCGGCCACTGCGGTGCAGGCGCTGGTGGTGGGTGACAACGCCACCGCGATGGCGGTGTCGGCCGCGCTCGAAGCGCAGGGCCTGCGTGTGCCGGGCATCCGCCCGCCGACCGTGCCGCCCGGCACCGCACGCCTGCGCGTGACGCTCTGCGCCACCCACACCGAGGGCGACGTGCAGCGCCTGCTCGACGCGCTCGAACCCATCGCCGCGCGCAGTCAGCGCGTGGTGGAGGCCCTGCTGTGATGCGCGGCCTGTTCATCACCGGCACCGACACCGAGATCGGCAAGACCACCGTCACCGGCGGGCTGGTCCACGCGCTGCAGGCCGCCGGGCGCCGCGTGGCCCCGGTCAAGCCGCTGGCGGCCGGGCAGGCGCTCGACGCGGACGGCCGCTGGTTCAACGACGACGTGCGCCACCTGCACCGCGCCCAGACCCTCGGCCTGAGCGAGGCCGAGGTCGGTCCGTTCCAGTGGCGCACGGCCTGCGCTCCCCACATCGCGGCGGCGCTGGAAGGCGCAGCCATCGACCGCGCGGCGATCCTCAGTGCGGTGCGCGCCACGGCGGCCCGGGCCGACCTCGTGCTGGTCGAGGGTGTCGGCGGCTTCCGGGTGCCGCTGGCGCCCGGCTGGGACACGGCCGACCTCGCGGTGGATCTGGGCCTGCCGGTGCTGCTGGTCGTCGGCCTGCGCCTGGGCTGCCTCAACCACGCCGCGCTCACCGCCGAGGCGGTGCGCGCCCGCGGCCTGCCGCTGGCCGGCTGGGTCGCCAACGCGGTGGACCCCGCCATGCCCCACCTCGCCGACAACCTCGCCGCCCTGCGCGCCGCACTCCCCGCGCCGTGCTGGGGCGTGGTGCCGCGACTGCCCGATCCCGCCCCGCCCGCGGTGGCGGCCCACCTGACCCTGGACCACGCGCCCGCGTGGCGCTGAACGACGGAGAACCCCATGTTCCACAAGATCCTGATTGCCAACCGGGGCGAAATCGCCTGCCGCGTGGCCGCCACCGCGCGCCGCCTCGGCGTGAAGACCGTGGCGGTGTATTCCGACGCCGACGCCCGCGCCAAGCACGTCACCGCGTGCGACGAGGCGGTGCACATCGGCGGGTCGGCGCCGAAGGACAGCTACCTGCAGTGGGAGCGCATCATCGCCGCCGCCCAGGCCACAGGCGCGCAGGCCATCCACCCCGGCTACGGCTTCCTGAGCGAGAACGAGGCCTTCGCCGACGCCTGCGCGAAGGCCGGTCTGGTCTTCATCGGCCCGCCCTCGTCGGCGATCGAGGCCATGGGTCTGAAGGCCGAGTCCAAGCGCCTGATGGAAAAGGCCGGCGTACCGCTCGTGCCCGGTTACCACGGGGCCGACCAGGACCCGGCCCTGCTGCAGCGCGAGGCTGACCGCATCGGCTATCCCGCGCTCATCAAGGCCAGCGCGGGCGGCGGTGGCAAAGGCATGCGGGTGGTCGAGAAGAGCGAGGACTTCGCCGCCGCGCTGGCGAGCTGCCAGCGCGAGGCCCGCAACAGCTTTGGCAGCGACGCCGTGCTGATCGAGAAATACGTGCAGCGCCCGCGCCACATCGAGATCCAGGTGTTTGGCGACGCCCACGGCAACTGCGTCTACCTGTTCGAGCGCGACTGTTCGGTGCAGCGCCGCCACCAGAAGGTGCTGGAAGAGGCGCCCGCGCCCGGCATGACGCCCGCGCTGCGCCAGCGCATGGGCGAGGCCGCGGTGGCCGCCGCGAAGGCGGTGAACTACGTGGGCGCCGGTACGGTGGAATTCATCGTGGAGCAGCCCGAGGGCTACGACCACCCCGAGGCCATGCGCTTCTATTTCATGGAGATGAACACGCGGCTGCAGGTGGAACACCCGGTGACCGAAGCCATCACCGGCCTGGACCTCGTGGAATGGCAGCTGCGCGTGGCCAGCGGCGAGCCGCTGCCGCGGCAGCAGCACGAACTGCGCATGCACGGCCACGCCATCGAAGCACGCCTGTGCGCCGAAAACCCCGACAACCAGTTCCTGCCGGCCACGGGCACGCTGCAGGTCTACCGGAAGCCGGCCCACGCCGCGTTTCAGCGCGACAACGGCAGCGGCGGCCCTACGGCCGGTGTTCGCTTCGACGACGGTGTGCGCGAGGGCGACGCGATCAGCCCGTACTACGACTCGATGATCGCCAAGCTCATCGTCCACGGCGACACGCGCGAGCAGGCGCTCGCCCGGCTCGACGCGGCGCTCGCCGACACCCGCATCGTGGGCCTGGCCACCAACGTGCAGTTCCTGCGCCACATCCTGGCCACGCCGTCGTTTGCCCAGGCGCGGCTCGACACCGCGCTCATCCCGCGCGAGGCCGACCGCCTGTTCCACCAGACCCGCGTGGACGCCGGCACCGCGATGGCCGCCGCCGTGGCCCACACACTGCTCGCCGAGCGTGCCCAGGCCGGCGCCGACCCGCTGTCGCGCCGCGACGGTTTCCGCTCCCACGGTCTGGCCACGCGGCGTTTCGTGTTCGCATGGGGGGAGGAGCGCCGCGAAGCGCTGCTGACCTACGGCCGCGAGGGCCGCCTCACCCTGCGCGACGGCAGCCATGAACACGCGCTGGCCTTCGAGCCGCTCGAGGGCGGTCGCATCGATCTGCGCTGGGCGGGTCACCGCGTGGTGGCGGAGGTCTGGGCGCAGGGCGAAACCCTGCACGTGTTCACGCCCGCCGGCGCGGTCACGCTGGTCGAGATCGACGAGCTGGCCCACGCCGGCGAGACCGAGGCCGAGGGCGGCCGACTCACCGCGCCCATGCCGGGCAAGGTGGTGTCCTTCGCCGTCCAGGCGGGCGACGCGGTCAAAAAGGGCCAGGCCCTGGCCGTGATGGAAGCCATGAAGATGGAGCACACCATCACCGCGCCGGCCGACGGCATCGTGGCCGAGCTGCTGTTTGCGCCGGGCGATCAGGTCGGCGACGGCGCCGAACTGCTGCGCCTGACCACCGCCTGATTCCCGCCGCGCCCGACCGCGCGCGGCGGCGACTGACACGCCCGCCGCGCCGCGCTAGGCTGCCGCCCATGCGAATCACCCTCTGCCTCACCGCCAACAAGCCCGAGCCCTGGCAGGCCGGTCTGCGCGCCGCGCTGCCCCAGGCCGACGTGGACATCTGGCAGCCCGGCGCGCCCGCCGCGCCCGCCGACTATGCTGTCGTCTGGGCGCCGCCGCAGGCCTTCATCGACGCGCAACCGGGCCTGCGCGCCCTGTTCAACATCGGGGCCGGCGTGGACGCGCTGCTCCCGCTGCGCCTGCCGCCGTCCCTGCGCGTGGTGCGGCTGGACGACGCCGGCATGTCGGTGCAGATGGCCGAATACGTGTGCCACGCCCTGATCCGCCACTTCCGCGAGTTCGACGGCTACGAGGCCGACGCGCGCGCCGGGCGATGGTCGTACCGCAAGCCCCGCGAGCGGGCCGACTGGCCGGTCGGCATCATGGGTCTGGGCGTGCTGGGCGAGCGGGTGGCGCGCGCGGTGGGGGCGTTCGAGTTTCCGGTGCACGGCTGGAGCCGCACGCCCAAACGCATCGAGGGCGTGGTCTGCCACCACGGCGCCGATGGGCTGGACGGCTTTTTGGCGCAGTGCCGCGTGCTGGTGAACCTGCTGCCGCTCACGCCCGAGACCGAGAACCTGCTCGACCGTCACACCCTTGGCCGTCTGCAGCCCGGCGCGGTGCTGATCAACGTGGCCCGCGGCGGGCATGTGGTGGACGAAGACCTGCTGGCCCTGCTGGACTGCGGTCACCTCGCCGGCGCCACGCTCGATGTCTTTCGCACCGAACCCTTGCCCGCCGACCACCCGTTCTGGCATCACCCGCGCATCACCGTCACGCCCCACACCGCCGCACGCACCCTGCGCGCCGAGAGCATCGCGCAGATCGCGCACAAGATCGCGGCGCTGGAGCGGGGCGATCCCATCGCCGGCGTGGTCGATCCCGCGCGCGGTTACTGAACCGGGCCGCCGACCTTGCCCCTCCCCGCCCCATCACCCCGCCTTGCCCCTGGAGTTTTTCATGTCCCTGCCTTCCCACGTCCAGCTGGTTGACGTCGGCCCCCGCGATGGCCTGCAGAACGAGAAACAGCCCGTGCCCGCGGCGGTGAAGGTCGAGCTGGTCCACCGCCTGCAGGCCGCGGGTCTGCGGGAAATTGAAGTCACCAGCTACGTCAGCCCGAAGTGGGTGCCGCAGATGGCCGACAACCACGAGGTGATGGCGGGCCTGCAGCGCCAGCCCGGCGTGCGCTACGCCGTGCTCACGCCCAACCTCAAGGGCTTTGAGGCAGCGCTGGCCGACCGGCCGGACGAGATCGTCGTGTTCGGGGCCGCCAGCGAGGCGTTCAGCCAGAAGAACATCAACTGCTCCATCGCCGAGAGCATCGAGCGCTTCGTACCGGTGGTCGAGGCCGCGCTTGCGGCCGGCATCCGCGTGCGCGGCGCCATGAGCTGCACGGTGGGTTGCCCCTACGAGGGTGACATCGCGCCCGAGCGGGTGGGGCGCCTGGCCGGGCTGATGAAGTCCATCGGCGTGCAGCGCGTCGACGTGGCCGACACCATCGGCGTGGGCACGCCGCTGAAGGTGCAGCGCGCCATCGAGGCCACGCTGGCCCACTACGCGCTCGACGACATCAGCGGCCACTTCCACGACACCTATGGCCAGGCCCTGTCCAACACCCTGGCAGCGCTGCAGCTGGGGGTGTGGAACTTCCAGTCCTCGGTGGCCGGTCTGGGGGGCTGCCCCTACGCCCGGGGCGCCACCGGCAACGTGGCCACCGAAGACGTGGTGTACCTGCTGCAGGGCCTGGGCATCGAGACCGGCATCGACCTCGACGCCCTGGTGGACGCCGGGGCCTTCATCAGCGAAGCCCTCGGCCGCCCGACCGGCTCGCGCGTGGGCCGGGCGCTGCTGGCCAAGCGGGCGGGGTGAGGGGGCCTGACCGGCGCCTCACTGCTTTTCCCGGACGTGCAGCACCGCGCAGGTGATGAACGTGTCGAACCAGTCGGGTGTTTGCATGGCCGGGAACGATACGTCGCATTCCATGGCGAACGGGTCTGCCTGCGAGCCATCTTGGCGCTGCCACAGGTGAACTGAGACATCGAAGGCGTAGCCGCTCTCGCTGCTGGCGGTGACGTGGAGGGCCAGGGCTTGATCCGATCGCAAGAGGGTCCGCTGGTTGTTGATGGTCAACGCCTGGACGGGTGAGCAGTAGCAGCGGTGGAAGCGATCTCTCACCGATGCCCATTGGGTGATCGGCATCGGACAGTCGATCACGCCGCCCTCCTTTCGACCTGGCGTCAAAACCTCCTGCAACAGGCGCTCGCACAGACGCCGTTCGAACCGCAGCAGGCGATCTGTTTCTGCTTGAACAGGCTTGATGCCGGAGCGCAACTTTTCCAAGCTGGAGTTCACATCCGAGAGACAGCTTTGCACATCGATCAGCGACATCGTCCTTTTGGGCGCTCTGATGGCCGCCAGAATCTTCTCGATGAGGGCGAATGCGTTCTCGGCGTTTTTGATCAGTGTCGCGAATTCAGCTGGAGGTGTGTTCGCTGTCGTTGACAAGGACTTTGCCAGTTTGAGCAGAGATCCCAGGTCTTCGCGCAAGTAGTCGGCGGATTGATCAAGACCGGACCAAACGATCAGCTCCGCCTTTGCGCGGTTGAGCTTCAGCGGATCGTTCTTTTCGGGCGCGCTGGCGCCGACACGCTTCCTGTCTGTGGCGAGCAATTCGTTGTCTGCGGTCACGGCTTTGCCGAGGTCTTTCATCACCGGACCAGCCGCCTTCTTGTCGGTGATCGGACCGTTGATCCAGCGCACCAGCCGGTCCACGGGCCATGTGTGTACCGGACCATCGACACCTGCCGTGGCGGGGTCGGCACTCAAGGTCAGCGAGGGGGTGGTTGGATTGGGTGACGCATCAAGCCAGCGAGCGCGCAAGGCCAGTCTGTCTCCAGCGCCGCGCTTGGTATGGGTCTCCAGCAGCGTCTTCGAAGCCTTCAGTTGCGGGGAGAAAGGGACCCGCCCGGGCGTGGCCAGATAGGTTCGGGTGAACCGATAGGTCGATGCCGCACACGCGAGGATTTCGCTATCAGCCGTGTCCAGAATCCAGTCAGCAAGGTCGCGCTCGTCGAGCTTTGATGTGACGTCCTGTTTCGTTTTCTCGACGCTGACGGTCTTGATGACTTGGCTGATCGCCAAACACACCGGGTAAAGGGGGTCCTCGGACCCAGGTGTTTTGTCGACCAGTTGTGCCGCAACCAGTCGCAGGAAGCCGGCGCGGCCGAGGGTATGCACCAGCTCCGCGCAATCCATCAGCATCGCCCGGTTGGAGACATTCAGCGCAAACACCAGCCGGCGCAGCAATCGGCGCATCATCGATTGAATGGCATCGTCGGCGGGCGGCGCAAGCGCAAGCTTTGCCGGTTCGTCGATGAAAATTTCTTGCAGTCGTTTGATCTGATGGTTGATGGTCTGGTGCGGTTCGACGGTCTTCTGGTCGTCGTGAAACTTCTCGCGCATCCGCGCGATGAGATCGGTGAAATAGGCCCTGCGCGTGCTGGCCGGCATCAGCAAACCGGTTGAATGCAGAAGTTCCTCGGCTGCGTGAGTGTCGATGCGTGCGGCCTTGAGATCAGCAAAGTAGCCACTCGTGTCAATTTGGATACGCTTGTAGACCGCTTCCCCCATGGCAGCCGGCGATACCATGGCCAGCAGTACGTCCGTCCCATGATCCAGCAAGTCCTCGGGCAGCCAGCGCGCAGCCTGCTTGAAGACCGTCTCGAACAAGACCCAATCGTCCTTGCTCAGTTTGAGGTCTGCTCGCTTCGCTTTTTGTGCCGCCCAGCGCTCTCGAACGACTTGCGCGTCAACCTCTGGCGCATCCACGCAGTCCCAAGGTGGAATCACCACCACCAGCTTTTGCGATGCCTCGTCCCATTCAAACCAGCCAATCATGTGAAGCTCCGTGACGTCAGGGTGTTTCAGTGTCTGGGGCCCGGCGGTCGCCGTCGATCCGCTCGACCGCCCAGCGGGGTGACCGATCCGGCTTCAACCAGCGCTTTGCACGTGCAGCACCGCGCAGGTGATGTAGGTGTCGAACCAGTCGTCGGTGTTCATGGCGGTCCAGGGGACGCTCGCTTGCCCCGGGCCGCTGAGGCGGCCGGGGCGGCGTTGCCAGAGATGCACCGACACATCAAACAGGGCGCCGCTTTGGCTGGAGCCGGTGACGTACAGCGCGAGGGCCTGGTCGGGGCGCAGGGGATACGGCGTGCCGTCGGCGTCCAGTTGTCGCGTGGTGGGCCACCAGGCGCCGTGGTAGGCGTCGGCGACCCAGGACCAGTCGCGCTGCTGGAGCGGGCAGGCGATGCGTCCACCCTGGCGCCGGCCGAGCGCGATGGCCTCGGTGGCCAGGGCCTGTCGCAGGGCGGCATCGAAGCGTTGGCGCAGTTGCTGCTCGGCGTGTGCCGTTTGCACGGACCGCCGCAGTGTTTGGGTGAAGGCCTCCGCCTCGAACAGCGCGTGCCGGGCGTCATCGTCCGCGAGCCGTCCTTGACACACGGCTTCCAGCCGGTCGTGCATCGTGTGGATGTCTGCGCCGGGCGGCACGATCAAGCCTTGCACGCGAATGCGCGTGACCATGTCGTCGAGGTCGCCCAGAAAAAAGCGCGCTGTGTCGGCCAGGGCGTCGCTCACCAGCGAGGTGACTTCACCGTCTGACATGGCTTCCTCACCCGCGGCGGCGACCTCCTGGCCGGCTGCTCGCGGCGTTTGGGGCGTCCTGGTCGCCTTGCCCACGGTGACGCCGCGGGCGAGTGCGGCGCGGTCCAGCCGCCGAGGCGCTTTCTCGACCACGGGTCCTTCGATCCACCGGACCAGCCGTGCTACGGACCAGGCGTGGGGCATGGGGTCGTTGGTGCTGGCCGCGAGGGCGAGGGGCTGGGTGGTGGTGGCTGGGGTGGTCGGGGTGGGTTTGGGCGGCGGGATGCGGTAGTCCTGCGAAGCCACCAGCTGGTCCATGGTCTTCAGCGCCAGGGCGTTGAGGTCATCACCGACCGGGCCAAAGGCCACGCCGCGCCGTGTGGCGTCGAGGCTGGCGCGCCAGATGGCGTCCTGTCGCGCGGCGTAGGCCGCCCGCGCGCTGTGACACTCGGCGTCCGTTTCGGCCTCGATGAGTTCGATCAACGCGGGGCCCGATGCGGGGGTGGACAGCGCGCGGTCCAGCACCGCGGCGATCGACGCCTGCAGTGCGCAGGCCTCCATGCCCAGTTTCGTGATCTGGTCCACCGTGGGGGTCAAGGCCTGGCCGGCACGCCGGGCCACCAGATCGCGCAGCATGGCCATCCACTGGGCGCGGGCCGCCACCGGAACGAAGAAATAGTGCTCCCACAAGACCACCGACAGCCGGAAGCTGCCCTCCCGGGACCGATTTCCGGTGGAGTCCAGTTCCCGGGCGAGGTCGCGCATCACGCGGCCGAGCTTGGAGTCCGGTGCTATCTTGCTGACGTCCACCACGGGTTTGCCGGGCGGCTCGCTGTCGAGCCACATCTCCAGGCCAGACACCAGGCCTTGCACGCACAGGTCCAGGGACGCGTCGGGGACCATGGTCGCGAGGTCGCGCAGGTGGTTGAGCTGCGCTGCGGTCGGCGTCCGGGCGGCCTCGGTGATGTGGTGGCTGCTGATGATCTGGTTGATCCGGGCCTCGCGCTGGCTCCGGTGGGCGGGGTCGGCCAGCCGGTGGGCCATGGCCAGGTACAGGTAGGGAAGGATGCTGTCCTGGCGCCCCGGTCGGGGGCCCGCCTCCCGCGTCAGGGGGTTTTCGTTCTTGTGCATGTGTTCAATCGCCAGGGCGAAAGACAGCAGGCAGCTCCGGTGTTCCCGCTGCGCCGACGCGTCCAGACCCGCGGTGGTCTGCTTGATGACGACATCGACCAGGTGAGTCCGATATTCCACATGTTCTTGCGGCAGCTTGGCCACCGGCGCCACATCCAGGAACTCGCTGTAGAAGTCGACCAACCATTGAATCTTGGGTGACGTGACAAACGTGAGGTAGGCGTACATCGGTCGGGCGGCGGCGTTGGGAATGGGGCCACTGTGGGGACATGGCCGCCTGCATGCCATCCGCCCGGCGCCCGATGGCGTCGCCAGTTGCCCCGCTCGCCCCGCTCGCCCGAGGCTTCTGGCACCCCGGTACCATCTCGCGATGGCCACCGACCCGACCTCGTCCACCGACGCTGTGCAGCGCGTCACCGACCGCCTGCTCGCCCTCAACCACCCGCACCCGCCGCGCTGGCTCGACGACGCCGCGCGCACCGCCCAGCAGGCCGCCGACGCGCTCGGTGTGTCGCTGGGCCAGATCGCCAAGAGCGTGGTGTTCCGCCGCAAGAACCACCCCGATGGCGAGCGCGCGGTGCTGGTGGTCACCTCCGGCGACCGCCGGGTGGACGAAGCCAAGGTCGAGGCGCTGGTGTGCGATCAGGGCAGTCGCCTGGGGCGGGCTGACGCCGACTTCGTGAAGGCGCAGACCGGCTTTTCCATCGGCGGCGTATCGCCGCTGGCACACGCCAGGCGGCCGGTGGCTTTGATCGACGCCGAGCTGTTCCGCTTCGACACCGTGTGGGCCGCCGCCGGTCACCCGCACGCCGTCTTTCCCCTCACCCCGGCGCAGTTGCAGGCCTACACCGGCGCGCCGGTGGCCGACGTCACGCAGGCGCCCGCGGAGGTCCGGTCGTGAGCGCATCGCCGCCCGTCACGCTCGCCGCCGCCCGCGCACGCCAGCCCGGCGTGGTGGCGCCGTCGCCCTGCATCTCGGTCTGCCGCCTCGACGACACGAGTCAGCAGCGCTGCGTGGGTTGTCACCGCACGCTGGCCGAGATCGGCGCCTGGGCGCGGCTGGACGACGCCACCAAGCTGGCCGTGTGGCGCGACATCGAGGCCCGCCAGGGCCTGACGCCCGCCGGGAGCGCGCCGTGATCGACATCGATTTCTTCTACGACCCGATCTCTCCCTACGCGCACCTGGCGTTCCAGGCGCTGCCCGAGGCGCTGCGCGGTCACGCGGTGACGGTGCGGTACCGGCCGGTGCTGTTCGCCGGCCTGCTCAAGGCCCACGGGCAGCTCGGGCCGGCCGAGATTGCGCCCAAGCGCGACTGGACTTACCGGCAGGTGCAGTGGCTGGGCCACGCCCACGGCATCCGCCTCGACCTGCCGGCCGCCCATCCGTTCAATCCGCTGCCGCTGTTGCGCCTGGGGCTGGCCGCGGCCCACCCCGACGAGCCGCTGGCCACCAGCCGCTGGGTCACGGCCCAGCTGTTTGAGCACGTGTGGCACGGCGGCGCCGACGCGGCCGATCCGGGTCGTCTGGCGGCGCTGGAGGCGCGGCTGCGCGATCACGTGCGTGAGGCGGGTCGCGACTGGCCGGCGGCCGACGCCGTGAAAGCCGGCTTGCGCGAGAACGGCGAGGCCGCGCTGCGGCTGGGGCTGTTCGGCGTGCCGGCGATGGTGGTGCAGGGCCGCGTGTACTGGGGCTTTGACGCGCTGCCGATGCTCGCGTCGTGGCTGGCGGGTGACGCCTGGTTCCAGGGCGGCGCCTGGGAGCAGGCCGCCGCGCTGCCGGTGGGCGTGAGCCGGGTGGGCTGAGACGGTTCCGGCCGCGGTGTCGGCGGCGCGGCCGAACCGCGCCGCCGCGGGGCAGGCTCAGCGACGGAAGCGCCCGCTTGCGTCGATGATCGACAGGTCGGCGAAATCCAGACCCGTGTGGTTGGTGGCGCTGTAGCTCACCGTCAGTCCCCCGAGGTCGTAGCGCGACATGCCCTCGAGGGCATCGCGCAGCTTCTGCGGGGTGGGATTGGGTCCGGCGCGGCGCAGGCCTTCGGTCAGCACCTTGGCGCCGGCGAAGCCTTCCATCATCGCGGGCGAGACGCCGTCCAGGCCTTTGGCCTTGGCCAGGTCCTGCGCTTCCTTGATCAGTCCGTAGCTGACGGAGCGCTCGTTGGGGAACACCTGGGTCACGATCACGCCGCGCGCGTGTTCGCCGAGCAGCTTGATGAATCCATCGGACGCGTTGTTGGAGAGCGTGACCACCTGGGCCCGCGAGCCGGCGGCGCGCAAGGCCTTCACCGCGCTGGCGGTGTTGCCGGCCGAAGCGATGACCATCACCGCGTGTGCCTGCAGCCTGGTGATCTCCGCCGCCACAGCGCCGAAATCGGGCTTGTCGCGGGGCGTCTTCTGACGCAGCACGGGTTCGAGCTTCACCTTCGCAAACCCTTGCATGGCGCCGGCGGCGCCATCGGCGCCAAAGCTGTCGTCGGTCTCCAGCACGGCGATGCGGGTCTGGCCGATGGCGGCAAGGTGTTCGATGGCGCGTGCGGCTTCCCGCTGGTAGGTCGCGCGCACATTGAACACCCACGGGTTGACCGGCTCGTGCAACACCATGGCGCCGGTGCTGGGCGCCACCAGCGGCACCTTGAACTCCGCCAACAGCGGCAGCAGCGCCTGCGAATGCGGGGTGCCACGGTTGAGGAAGAGGGCCAGCACCTTCTTCTGGGTGATCAGGTCGCGGGCGAGGTCCACCGTCAGTTTGGGGTCGAACTTGTCATCGACGGAGATCAGTTCGATCGGCTGGCCGTTCACGCCGCCGCGGGCATTCACCGCGTCGAAGTACAAACGGGCGCCGTCGGTGTTCTCTTTGACGCCGGCGGCCACCGAGCCGGTGAAGCCCGACGGCTGACCGATGCGCAGCTGCGCCTGGGCCCAGGTGGCTGTCAGGCTGAGGGTGAGCAGGGCAATCCATCGTTTGGGCATCGGTCGGTCTCCGGTTCCGGGGGCGGCAGCAAGGGCCTCCGGGGGTGATTCTGTGCAGATGCCCCCCGGGAACCAGTGTGGAAATGACGTAGGCCATCGCGGCCTGGCATCGCGCTCCCTAGAATCTTCCGCTTGCCCCTCCGGAGCCCCGCATGTCAGATGACCACCGCCCCGCCGCCGCCGCCCAGGCCGAGCCCGACGAACAGCGGGGCGATCCGGGCAGCGACGAGGGCCTGATCCGCATCCGCGGCGCCCGCCAGCACAACCTCAAGGGCCTGGATCTCGACATCCGCACCGGCGAGCTCACGGTGGTCACCGGCCCGAGTGGCTCGGGCAAGTCGAGCCTGGTGTTCGACACCCTGTTTGCCGAAGGCCAGCGGCGCTACGTGGAGACCTTCAGCGCCTACGCCCGGCAGTTCCTCGACCGCATGGACAAGCCCGCCGTCGATCGGGTGGATGGCGTGCCGCCGGCGATTGCGATCGACCAGACCAACCCGGTGCGCTCGTCGCGGTCCACGGTGGGCACGATGACCGAGCTCAACGACCACCTCAAGCTGCTGTTCGCCCGCGGCGCTGCGCTGTTTGACCGTGAGACCGGGCTGGCGGTGCGCCACGACTCGCCCGAGACCATCTTTGGCGAATTGCAGCGGCGCAGCCAGGCGCAGGGCGATCCGCGCCTGGTGCTCACCTTCCCGGTCGAGCTGCCGGCCAACACCACCGCCGACGAGGTGGCGCAGTGGCTCTCGGCCAGCGGTTACACCCGGGTGCAGGCCGAGCGCACGGTGCAGCGCGAGTTGAAGGACGAAGCGCCCGCGAAGGGCAAAAAAGCCAAGCCGGTGATCGAGGCGGTGAAGGTGCTCGACGTGGTGGCCGACCGCTTCCGCCTCGCCGGTGCCGACACGGCCCGCGTGATGGAGGCGATCGAGGTCGGTCTCAAGCGCGGCGGTGGGCGCTTGACGGTGTATGCGCTCAAGGACGAAGGCGAGCCGGAGATCTGGAAGTTCTCGACAGGTCTCCACTGCCCGGAAAGCGACATCCGCTACACCGAGCCCACGCCCTCGATGTTCTCGTTCAACTCGCCGGTGGGCGCCTGCGAGGCGTGCCGCGGGTTTGGCCGCGTGATCGGTGTCGATTACGGTCTGGTGATCCCGAACGACAAGCTCACGCTGCGCAGCGGCGCGATCAAGGTGTTCCAGACGCCCGCGTGGAAGGAGTGCCAGGACGACCTGATGCGCCACGCCGAGGCCGCGGGCATCCCGCGCGACACCCCCTGGGCCAAGCTCACGCCCGAGCAGCAGGCCTGGGTCAAGCACGGCTCGCCGCAGTGGAACGGCAAGTGGAACCAGCAGTGGTACGGCGTGGACCGCTTCTTCGAGTACCTGGAGAGCAAGGCCTACAAGATGCACATCCGCGTGCTCTTGTCCAAGTACCGCAGCTACACCGAATGCCCGAGCTGCCGCGGCGCGCGCCTGAAGACCGACAGCCTGCTCTGGCGCCTCGGGTCGAAGGCGCAGGCCGACGCGGTGCTCGAACCCGGCAAGCGCTACCTGCCCGCGGGCGTGCGCTGGTCGCGCGCGCAGCTCGAAGCGTTGCCCGGCCTGTGCCTGCACGACCTGATGCTCATGCCGCTCACCAGCCTGCGGCGCTTCTTCGATTCGATCGCACCCGCACAGGCCGGTAGCGCCGGTGAGCAGCAGGCGCTCAAGCTGCTGCTCGAAGAAATCAACACCCGCATCCGCTACCTGTGCGAGGTCGGCATCGGCTACCTCACGCTGGACCGTCAGAGCCGCACGCTCAGCGGCGGCGAGGTGCAGCGCATCAACCTCACCACCGCGCTCGGCACCTCGCTGGTCAACACCCTGTTCGTGCTCGACGAGCCCAGCATCGGCCTTCACCCGCGCGACATGGCGCGCATCGTGGACGCGATGAAGCGCCTGCGCGACGCCGGCAACACCCTGGTGGTGGTGGAGCACGACCCGGCGGTGATGCTCGCGGCCGACCGCCTGATCGACATGGGCCCGGGCCCGGGCGAGCGCGGTGGGCAGATCGTGTTCGACGGCACGCCCGAGCAAATCCGCGCCGCCGACACGCTCACCGGCGCCTACCTCGGCGCGCGCAAGACCATCGGCATGGGCTTCAAGCGCGCGGTGACCGACAGCACGCCGCGGCTCATCCTCGAAGGCGCGCGCGAGCACAACCTGCAGAATGTGTCGGTGGAGTTCCCGCTGCAGCGCCTGGTCGCGGTCACGGGCGTGTCCGGCTCGGGCAAGTCCACGCTGATCCAGGACGTGCTCGCGCCCGCGCTGATGCGCCACTTCGGCCAGAGCACCGAGGCACCCGGCGCCCACGACCGCCTGCTCGGCGCCGAGCAGCTGGCCGATGTGGTGTTCGTCGACCAGTCGCCGATCGGCAAGACCGCGCGCTCCAACCCCGTGAGCTACGTGGGCGCCTGGGACGCGATCCGCGCGCTGTTCGCCGACGCGCCGCTGGCGCGCGAGCGCAGCTACACGCCGGCCAAGTTCAGCTTCAACAGCGGCGACGGGCGCTGCCCCACCTGTGGCGGCTCGGGGTTTGAGCACGTGGAGATGCAATTTCTCTCGGACGTGTACCTGCGCTGCCCCGATTGCGACGGCAAGCGCTACCGCCCCGAGATCCTGGAGGTGACCATCGAGCGCGGTGGCCGCCCGCTCAGCGTGGCCGACGTGCTGGATCTCACCGTGAACGAAGCGGCGCAGCTGTTCGCCCACGACCGGGAGGTGATCCGCGCCCTGCAACCCATCGTCGACGTTGGCCTGGAGTACGTGAAGCTGGGCCAGCCCGTGCCCACGCTCTCGGGCGGCGAGGCGCAGCGCCTGAAGCTCGCGGGCTTTCTGGCCGAGGCTGCCAAGGCCGCGAGCGCGAGCCGCCAGCCCCTGTCGCGCAAGGGCACGCTGTTCCTGTTCGACGAGCCCACCACCGGCCTGCATTTCGATGACATCGCCAAGCTGATGCGCTCGCTGCGCAAGCTGATCGACGCCGGCCACTCGCTCATCGTGATCGAGCACAACCTCGACGTGATCCGCGCCGCCGACTGGCTGATCGACCTCGGCCCCGAGGGTGGCACGGGCGGTGGCCTGGTGGTGGCCGAGGGGCCGCCCGAGGTGGTGCGCGACCACCCCAGCAGCCACACCGCGCTGGCGCTGCGCGAGTACGCGCAGGCCATGGACCGCGTGGTGGCGGTGGCCGAAACCGCACCCGCACCGTACCTGGGCAGCCTCGTGCGCCGGCGTGCCGGGGGCGACGCCATCCGCATCGTCAACGCCCGGGAGCACAACCTCAAGCAGCTCAGCGTGGACATCCCGCGCGGCAAGTTCAACGTCATCTCGGGCGTGAGCGGGTCGGGCAAGAGCACGCTGGCCTTCGACATCCTGTTCAACGAAGGCCAGCGCCGTTACCTCGAAAGCCTCAACGCCTACGCGCGCAGCATCGTGCAGCCCGCGGGCCGGCCCGAGGTGGATGCGGTCTACGGCATCCCGCCCACGGTGGCCATCGAGCAGCGCCTGTCACGCGGTGGCCGCAAGAGCACGGTCGGCACCACCACCGAGGTCTGGCATTTCCTGCGGCTGCTGTTTGTGAAGCTGGGCTTGCAGCACTGCGTGCACGACGGCGCGGCGGTGAAGCCGCAGAGCGCCGACAGCATCGCCGCGGCGCTGCTGCGCCAGTACGCCGGCCAGCACGTGGGCCTGCTCGCGCCGCTGGTCGTCAACCGCAAGGGCGTCTATACCGAGCTGGCCGACTGGGCGCGTCCGCGCGGTCACACCCACTTGCGCGTGGACGGCGAGTTCCTGCCCACGACGAACTTTCCGCGCATCGACCGCTTCAAGGAGCACACCATCGAACTGCCGGTGGCCGATCTGGTGATCGACCCGGCCGATGAGGCGGGACTGCGCGCCCAGCTGGCGCGCACGCTGGAGCTGGGCAAGGGCACGCTGCACCTCCTGCACCCGCTGGATGGCTTGCAGGCTGCGCTGGCCGAGGGGCGTTCCACGCGCGGCCTGGGTGCGGTGCAGGTGTTCAGCACCGCGCGCGCCTGCCCGGTCTGCAGCACCAGCTACCCCGAGCTGGACCCGCGCCTGTTCTCCTACAACAGCAAACACGGCTGGTGCCCCGACTGTGTGGGCACGGGCGTGAAACTCTCGCGCGAGCAGCGCCGCGCGCTGGACGACTCGGTCCGCGACGACCAGGACAAGGGCCGCGAACAGAGCTTCGCCGAACCGGAGGTGGACGACCTGACCGACGAGGCCTGCCCGACCTGCGAAGGCACGCGGCTCAACGCCCAGGCGCGCGCCGTGCGCTTCAACGGCGTGGGCATCACCGACGTCGCGCGGCTGTCGGTCAGCGAGGTGCGGCGCTGGGTGCGCGAGTTGATGGGCCCCCACGCTCCGCCGCTGCGCGGGTCGCTGCCCCCCGAGGGGGCTGTTTCGCCTTGGGGCGGCCCGGCGGCGAAACGGCTGGCTGACGAGTTGCCGGTGATGACGCAGCGCGAGGCCGACATCGCCCGCGACCTGCTGCCGGAGATTGAAGGCCGGCTGGCTTTTCTGGAGCAGGTGGGGCTGAACTACCTCACGCTCGACCGCGGCGCGCCCTCCCTCAGCGGCGGCGAGGCCCAGCGCATCCGGCTGGCTGCCCAGCTCGGCAGCAACCTGCAAGGCGTGTGCTACGTGCTGGATGAGCCCACGATCGGCCTGCACCCGCGCGACAACCAGATCCTGCTCGATGCCCTGCACCAGCTGGGCCGGCAGGGCAACACGCTGGTGGTCGTGGAGCACGATGAGGACACCATCCGCCGCGCCGATCACATCATCGACATCGGTCCCAGCGCGGGACGCCGCGGCGGCCGTGTCGTGGCCCAGGGCTCGGTCGACGACCTCGCGGCCAGCGACGAATCGCTGACCGGCCGCTACCTGCGCCACGCGATGAAGCACCCGCTGCAGCCGCGCCGCCCGGTCGCGGCCGACGGCGAGTGCCTCAGCCTGCGCGGGGCCGCGCTGCACAACCTGCAGCGCGTGGACGTGGACGTGCCGCTGCGCCGGCTGGTGGTGGTGACGGGTGTTTCCGGCTCGGGCAAATCCACGCTGGCGCGCGATGTGCTGCTGACCAACACCGCGGCGGCCGTGGCCCAGCGCAGCACGGCCGCCGGCCGCCGCGCCTGGGATGAAGCGGGCGAGCGCCCGGCGTGGGTCGGTTGCGACAAGCTGCTCGGCAGCGAGCCGGTCGATCGGGTGCTGGAAGTCGACCAGACGCCCATCGGCAAAACGCCGCGTTCCTGCCCGGCCACCTACATCGGCTTCTGGGACACGGTGCGCAAGCTGTTTGCCGACACGCTGGAGGCCAAGGCCCGCGGCTACGGCCCGGGCCGCTTCAGCTTCAACACCGGCGAAGGCCGCTGCCCCAGTTGCGAAGGCCAGGGCATGCGCACCATCGAGATGAGTTTCCTGCCGGACGTGAAGGTGCCTTGCGAAACCTGTCACGGCGCGCGGTTCAACCCCGAAACGCTGGCCGTGACCTGGAAGGGCAAGAGCGTCGGTGACGTGCTGCAGATGGCGGTGGACGAAGCGGTCGAGTTCTTCGCGTCCATGCCGGCCATCAGCCACCCGCTGCAGTTGCTCAAGGACGTGGGCCTGGGCTACCTGACGCTGGGCCAGCCCTCGCCCACGCTCAGCGGCGGCGAGGCGCAGCGCATCAAGCTCGTCACCGAACTCAGCAAGGTGCGCGACGAGGTTGGCCGCCGCGGCCAGAAGGCGCCGCACACGCTGTACGTGCTTGATGAGCCGACCGTGGGCCTGCACATGGCCGACGTGGAGAAGCTCATCCGCGTGCTGCACCGGCTGGTGGATGGCGGCCACAGCGTGGTGGTGATCGAGCACGACCTTGACGTGATGGCCGAGGCCGACTGGATCATCGACCTGGGACCCGAAGGCGGCGCCGGGGGCGGCCGGGTGGTCGCGGCCGCGGCGCCCGAGGCCGTCGTGGCCGCGGGCACGCACACCGGGCGTGTGTTGGCGCCGGTGTTGGCCCGGACATGAGCCCCCCCGGCGCCGCGTCGCGGCTTCCCCCCGGGGGGACCACACCAGCGGACGGGCGGGGCCCGTTCCGCGGTGTGTGCTGGCGGCGTGTCCGCGGCGCGGGCGTTGCCGGGGTGCGGCGTTGAAGCGGCGGGTGATCCACATCGAACCCTCGGCGCCGGCCAAGCCGGCGCTGGGTGCACCGTGCAATGGCTGCGGCGTGTGTTGCCTGCTGGAGCCCTGCCCGCTGGGGATGGTGATCTCGCGCCGCCGGCGCGGCGCCTGCGACGCGCTGCGCTGGGACAGCGCCCAGCGCGTGTACCGCTGCGGCGCGATCACCGATGCGGCGGGGGTGCTCGGTCCGCGCTGGGCCTGGGCCGCGCCCGCGCTGCGCCGCCTCGCGCGCCGCTGGATCGCGGCCGGCGCGGGTTGCGACGCGGACGTCGACGCCGAGCGGGCTTGACCGTCGCCGCGGGCTCAGCGCGCGAGCAGCACGCCCACGCCCACCGCCAGCACCACCACCGCCACGATCAACACGCGCGTGCGCACGCGCAGCAGCTCCACCGCGGCCACCAGGCGCGCGTTCTGTTCGGCCAGTTCGCTGACGGTCTGCGTCAGCTGTTGTTGCGCCGCGGCCTGCTGATCGAGCCACTGCCGCGCCTCGATGAGCCGGTTGCGCAATTCACCCAGGCTGGGTGGCTCGGCCGCGGGGTCCAGCGGCGGGCTGGTGGGCACCGGCGCTGGCGGCGCTTTCTGCTTGTCGAGCAGCTTGCGCGCGGCCGCCAGCACCTTGGGCGCGTGTTCGATCACGTCGCCCCAGGGGATGACGCGCAGCGCGGTGATCCAGGATATGGCCATGAAGGTCCTCGCGGTGGGGTTGAAAGCTCTGATGCCGATCGCGCGGCGAGGTTCACGCCGCGCGCCGCAGCAACACCACGCCCAGCGCCGCCACGCCCAGCAACAGGGCCGGAAAGCCCAGCACCGGCGCCCACTGCAGCGCGGCCGCGCCCAGCGCCGGCGCGAGCACGCCGCCCAGCGTGTAGCTCAGCACCAGCACCGCCGTGCTGTTGACCAGCGTGATGCCGCCCTCGCGCGAGCCGATGTCGATCATGGCCAGTGTGTAGAGACAGCCTCCCGCGCCACCCCACACAAAGGCCACCGGCGCGGCCAGCCAGGGCATCCCCGCCACCCACGGGATGGCCAGCGTCGCCAGCAGGGTGATCACCGCGCACGCGCGCATCAGCGTCAGCCGCGCCGCCGGGGCGTCGCCCCAGCGCGCGGCCGGGTGGTGGGCCATGCGGTCGGCCAGCACGCCCGCGGGCAGCATCATCAGCGCGCTGCCCAGCCCGCTGGCCGACACCAGCAGCGCCGCCGCCGTGGCGCCGAGGCCCAGCGCCAGGCCGTACAGCGGGAGGATCGCGGTGAGGCCGCTTTCGAAGAAGCCGCCGACGAAGCCGACCGACATGATCAGCGGGTGGGCGCGCAGGGCGTGCCACACACCGGCCAGCCCCACCCGGGCCTCGTGCGCGTCGGCCGCGGCCGGCAGCGGCGGTATCGCCAGGCTCCACAGCAGACCGGCGGCCATGAAGCCCAGCGCGATCCAGATCGCTGCCTGCGCCTGCGGTCCGACCCAGGCCAGCAGCAGGGGGCCGAGCACGAAGGTGGCGCCGACCATGGTTTCAAACAAGCCGACCATCCGTCCGCGCTGGGTGGGCGGCGAAAACTCCGCCACCACCGCCTCGGCCAGCACCCAGCGCAGCCCGGCCGCCATCCCGGCCGCCAGTTCGAGGCCAAACCACAGCGGCAGGCTGTCCGTCAGCGCGAAGCCGGCGGTCGCCAGCACCGGGATGGCGGCGGCCACCCAGAGCGTGGGCCGGCGTCCCAGCCGCGCCGTCACCGCCGAGGCGAAGGGCGTCATCAGGAACACCCCAAGCCAGCCGGTGGCGGCAAACAGGCCGGCCAGTGCGGTCGACTCGCCCGCGTCCTTGAGGCGCAACAGCAACAGCGGCGTCAGCATGAAATAGCCGACCAGTTCGAAGAAGGTCGAACCGAAGATCACCCACAGCCCGCGGCGGGCCAGCGGCGGCGCCCCGCTCACGCCCGTCCCCGCGCGGCCAGCACCGCCTCGACCACCTCGGCAAACCCGGCGCCGCGCGGCGCGCCGGTGCGGTAGGCCGGCGGGCGCTGCAGACCGACCAGCGCGCCGGCGCCATTGGCCACGGCCACGGTGTGCCGCAGGTGGGCAAACATCACCGCGTCGTTGGCCGAGTCGCCCACGAACACCCACCGGTCGGCCTCGGCATCGAGGTCGCGCCCGAGCCGGTGGCGTACCAGCCAGCGCGCCCCGCTGAGCTTGTCGTGGGCGCCGAGCCAGGCGTTGAGGTGGATGCTGCTGACGGTCACGCGCAGCCCGGCGGCGCGCAGCAGGCCCGCGGCCCGGTCCACGTCCGCGCCGCTCAGCCGGGCGTGCTCGGCGTGGTCGATGGCCAGGTCGGTGTCGCGCCCGGCGCTGTCGCGCGCCAGCCGGGCGTGGGGCAGGGCGGCCTGCACGGCGCGCCAGGCGGTGGCGCGCCGTGTGGCATGGGCCCGGCGGTGGGCCGTGGGCTGGGCGTGGGCGCGGCGCAGGCGCCGGCCGTCCCGCCACAGCGCCACCGCGCCGTTTTCGGCGGCCAGCGCGGTGAGCCCCCAGTCGCGCGCGGCGGCCTCGCTCCAGCCGACCGCCCGCCCCGTGAGGGCGATGACCGGCAGCCCCGCCGCGCGCAGGCGCGCGATGGCCGCCAGGGCCTCGGCGTCGGGGCGGGCGTCGGTGGTGAGGGTGTCGTCGATGTCGGTCAGCACGCCCAGGATCGGCGCGCGGTCCGCCACCGGCCAGTCGGCAAGAGGGCGCATGGTGTGAGGAAAAGCGCAGCAGTGTCGCACGCGCTGCGGTAAACTCCGCGTCCATCCGAGGAGCGTTGCAGCGCCCACCGCCCCCCAGCGGCACCGGCGTGAGGCTCGGACATCCATGCAACGACGCTCATCCACGACGTGCCGTGCGATGGGCTTTTTTTTCGCCCGCCGCGTGGCCATCACCCACCTCCGGAGCGAAACACCATGAATGCACGACTCAACACCGCCGTCAACGCCGACTGCGTGATTGCCGACATCGGCCTGGCCGACTGGGGCCGCAA
>Ga0209278_1000450_pt1 | contig 32543 bp, 28 predicted proteins | sample JI81BgreenDNA_FD_187504 | JGI IMG/M metagenome (GOLD analysis project Ga0209278, IMG submission 187504) | Wastewater effluent complex algal communities from Wisconsin, to seasonally profile nutrient transformation and Carbon sequestration -... | ecosystem: Engineered > WWTP > Effluent > Algae...
TTATCCAATATTGCTGTACTTATATATTCTTTCGATGATTTCCACCACTTTCAGTCCCTCTAGGGCATTGGTGGTTATTGTTGCCCGGTTGTTTATCACGTCTACCACATTGTCGATAACATAATTGTGGTTCTGAGCCGATCCCTTGTAAGCGCCGTAGTCGTTACCCGGATTAGTAGGTGCCAGTTCCGGCATATCGTAATCTTTTACATGGCAATATTCTACTTTGTCCATATACTGACCACCAATTTTCACCGCTCCGTTTTCTGCGATGATGGTCATGCTGCTTTCCAGGTTTTTATCCCATACGGATGTAGAAAAATTGAGTACACCACTCCCACCATTCAAAAAGTCGAAAGTCACGATGCCGGAATCTTCAAATTCGGTCATTGCGGTGTGGTTAAAGTCGTAGAAACGGCTTTTGATATTATTTATATCTCCAAACAACCAATATAGTATGTCAATAAAGTGCGAAAACTGGGTAAACAAGGTGCCACCATCCAATTCTTTATTGCCATGCCAGCTGCCTGCTTTGTAGTAGCGGTTATCACGGTTCCAATAGCAATTCAATTGAACCAAGAATATCTTACCTAAACGGCCGCCTTCAACCATGTCTTTGATCCAAACTGAAGGTGGCGAATACCGGTTTTGCATTACCGCAAACACTTGACGGTGTACCTGCAAGGCTTTAAAAATTACTTTTTCAGCATCGGCTTTACTCAAAGCCATCGGTTTTTCAACTACTACATGTTTCCTAGCCTCCAGTGCCTTCAACGCATGTTCAGCGTGAAAACCATTAGGAGAGGCAATATTGACAACATCTATGTCCAAGTCTGAGGCCAATAACTCTTCAATGCTATTGAAGAAAGGTACTTCAAATTGTTCAGCATTGACCTGTTTGGCTGGTAAAATGTCTACCAAGCCTACCAATTCGGCTTCCGGATTGCGTTTAATCATTTCAGCATGTCGCTTGCCGATGTGGCCGCAACCTACAACGGCAAATTTTACTTTTTTCATTTTACTCCATCCGTTTTACGAGTCCACTGGCCAAAATATATTTTTGTCCACTTTCTGGACAAGTAGCTTCACCAGCGTCGTTAAATTTAAGTTTATGCCCGAATTCGCTCATCCAACCACTCTGTCGGGCTGGATTACCTACAACTAATGCGTAATCAGGTATTGTTTTGGTAACCACGGCACCTGCACCAATAAAGGCAAATTTTCCTATATCATGGCCACAAACTATAGTGGCATTAGCACCAATGCTAGCGCCTTTTCCTACGTGGGTTTTGGCATATTCAGATTTTCGGTTTACAGCAGACCGAGGATTAATTACATTGGTAAAAACGCAAGAAGGTCCAAGGAATACATCATCGTCGCAAGTAACGCCTGTGTAGATGCTTACGTTGTTTTGAATTTTTACGTTTTTACCTAATATTACTTCAGGTGAAATCACCACATTCTGACCAATATTACAATTGTCGCCAATGATACAATTCGGCATGATGTGACTAAAATGCCAAATTTTAACACCTACACCAATGGTGCAGCCGGGATCAATCACAGCTGTTTCGTGTGCGAAATATTGCTTTTCCATGATTACAATCTGGCGTCGACTAAATCGCGGTTCAAAAATGCTTTGGTATCGAAAATAACAGTGTTATTGTCTTTCAAAGCCTGGAAATCGATGGCATGAAACTCATCATGTGAAACAGCAACAATTACTGCTTGGTAGCGTTTGCCATTCAATTTGGGCAGCAAATCGATATTGTATTCGTGCTTTACTTCTTCATGATCGGCCCATGGATCATACACATCTACATTTAGACCAAACTGCAACAATTCACTCCGAATATCTACAACCTTGGTATTGCGTACATCAGGACAGTTTTCTTTGAAAGTAACCCCTAAGATTAATGCATTGGAGCCTTTGATCGTATGTCCTTTTTGAATCATGAGTTTCACCACTTTATTGGCTACAAACATGCCCATATTGTCATTTACCCGACGACCGGAGAGAATCACGGCCGGATGGTATCCCACTTCTTCGGCTTTGTGTGCGAGATAATAAGGATCTACACCTATACAATGACCGCCAACTAGGCCTGGCTTGTATTTCAGGAAATTCCATTTGGTACCTGCGGCTTCAAGTACATCGTTGGTATCGATACCCAAACGTTCAAAAATTAATGCTAGTTCGTTGACGAAAGAAATGTTCACGTCGCGCTGGGCGTTTTCTATAGCCTTCGAGGCTTCAGCAACCCGCATATTAGCGGCTTTGAAGGTGCCTGCGGTGATGATGGATGCATATAAATTATCGACAAAATCGGCTATTTCTGGAGTAGATCCCGAAGTTACTTTCTTGATTTTGGTCAGGGTATTCACCTTATCACCCGGATTAATCCTTTCGGGTGAGTATCCAGCAAAAAAATCTTCGTTAAACTTCAATCCGCTGAATTGTTCCAAAACTGGAACGCAGTCTTCTTCCGTACAACCAGGATAGGTAGTGCTTTCGTAAATCACGACATCGCCTTTATTTAATACACCCCCTATGGTCTTACTAGCAGCAATTAAAGGAGATAAATCAGGTCGTTTGTGTTCATCGATTGGAGTTGGAACCGTTACAATGTAAACATTGGCTTCAGCTATTTCTTTGACATTGCTTGTTAAAAACAATCCATTTTTAGCTTCCAAATTTTGTTTCAGTACAGCATTTAATTCAGGAGCAGCTACCTCAAGCGTATGATCCTGACCTTTAGAAAGCTCATTGATACGCTTTTGGTTGATATCAAAGCCAAAGGTCGGGTATTTTTTGGCAAACTCTACGGCCAAAGGTAATCCAACATAGCCCAAACCAATCACACATATTCGTATATCTCTAGTGACATTCATTCTTCAATTTGTATTTAAGTTTATTTCTTTTGAATTCGTGATGTTTTCAGACACATATTTTCTCATTAGTAAATAAAATACTAGCAGGACAAAAACAATAAAACCCATCATAATAGCCAAAGTCAATCGCTTTTGACCATTTTTTTTAAGCGGATAGCTAGGTGAATCAATTATTTGAATTACTGGCTCTTCCCTTTCTAATGTAAATTTTGAGATTTCCAGATTCTTAATTAGCTCACCATAGAGTGTACTAAGTAATTGAACTTGCATTTGCTTTTTGGCTGCAGGTACCTTAGCTGAAAGTCTTACCAAAGAATTATTTTTATCTGCATCTACAGCGACTTCGTTCATTAATTTGTCAAGCTCATATTTTACTGAATCTACTCTTGCTTCGAGTAAATTTATCGTCTTGATGGATTTTCCAGTTTTTAAGTACAGATAAAGTTCTTTCGCCTTATCGATTAACTGATTCGTCATCAATAACGCCCATTGTTCATTTAAATCGGTTATTTCAATAGAAATAATTGATGACTTTTTATCCAGACGAATTACACTAATTTTCTTTTGAACTTGTTGCACTACTAAGTTTAACAAACTGTCTTCTTCTCTTGTGAACAACCTTCTGCTCTTTATAGGGTCAAACAAGACAACATCGCCATCCTTAATCTCATCTTGGTACCTTACTTTCAAATACTCGTTCAATAGATGGCCACCATTCAACTCCTCTTTCTGAGTTAGTAATGAGCTTTCAACTATATTCTTCGAACGCAAAAGCAACACTAAATTATCAGAAGAAAAAAGGCCGCTACCACCACCTACATCAAATCCAAACTGTGAAGCTAAGCCAGCTAGAGAGCTAGATCCGCCCATAGATTTCTCCTCTACGGCAAACGTCAATCTACTTGAAAATGTTACCTGACGAAAGAAATGGGCATATGCAAAACCCAGAACGGCACCCAACAATGGGATAACCAACAAGAAGACGCTAAACTTCAACAGATAATTCTTAACAGATGTTAGGATTACAATTATTTCCGCAAAAGTTAAGTCGTCTTTGTATTCTGTATTCTGATTAATAGACATAACTTAAATTCAAAGTTGCCTCAATAAAATGATTAGCGTTGCCAAACCAGTCAATTTAATGGTTGTATTTTCAATAGCACGATTCCAATCAATGGGTTCGCCTATATCTTTTGACTTTTCTCGTTTTTCCTTTTCAACAACATAAATCGTTGAACCAGGTCCAACCTTTGGATATACTCTAAATAAATAATAGTTTCTCGTTCGACTGACCTTTTCATTGGCAGCTACTACAAAAACTCTTTTTCTTTGTGCCCTTTGACTAAAACCATCCCCATAATCCTTAACATATCTATTTGCACGAATTCCAGGTTTGTAAGGGGCGTTTACTGCTTCCAAACCTGTAGTTTGCAAATATTGAATACCTGGCCCTTGTAAACTTACATAGGGTACGAACTCCGGTACTACCAAACGGTCACCATCCACCAAAAGATAATTATAGCGAGATTTCTCTCTATTAAGGACCTTTTCTAGGTCTATCAAAACTTGACCACCTGGTGCAGTTTCACGATAAAATTTAGCAGCAGCAATAAAGGCATAAGGTTTAAATCCACCCGCCCTCTCTATTAAGTCTACCATTCGCTCGTCGCGGCTTAATAAGGCATAGGTTCCTGGATATTTAAATTCACCCTCTAAAACGACTGTTGCCGGAGCAACGAAATCGGCAAGTGTTCGTACATATACCCGATCGTAAGGCATCAAAACTTTTCCTAAATCAGCACCATCCAACTGGCCATCTTTCAACTCTAATGAAACAATATTTGATCGAGCACCTTGTGTACTCGGACCTTCGAACAAAGCTAAACGAACAATTTCAATCCTTTTAACGTCAGCTTCGGCCTTCAATCCTCCAACCTGTAATAACACATCCCCTAATGTGGTATTTTGCTCGTAAGCTATTGAGCCAGGTTTACGAACCGCGCCAAAAACCTTCAGATCGGTTTGATCGATAAACTCAGTTTTGCTAACAACTAAAACTTTGTCGTATGCCCGTAAGGATAGATTTGATTGACTTGTAGTATCCTTAAGTATGTCGTCTAACGCCAAGGGGATCATTTCGCGCTGACCATCGGCTCTTTTACGCGATAAAAATGCCTTTTGTCCATATGCGGTTGGTTTCAAACCTCCTGCTCTCCCAACAAGTGAGCTTACACGCAAATCTGCACTCAACGTGTAAGTGCCTGGTTGATTCACTTCCCCGGCTATTTCTATTCCATTACGTACATCATCGGGTAAACCACGAACTAAAATTTGGTCGCCATCCAAAAGCTCATCTTTCGGTAATTGACCTTGTTTCCATTGGTACTCACGCACTTCACGCGCACCATTCGCAAAAGTTATTCGTTGGATGCTACCTGCGTAGGCATTACTGCTTAAACCACCCGCCCAATCGATTAGCTCTTTTAATCCCTCACCCGGTAAAAGTTCAAAACTTGCCGGTTTACGAACTGCTCCTTCTAACTGTACTACCCGACCAAGCGGTTTTACCACTAAGTAATCCTGATCATCGAGGCTGAAAGGTTGTATGCTTAATTTACCTGCTAAGAAATGATACGTATCAAACTGGTATACCACTTTACCACCTCTCTGTACTTCAATCTGCCGTAATGAGCCTCCGTCATTTGGTCCACCAGCTGCTAATAAGGCATTAAACACAGAGTTAAGTGCGGAAAATTCATAGGTACCAGGATTTGTCACTTCTCCGACCACATTCACCCGAATCACCCGACTAAACAACAGGGTGATTTCCATTTGGTTGTTATTTAGGTCATAGTACTGTCCAAACTTAGCTCGAATTAGCTTTCTAGCAGCCTCGAACGTTAAACCTGTCAAATACAAACTTCCCATGCCCTTCACTCGAGCTACGCCCTTTGCATCAATTTTAACCACCTCATTGGCATATGATGTTCCGAAAATCGAAACCACTAATTCATCACCAGGGCCCAATATATACGAATCAGGGGCTTTGGTATCGGTAGCTTGCCCCATCAATTGCAAATTGCCGGACGAAAAAATGCTTCTACCGTATACAGCAGGGCTAGAATTGTCTACCGCAGCTACCTCAACTGGTTTTTCCACCTTGGGAACCACAGCACTCGGCTTTAAAACTGTTTTAGACTCGTCAGGCAAGGGAACAGGTTTATCGATATCCATTTTAGTTGGGCCGTTTAACTGAACTAAACGGTTTTTAAATGCTTCAGCCTCGGAAGCGGGAAGGCCCATGCCCAATGCCAGTTTTTCGCCATCGGCAACACTTAAGCCGCGGGCTTCGCCTTGTTTGAGAATGTCGCGTATTTGCTCATCACTCAGTTCTGAAACCTTTACTTTACTCAAGTCGGTTGGCAACTGGGCAAAAAGTTCACTACTTACAATAGAAAGCAGGAATATCAATAACCATTTATGCATGCTGGAAAATATTCAAGTAATAAGTAACGGTTTCGGTGAGGTAGGCATCAAACTGCTGTTTTGGTTCCCAATTCAGTTCATCGCGTAAACGAGAAGCATCTATCGCATAGCGCAAATCATGCCCTTTACGATCGGTTACATAGGTAATAAGCTGTTCCGATTCACCAGTTGCACGACCTAGTTTTACATCCATTATGGCACACAACTTCTTAACCAATTGAATATTCTGCCATTCGTTGTTGCCTCCTACATTGTAGGTACGTCCACTTTTACCCTTGTGCCAAATGGCATCCATGGCCGATACGTGATCGCCTACAAACAACCAGTCGCGTACATTTTCACCCTTCCCGTAAACAGGAATAGGTTTGCGTTTAAGGATGCTGTTGATTACCACTGGTATTAGTTTTTCGGGATATTGATTAGGCCCGTAATTGTTGCTACAGTTACTAATTACCACTGGTAAGCCGTAGGTTTCGTGGTAAGCACGTACAAAGTGATCGCTGCTAGCTTTAGATGCGGAATAAGGTGATCGTGGGTCATAGGGAGTGTCTTCGGTGAAGTAACCTTCAGCACCTAAGCTTCCATATACTTCATCGGTGCTAATATGGTAAAACAGGTACTTGCTGCGGTCGGCATGATCGCCCCAGGCCTTCACTGCGGCATTGAGTAGCGTAACCGTACCTACCACATTGGTAGTTACAAACTCCATCGGATTTTCGATGCTCCTATCCACATGACTTTCGGCTGCCAAGTGCATCACACCATTGATTGAATACTGATTAAAAAGGCTTTGAATCAGCGCTACATCACAGATATCGCCTTGAACAAATACAAAGTTTGACTTTTGACGAATGGAGTCAAGATTTTTTAGGTCACCAGCGTAGGTCAGCTTATCCAATACAATAATTCGATAATTCGGATAAGTATTTACAAAATGGATAGCAGCATGAGAACCAATAAATCCCGCTGCTCCTGTCATTAAGATGTTTTTCTCGAAGGTCATATCAGTTTTGAATCCACAATATGATGTGGGGTTGGTTTTGAAAGTCATAACCTAAACCATATTCATCGATAGGCTGCACCGAAAAACGAATTTTTCGTCCTATGGCCTGTTCGGCTTTAGGTATAAGTTGTTGAAGATACTTTAAGTCTACTTCTCCTACAAGTCGTAAATCAATTACACCTGAATCTACCCCTCTTGCGTAATCACCTACGACAACAGCCAGCTGAAGGTTTCCCAATCTACCAAGTACACTCTCTATGATCTGATCGAAGCCCAGGTATTTACTCACTAAGTTCCGAATTTCGTTATATACTGGGCTTTGCTTATTGGCCTTATAAAGCACAGTATTTCCAGCATTTTCCGATTGCAGCAAGCCTGCTTCGGTTAAACGATTTAGTTCTACACGAACCGCGTTGGTACTTTCACCAAATTCGTCGGCTAAAGCCCTCAAATAAGCTTCATTAGCTGAATTGCTGAAAAATTTCAGCAATAATTTGATTCGAGTTTTAGATGTAATGAGGCTTTCTAACACAGCTTCGCCCGGTAAGTCACAGATGCGTGACAGAAATGAGTAAATTTTTTACTCGATACAAAGCTGAAAAATAGGGGTGATATCACCAAAAAAAATAGATGAAACTTGTATGAACTCTTCACAATTACCTTATACAAGGTAGAATTCCCACAGTTGACGGTGCTGTTCGTTTCCAAAGAGCGACTATCTTTGTCGAAAATTCAACGATGCGTAAAATACAAATGGTCGATCTTTCGGCACAATACGAACTTGTCCAAGATCAAATGGACGCTGCGGTGTCATCAGTGATTCATACATCTGCATTCATCAATGGCCCTGAAGTAAAAGAGTTTCAGAAAGAGCTTGAAGCCTATTTGGAAGTAAAACATGTAATACCTTGTGCAAACGGCACCGATGCCCTTCAGATTGCCATGATGGCCTTAGGACTAGAGCCCGGTGATGAAGTAATTACTGCTTCTTTTACTTATGTAGCCACTGCTGAAGTAATTGCTTTACTTCGATTGACTCCAGTTTTGGTAGATGTAGACCCTATTACGTTTAATATCAACCCTGATCAAGTAGAAAAAGCCATTACTTCTAAAACTAAAGCCATTGTTCCTGTGCACCTATTTGGTCAGTGCGCTAATATGGAGGCGGTGTTAGATATAGCCAAACGACACAACTTATATGTTATTGAAGATACGGCTCAGGCTATCGGCGCATCGTATACCTTTTCGGACGGAAGAACAGCCAAAGCAGGCACTATGGGTACCATTGGTACAACTAGCTTTTTCCCTTCCAAAAATCTTGGTTGTTACGGTGATGGCGGGGCAATAATGACCCATGACGATGCGCTTGCACAAAAAATACGCATGGTTGCCAATCACGGTCAATCGGTGCAATACCATCATGATGAGATAGGTGTAAACTCGCGACTCGACAGTATTCAAGCGGCTATTCTTCGTGTAAAATTGCCCCATCTCGATCGATACAATAGCTCACGAAGAGCAGCAGCCGATTATTACAATGCAGCTTTTGCGAACCACCCAAATCTTACCACACCAGGATTCGATCCCAAATCGAACCACGTTTTCCACCAATATACCCTCCAGCTGCATGGCGCCGACCGCCAAAAGCTGCGTGATTTCCTGGCAGCGAAGGATATTCCTAGTATGATTTATTATCCTATTCCTTTGCACATGCAAAAAGCTTATCAAAGTGATCGTTACAGTCCTGGCAGTTTTCCAGTGACTGAACAATTATGTGCAAGCGTTTTTTCGCTTCCTATGCACAGTGAGTTGAGTCGCGAACAGCAGGATTATATCATCCAAGGGGTATTAGATGCTCTAGCCTAATGTGTTAAAAGTTGTTAGAGACTCCTTATCATTGAACAACTTCAACAGGGCCGATTATTCGGCCTTTTTTACATTGGCTAATCCATGATAGAAGTTTTAGAAGAATGGCTTGTATTCGGATAGTAAGGTCTATATTTGAATATTAATCCAAAGCACCTATGAAGATAGTAGTAGTTGGAACCGGCTATGTTGGGCTGGTCACCGGAACATGTTTCGCCGAAGTAGGCATTGAAGTTACCTGCGTTGACATTGATCAGCGAAAAATCAACAACCTTTTAGAAGGCATAATGCCCATTTATGAGCCAGGTTTGGAAGAAATGGTGCTTCGCAATGTTGCAAAAGGCCGTTTACATTTTTCTACTTCACTCAAAGACAGTATACAAGGTGCTGAAGTTGCCTTCATTGCGGTGGGTACCCCTCCTGGTGAGGACGGCAGCGCCGATTTGAAATATGTACTAGGCGTGGCCAACGAAATTGGTCAGCATATGCAAGACTACCTCGTGGTGGTAACTAAGTCGACTGTACCAGTAGGCACAAGTATTAAAGTTAAAAATGCAGTTGCTGAGGCTCTAAAAGCCAGAAGCTCAAAACTCGGTTTCGACGTTGCTTCGAACCCTGAATTCTTAAAAGAGGGAGCTGCTATCGAAGACTTTTTAAAGCCAGACCGAATAGTTGTTGGTACAGAAAGCGAAAAAGCCGAAGATCTTATTCGAAAACTGTACAAGCCGTTTGTGATGAATGGCCATCCTATCTTATTTATGGACATCGCTTCGGCTGAGATGACCAAATATGCCGCTAACTCGATGCTGGCAACCAAAATCAGTTTTATGAATGATATCGCCAATTTATGCGAAATCATGGGTGCTGATGTGAATTTGGTGCGAAAAGGCATTGGTAGCGACGCAAGGATTGGCAACAAATTCATTTATCCTGGAGTAGGATATGGTGGAAGCTGTTTCCCGAAGGATGTAAAGGCGCTCATTCGTACGGCCAAAGAGCAGGGTTACCGAATGCGCATTCTTGAGTCGGTCGAAGAAGTGAATGAGTCGCAAAAACATGTGCTCTCAAACAAGGTGATTGCCCACTTTGGTCAGTCGTTAAAAGGAAAAACCTTCGGCGTTTGGGGACTATCCTTCAAACCAAAAACCGACGATATGCGTGAAGCGCCATCAGTGGTTATCATTAATAATCTGCTCGACCGTGGCGCTGAAGTGAAAGCTTACGACCCTGTGGCCATGCATGAAGCCAAGCATCAGCTGGGCGATACCATTACATATTGTAAAGACCCTTATGAGGCCTTGATCGACGTAGATGCCATGCTTTTGGTTACTGAATGGCCTGAATTCAGATTGCCTAATTTTGAAGTCATGAAAAGGCTCATGAAGGGGACAACTATTTTCGATGGTCGTAATCAGTACGACGCCAAAGAAGTTCGCGAGCATGGTTTCACCTATTACAGCATCGGAGTAAAGCATTCCTAAATAACAACTATGCCCAGAGTTCTTATTACCGGTGCAGCCGGATTTTTAGGTTCCCATTTATGCGACCGTTTCGTACATGAAGGCTATGAAGTAATTGGGATGGACAACCTTATTACCGGCGACTTAAAAAACATTGAACATCTGATGCCGCTGAAAGCTTTTCAGTTTTATCATCACGATGTTTCTCGGTTTGTGCACGTAAACGGCCCTCTGGACGAGATTTTACACTTTGCTTCTCCCGCTAGTCCGATTGATTATTTAAAAATACCTATACAAACCCTAAAGGTTGGTTCTTTGGGCATCCACAACCTTCTAGGTCTTGCTAAAGAAAAAAAGGCACGTCTGTTAATTGCCTCCACATCGGAAGTATATGGCGACCCCATGGTGCACCCACAAACCGAGGAATACTGGGGCAATGTGAATCCTGTTGGGCCAAGAGGTGTTTACGACGAAGCCAAACGCTTCCAAGAAGCAATGACAATGGCCTACCACACCTATCATGGTCTTGAAACCAGAATCGTCCGAATTTTCAATACCTATGGCCCGCGCATGCGTCTCAACGACGGTAGAGTGTTGCCCGCATTTATTGGACAAGCTTTACGTGGTGAAGATCTAACCATCTTCGGGGATGGCAGTCAAACGCGATCGTTTTGTTACGTTGACGATTTGGTAGAAGGTATATATCGCCTGCTGAAAAGTGATTATGCAGGACCGGTAAACATTGGGAACCCAGCTGAAATTACTATTAAACAGTTCGCTGAAGAGATTATCAAGCTTACAGGTACCAGTCAAAAGATTGTTTACAAGCCACTCCCGAAAGACGATCCTAAACAAAGACAACCGGATATTACTTTAGCAAGAAAGCTATTGAATTGGGAGCCGAAGGTTAGTCGTGCAGAAGGACTAAAGATAACCTACGACTATTTTAGGTCTTTGCCTCAAGAAGAACTTTACAAAGAGGCACACGGTAGAGAGTTCAAAAAAAATGTCTAGCTACTTTTAGGAAGCCGATTTGCGCCACTTTAATTCTTTATAATATTTATTCAAGCCTTTACCGCTTCGAATGCTAAAAGAGGCTGTTTCTCCATTAAGTTCAAATGTTTCTCCGTCGAATTTCTTCTTAGGTTTAAAGCGAAGATAATTGTGTTCTCTTTTCGATTTTTTGCTTGAAAACAAACGAACCTGATTCTGGTCTCCTTGCCACGTTCCCTCATCCTTCCAGTAGGAACCATCCAAATAACTTTCTTCAAGCGTGTAATTCCCATTGGGGTGTAGGGTTATCTGAACTCTAACGTTATTGTAAGCGTCGATACCCTTTAGTTTGATTTGGGCATGGAGCCCTACAGAACTTAACAATACGATTAAAGCGCTCCAGAAAATATGTTTCATTTCCAATAATGAGATTAACATTATCCTACTCAAAGATACGTATACTGAACACAATTAGTTTGGTTGTACCATAAATTTTATATTTTTAGTCAATTATTAATAATGTAGGTTAACTTTTTGCATGTTCGAAGCCGAAATCCAAATTATGTTGCGATTTATTTCGAATAATTGTTGTGTTATTTCTAAATAGGCCTAATTTTTGACGAATTATAAAAATTCGACTTTGCTTTCCCATTATGAAACTGTGGTACGCCATTTACACTCGCCCAAAGTCGGAGAAAAAGGTAGCTCTATATTTGGCTGAAAGAAACATTGAGGCCTATTTACCCGTACACCGTGTTAAAAAGAAGTGGACAGACCGCTGGAAGTGGATGGAAGAACCCCTATTCAAGAGTTACTTATTCGTGAATATTGATGAATCGCAATATTATGAGGTGCTAAACACTTATGGAGTAGTCAGGTTTATCACTTTTAATGGGAAAGCCGCCAGTATTCGACAGGAAACCATCAATTTTCTAAAGCGGCTGTTGGATACAGATTACGAGATGGAAGCAGTTTCTTCTAATCTGCATGTTGGCGACCGCATTCAAATCGAACGAGGGCCATTGATTGGGCTAAAAGGCACCCTAGTTTCTTTTGCGGGCGACAAAAAGGTAAAGGTGGAGTTAGAAAATTTTGAACAAGCTTTACTAATTACTGTACCACACGATTTTCTTGTGGCTGAAGAAAAATAACGGTTAAGAATTTCAAAGCTCTAATTTTGCACATGCTCATTACATTAGTTGCAGGCGCGCGACCAAATTTCATGAAAATCGCTCCAATTATTCGAGCGATCGAAAAAAGCTCTTCGAATGGCAGTATTCTTCGATACAGATTAGTTCATACTGGCCAACACTACGATAAAAACATGAGTGGTCAATTTTTCGACCAACTTCAAATACCTACTCCGCATGCAAACCTTGAAGTAGGTTCTGGCACTCAAGCTGAGCAAACGGCTGGTATATTAATAGCATTCGAAAAAGAGTTAATTTCCAACAAACCAGACATGGTCATTGTGGTAGGTGATGTCACCTCAACAATGGCTTGTACAATAGCTGCTAAAAAACTTTGTATACCAGTGGCACATGTAGAAGCTGGGATTCGCTCGTGGGACATTACCATGCCTGAAGAAATCAATCGAATGGTAACCGACAGCATTGCTGATTGGTTTTACACCACTACTGAAGAAGCAGGGACTAATTTGAGAAACACTGGAATAAAGCCTGAAAAAATAGTCTTCGTCGGAAATACGATGATTGACACTTTGTATGCTAACCTTCATCGATTAATCAAACCACAAATTTGGGATGACGTACAACTGAGTAGCGGCGAGTATTTAGTAGCCACTCTGCATAGGCCTTCTAACGTAGACGATCCACAAAGGTTAATTCAATTACTCTCGATTCTTAGAGATAATACGAACGGTAAACCCATCATTTTCCCAATTCATCCCAGGACTGCAAAAATGTTGAGCGGAACGTCATTTAAAGCCGACAACATCCACTTCCTTGAGCCATTAGGTTATTTGGAGTTCGTTTATTTAGTCAAAAACAGCAAAGGCGTAATAACCGATTCAGGTGGAATTACGGAAGAAACGACTGTATTAGGAATACCATGCATAACACTCCGAGATTCAACGGAACGTCCCGAAACAGTGGCAATAGGAACTAACGAATTGATAGGCACCAACCCAACTGCGCTGTTACCTGCCTTAGAAAAATTATTTAAAGGCAATTGGAAAAGCGGTGATATACCACCCTTGTGGGATGGTCACACTTCAGATAGAATAGTTAAGCATCTAGAATTATTGAGCAAATAACAAGAGGCTGGTTCTAACGTTTCTCAAGAATGATTAAAGCATTCACTGGTTTTATAGCTATTTGGATAACTGTTTGTTACAATCTTGCTTCTGCTCAGGTTACTGATCCAAGCAAGCCCATACGGGTATTTCAAGTGAATACATGGGCAGGCTATTATGCCCCAATGGGGAATTTAAGCCAACGTTTTGACCCAGGGGCTTTGGTTGGGCTTGAATTAAGTCAGCAATTCAAAAACGGCTGGAAACTGGGACTCAGTGGTGGTCACTACTTTGGTGCAGAAGTATTGGAGCGCGACATCATGTCGAACATAACCACACCCGGTGGTGATGTAATTACTGAAGCCGGCATCTTTGAAGACTATCGTTTGCGCTCTTTTGGCTGGGCATTGTATGGAAGGATTGGCAAGGTTTTTCCAATTGCTGGTTCAAATCCCAATTCTGGGATATTGATCGACCTTGGCGTGGGTGTATTTCAGCATAAAATTTGGATAGAAACGCCCACCATAAATAGTCCGCAATTGATGGGAGATTATAAAAAAGGCTACGATCGACTCACCAATGGGCTGTCGGTCAACCCTTTTATTGGCTATCAATACCTATCGAACAACAAGCTCATCAACTTTTACGCCGGTGTAGACTTTCATAACGCATGGACGCAGGGGCGACGGACGTTGAACTTCAATACAGGACTTCCTGATAATACTCCGCGTATTGACCAATTATTAGGGTTTCGTGCCGGCTGGATTTTACCGTTGTACCGACGAGCCGAAAAAGAACTGATGTTTTATTAATGCTTTGGCTTTATCGGATAGGGTTGTGGTTATACGGCTGCGGTATTTATCTCGCAGCTCCATTTTCGAACAAGGCAAAACTCTGGGTAGAAGGCCGCAAAAAGATTTGGCATAAGCTTGAAAAACTACCCAAAGACAAAAAAATACATTGGTTTCATGCCGCTTCACTGGGTGAATTTGAACAAGGTCGCCCTGTCATTGAAGAGCTTCGCAAGCGGCTACCCAACGACTTCATCCTTTTGACCTTTTTCTCTCCTTCGGGCTACGAACAGCGTAAAGACTACAAGGGTGCCGACCTCATCTGCTACCTTCCCTTAGATAGTAAACAAAACGCCCAACGATTTTTGGAGTTGAGCCATCCGACAAGCGTTGTATTTATCAAGTACGAATTCTGGTGGTACTATTTTCATGAAATCGCCAATCGAAAAATCCCATTCGCTCTCATATCGGCACATTTTATTGTAAGCCAGCCGTTTTTTCACCCAATTTGGGGTGCGTTTTGGCGAAAACTCTTGATTCTACCCAACCGCTTATATGTTCAAGATCAATCGTCATTCTCCTTGCTCTCGGCGTATGGGATTAATTGTATTGTGAATGGCGATACACGTGCAGATCGTGTTTTGCAATTACGTACCGAACAGTTTGAGCATAGCCTTTTTGAGCAATTTAGTAATCATCATAAAGTTGTTGTTGCAGGCAGTACCTGGCCCGCCGACGATCGCCTGCTCATCGAATGGGTCAGCAGTGCTGCTGGAAAAGACTGGAAGCTCATTTTGGTTCCCCACGATTTGAAGCCGACCTATCTGCAATCTTTACAACAAGGCTGCGGCGAAAGTATGTACCGTTACAGCGAACAAAAGCAGCTCCACGATAATCATCGCATCCTGCTACTCGACACCATAGGCATGCTGTCGAAAGTATATCGTTATGGCACAATTGCCTATGTAGGAGGAGGTTTTGGCAAGGGAATCCACAACTTGCTAGAAGCTGTCGTGTATGGAATTCCGGTGGCCTTTGGCCCAAACTATCAACGCTTTGCTGAGGCCCACAAACTTCTAGCGATGGGGGTAGCAAATGTGATTAGCGATGCTAGCACTTTTGGTAAATTCGTCGATTCGTTTGAAGAACAACCCGAGCGATATGCTGCTGTTTCACAGCAATTAACCGCGTGGTTTGCCATATCGGGTGGCTCTAGTCAGCGAATTGCCGAATGGCTGGAAGAAAAATCAGCTTGAAAACCGACGGAAAATGAGGTGCAGGAAGTTTACCAACGCTTCATTTTCCAGATTCCAACCGTAACGCGGTAGTAATTCGCTAGCGATATACGACTCGGCATCGGCCACAGAGATTTTGGCATTGAGCTGATCAACGGCTTCGGCATAGGCCTGATGGTCGTTAGCAAATAGCTCACGGATGAACAAAAACTTCTCGTTAAGTCCAATTCCAGTCTTTAAATCTTGGATGGGTTTTAGCTTGAGGTGAGTTAGAATTAAGTCCTTTTCTCCCGAAGCATTCAGTACTGCCTCAATCGAAAAGTTTTCGTATTGAACCTGTGCGGGTTTATCTTTCTGGGAAGGTACTTCTAGTACTATACGCTCAATTGCTACAATTTCCTCCTTAGCTGTTTCTTCTGGCAACAAATCTGGCCTTGGTTCTAGTTCAAGCTTCCAATTAGTCTCTGCTTCTACGGCCGCTTCCGATTGTGGGGGGTGCAATTCTTGGTTATTCCTATCGGCACCTAAGCGTTCCTGTTCAATTTTTGCTGATTCAGCTGCGTACTTTTCTTGAAGCAGTCGTTTACGCTCAATCATTTCCGTCTCGAGCTGATTGAGCGCTGCTTCTGCTTTATTTCGAGCTTTGGCAACTTCTTTTTCTAGTTCCTCGCTGATAGATTTCAACTCATCGGTAGCATGCGCTCGGGCATCAGCAGCTCTGGCCGCAAGATCATCGGCAGTAACCACCTGAAGCACTAGTAGGGCCTCGTGCAATAGTCGACTGCGATGCAGGAGCTGTTCCTTTTCGACTGGGTGGATGGGAGTAAAAGAAGAAAATTGTTGCACTTGAGCGCTTAATGACTCGAATGCTTGAAGTAGGCCGGATAAGGCATCGGTTGCATGCATGGAATTCGTTACTTTCGCGTTGACGTACGAATTTACGGGCTTCGGCTCAGAAGTGAACATGTTTATTGAACCCGGATTAAGAAGTACCGCCAAGGGGTGGATAGAAGTGATTTGCGGATCGATGTTTTCGGGCAAAACCGAGGAATTGATTCGCCGACTTAAGCGTGCTCAATATGCCAATCAGTCGGTGGAAATTTTCAAGCCCATGTTGGATACTCGTTACCACGACACACAGATTGTATCGCATGACGCCAACGCCATTCATTCTACGCCCGTAGAGCATGCCCGCAATATTTTACTCCTTGCCTCTGAAGTGGAAGTAGTAGGTATAGATGAAGCTCAATTTTTTGACTCGAGTTTGCTGGAGGTATGTGAACAACTCGCAGCAAAAGGAGTTCGTGTGATTGTGGCTGGATTGGATATGGATTACCTAGGTAAGCCCTTTGGCCCGATGCCACAGCTGCTTGCAGTAGCTGAATACGTCACAAAAGTACACGCAATTTGTATGGTTTGCGGTAATTTGGCGTCGCATTCGTATCGGAAGGTGCAGGACCAACAGCTTTTGCTTCTGGGCGAAAAAGACAGCTACGAGCCTCGCTGCCGCAGATGTTTTGAACAAGGACTCAAACAAAATACTCCCAAAACGTAGTTTACGTATGAAATTAGGCCTATCGTTAGTTGCATTACTGTACCTTGTTTCGGCTTGCAGCAGCCAACGGCAGGAGGCACCTGCTCCCGTCATTGAAAGTGCTTCGGCCCCAGCAGAAATCCCCTACTCTACGCTCAACTTACCCATTCGGATCATCTACAGCGATGTGGAGAAGCTGCTTAATCGTGAACTCGGTGTAACCTTGTACAACGACGATGATTTTGATAACAACGGTACCGACAATATCAAACTTCGCGTCAATAAAAATGGCAGCATTCGGATGACCGGGGTGAACGATTATTTTCAGTTTACTGTGCCACTCGACATTCGTGTAGAAGGGCGCGTAAAGTCGAATTTAGGAGGCATTTTTGCACCTGCTAATGCCCCAGAGCTCACCAAAGCGGCTACTTTTCGCATTGAAGTAAAGCTTAGCTCTAAGCTCAAGGTGAATCCGGATTGGAGCATGAGCACAACGACCCAAGCCAACTTCCGCTGGACCGAGGACCCTGCATTGGATTTAGGCATCGTCAAGATTCCAGTGGGCGGCATCATCGAAAAAGTGGTAAGCAGTCAGCTCGGAAAAATCACCGACTTAGTGGATGAAGAAGCGAAAAAGTACTTGCAGTTCAAACCTCAGTTCGAAAAATACTGGAATAGCATACAAGACCCCATAAAACTTGGCGGTGCTGTGCCTGCAGTTTTATACATCTTACCCGAAAGTATTCAGCTGGCACCATTTAAACCAGGACCTGTCTCTTTGGATTTACGTACCGGCATTAAAGCTCGTTTTGTGATGAGCACCGATACTTTGGTCAAGTCGTTTCCCAAAATTCCGCTGCCCGATTTACAGATTGCTGCTCCTAGCGACAATACCGTGAATTTGATGCTTACCGCGGCGATGAGCTACAAGCAGCTCACCCGTATAGCACGACAAAACTTGAACGGAAAAGAATTCATTTTTGAAGAAGGAAAACATAAAATCTTGATTGAGGACATCGAAATAAGTGGAAAGGATACCACTTTACAGGCAAAAGTGCAATTGAAAGGCAGCACCAAGGCTGGTTTGTTCCGTAAAAAACTCGACGGTATTTACTACTTCGTGGGCACACCGTATTATGATGCCGAAAAGCAAGAAATACGGGTGAAAAACTTCGATTTCGATGTAAAAAGCAGGGATTTGCTACTCAAAAGTGCCGAATGGTTGTTTCAGAGTAACTTCCGTAAACTGGTAGAAGAACAAATGAAGTATTCGCTCAGTAATGAGCTCAAACAACTTCGTCAATCGGCCGAATCGGTAGTAAACAAACCATTCAGCAAGGAAGTAGCCCTCAGTGGTAGAATTTTACGACTCGAGCCCACCGAAGTGCGCTTCGACAGTACCCAAGTAGTGCTGTACGTAAATACGGTAGGCATGCTTAGCCTACGTACTTTCTCAGAATAAAAGTTTATTACATGTGCAGCGCCCTGTTGGCCGTTGCGGCCAAGCAAGCCTCCTTGAAGGCCTCGGTATAGGTTGGGTGCGCGTGGCTCATGCGTGCTATATCCTCGGCAGAAGCGCGAAATTCCATCGCCACAACAGCTTCGGCTATCATATCGGCCACACGTGGACCAATCATATGTACGCCTAAAATTTCGTCGGTTTGCTGATGTGCAAGTACTTTCACTAAACCATCGGTATCCATCGACGCGCGCGCACGACCGCTTGCTTTGAAAGGAAAACTTCCTGCTTTAAATGGAATTCCCTTGTCTTTAAGTTCTTTCTCGGTATATCCAACACCCGCTACTTCAGGCCAAGTATAAACCACATTGGGAATGAGCAAGTAGTTGATATGCGGATGTTGACCAGCGATGAGCTCCGCCACAAAAACGCCTTCTTCTTCGGCCTTGTGCGCAAGCATGGCTCCTTTCACTACGTCGCCTATCGCGTATATGCCCGAAACGGCGGTTTCAAGTTTCTCATTCACTGGGATACGACCTCGTTCATCGAGCACGATGCCTACTTTCTCGAGTCCGAGTTTATCGGTATACGGTCGGCGTCCCACCGAAACCAATGTATAGTCGGCCTTCAGTTCTTTTTGTTCGCCCGTTTTTAAGTCCTCGAAGGTGACTATGGTTTGTTTGCCCTTGGTAACTACGCCGGTGACTTTATGTCCGAAGTAGAACTCGAAACCCAACTTGGCCAGTACCTTTTGTAGCTCCTTGCCCATGGTGGCATCCATGGTGGGTATCAGTGAATCGGTAAATTCTACCACCGACACTTTCGCTCCCAAACGAGCATATACCGAGCCGAGTTCCATGCCAATTACTCCGCCTCCAATCACCACCATGTGCTTAGGTACTTCGGGCAGGTTGAGCGCCTCGGTGCTGGTGATAATGCGCTTTTTGTCGATTTCAACGCCTGGAATGGCAGACGGTTTAGAACCTGTGGCGAGTATGATGTTTTTGCTCGTAAACTGTTCACTACTGCCGTCGGCCTTATTGACTACCACCGTATTTTTATCGACCAAGCTGCCATGACCGGTGAAAACGGTGATCTTGTTCTTCTTCATGAGGTAAGCAATACCGTCGACATTTTGTTTTACCACGTCGTTTTTACGGGCTACCAGCTGAGGAAGGTTGATCTTGAGGTTATCTAACTCAATGCCGTGTGTTTTGAAGGTATGCGCCGCATTGTGGTAATGTTCAGATGAATCGAGCATGGCTTTCGACGGAATGCATCCTACATTCAAGCAGGTACCACCTAAAGTAGCATAACGCTCTACAAGGGCGGTTTTTAAGCCAAGTTGAGCACAACGAATGGCAGCTACATATCCACCAGGTCCAGAACCAATTACCGTAACGTCAAATTGCGACATAATGCAAAGAATTGAAGCGCAAAAATACGGCATTCCATCTAAAAACGAGGGCTAAATCATGCCGATTGTTCAGTTCTGTGTATATTTCGGAAGAGCAAATTATGTTGGAGACCACATTCCTTTTAGATTCAACCAAGAAGCAGGCAAGGCTATTGGAAGGCATCACATCGGCGACACAATTGCTTTTGAATGCGCAACAACCTGAAGAAGCCATGCCCAAGGTTGTTCAAATACTCGGTGAATGTACAGGTGTGGACCGGTGTTACATTTTTTCGAATGTATACAAAGAGTCGGGTCACGCCTATATGCGTCAAATGTACGAATGGGCAAAAAGTGGCATTAGTGAACAAATCGACAACCCGGATTTGCAACTGGTAAGCTACGACATTCTTCCAGGTCTTTACGGTGAGCTAAGTCAAGGACATTCGGTTTCAGGATTGGTACGTGAAAGCCCCGACGAACACCGCGCCATTATGGAAGCGCAGGACATTTTGAGTTATTTGTTTTTACCCATTTTTTCTGGAACACGGTTGTGGGGATTTATCGGATACGACGACTGCACGACTGAGCGCATCTGGACTGACTCAGAAATTGCCACCCTCCAAACCGTAGCTGGCGGTATTGGAATCGTTTTTCGAAGACACGAGTTGGAGCAGGCTCTGCGGGAGAAAAACAGCAAATACGAACTCGCTTTACGGGGTTCACAACATGGAATTTGGGAATTGGATTTGGTTACGGGTAAAACTTTTGTGAGCCGACAATGGCGTGATCTTTTCGGTTTCCACAATTTGGGTGACGATAGTCTGGATTATGAATTGTATCTGACCTTGGTGCATCCCGACGATCGTGAGAAACTTACCAAGGAGATTGAAGCCTACTTGAAAAAGGGTTACGGGAATCTCGACACCACCTATCGCGTCCAGCATTCGTCTGGAGAATACCGCTGGGTTGCCAGTAGGTCAGCCGCCGAATGGGACATTCACGGAAAACCCGTACGTCTAGGCGGCTCTGATTGGGATATTACCGAACGTCGTCAGTTTGAAGAAAGGTTGGCTAACAATGAACGGCAGTACCGAGAATTGGTAGACAATTTAAATGAAGTCATTTTTGAGACAGATGAGGAAGGGCGGTTTACCTTTTTGAATAAAGCATGGACCGACCTAACTGGCTATGCCATCGAAGAATCGCTTGGCAGGAGGGGGTCGGAGTATGTGTTTGTGGAAGATGAAGCAGTAGTGCCACAAGTAACTCAACAGATTTCGAAACGAAATACAGCCTCGGTTACGCAAGAGTTTAGGTATCTACGAAAAGATGGTAAACCCATTTGGGTAAGCATGCATGGTGCCAAACGATTTGATGGAGCAGGGATATTTGTGGGCTATAGGGGCACCATAACCGACATTCAACTGCGCAAAGAAGCGCAGCTTAAGCTGATCGAAAATGAGTTTAAATACCGACTGATTTCCGAAAACATAACCGACTTAGTTACACAACATACCCAAGACGGGGAGATTTCGTTCGCCTCCAACTCCATCCAAGAATTGATAGGGTATACTCCCGAAGAAGTTATAGGGAAAAACCCGTTTGCTTTTCTTCATCCCGAAGACAGAGAGCGTGTGCTTGAAGAAGTTATTGACAAATTACAAGAGCGCGACAAAGCCGTTAAAGTTCAATATCGGCTACTACATAAAGAAGGTCAAGGGATTTGGGTGGAGTCGGTTGTACGTTATGTGGTGATACGAGAAAAATTGGCTTATGGTCTACAAGCCAGCACACGAAACATAACCGAACGTATGCTTGCCGAGCAGGAGATGAAAAAGGCGCTTGAAAAAGAAAAAGAGCTCCGCGACTTAAAGTCACGCTTTATTGTGATGGCATCGCATGAATTCAGAACACCTCTAGCGACCATACAGTCGAGCTTAGATTTGCTTGAATACTATAGCAAACGTCCGGTAGAAGAAACGGTGGGGAAGCCTGACAAACATTTTAATCGTATACGGAATGAAATTGGCAAGGTAACTACCTTGATGAACGACATCCTGCTACTTGGCAAGCTTGAAGCAGGCAGTAGCAAGATGAAAATTGAATCGACCGATTTGATTGAATTTGTGAACGAACTTATTGAAGCCAGCTTTAGCAACGAAAGCGACGGCAGAATTCCAGAATTCAGCTTCAGCGGCCTTCCTAAGGAGGTGAATATTGACCGACAACTGATGCACCATGCTATCTCGAATTTATTGTCGAATGCCTTAAAATTCTCAATCGGTAAACCTAATCCTCAAGTGCATTTGAACTACTTGATTGATAAGGTATTAATTAGCATTACAGACTTTGGAATAGGTATTCCGAAGAACGAAAAAAATCGCATTTTTGAATCGTTCTACCGCGGTTCAAATACCACCGAATTCCAAGGTACAGGGTTGGGGCTAGTCATTAGTCAAGAATTTGTGACCTTGCATCGAGGCAAGATTTGGTATACTTCGGTTCCGCATCAAAAAACTGTATTTTACATTGAATTAAACCTATGAGCAAAATACTTATCGTGGAAGACGAGCGCGATTTGCGCGAAAACATCATTGAATTATTCGAAAGCCAATCTTTCGAAGTTAATGGTGCCGAAAATGGCGAAATCGCCTACGAGTTGGCTGTTCAAACCAAGCCCGATTTGATTATTTCGGATGTAATTATGCCCGAAGCCGATGGTTTTGAGCTGTTGGAACGTTTGCGTAGAAACCCGAATACCGAGCTCATCCCGGTTATTTTGCTCACGGCAAAAACCATGTTGGATTCGCGTATTCATGGCTTGCAACTTGGTGCCGACGACTACATCAACAAACCATTTAGTGCCGATGAGTTGCTAATCAGGGCCAATAACCTCATCGAAAAGCAAAAAAGACTGGTTCGTAAGGCTATGATTAGCCCCGGTGAAATTGAAGCCGAATCGAAAAATGAGGTGTTGGTCAAGAAGATCATTCAAATTATCGAAGCGCGTATGAGCGACTATAACCTATCGGTAGATTTGATTGCTTCCGAGATTGGTATCAGCAAGTCGACCATTCAGCGCAAGTTGAAAACAACCATCAACAAAAACCTCAACGAACTTATTCGGGAGTATCGACTGGAGAAGGCTCGGAAAATGATTGAGAAAAAAACCGGAACGCTTTCGGACATTGCGGCCACGACGGGCTTTAATAGCTTAAGCTACTTTTCTTATTCGTATAAAAAGTTCTTCGGAATAGCACCGTCTCAAGAAAAAAGCTGAAAAGCAACTCTGGTAAAAATGGAATAGTTCAATGAACTGCTATAGGCCCGTCTGTTGCAATTGTCTCCTCCTTCTTTAGTACCGACTATTTCAGATCCTTGCGTTTAGGGTACTTCCTGCATCTTTACGACGCAAACTTTCGCTTTGCAACTCAAAAGATCCTTGAGCAAGGGCTACGCTGAGCTTTCGAATTCTTGAGCCATTCATTCAAGTATTCCATTAAACAAGGATAAAATAAAAAAGCCCGAACTTTGTTCGGGCTTTTGTTCTGATTAAATTCCGATGAGCATACGTGCAGGATCTTCTAGATATTCCTTAACCCGTACCAAGAAGCTTACTGACTCTTTACCATCGATTATACGGTGATCGTAACTCAAGGCAATGTACATGACTGGCCGGATGACCACTTCACCGTTGAGGGCAATTGGGCGTTCGACGATGTTGTGCATGCCCAATATGGCCGATTGTGGCGCGTTGATGATAGGCGTGCTCAACATGGAGCCAAATACACCTCCATTGGTAATGGTGAATGTACCTCCTGTCATTTCCTCGATGGTGAGCGCATTTTCGCGCGCCTTTTTGGCTAGACGGCCAATTTCCGCTTCTATCTCGTGCAAACCCATGCTCTCGGCATTGCGTACTACCGGCACAACCAATCCACGAGGGGCAGATACGGCGATGCTAATGTCGCAGAAATCGTTGTATACAATTTCGTCGCCATCGATCATGGCATTTACGCCAGGGAATTCTTTTAGCGCCAAACAAACTGCACGCGTGAAAAACGACATAAAGCCGAGGTTAACGCCGTACTTCTCTTTGAATTTGTCCTTGTACTTGCCACGAAGTTCCATCAAAGGCCCCATGTTCACCTCGTTGAATGTGGTGAGCATGGCCGTCTCACTTTTTACAGCTACCAAGCGGCGTGCTACTGTTTTGCGAAGCTGTGACATACGCTCGCGACGTTGACCGCGGCTACCCGGTGCTGGCGCTGGGGTTGCTGCTGGACTTGCTGGTGCTGTAGCTGGAGCAGTAGGTTTTGGTGTCGGTTGGGCGTTTAAAGCATCTTCTTTGGTGATGCGTCCATCCTTACCTGAACCTGATACGGCCGTTGGCTCAATACCTTTTTCAGCCAAAATTTTCGAGGCGGCTGGCGAAGGATGTCCTGCGGCGTAAGAATCGCCTTTGGTTGGTGCTGCTGCTGCTACAGGTGCTGGAGCTTCTGCTTCGGCTGGAGCAGCAGTTGCAGCTGCCGCCACTGGCGCACTTGCACTGGTGTCGAGCGAGCAAACCACGTCGCCAATGGCCAACGTTGCTCCTTCAGCCGCAATAATTTTCAGCACTCCCGCCTGCTCGGCATTCAGTTCCATGGTCGCCTTGTCGGTTTCGAGCTCACACAACACTTCGTCCATCTTGACGAAGTCGCCGTCTTTTTTCAACCACTTGGCGATTACTACCTCGCTAATGGATTCGCCTAAGGCTGGTATTTTTACTTCAATAGCCATACGGTATATCGATTAAAGTGTAAATGCTTTATTGATGATGTCTTGCTGCTCTCGCTCGTGCACTTTGGCATAACCGGTTGCTGGTGAAGCACTGCTCTTCCGGCTAATGAGCTCAAGGTGGTGATTGAGGTCGTAGCGTAGCATATAGGTCCAATAACCCATGTTTTTAGGCTCTTCTTGTACCCAATAAAACTCGGCTTTGGCGTACTTATCGTAAATAGCTTGCAACTGCCCCTCGGCCATGGGATAAAGCTGCTCGATACGAACCACGGCAACGTCTTTTCGCTTTTCTTGCTGTTGACGTGCTAGCAAATCATAGTAAATTTTACCGGTACACAACAGCACCCGTTTTACCTTTTTGAGATCAACAAAACTATCGTCGATGATTTCGAGGAATTTACTGTCGGTAAGTTCGCTAACGCTTGAAATACATTGCGGGTGACGTAACAACGCTTTTGGCGACATCACGATTAGCGGCTTACGGAAGTCCCAGCACTGCTGGCGACGTAGGAGGTGAAAAAAGTTGGCTGGCGTAGTGACGTTGGCCACCACCATATTCAATTCGGCTGCCAGCTGAAGAAAGCGTTCAGGTCGAGCGTTGGAGTGCTCAGGGCCCTGACCTTCGTAGCCATGCGGCAACAGCATCACGATACCGTTGCTTTTGCGCCATTTCGATTCACCCGAAGAGATGAACTGATCGATAATGGTTTGTGCACCGTTCGCAAAATCGCCAAACTGTGCTTCCCAAATCGTGAGCACATTGGGAGATGCCATGGAATAGCCATATTCAAATCCAAGTACCGCATATTCACTCAAGAGCGAGTTATAGATACTGAAGCGGCCTTGCTTTTCGCGTATGTTGTTGAGGTTGATGTATACTTCATTCGTGTTTTCATCGCGTACCGCGGCATGACGGTGCGAGAAAGTACCGCGCATAACATCCTGACCTGTAATGCGAACTTTGCGTCCTTCGGTGAGCATGGTCCCGTAGGCCAACAATTCGCCCATCGACCAGTTGATGGTACCCGAAGCAAAAAGTTCTGCGCGTTCTTCGAGCACTTTTTGCACTTTTTTGATAGGCTTGAAACCTTCGGGTACAGTGGTAAGTGCCTGAATCACTTCATCCAAGGCCTTTTTTGTCACCTTAGTTTCGGGCGATTGCTCAAAATCTTCGTAATTCGCTTTGCGCATGTTTTCCCACTCTTTGTCGAGGGCATGCGGCTTGTAAGGCACGGCATTCTGTTTTACCAAGTTGAGGCGGTCTTGCAGCAGATTTTTGAAATCTTCTTCCATTTGATGCGCCAACTTTTCGTCGATGTCGCCGCGGGCAATGAGCATTTTCTGGTATACCTCCCTTGGGTTCGGATGCTTTTCGATAAGTCCGTACAGTTGAGGTTGCGTAAACTTAGGTTCGTCGGATTCGTTGTGGCCATGGCGGCGATAGCACAGCATATCCACGAATACATCGAGATGAAACTGCTGCCTGAAAGCGATGGCAAACTCTACGGCAAAAGTCACGGCCTCGGCATCGTCGCCATTCACATGCAGCACTGGCACATCGATGGCTTTGGCCACGGCGGTGCAATAGTCGGAGCTACGTGCGTCGTCGAAATCGGTGGTGAAGCCTATTTGGTTGTTGATCACAAAATGCAACGAGCCTCCCGTGTGGAAGCCTTTTAGCTGTGACATTTGGGCCACTTCGGTCACCACACCTTGTCCAGCGAGAGCAGCATCACCGTGGATAAGCACCGGAAGGATGCGATTGTAATCTTTATTATATAATAAATCGGCCTTGGCGCGTACAAACCCTTCAAGAACGGGGTCAACTGCTTCGAGGTGTGAAGGATTGGGCACCAAGTCGAGCGCTACCTTCTTTCCAGCAAGGGTATCAACCTGAGAGCTAAAACCGAGGTGATATTTCACGTCGCCGTCGCCGAAGCTCAGATCGGGGTTTACATTGCCTTCAAATTCGTTGAAGATGTACTCGTACGTTTTTCCAAGAATGTTGGCGAGTACATTTAGTCGGCCTCTGTGCGCCATACCAATAGCTACAGAATCAATCCCCAATTCAGCGCCTTTTTGAATAACGGCATCGAGTGCAGGGATGGTATTTTCGCCGCCTTCGAGCGAGAAGCGCTTCTGGCCGACATATTTTTTATGCAAAAAGCTTTCGAAAGCGACGGCTTCGTTGAGCTTGTTTAAGATGCGCTTCTTCTTCTCGACAGTGAAATCGTAATGATGTGCTTCTTTTTCAAATTTCGATTTGCACCAATCGCGAATCTCGGTATTGCGGATATGCATATACTCTATGCCGATTGAACGGCAATAAATCGACTTGAGGCGATCGACAATTTCCCGCAGCGTACCGTTGGGTAAACCGATGAGCGAACCGCTCGCAAAGCGAGTGTCTAAATCCGCATCGCTGAGTTCGTGAAATCGAAGTTCGAGGCCCGGCTGACGATCTTTTCGGGGACGAATCGGGTTGGTGGTAGACAGCAAATGACCCCGTGAGCGATAGGCATGGATGAGATGAACCACATGAATTTCTTTTTGCATGTGTTCATTGCTAACATCCCCGCCCGATGCTGACCCGCCATGTATTTGAGCAAACTCAAATCCTTCGAAAAACTTCCGCCAACCTGTATCGAGCTGATCGGGATTTTCGCGGTAGAGCTGATAATATTGGTCGATTACAACCGGATCGGCATTCGAGAGATAGGAAAATTTATCCATCAGATCAGCATTTGGTGGTGCAAAGGTAAGAAGCAACTCCTGCAATTTACCTGTTTGCTACCATCAAAAGCACAGTTTCAGCGAATTTGGCAAAGATTTATGTTGCATTTGCAACATAATATGTTTTTCCGTCGGATTTGAGCCTATTCTAAGGCTCACACTTGTTTCTGTAACAAGCGCGCTAAAAACTTCAATCGTAAGGCTAACCAACCTGTAAAATGAATGAGCCAGTACTTGTCACCACCCCATTTTACAATTAGCGCTTTTCTCTGCATTTGTTTCCACCATTTTTGGTGAACTCGTTCGGTATATTCGGCCAAGTTACTTGCCGAAAAATCTTGGGCAACTAACGCCTTAATTGCTGTTTGAGCAGCCATTTGTCCGCTTACAATAGCCAATTCAATGCCCTCGCCATTCGTTGTGTCGATTAAACTGGCCGCATCGCCGGTAAGCATAAAACCATCGCCGTGGATGGTGAATTTTTTAGAGAAAAAAGGCAACCCAAAACCCGAAAGCGATCCCTGCATAGTGGCGTTACCAAGTTTCGACTTCAATACCGGGTTTTCTTCGATAAAACGATGAAACAGTGCCTTTAAATCCACTTTATGTGCTGTAATATGCCGACTATGCATGCCCACACCCACATTGGCCGTGGTATCGCTCAGTGGAAATAGCCAAAAGTAGCCAGGCACAACCGATTTGTGCACATACACCTCGTTGATAGCGGCTTGTATGTTTTGTACGCCGGTAAAATAGGCCCTAACCGATCCGCCGTAATGTTCCCTATCGATTTGAAAGCCTGCCAACTGCCGTGCCACCACCGAATGCGCCCCATCGGCTCCTATCACCAATTTTGTGCGATAGTTTTTGCCTTTTTGGGTAGTAATTAGCATAAGTTCTTCACTGCGAGAGACGGCCTTTACCCCATCACCTGGAAAAAAATCAAGTTTTTGGGTGGCCAGGGCTTCTTCAAGTAAAAGATTATCGAAATGCTCCCGTTTGATGGTGAAGCTAGGCAGGGTCCAATGAAACAAAAGTGGCTCAAAGTGGCCCACATAAAGATGTGTTGATTTATTCGCCGCCTTCTCTGAAAAAGTCAATACCCTTTCGTGAGCCAAAGGGCTAATTTCTTTCAAAGCGCGTAAGCCTTTGCCCGCAACAAAATCGCCACAGATTTTATCGCGTGGAAAAGTTGATTTGTCGAGCAGCGCTACGCTAAAGTTGTGTTTCGCCAATTCCAAAGCTGCACAAGAACCTGCTGGACCAGCACCAACAATCAAAACATCATACACAAATTCCGACATGCCGCGATTATCTTCAAAAGCATCCACAATTCCAAATAAACAAGCCAGCCAACGAAAACTTAACAATCCAGTTGTTCGTGGCCAAACAAGCAGCTAAGTTTGTCGTTTTACCCAGTATGGCGAAAATTCTAATAACAGGTGGTAGTGGCTTACTCGGGCATCGGCTCACACAACTATTGCTCGAACGTGGCGATCAAGTGGCACATCTTGGCCGAAAGGAAAACCTCAAAAGTGCTGTGCCTTGCTTTCGTTGGGACCCCAATGCTGGTTACCTCGATGAGGCTGCTTTCGTTGGTGTAGACCACGTGATTCACCTGGCTGGTGCAGGAATAGCTGATGCTCGCTGGACCTCTAGCCGCAAAAAGGAATTAATCAATAGCCGTGTGCTTGGAACCCGCTTGCTCGCACAAAGCATCGCCCAACTCGACAACAAACCCAAATCGTGTATTGCAGCTTCGGCTGTAGGCTACTATGGCGATGTACAAAATCGGCTATGTACCGAAGATGACGCTCCTGGAGACGATTTCTTGGCTGAAATTTGTGTAGCCTGGGAAAAGGAGAACCAGCAATTGTCGACATTCCTACCCCTGAGCATCGTTCGTATTGGTATTGTGCTATCGCTTGAGGGAGGTGCCTTACCTAAAATGGCGTTACCTATACGCTTCTTTGCCGGTAGTGTGCTCGGAAGAGGCACTCAATTCATGAGCTGGATTCACATCGACGATTTATGTCGACTTTTCTTGCATTTGCTTGATCATCCCGAACACACTGGCATTTATAATGGAGTTGCTCCCATACCCGAACAGCACCAAACCGTCATGCGCGCCATAGGTCGCCAACTCAATAGGCCGGTTTGGTTATGGGTTCCCGGCTTGGCCTTGCGCTTATTGTTGGGCGAAATGGCCAGTACTGTGCTTACCGGTCAACAAGTTTCGAATGACAAAATTTTACAGATGGGATTTAAATTCCAGTACGGTAATATCCACAGCGCGCTCAAGAACCTGTTTCAGAAGCCGTAGAATCGGAAGCCGATGGACTTGCGTGTAGTTCAGGTAATCGGCCTGCTTTGTAGTAATAACGCTTGTAGTATGGCTCCTTCAAGTCGTTGATCATCACACCCCCGCGGGTAGTAGCATGAATAAACTTGTCGTTACTCAAATACAAGCCAACATGCGATATACGCTTTTTGTGGATGCGGAAAAACACCAAATCGCCTTCTTGCAATTCTTCCTTAGCTACCGGGGTTACCTGCTTAAAAATATCTGCCGAACCGCCATATAGTACTATGCGATGCACCGAATCGTACAACATGCTCACAAATCCACTACAATCAATTCCTTTCCGTGAGCTACCCCCATAACGATAAGGGGTGCCTTTCCAATCTTCGAAAAGCTGCAAATACTGTGGGGTATTGATCATGCCTGGTAAAAGCTGATATCGCTCTGCCCAGTTGAGTATGAGGGTATCGGAACAAGCAGGATGCACCATTGAGGTGCGCGTACTGTCGCCAGAAGCATTCGCCAGCATGGGAATTGCCGCAGCTAGGATGCAGATGAATAAGAACAGTCGCTTCATGGAGCTGCAAAAGTAAGTCACAGTGACCTACCGACAAGCCGATTTAACGAATTCTTAACGGAATTGGACGAACTACCTTGTGAAAACAAGCTTACCGTTTACGACCGTGTTTAGCACCTTCGTTTGAAGCAGTTCTTCTCTTTCAGCCTTCAACAAATCTTTATCTAGAACGACAAAATCGGCATTTTTGCCCTTTTCAAGACTGCCCTTTTCTTTTTCTTCGAACTGCGCATAGGCTGCCCAAATGGTCATCCCCCGAAGAGCTTGTTCACGCGTAAGTCGTTGCTGTGGGGTAAAGCCACCTTCGGGCCATCCCTTCACGTCTTGCCTGAAAATAGCGGCATAAAATGTCTTGAGCGGATCGATGCCTTCTACCGGAAAGTCGGTCCCGAGAGCCAGCAATCCCGTTTTCCTCAACAAATCCTGATAGGGATACGCATACCGAATTCGTTCGGAACCGATGCGTTCTTCGGCCCAATACATATCGCTGGTTGCATGGGTAGGCTGAACCGATGGGATCACCGCCAAAGCGGCAAAACGCTCTTGGTCATTTTCGCGCACCAGTTGTGCATGTTCGATGCGCCAGCGGTGCTTCCGATCGGTATCAACTACTTGTTCATACCAGTTTAGCACCATGGTATTCGCCGAATCGCCGATGCAATGCGTATTCACCTGGAAGCCCGCTTGGTACAGTCGTTCCGCCTTTTCCAGAAAATCTGCTTTGGGTGTGAGCAACAACCCCTTATGCGGTCCGTGATCGTGGTATGGCTCATGCAAGAGCGCGCCGCGAGAACCCAAAGCTCCATCGGCATAAAATTTCACGCCGCGAACATGCACCCGGTCGCTCCGTTGCACACCCTGTGCAAGTAGGTAGTCAAACTGCGGCGAAGTGGCCGAAATCATGGGATATAAGCCTATTTTGAGCAATCCTTCTTGCTCGAGTTGTTGCATCAATACAATTTGGAGGCAGTCGAGACCGGCCTCGGCAACCGTGGTAAGCCCTACTGCGAGGCAACGTGCTTGTGCATCGAGCAACGCCCGCCGCCAGCTAGCCACATCGGGTTTAGGTACCACCGCATCCATGAGGGTGGTGGCATTGTCGATGAGTATGCCATTGGGTTGTTGGTTGGCCAATTGAATTTCGCCTCCTGCAATACGGGTGTTGGCTGTGATGCCTGCCAGGCGGAGGGCTTCGCCATTGGCTACGGCAGCATGCCCATCGATGCGCGTTAGATAAACCGGTCGGTTAGGAAAACGGAGGTCGAGTTGGCTGCGTTCGGGTAGGTCGTTGTTCTGCCAATCGTTTTGGTCCCACCCGCGACCGATGATCCAGCCTTGCGGGTGGATGGCTGCGAAGCTGTCGAGCCGCGTCAATACCGCCTCCCAGCTCGTAGTTCCCGTAAGGTCTACCTGCTGCAAACCCAGTCCGTAATAACTAAAATGGCAATGGGCATCAAAAAAGCCTGGATAGATGAAGCTCCCTCCGGCATCCCAGCTGCTATCGGCCAAAAATTTTGCCTCCAACTCTTCGCTGGTGCCCACAGATACAATTTTACCGTCGCGGATGGCCATGGCCTCGGCAGTTGAAAAGGCCGAATCGACGGTGTAGATGGTAGCATTCACAACCAACAAATCGACTTGTTCTTTCTTTTGGCAAGCCGTGATGGCTACAATCAAAAGCAGTAGCAGTTTTTTCATGCCTGTAATTTCAAATATTCGGTTTTCAGCAACGGACAAATTTTGTAACGTTCCTCACGGGTATCGAGCCAAAGCGCAT
>Ga0209278_1000451_pt1 | contig 32504 bp, 29 predicted proteins | sample JI81BgreenDNA_FD_187504 | JGI IMG/M metagenome (GOLD analysis project Ga0209278, IMG submission 187504) | Wastewater effluent complex algal communities from Wisconsin, to seasonally profile nutrient transformation and Carbon sequestration -... | ecosystem: Engineered > WWTP > Effluent > Algae...
TGCTTTGATTCGCGTTGACATGAGCGAGTACATGGAGAAATTCAGTGTTTCGCGCCTTGTAGGAGCGCCTCCCGGCTATGTAGGTTATGAAGAAGGCGGTCAACTTACCGAAAAGGTACGTCGCAAGCCTTATTCAGTTGTGCTGCTCGACGAAATTGAAAAAGCACACCCTGATATCTTCAATTTGCTTTTGCAGGTACTGGACGACGGTCAACTTACCGATGGTTTGGGACGCAAAGTGGACTTCAAGAACACCATCATCATTCTTACGTCGAATATTGGCTCACGTCAGTTGAAAGACTTTGGAACCGGAGTAGGTTTTACCACCCCGGCTAAAACCAAGTCAGCTGAAGATGAGTCACGTATGGTGATTCAAAATGCTTTGAAAAAGACCTTTTCGCCCGAATTCCTCAACCGTATTGATGATGTGATTGTGTTCAATTCGTTGGAAAAGGAAGACATCTTCAAAATCATCGACATCACCATCCGCGATGTGTATAAGCGCATTGAAGATTTGGGCTACAAGCTTGAAATCACTGATACTGCTAAAAATTACATTGCAGAAAAAGGCTTTGATCCACAGTTTGGTGCTCGACCTTTGAAGCGTGCCATCCAGAAATACGTGGAAGACACGGTTGCTGAAAAAATCATCAGTGGCGGTTTAAAGGAAGGCGACAAGCTCATAGTTGATTTGAACGACCAACAAGAAATTGAGGTCAGCTCAGGGACTAAAAAATCGAAAAAGCTGAAAGACACACCTTCGGAAGAGGGTAACTAAAAAAGAAGAAGGCTCCGAAAGGGGCCTTTTTCATTGTCCTATGCTGCCAAAAGCAGGGGCGAATGTGTATTTTAGCCAAATGAATTACATCCTCTTCGATGATGCCCAATCGGAGCATTTGCTGCCACTTACCTACACCCGTCCAACCTGCCAATTGCTGGTAGGTATTTGGACCATTCGTGAAAAATGGGAGGCCCGTTTAGAACGTTCGGTGTCTTTTATTCCTTTTAGGTCTTACCTGGCGACCAAGTTTTCGGCCGTATTTTCAACCGACAACATCTATATAAATGGTGCTTTATTGCCTGATCAGGTGCTTTTGGATGCCATTGCTGGATTAGGTATGGAGCATGCGCTTGTTTCGGGAAATCGGATTGTGGCTTTACGCAGCAGTCTACAAGTGGAGCGCTTTGACAGAGAAAGCTTGCAAATCAGGGGTGTAAAAGAGCTGGAATATGCAGGAGAACCCGACTGGATCAATTATCCGGAGGACATCTTCCGCAAAAACGGTCGCCAAATCGCGGTAGATTTTGCCCTAATCACAGCCAGTCGAAAATCAGCGCCTGTAGATGACAGCGTTCGCCTGATTGCGAAAGAGCAAATTTTCATTGAAGAAGGTGCCCAGCTGTTGGCTTGTACCATCAATGCTACGGCCGGACCGGTTTACATTGCTGCCGATGCCGAAGTAATGGAAGGTGCTACCATTCGCGGGCCATTTTATTTAGGAGAGCACAGTGCGGTAAAAATGGGTGCCAAGATTTATGGTGATTCCAGCATTGGGCCACACTGTAAAGTTGGTGGTGAAATCAGCAACTCGGTGATGATTGGTTATTCAAATAAAGGCCATGATGGCTTTATGGGCAATTCAGTCATAGGCGAATGGTGCAACTGGGGTGCCGATACCAATAATTCAAATCTAAAGAACAACTATGAGCAGGTGAAGCTTTGGGATCATGTTACAGGTAGGTTCCGGAATACAGGTCTGCAATTCGCCGGATTAATCATGGCCGATCATGCCAAATGCGGAATCAATACCATGTTTAATACGGGTACTGTGGTGGGAGTAGGGGCCAATGTATTCGGTGCAGGATTCCCAAGAAACTTCCTGCCTGCATTCAGTTGGGGAGGTGCTCAGGGCATTGAGACATTCCGTTTCAATAAATTTTGTGAAACAGCTTCTAAGGTCATGGAGCGCCGTGGATTGGAACTCAACGAGCTTGAGCGCAACATTTTAGAGATAGTTTATAACGAAACAAGCAGCCAGCGCAGCTGGGAAAAAGCATAACTATGAAACGACAAAAAATTGTAGCCGGTAACTGGAAAATGAACAAGGATTTTGAGTCAGGCTTGTCGCTTGCCTCCGAAATCATTCCCATGGTAGAAAGCGAAGCATCGCACGAAGTCATTACCATTTTGTTCCCACCTTTTGTGCACTTGCATGCCATTGCCAGCCTCACGGCCAGCAAGCACGGTATTTTTACAGGCGGCCAAGATTGCAGCGCGCAAACTGAGGGGGCCTATACCGGAGAAGTTTCAGCTGCCATGCTCAAAAGTGCTGGTGCCAATTATGTGTTGGTTGGCCACAGCGAAAGAAGGCAGTATCATGCCGAAACCAATGAGCTTTGTGCTCTGAAAATCAACCGTGCGCTGGAAGCAGCTTTGTCGCCTGTGTATTGTGTAGGCGAGACCAAAGAGGAGCGACTTGCCGATGCCTACCAAGAAGTTATTGAAAGTCAACTGCATGGCGGGCTTGCCCACTTGGATGAGGCGCAGATGGCTTCGGTAATCATAGCCTATGAGCCTGTTTGGGCCATTGGTACAGGCTTAACTGCTTCTCCTGAGCAAGCACAAGAAGTGCATGCCATCATCAGGGGCTGGTTGCGAAACCATTTCAGTGCTCAGGTAGCCAACCAAACCAGTATTTTGTATGGTGGCTCAGTGAATGTAGGCAATGCGGCATCACTTTTTGGCATGGAAGACATAGATGGTGGTTTGGTTGGAGGTGCATCTTTGAAATCACGCGATTTCACGGAGATTGTAAAAGCCAATCGCTGAGCATGCGCTACCTGAAATATTGGTGCCATGCCAACGAAACATGGAAGGAAGTCCTCATGGCCGAATTGGCAGAAGTAGGCTTTGAATCATTTGATGATTCGAAGCCCGGAATACTAGAAGCCTGGGTGCAGGAAAAAGAGCATATGGCGGCAGCCACTACAGCTATTTTCGAATCTTACAAAGAACATTTACGCGGTTATGGTGGTCCTGAAGAGGAACCCGAAGTAAACTGGAATGCCACTTGGGAGAGCGATTACCAGCCGGTTTCCATCGATGATTTTGTGTACATCAGGGCACCTTTTCATGCGCAGCCGAAAGCACCTTTTACACATGTGATTGAAATCATGCCCAAGATGTCGTTTGGTACGGGCCACCACGGCACAACCGCAGGTATCATGCGTGAAATGCGCGGTATAAACTTCCAAGGAAAGCATGTTTTAGACATGGGATGTGGCACCGGTGTTTTGGGCATTTTGGCTGCCAAAATGGGTGCTGCAGAAGTATTGGGTATCGATATTGAAGCATGGGCTGTTGAAAACGCCATAGAGAATGCTGAACGCAATGAGGTTCGAATGGAGGTGATTGAAGGAGGGAAAGAAATGATTTCTGGCACTTTTGATGTGATTTTGGCCAATATTAACCGAAATATCATCATTGACCAGCTCCCATTGTATGCAAAGCACCTGAAGGCTGGAGGCCAATTACTCTGTAGTGGTTTTTATCAAGGCGATGTGGATATCATACGGGAAAATGCCGCGTTAAATAGTTTTATTTTTGAGCGTGAGAGCAACGAGCATAACTGGGCTACGGTCGTTTTTAAGAAGGGGTAAGCAAGCGGCGCTTATCATCCTGTTTGCCTTTCTGGCTGCCATCACTCCCAGTGGGCATGCCGTTGCGCAACAGCGCATGGAGTTTTCAAATAGTTATGAGCTTTTTTTGAAGGAGCTCACCGAACAGATGGAAGCTTCAAAGCGCGATGACTACAAAAAGCTGATGTCAAATTTCACCCAGTCGTGGAATAGCGAGTACATCGACGCACAAAAAGATGTCATCATCCGCGCTGCCAATGACATGAAGCGCAAACGCCTTCCCATTTATCCTTACTTCGGTAATTACCTGGAGCTTTTGCAGCAAGTAAAGGCAGTAGATGTTTCGGCAAAGCGTTTTTACGAGTGGCATGGCATTTATACCAAGGTGATGACCCTGAACCAAAGGTCGATCGACCAGTTTGTGCGATCGAGCATTGACTTTTATGGGAACAATGCCATTTACCTCTCCAACGCCATACGTTGGGATGCTGGTTTGGCAGACTACACTTTCGAATTCGATAACAACCAGGTACGCGTGCGCTTTCCGTCGCTCAGCTTGCGTTGCGAATACTTCAACGATTCGATCGTAATCCGCAATACCGTGGGCTATTGGCTTCCGGTAGAGCAACGTTTTGAAGGAACCGGCGGCCGTATTGACTGGCTGCGTGCAGGCTTTCCTCAGGATTCGGTCTATGCCGACTTGCGCACCTACGCCATCAACCTCAAACAATTCCAGCTCGATGCCGATTCGGTGAAGCTGTACAACAAGGGACTTAATCGGTTTATCCCTGGCTCACTGCAAGAAAAATGCACGGCCAACCCCAATCCCGAACTAGTTAATTTTCCTCGCTTTACTTCTTATGAGGGCGAATTGAACCTCAAAAACATCTTCAAGAATGTATCTGTAAGAGGTAAGTATGCCTTGTATGGCAACCGCTATATGGCTGTTGGCACCAAACGTGAGCCCGCCGAAGTGTTCATCTATAAAAACGACACCACCACAGTGCGGGCGCTTTCGCAACAGTTTGCCATCAGAAAAACGGAGATTTATGCAACCAATGCGGAAGTTACTGTGGTGTTGCGCAAAGACAGCATTTATCATCCCGGTATTAGCATGCGCTTTACCACGGCCGATAGGAAATTGCTGTTGTTTCTTGAGCCTGGTGCCATCAACAAGATTCCGTTTTCTAATTCCTATCATCAACTCGATACCTATTGTGAAGCATTGAGCTGGAAAATAGATGATCCGGTGATGGAGTTTAGAATGCAAACCGGTTTGAGCGAAGCCATCGCTGTTTTTACTTCCAAAGATTATTTCGACCAGCGCGAATACCTCGCAGCACAAGGATATGCCACCTACAATCCGTTGGTTCGTTTGTATCAGTACAGCCGGCAGGTGGGCGAAAGCTATTTTCCGGCCGATGGTTTTGCGGCCTTCATGAAACTTCCGCTAAATTCCATCAGAACGCTGCTCATTGATTTGGCGAACCAGGGCTTCATTTATTACGACCGTGAGCTGGAGGAAATAACCTTGCTGAAAAAGTTGTATCACTACAACTCCGCAAGTGCAGGTCGCATCGACTTCGATATCATCAAGTTTGTATCAAAAACGAGTCAGGAAAGCAATGCTATTTTGAATATTGCCACCCGGGAGCTGCAAGTTAACGGCGTAAATGTGGTGATTCTCAGCGATACGCACACCGTGTTTGCCGTGCCCACCGATCGCAAGATGCTGATTACCAAAAACCGGGGCATGGAGTTTTCGGGACACGTACACTCCGGAACGCTCGATTTTTATGGCGATGGCTTCACCTTTAACTACGACAGTTTCATGGTTCGTATGCAAAATGTGGATTCCATGCGCTTTCAGGTATTAACCGGGCGTTACGATGTGCGGGGCCAACCGGTGTTGGCTCAAATTCAAAATGCTCTGGAAAACATCACAGGCACCTTATATATCGACGATCCTGCCAATAAATCTGCACGCAAGCCGCTATACCAGTACCCTTACTTTGTTTCTAAGCAAGAATCGTTTGTTTATTACGATAAGCCCGAAATTCAGCAAGGAGCCTACAAACGCGATGGCTTCTACTTCAAAGTTGATCCCTTTGTACTCGATAGTTTGGATTTTGCAGGTAGTACAAGCCGACTTCAATTGAATGGCGTATTGGTTTCGAATATCTTCCCAGAAATTCGTGAAAAACTGCGTTTTCAGGATGATTTGTCGTTGGGTTTCTCCACCAGAACGCCTGAAGCAGGGTATCCGGTTTATGGCGGTAAAGGAAGGTATTTCAGTAACATCACCCTTGATAGGCAAGGACTACACGGTTATGGGCGTTTGGAATACCTGACCTCGGTAAGCAGGTCTAACAATTATTTCTTCCTGCCCGATAAAACCACCTCGCAGCTTGAAGTTTTTGACATTGCCAAAGGTCCGTATAGAAGCACTTCCTATCCGCTGGTCAATGGCAAGGACATAGGCATGGTTTGGCTTGCACGAGTTGACAGCATGCTGTTGTACAAAGGTCCTGTGCCTTTCGATATGTACGAAGGCTTGATTTTGTTTGAAGGCAACTTGCTTTACACACCGGCGAATTTGTTTGGTGATGGTACCATGCTTTATGGTCGAGACAAGGTAATCAGCCGTCAGTTCGTCATGGAGCAACAAAAAGCGCGTGCCGAGCAATTGCGCTTGGAGATTGCGAGCAATACACCCAATGTGTTGGCCCTCAAAACAGACGATTTGTCGGGTGAGATCGATTTCGCTATCCGTTACGGCAAATTCGAGAACCGATTGGGCTTTACGCGGGTAGAGCTGCCATTCAACGAATATGAAGCCCGACTCGAAAAGTTAGAGTGGGATTTGAAAAAGAATGCGCTGGTTTTGGGGTCAAAAGGCGATTTACAAAGTCCGAAGACCACTTTCAGTTCGGTCCATCCAGGTCAAGACCGTCTGAGTTTCATGGGGGCTTATGCGGCCATGGATTTGCAGGTGTTTGATTTAGACATCAATGGCATTCCTGAAATTCGCTCGGCCGATGCCATCATTGTGCCCGACAGTGGTAAGGCCATGGTAAGCAAGGAAGCCCGCATGATTCCGCTGAAAAATGCGGTGATACTATTCGATTCGGTTCAACAGGTTCACCGGGTTTACAAGGCCTCGATCGATATTTTAGGCCGCAAAAAATTTGAAGCCGAAGGGGTTTACGACTACGTAAACAGCGACCAAAAGCGTCAAGCCATCTTTTTAAACACCCTTAGGCCAAATATTCGCGGCATTACGGTGGGCAGTGGTACCATTTCACCTGATTCCAATTTCATGTTGAATCCGGGTTTTGGGTACTCAGGAGGTGTGTCGCTGAGTAGTGAGCAAAAGGCGCTGTCGTTCAACGGGGTAGTACGCTTAACGCAATTGGCTGATACCTTGAGCCATGTGCCTTTCCGATACAACAGTGCTTTTGAAACGAGCATGAGTCATTTGGAAATTCCCGAGTTCAAGGATGAGCAAAACAAGCGCACATTTGCAGGGCTGATGTTGAATTTGGCAACCAACCGGATTTATGCTGCCATTGGGGGGCCAAAAATTGCAGGCATTGATTCCATTTTGATGGAAACAGCAGGCATTGTAAAGTACGATGCAGCTGCTGACGTGTATGAAATTGGTCCTTCTGCCAGTGTACTAGAAGGTGCTTTGGAAGGCAATAAGCTGGTGGTGAAAAACAAGAATGCCGTAGTGGTAGGCACAGGAAAGATCAGACTTGGTTTTGACAAAGAGCCCATCCGATTCGCAACTGCCGGTGAAATCACCCACCGTTACATGGAAGGCAAGACCGATATGTTGTTGAGCGCACTCATCGACGTCTTGATTCCCGATGATGCCTTGAAGATTTTCTACAATCAATTGGTTGACTATTCTTTCGGTGCTCAGGATGTGAACAACGACCAGGATTATGTAAAAGCAGCATTCGCTAATTTGAGTGAGGGCCGCGATCGTGAGCGCTTGTTAAAGGCCCTGGCTGATGAAGGAGTTGTGGCTAAAACCGATGCAACCGACCATGTTTTTGTACTCAGCAATTTGGATTTGAGCTGGGATGGAGATACCCGTTCGTTCCGTTCTAAAGAAGCTGTTGGCATTGCCAATATGAATGGTGAAGTGGTGAACAAGCGTCTAAACGGCATATTTGAAATTCAGATTTTACCTACTGGTCGTACTTTTAATTTGTTGGTAGAGCCTTCTCAAGAAACCTATTTCTTCTTCAATTACCGCTCAGGTCGTATTTATCCGGTTGCAACGCTCATGGAGTTTAACGAGGCAGTTAAAAAGGGCCTGGGTAAGAAGAAGAAGAAGGGCATTGAAAACAAAGTGTCGATGGGCATCACCCAAAACCGTGATCGTTTGGTGAGTCGTCATGAAAATTGGTTAAAGCAATAGCATGTTTGATGCAGCAGTTTGGCCCTTTTATGTAGTGGCTTATTTGTTGGGGTCGATACCCACAGCAGTATGGATTGGAAAGGTCTTTTACAAAACCGATGTGCGCGAGCATGGGAGTAAAAATGCCGGAGCTACCAATACTTACCGGGTTCTGGGTCGGCGGGCAGCTATTCCTGTTTTGCTCATCGATATTCTCAAGGGTTTTGCCGCGACTTCACTCATTCATTTGTATCCCGATTTGTTGGTTCGCGATAGCAGCACCTTTGTGTTGGTAAAGATTTTCTGCGGTACGTTGGCTGTTGTGGGGCATTTGTTCCCTGTTTTTGCCGGATTTCGAGGTGGGAAGGGTGTAGCTACCATGTTCGGTATGGTAATCGGCTTGCACCCGGCAGCAGCGGGGGTAAGTCTCATCGGATTTGTGGTCACTTATGCACTGAGCAGCTTCGTGTCGTTGAGCAGCATGGTGGCTTCCTTGGTTTTCGCACTTGCCGTAATCGTGCTCTTCCAGGAAGACCGCACCGCCATGGTGGTTTTTGCTTTATTACAATTCGTCCTCATTATCTTTACTCACCGCAAGAACATCGGGCGTTTGCGCGATGGAAGTGAGAAAGCCATTAAGATTTTTTCTAAAACCAGAAGTTTGTCATGAATTTATCCTACACCCAAACCAGGGAAGAAGCGGACTTCGATTTGTTGGAAGCACAGGAAGTTTCGATTGTATTGTATAACGATGATGTGAATACTTTCGATCATGTCATTGAGTGCCTTATGAAATACTGTGGTCATGCAGCTGAGCAAGCTGAGCAATGTGCCTGGATTACGCATCTCAAGGGCAAGTGTGTAGTTAAAAATGGCAGCTGGCAAACATTAAAAGCGCCATGTGAAGCCCTGTTGTCGAATGGTTTGAGTGCCGTAATTGAATAAATAGCTATGAAATACCCTGTAATTCTCCTTCTTTCACTCCTCACGGTTGTCACTGCTTGCAAAAAAGTGCCCATAACCGGTAGAAAACAGGTTACGTTGATGAAGGAGTCGGAGTTGGTTGGTATGAGCGAGCAGGAGTACCGCAAATTCCTATCGGAACATCGGGTGGTGAAAGGTACAGCTGATGCCCAGCGCGTTGAGCGAATCGGCAAAGAGATAGCCGCAGCAGTGGAGAAGTTCTACCGCAAAAACAAGATGGAAGACAAATTGAAGGATTTTGCCTGGGAATTCAACTTGGTGGCCGACTCAACCGTAAATGCCTGGTGTATGCCTGGCGGTAAGGTGGTTTTTTACACGGGGATCCTTCCGGTTTGTGCCGATGACGACGGTTTGGCTGTGGTGATGGGGCACGAAATCGCCCATGCGGTTGCCCAGCATGGCAACGAACGCATGAGTCAGGGCATGATGGCGCAATTGGGTGCTGTGGCGCTTTCGGCAGCCACCAGCTCTCAGCCGGAAGCCACGCAAAATATTTTTTTGCAGGCCTATGGTGCAGGGGCTAGTTTGGGCGTATTGCTGCCTTTTAGTCGCAAACATGAATCGGAGGCAGACCGTCTTGGCTTGGTATTCATGGCCATGGCAGGATACAATCCCGACAAGGCACCGGCATTTTGGGAGCGCATGTCGGCGAAAAGCGGAGGTGGACAACCACCGGTGTTCATTAGCTCGCACCCAAGCCACGAAACCAGGATCAACGATTTGAAAAACTACATTCCGGTAGCTAAACAATACGCAGCTCAGTACAATCAGCCTTAAGCCATGCCGTACATTCTTAACCACGCCTCTTTTGTGGTTCCAACCACCGATGGAAAGGAAATCAAGGAGTTTGTAGGTTTGGCAAGTACCCAAACCGATGGATTCAGCATTGCACGCATGGTTGCCCCTCCAGGCTGGTCAGAGCCGCATCAAACGCCTGAATTCGATGAAATTACCATCGTCCTGTCAGGTAAAAAGCAATTTGAAATTGACGGTGAAGAGGTGGTGCTTGAAGCTGGTCAATGCATTGTGGTTTTGGCGGGTAGCCGGGTTCGTTATGCCAATCCATTTGATGAGCCTACCACTTATTGGTCTATTTGCATGCCGGCATTTTCGCTTAGCCGCGTTCACCGCGAAGGAAGTTAATCACTGTCATGATACGCTGGGTTCCCTTTCTTGCGTCTCTTCTGCTTCTTAGTGCCTGTGCCAGTAAGCGTGGAAGGCAGCACAACCTCAGTCACCAAGAAAAACAATTGCTCGAAAAATACAGCGAGCTTACAGCCGGAAAAGTAGAAAAGAAGGACGTTGCGCTGTATCAATTCATTGATCGTTGGTGGGGAGTACCGCACAAGATTGGTGGACTTGATTCGACTGGTATCGATTGTTCAGGCTTTATGTTTCGCTTGTTTGATGAGGTGTACGATAAAAAGGTCGCGCGAACTACAGATGGGCTGCAAAAACAGTCGGTGGGTTGTGACACGGCCGATTTGGTTACAGGTGATTTGGTTTTTATCGTTTTTCAAGGAAGGCAAAAGGTATCGCACGTGGGGGTTTATTTGCAAAATGGCCGTTTTGTACATGCATCTACCAGTAAAGGTGTGCGGATTGACTACATGCGTGATAATTATTACCGTAAACAACAGTTCATAGGAGGGAAGTTGCCATGAGCAAGCAAACCTTGGTAGTCCTAACCGGAGCCGGAATGAGTGCCGAAAGTGGTTTGGGCACTTTCAGAGGCAGCGGCGGGCTTTGGGAAAATTTTGCCATTGAGGAGGTTGCCTCTATAGAAGGCTGGCATAAAAACCCTTCTTTGGTACTCGAATTTTACAATGCGCGTCGGAGAGCAGCAGAAAAGGCAGTCCCCAACGCCGGTCATTTTGCTTTGGCTGAGTTGGAGTCGGTATTTAGGGTAAAAGTCATCACCCAAAATGTGGACACGTTGCATGAAAAGGCTGGTTCCACAGAGGTATTGCATTTACATGGCAGGCTTGACCAAAAGCGCAGTTTTAAAGATACTGGATTGATTGCTGATTGGACTGAAGATTTGCATTTGGGTGATCTGGCTCCTGATGGTAGCCAATGGCGGCCGCACATCGTTTGGTTTGGCGAAGATGTGCCTGCCATCCGACAAGCTTCGTCGTGGGTGGAAGAAGCCGATTTTTTTGCGGTCATAGGCACTTCGCTGCAGGTTTATCCGGCGGCCGGACTGATTTACGGCGTACCTTATATTGCCCCTTGTTTTTTGGTTGATCCACAAGAAATGGAATCGGGGGTGAAAGTTCACCGGTTCAAGCATATCAAAGAACCCGCGGGTACTGGTGTTTTTTCCCTGCGCCGGCAGCTTGAAGCATTGTTGTGAGCGGATTTTGAGCTAACTTCATCCGACTATGATGCTTGTGCTCATTTTTGTTATTGCTTTAGGGCTTTTGCTGCTTTTTGCAGAATTGTTTATTGTGCCTGGTGTGACTTTTGTTGGACTGGCAGGAGCGATTTTGCTGGGTGTTGGGGTTTGGCAGGTTTACGAAATGTATGGAACACTCACTGGTCATCTGTCGTTGTTGGTCATGTCGCTGCTGAGTGGATGGGTAGTTTGGAAAAGTTTCAAAACACGTTTTTGGAAGAAATTTGAGTTGCAAGAGCAAATCGACAGTAAAACGGCTCAGGACGCCTCGGAATTGGGTCTGCAGCCAGGTGAATCAGGAAAAGCCATTACAGCACTTCGTCCTCATGGAACTGTTAAATTTGGAAGCCTGCAAATAGAAGTGGAATCATTGAGCGGTTGGGTAGATAGGGGGATGGAAGTAGAAATCGCTCACTTAGAAGGCAAAAAAGTATTTATTAAAACCAAATAATATGTCAGAATTAGCCATGCTCTTAGTTGGAATTGGGGGAGTTGTCTTCCTGCTTTTCCTGTTTTTGTATTTCATTCCGGTGAATTTGTGGATCACCGCCGTCTTTTCGGGTGTAAAAATCAGTATCCTTGATCTGGTTCTGATGCGGATCCGTAAAGTGCCGCCCAGCATTGTGGTGAATGCTCTTATCACCTCTACCAAAGCCGGTTTACGTGTCACATCCAACGACATTGAAACCCACTACCTGGCGGGTGGTCATGTGAACAACGTAATCCGTGCACTCATTTCGGCAGAAAAGGCGAACATTGCGCTCGATTTCAAAGCGGCTACTGCCATTGACTTGGCAGGTCGTGATGTGTTTGAAGCCGTGCAAATGTCGGTAAATCCCAAAGTTATTGACACCCCACCAGTGGCTGCTGTCGCCAAAGATGGTATTCAATTGATTGCCAAAGCTCGTGTGACTGTGCGTGCCAACATCAAACAATTGGTTGGTGGTGCCGGAGAAGAAACCATTTTAGCAAGGGTAGGAGAAGGGGTGGTATCATCCATCGGTTCTGCAGTGAATCACAAAGAGGTACTCGAAAATCCCGACCAGATTTCTAAAGTGGTTTTGTCGAAGGGTTTGGATGCCGGAACGGCTTTCGAAATTCTGTCGATTGATATTGCCGACGTGGATGTAGGAAAAAACATTGGTGCCGTACTGCAAACCGACCAAGCCGAAGCCGATAAGAAAATCGCTCAGGCCCGTGCTGAAGAGCGTCGTGCCATGGCCGTTGCTTTAGAGCAAGAACACGTTGCCTTGGCGCAGGAAGCCCGGGCAAAAGTAATTGAAGCCGAGGCACAAATTCCCATTGCCATGGCCGAAGCCTTCCGCAATGGTCAACTTGGCATCATGGACTACTATAAGATGCAAAACATCAAAGCCGACACCGACATGCGCGACAGCATTGCCAAACCAGGTAGCGGAAAGACGAAGTAAAAAATACTTTGCATAAAAAAAGCCGGCAATTTGCCGGCTTTTTTATGTTTGACGATTTCGATAATCAGTAGGCGAGGAAGTCAACCAGATGCATAATAAACTTATCGCTGCTAACTACTTGACGGCGGTTGCCAATGATCAATTCGAAATATTTAGCTGAAGAGCCATTTTTGCCACGGCTCATGCTTACTGCAAACTGATCGTTCAAACGATATTGCATTGTCAGGGTCTCATTCTTTACCTTGATAGAATCACTATCAATGTAGTTTTGACGCAATTGCTTCACTTTTTCCAACAGGTTTTTGGCATCTGTCTCGTCGATGCTAACAAAATTGTAAGAAACCTGTGGGAAACGCGCTTCATAGAATTTGGTCTCGGCTTTTCCGCTGATCATATCAGCCAAAGGCAAATCACCGGTTGCGCCATTGATGCTATTGGTTGCAGCGACATGGTGTTTTCCAATAACCAAAAATTTATCGCCATTATCGGTTCGCTTAACAGCAATCATTTCAAAGGATCCACGGTCTTTTCCAGATTCAACCACCAGGTCTTTCACGAAATAGGTTGAACTTTCGTCGGCATCACCTTTTACAACAGAAGACTTAATGTATTGGTCGCTAACGCGTTGTGCTTCAGCTGATACACTTACAAACATGCATCCTGCCATAAAAAGCAGGGCTACTGAATGAATTTTGATTTTCATAGGATAGCTTTATTTGCATGCAATCTATAAACAACTCGGAGAAAAACCATAAAATTTTGATGAATTGTTGATGTACTTATACCAAACATCAATATGTGTAGAAACTGAAATAGGCTTTTCTTCCAGTTTGGTCTACACCTTCAATGGTAACCTGACCACGCATGTTCTCGAGCAGGTCGATGCACGCTTCGGGATTGCTAACGGCAACTTTGTTGATGTGTGTGATGATGAAGCCATCACGTAGGCCCAATCGACGCATGTAACCATTGGCTTGAATGTTTGCAATGCGCACACCACCGCTCAATTGTAATCTTTCGCGCTCGAGTTTGCCGATAGGTTCAAAGTCGGCTCCCAATTTACTCGATGCTACCGACTCGTTTTTCACTATTTCAAAGGTTCCTTCGGTATTGGTTAGCTTGAGTTGTACGTTTTTCGGCTGACCATTCCGTTGAATAACAATGTTTATTTTGTCGCCTGGCCTGAAATAGCTCAACTGTTCGTCAAATTCAGCTTTTGTATTCACTTCAGCCTGGTTGAATTGGATGATTACATCCCCTTCTTTTAGCCCCGCATCTCTGGCAGGACCGTAACCGGCAATGTTGTTCACGTAAACGCCTTTGAAAGAATTCAGCTTGGCCTTTTCACGTAAAGGCGCATCGATGTCGAGCACATCAGCACCAAAAAAGGCACGTTGCACCGAGCCATGTTCCTTCAAATCGCGGATAACCTTTTGAACGATGTTGGCCGGAATGGCAAATCCATAGCCGTTATAGGCTCCGGTGCGCGAATAAATGGCGGTATTGATGCCAACCAATTGGCCATTTACATCAACCAGAGCACCACCCGAATTTCCAGGATTGATGGCTGCATCGGTTTGAATGAAGCTTTCAATGGGGAATAGGTTGCTCAGCAGGTTCAGGTTACGTCCTTTCGCACTTACAATCCCCGCGGTTACGGTTGAAGTGAGGTTAAACGGATTGCCAACTGCGAGTACCCATTCACCTACTTTTAACTGATTTGAATTACTGAATTGAATGGTTGGTAAGGCAGAAGCATCTACTTTCAACAATGCCAGGTCGGTAGATGGGTCGGTGCCAACCAAGGTGGCGGTGTAAGCTTGTTTGTTGGTCAAAATGACTTCAATTTTTACGGCTTTTTCAACCACATGGTTATTGGTGACAATGTAGCCGTCGGATGATACAATTACGCCCGAACCGGAGTTAATGACCAAATCCTGGCGTCCGCCGCCGAAAATGTCACCAAAAAACCAGTCGTTGAAAGAGCGTTGCGGGGCATTGCTGGTGGTTTTTATGTAAACCACCGCAGGCGTACTCTTTTCAGAAGCAATGGTGAAATCGATACCGGCAACCAATGGTTTGTTGTTGGCATAGTAGGCCTGAAACGGATTGTCACTTGTTTGGGCCATCGGCGCAAAAGGCGCCTCTTCAAATGGAGATGTATGCCCCATGGTTCGTACAGCCAAATAGCCACCTGCAAAACCGGCGGTGGTGGCAAGCATGCCAAAAGCAAGAAGTTTCTTAAAGCCGTTCATTCTGTGTCATTTTAGCGCTAAAATACAGGCATTATGGACTTTAGTCAAGCACTTTGCTTGATGGATAACTATCGTTTTTGGCATTTTTAAGCTATTTTTGCACCACTAAAAACTAGCTCATGTCGCAGAAAACGCCCATTACTGTTGCTTATGGTGACGGCATCGGACCAGAAATCATGTCGGCTACCCTTCGGGTACTCGAAGCTGCCGGTGCACAATTGGATATTGAAACCATTGAAATTGGTGAAAAAGTTTATCTGTCTGGTAATACAGCAGGTATTACCGATGCAAGTTGGGAATCGTTGCTGCGTACCAAGGTCTTTTTAAAAGCACCCATTACCACGCCCTTTGGTGGAGGATATAAGTCACTGAATGTAACTGCCCGCAAAACCTTGGGCTTATTTGCCAATGTGCGTCCGTGCGTTTCATATTCACCTTACGTTTATACCCGCTTTCCGCAGATGGACGTGGTCATCATCCGCGAGAACGAAGAAGACCTCTACGCTGGTATTGAGCACCGTCAAACCCGTCAGGTGTATCAATGTTTGAAGCTCATTACGGAGCCGGGTTCTGAAAAAATTATCCGCTATGCTTTTGAATATGCGCGCAACAACCGCCGTAAAAAGGTTACTTGTCTGATCAAGGACAATATCATGAAGCTGACTGATGGCGTTTTCCACCGCATCTTTGATCGCATTGCAGAGGAATATCCTGATATCCAGGCCGACAGTATGATTATCGACATTGGGACTGCCCGTTTGGCCGATACGCCCGAAATGTTTGATGTGATTGTTACTGAGAACCTTTATGGTGACATCATTTCCGATGTTGCCGCGCAAATCAGCGGTTCGGTAGGCATTGGTGGCAGCTCCAACATCGGCGACAAATGCGCTATGTTTGAAGCCATTCACGGATCGGCGCCTACCATTGCCGGACAAGACATCGCCAATCCTTCGGGCTTGTTACTTTCAGCCGTGATGATGTTGGTGCACATCAACCAGCCTAAAGTGGCTAGCATGATCCAAAATGCCTGGTTGCGTACGCTCGAAGAAGGCATTCACACTGCCGACATCTACAAGGATGGCATGAGCAAGCAGAAAGTGGGTACGCAGGCTTTCGCAGATGCAGTGATTGCTCGTCTTGGCCAGCTTCCCGAAAAAATGCAGCCTGTGCAGTTTGCTGAAAATGTAAACCACATTGACCCAACCAAATGGCAGTTGATGTACAGCACCGAGAAAAAGCAGCTGATGGGCGTTGACATCTTCCTCGACTGGAACGATGGCGAAGCCAACAAGCTTGGCAAGATGCTGGAAGAAGTTGTGGTTGAAGGCCTCAAGCTGGTGGTGATTTCGAACCGTGGCGTCAAAGTTTACCCCAACGCGCTGCCTGGTATTTTCTGCACCGACCACTGGCGCTGCCGTTTTGAAGCTACCGACCGCACAGCAGGTATCAGTCACCAAACCGTGCTGAACCAGTTGGCACGCATGCAGGAAATTGGTCTCGATTTCATCAAAACCGAACACCTGTACTATTTCGACAATGAGCGGGGCTATTCACTGGCTCAAGGACAATAACCAAATGGCCATCCTATGGGATGGCTTTTTTTTATGGCTATACGCTTAGAAAATATTGGAACCCTGTGGGGTATTGGGCAGCCTGAGGGTGGCCGTATTCCCGGTTTGCAAATGAATCGCTTTCAGTCGCTCGAAAAGGCCTGGTTGCGCATTGAAAACGACCGCATTGTGGCCTATGGAAGCATGGATCAGCCTGACCAATCACCGGTTGACCAGCAGATCGATGTGCAGGGCAAGTGGTTGTTCCCTTCTTTTTGTGATCCGCATACCCATTTGGTATTTGCCAGCAGCCGCGAACAAGAGTTGCTCATGAAGCTCGACGGATTGGGTTACGAAGAAATTGCAGCACGTGGTGGTGGTATTCTCAATTCTGCGCGCAAGCTGCAAGGCATGTCGGAAGACAATTTGTTTGCAGCGGCACTACCGCGTCTCCGTGGCATGGAAGCCATGGGGGTTGGTGCGGTGGAGATAAAGTCGGGTTACGGACTCACCGCAGCCGATGAGCTGAAGATGTTGCGTGTGATTAGAAGGCTTAAAGCTGCAACCGCCTTGGAAGTAAAGGCCACTTTTCTGGCGCTGCATGCCATTCCGGAAGCATACAAGCAGCAAAAAGCTGCCTTTGTAGACATGATGGTCAACGAAGTGCTGCCAAAGGTCGCCAAGGAAGGACTGGCTGACTTTGTGGATTTGTTCTGTGAACGCAACTACTTTGATTTGGCTGATATGCAGCAGCTACTTGAAAAGGCAGCAGCATTGGGTTTGCCTGCCAAGGTGCACGTGAATCAGTTCAGCAGCATGGGTGGTGTAGCTTTGGCAGTAGAGCTCGGTGCTTTGAGCGTAGATCATCTTGAAGCCATGGAAGATGCTGATTTTGAAGCACTTGAAAAAGGAAAAACCATTCCCACAGCGCTTCCGGGTTGCTCTTTTTATCTGGGAATTCCGTTTGCACCGGTTCGCGAGATCATGCTGCGCAACTTGCCTTTGGCCATTGGTAGTGACTTCAACCCTGGCTCTGCACCGTCATACAATCCTGAACTGAACTTGGTTATGTCGGTTATTCGCATGCGCATGAAACCCGAGGAGGCATTTAATGCCATGACCATCAATGCTGCCGCGGCCATGCAGTTGGAGCATGAGGTGGGCAGCATTGCTCCTGGCAAGAAGGCGCATTTTTACCTGACAGATGCCTTGCCTTCGTTGGCCTACTTCCCTTACTATTTCGGGGAGCGGAAGGTCAAGGAAGTGTGGCTCAATGGTAAGCCATTGAACCGTTAATCAGGCAGGCCGCCTGCTGAAAAAGGAGCGGAGTCGAGAACTCAAGAGTTCCAAATCAAGCCTGTCGAGTGGATGTTGGGTATAGGGAAGCACATCGAGACATCCTATTGATAGTTTTTTATAGATGCTCATGGCATCGGTCAATGGAATCATCTTGTCGCGGTCGCCCAGGCCTACAGCAATGGGGATTTCTATTTGGGCAAAGGCTGCTTCGCTCAGTACCTCCTCGTGGCCCAATTGCAACATCATGGCAGCGGTTGCTTCTAGATGGGCTTCCCAACCCATGGCTGTATGTTGTTGGGCCAGCTTGGCGGCATAGGCGGGAAAACGTTCCTGTATGGCCGCAGCGTTGAGTTGACCGGCTTCTTTGGCTGAACTTTCGGGGTTCCAGATGAATTTTGTTCCCAAGGTGTAAATGGCGCCGAAGCAGTTCGTTTCGCTTTGCAGTTTGGTGGCAACAAAGCCGCCCATGCTGTAACCAAAAACAGCGCATCCTTGTAAGACTTGCTGGTCAACAAAGCGGCTTAATGCCTCCTTAAAGCCATTAATGTGAAAAGTATACTGACCTACTGGCGTTTTTCCGTGACCTGGAAATTCGAAGATTACGCAATCAAATTGGCCTTCGAGGGCTTTTGCAACAGGTTGCAGGTCAGAAGCACTTCCCAAGGCACCATGAAGAAGCAAGAGTTTTTCCATTATTCAAATGTGTTTACAAAGCTGAAGCTGCTGCCATCGAATAGGCCCAAATCACTCAATTTGAGTTCGGGAATTACCAAGAGCGACATGAATGACAAGGTCATGTATGGCGATCGCAATTTGCTCCCTGACGATTTGCAGAGCTGGTCGAGCTGGCTGTACAATGCGGCAGTTTGTTCACAAGGCAGGGTGCTCATGAGTCCGGCAACCGGCAAGGGTAGCACCTTTGTCTGCTTTGAATCGGAAAATACCAATCCACCCTGTGAATCCATGAGGGCATTGATGGCTTGGCAAAGCAATGCATCGCTGGTTCCTACGGCCACAATGTTGTGCGAATCGTGCGCCACGGTGCCTCCAATGGCGGCATTTTTTAAACCAAAACCTTTGATGAACGCCACAGCAGGTGGAGCCTGGCGATAGCGATTCACCACCACCAGCTTCAGTACATCCTTTTCATGCCAATTTTCCATAGATCCAAGTACGTCGGTTTCTTGCCAAAAAGTCCGCGTAATCAATTGTCCGTCCAAGGCTTCAATCACCCGCAATTTGTTGCCATTCGCTTCAGTTTTAATCGATTCTCTTGTAATGTTGTAGGCAACAAACTGGTTTTTAGGTGTGACATCGGCAATGCTGAAAGAGGTTTTGCCATTTTCGAAGACAGGTTTTCCTTGAATGTAGGTTGCCTGCACGTCAAAATCAGTCAGGTTATTCACCAGAATAAAATCGGCTGTATCGCCGACTCGAAGCCTGCCGCTTTTGAGCTGGTAATGTTCAGCAGGTTGGATGCAAGCAGCACGCAGCACGTCGAAAACATTGTATCCCAAGCCTATCGCTCGGGCAGCCAATTTATTAATGTGGCCTAGCAACAGCTCATCCGGATGCTTATCATCTGAACAGAACATCACTTGTTGCGGATGGCTTTTGAGCAAAGGATGTAGGGCTTCAAAATTGCGCGCAGCTGAGCCTTCACGAATGAGGATTTTGACACCCAGATTGGCTTTTTCAACGGCTTCTTCTAAGGTAAAGCATTCATGGTCGGTACTGATTCCGGCAGCAAAATAGCGTTTGGCGTCCTCTCCGCGCAGGCCAGGGGCATGGCCATCGACCGGCTTGCCGGCTTTATGTGCCGCAGCAATCTTGGCCATGACCTCCACGTCTTCGAAAAGTACACCGGGATAGTTCATCATTTCGCTCAGGTATCCGATGGCAGAATGCTGCAATAATTGGGATACTGCTTGCGCATCGAGTGTGGCACCTGCGGTTTCAAAAGCTGTGGCAGGTACGCATGAGGGGGCGCCAAAATTGAAGTAAAAGGGCACTTTAGCTGCATTTTCAAGCATGAAGTTAACGCCTTCCAGTCCAAGCACATTGGCAATTTCGTGCGGGTCAGACACCGTGCCAATGGTGCCGTGTTTTACGGCCTCGTGGGCAAAGGCTGCAGGACACAACATGCTGCTTTCGATGTGGATGTGGGCGTCGATGAAGCCGGGTAATAAGTATGGCAGATCATCGCAAGCGTCTTCGGCTGGATGTATACCGGTGATCTCACCTTCGTTTATTTCTATTCGGACTTTGCGGATGGTTCGCTGCTCCAAATCAACCAGTTTGCTGAGTAGGGTATGGGTCATGCCTCGATTTTAGCCTAAAAATAGGCTTGTATATGTTTTTGTATATAAAATTGTATATGATTTTGTATATATCACATCTTTGGTAATGTGAGGTAGGTCCTCCTAACTTGCTCACGCTGAACCTTTAAAAATTGGAGGACCTATGAAGTCACAAATTATCTTACTAGTGGAAGGTACTGAGTCGTTTCGCAGCATCCTTTCAGATCACTTGAAGCGGCAATACATGGTGCGGGAATTCCAGCAACATGAAAATGCATTTCAGTTTTTAGTACAAAACAGTGTGGGCTTAATTTTATATGCCTTACCTCAGCATGTGGATGAGCCAGAAGCTTTTATCAGAGAGGTGCGTGAACATTCCCGCATGCGGCACCTACCTTTGATTGTTTTGTATCACCGGAGTCAGGGTTTGATGGTGCGCGATTGTTATTTGGCTGGTGCAGATGTCTGCCTCGAGAAGCCTTTTGGACTAGAACTTTTGCCCGAAGTAATATCCATGGCTTTGAAAAATCGGGAGCTGGCGTTTCACTATTCACGCAGGTTAACACTTTTGCCTGAGGCATATGTAAAACGGGAGTCGGAAACGGAATTCTTCATGCAGCGTGTGAACCGGTTCATTCGCGAAAATATCGACCAAATGGAGTTGCAAGTGGCAGTTTTAGCCGATGAAATGGCATTGAGTGTTAGTCAGCTCGATCGACGGATTGTGCGCATTACGGGTGTTTCACCCAAGCAATACATCCGCAATTACCGCATGAAAGTAGCTTATGAACTGCTTTCTGAGCATCAGGGGAATATAACCGAAGTTGCTAGTTTAACCGGTTTCCGCAGTGTATCTTATTTCAGCACCAAATTCCGTGAGCGTTATGGCTATACCCCAACACAGTTTAAACACCACAAAAGTGCTGCACCGTGTCAAAAGCATGATGATTTTCCTCCCAGGGTGGCCTGATTAAAACAAGCGCAATTGGCGGTCTTCTTCCTGTCGGCGATCACGTGCCGGACTTGTACCCATGCCCGAAAGCTTGAGGTGTTGGCTGAAATGGGCGGTGGTTTGGGGCAGTACGGCAGGCCCGGCAGGAAGAAGTACCTCCAGGTTTTTATTTGACTGCTTTTTTATGGCGGTGTAAATGGGGTATGCATTCCATTTGTAGGTAGCCGGATTGCGCATGGTGCCCACCAAGTCTTCTACAGACGCCAGATTGTTGAGCCAATCGCTATAGTTTGTAGGCGCAACAACCAAGGGAGAACGGTGGTGCCCAAAGGCTGCAACGACCGGAAGGGGTGGCGTTGTTAAGATGCTGAAACCCGCTTTGGTTTGGCCTGTTTTGAGGTCGTTCCATTGTCCCCAGATACCCGCAAAGGCAAATAGGGGTTTTTCTTCGGTTGGGAATACCACGTAAGGTTTGTCAAGCCGTTCGGTTTTTGGACCTTCAATGAAGGCGTTGGCTGGTATGAGACAGCGCTGGGTGCGGATGAGTGAACGAAAGGCCGGCTTTTGGAAAATGCCCAAAGTACCGTGGTAATCAGTTCGGTCTTCCTGATTAAAATCGCCTTCTGTCCGCGCGTTTATTAGCAGCATGGGTTTTTGTGCCCAAGCAGGCTGCAGCCCGAACTGGAGTAATTGCAATTGTTTAGGTGCTTGCTGGGTAATGGCAGGTGCCAGCTCACCGGGCCCTATGTTGGGATTTGGCTCAAATAGCACTGAACCATTTACCTGGAAGTTCTCTTCAATGACTTCCAGCTTTGAAACAAGCGTATATCTGCCACACATGGGTATAAAAAAACCCGCTAAGCGGGTCTTACATTAGGCGTTGTTCTTGCGGTTTTGAACATCCAGGCGGATCTCCTGGCATTTTGTTTTCAAATCCTGCAAGCCTTTTCTTACGCGGGTACCTGCAGCGTTGTTGCCGGCATCGTAGAATTTTTCGAAATCTTTCTGCATCGAGGTGAGCAGATCGTGGAGTACTTTGTATTGTTCCATGGTCTTTTGATTAACACGGGCAATATAGAGAAAAGCCCCAAATCGTGGGCGTTTTGGGCATGTTTTTATTCAAAATTTAAAATTCTGGCTGAAATCGTTGGAGAAGTTGTCATCCAACCACCGCAACAGCCTTGTTTAACTGCTTCATGTACAGTGCTTTTTTGAAGATAGGCTCTTTTCGGCTTAAAATTTCTGTATTTCTGTGTGAGATTATTCTAAATGCACTATATTTGCAGTCCAATTCAACGACAAGGTTTCGTAGCTCAATTGGATAGAGCATCTGACTACGGATCAGAAGGTTTGGGGTTCGAATCCCTACGAGACCGCAAATTGGGTAAAGCCTCCGCAAGGAGGCTTTTTTATTCCCTGAATTTGTGTTACAAACGCAAAAAGCCAGCTTTAGCTGGCTGAGAAGGGGTTTTAGAAAAGCCCGACCTCCCGGTCGGGCTCACCTACAAACACCAATCATCAAGGGAGGTATGATAAACCCTTCCTTGTTTTCCATAAAAAGTACTTCTCGAAGAGTACTTTGAATACGTCGTAGAATACATTGGGTATCATGATGGCAAAGTTCCTTGGCTTGAACAGGTGGTCGCTGAGTAACAGTACCTCTTTTTTGCCGGCATCCATGATACATACACCGGGAATGGCTCCCCATGCTTTTTTAACGAGTTTTTCTTTGCCTGCTTCTACCCGCAGGATGTTTTCGGCTACAATTTTGCCGGTTTCATCGCTCGGATAGCCGGTTTTGGGTGAGTTGAATGGCACCTTGCCCATTTCAAATGGGGGTTTTACATCTACTGCTATTCCAGCTGCCCACACATGGGCATATTGGGGATGGCGGTAGTCTTCGCCCACCGGAATGTACCCGGCTGGGGTTGAAGGCAGCAAAGGTGAGTTTTTGATGTAATCTTGTCCTACAAAAGGCGGCATTACCATGGTGAACTTGCTCGCCAATACTTCGCCTGAATCGAGTACCACGCTATCGGCAGTAACTTCTTTGATAGAGGCCTCGGTGCGGTAATGGATGTTGAACATCTTCATGAAGCTGGTGAGCATGGTTTTGCCGCCAGGCATGCCGTCGATGCCAAAGTGCCCAAGGTAGGTTTCAGGAGTTACCCAATACAAGTCTACCTTATCGCGCACACCTTTTTCGCGCAGCCACTTTTCGAGGTTGAATAAGAACTCATAAGCAGCGCCCATGCAGCCGGCGCGTTGGCTGGCGGCTACTACAGCAGGACCCGGATTGTTGATGAAGGCTTCCAGTTTTTCTCTGGTTTTCATAGCTCCGGGGGGAGTGCCTATATAATAGGAGTGTTCGCGCACTCCGGGTGCCACTTCAAAATCAACCTTTGGACCGGTGGCAATCACCAAATGGTCGTAGCTGATGTCGCCTTGGCTGGTGCTTACAATTTGCTGCTCGGGGTCTACCTGCAAGGCTTCGGCCTGGATGAAGCGAATGCCTTTTTTGGCGAAAATCACGTCTTTGCGTACCTGTATGTCTTCCACATTGCGCCGGCGGAAGGGTACCCAAATGAGGGAGGGAATGAACAGGAAATAGGGGGAGCGGTCGATTACGGTGATGTCGATGTCTTTGCCACCTTTCCTTCTGAGTTCGAGGGCTGCAGTAAAACCTGCGAAGTTGCCTCCAATAATCACGGCTTTCATGATTGGTGCGTTGGTTTTGGTTTGCACTTCAAAATTAAATAAAAAGATATTAATGTCCAAATAATAAATAATTTAATTTCAGGCTGTTGATAAATTAAGTCGACCACATTTTGCTAAATAAATTGGTATACTAATTAAATTAGCATCATGAATCAAGGGCATCGTTTAGGCAGCAATTTGAAGCAATACCGCAAGCAGGAGGGTTTAACACAGGAGGCCATGGCGCAGCGTTTGGGGGTAACGCGGGCGCGTTTGGCAGCCTATGAAGAAGGCAGGGCTGAGCCGTCGATTGCGTTGCTATTTCAGTTGGCCGATTTGATGGGCACCACGCTCGACGGTTTGCTGCAAGCTGACTGGTCTTCGGGGCAGCGCAAGCCCTTGGCCGATGTACAGGGCGCCCGTTTACGTGTGTTGTCTGTAGCGGTAGATGCAGCCAATGAGGAAGAACGCATCAGCATTGTGCCGGTTCAAGCAGCTGCAGGCTACCTGGAAGGCCACCGCGATGCTGATTTTTTGGTTCACCTGCCCAGCTTTAACCTGCCGGTGCCTGAGTTGAGTGCCAAGAAGTCGTACCGCCTGTTTCAAATCAGGGGCGACAGTATGCTGCCAGTGCCCGACAAATCGTACGTCATAGCCGAATACGTGCAAGATTGGCGGCAGCTGCGCGATTACCAGGCTTGTGTGGTGGTATCGCGCTCTGAAGGAGTGGTGTACAAACGGCTGCGTAATTTTTTGGAGCAGGGTTATGTGGAGTTGCGGTCCGACAATCCAGCCTACGCACCCTACCGCCTGCCGGCCGAGCAGGTATTGGAGGTTTGGCGAGGCTTGGGATACATTTCGTTTCAGCTGCCCGAGCCCGGACAGTGGCAGGCGCCCGATGTGTGGCAGGCGGCTTTGAGCGATTTACGCGCTTTGATGCAAGAAGTACGTACCAAAAACGATTGAATGGGCAGGAGGGGAAGGACAGATGTTGTTGCAGGTACACAGTTGGTTTAGCCTCAAGTATGGGGTATTGTCGGTGCGCGCGCTTTTGGAGCAGGCCAAGCAGGGAGGTTACGACTGTTTGGCGCTTACCGACATCAACAACACCTCGGCCGTACTTGATTTTGTGCGGTTGGCGCCCGTTTTTGGCGTAAGGCCTGTTGTGGGCATCGATTTCCGCAATGGAGATACCTCCATGTATGTGGGCATCGCACGCAACAACGCAGGCTACCAGGAGTTGTGCGATTTTTTAAGCGACCACCTGCACCACGAAACGCCCTTTCCGCGCCGGGCCCCGGCATTTAAGCAGGCCTATGTGGTGTATCCGCTGGCCAGTTGGGACGGCCACCGCCTCTTGCCGCACGAGCGTTTGGGTGTTTCGGTGCGCGATTTGAACCTGCTGCGCGTACACCCCGAGCGTTATCCGGCGGCACATTTGGTGATGATGCAAGCTTTTACCTTCAAGGGCAAGCAAGATTGGAACGTACACCGCCTGCTGCGGGCCATTGACCACAACAGCCTGTTGAGCAAACTTACCCCCGCCGAAATGGGCGACCCTACCCACCAATGGATGCCCCTGGAGCAGTGGTTGCAGGCCTACGAACATTTCCCCGAGTTGATTTACCGCACCCGGGTGCTGCTCGATAACTGTCGCATTGCCTTTGAATACGGCGAACAATACCCCCATAAAAACCTCAAAACCTATACGGGCAATGAGGAGCTTGATTTTAAGCTCATGCGCAAACTCTGCTACGACAACCTGCACTACCGCTACCCCCAACCCGATGTGCTGGTGTACGAGCGCCTTGCCAAGGAGCTCGAAATCATCCGCCAGAAGCGGTATGTGTCGTACTTTTTGATCAATTGGAAGATCCTCAAATACGCCCGCTCCAAAGGCTATTTTTACGTGGGCCGGGGCAGTGGCGCCAACAGCCTGGTGGCCTACCTGCTGCGCATTACCGATGTGGATCCCATTGAGCTCGATCTCTATTTCGAGCGATTCATCAATTTGTATCGCCGCAATCCGCCCGATTTCGACATTGACTTTTCCTGGTCCGACCGTGACGACATCACCCACTTCATCTTCCAGCGTTTTCCGCACGTGGCGCTCTTGGGCACCTACATCACCTTCCAGTACAAAGGAGCGGTGCGCGAGCTGGGCAAAGTGTTTGGTTTGCCCAAGGAGGAGATTGATAAATTGTCGGATGGCAAATTTGAGGTAAACCAGCTCGACCAAACGGCCCGTTTGCTGTTGCAGTATGCCTCTTTGATGCAAGACATGCCCAATCACTTGAGCATTCATGCGGGCGGTATTTTGATCACCGACCGGCCCATCACGGCTTTTTCGGCCACTTTTTTGCCCCCGAAAGGCTTTCCCACCACCATGTTCGACATGGTAGTGGCCGAAGATGCCGGTTTGTACAAATTCGACATTTTGAGTCAGCGTGGTTTGGGCAAAATCCGCGATACGGTAGACATCATTGCCTACAACCGGGGCGCCCCGCCCGAGGTAGACATACATGACATTCAGCACTTCAAGCACGACGAGCGCATCAAGGTCATGTTGCGCGAAGCCCGTGCCATTGGGTGTTTTTATGTAGAATCGCCGGCCATGCGCATGCTCATGCGCAAGCTGCAGGTCGACGATTACCTGGGTTTGGTAGCTGCCAGTTCGGTCATCCGGCCAGGGGTATCAAACTCAGGCATGATGCGCGAGTACATTTTGCGCTACCGGTACCCCGAGCGGCGCAAAGATGCGCACCCCATCATGCTCAAAATCATGCCCGAAACCTATGGGGTGATGGTGTATCAGGAAGATGTAATCAAGGTGGCGCACTACTTTGCCGGACTCAGTTTGGCCGAAGCCGACGTGCTGCGGCGTGGCATGAGTGGTAAATTCAGGGGGCGCGAGGAGTTTGAGCAGGTGCGGCAGAAATACTTCGCAAGTTGCGCGCGCAAGGGTCACCCCGAAGAGCTGGCACGCGAAATATGGCGCCAAATTGAAAGTTTTGCAGGTTACGCTTTTGCCAAAGGACATTCGGCTTCCTATGCTGTGGAAAGTTACCAAAGCCTCTTTTTAAAGGCCTATTACCCCATTGAGTACATGGTGGCCACCCTCAACAATGCCGGTGGTTTTTACAGTGCCGAGCATTATTTGCACGAAGCCCGCATGCAAGGCGCCACCGTGGAAGCCCCCTGTGTGAATCGCAGTGGGGCCGAAGTGCGTGTCAAACAACAAACCATTTGGTTGGGCTTGGGCATGGTGAAGGGACTCGAAACCCGGCTTATTGGTGCCTTGCTCGAAGAACGGGAGCGGGGTGGGCCGTTTGTCTCGCTCACCGACTGCTGTGCCCGCCTGCCCATTCCTCCTGAGCAGTTGCGGCTGCTGGTGCAAATCGGCGCCTTTAGGTTCACCGGCAAAAGCAAAAAGGCCTTGATGTGGGAGGCTTATGCCGGCAACCAACCCCTGCGCGAGCCACGTGCCCCCGAGCTGTTTGTACGGCAGGAAAGTCCGTTTCAACTGCCGCCCCTCGATCAGGAAGCCCTCGAAGACGCTTTCGACGAAATAGAACTGCTAGGTTTTCCGCTCTGCAGTCCCTTTCAACTGCTGGCCAAACCCCTGCCGGCCGTGGCAAAAGCCTCCGAACTACCCCAATACAAAGGCCGGCAGGTGGTGGTAGCGGGTTATGCGGTCACCATCAAAGACACCCGCACAGCCAAAGGCGACCGCATGCAGTTCGGCACTTTTATCGACCTGGTGGGCGATTACCTCGATACCGTGCACTTCCCACCCGTGGTCAAAGCCTGGCCTTTCCGTGGCAGGGGCGTGTATGTGCTGTGGGGGCGTGTTACCGAAGAGTTCGACTGCTATACGGTAGAAGTGAACCGCATGGAAAAATGGCCGGTGATAGAAGACCCGCGTTATGCCGAAGGTCCGGCCGTAAAACAAGCGGGGTAAAACAGCAAAGCGTGTGACAAAAGGTGACGCGCCTGATAGAGAAATTGCTACACAAGAAAAAAGGAACCCATGAAAGAGGAGTTACAGCAGCAGGGCGGGAGCAGGACCATTGTACACATGGACCTCGATACCTTTTTTGTGTCGGTAGAGCGCTTGCTCGACAGCCGTTTGCAAGCCCGCCCCATTTTGATTGGCGGCACCAGCGACCGTGGGGTGGTGGCTTCGTGCAGTTACGAGGCCCGCTCGTTTGGCATCCACTCGGGCATGTCGATGAAAATGGCCCGCAATCTTTGTCCCGAAGCCGTGGTCATTCGCGGCAACTCGGCCAACTACACCAAATACAGCAAGTTGGTAACCGACATCATCGAAAGCGAGGTGCCGGTGTTTGAAAAAACCTCTATCGACGAGTTTTACGTTGATTTAACGGGCATGGACCGTTTTTTTGGCTGCCTCAAGTTGGCTTCGGAGTTGCGGCAAAAGGTGATGCGCGAATCGGGTTTGCCCATTTCGTTTGGCATGTCGGCCAACAAAACCGTATCGAAGGTGGCTACCGGACTGGCCAAGCCCAACAACCAGTTGCAAGTGGAGCGGGGTACCGAAAGGCCCTTTTTGGCGCCGTTATCGGTGAAAAAAATCCCCATGGTAGGCGACAAAATGTACCAAACCCTGCGTGGACTCGGTGTGCGTTACGTGCGCACCCTGCAGGAAATGCCGGTAGATTTGTTGCAGCGGGTATTCGGGCAAAACGGCACCCAGCTGTGGAAGAAGGCCAATGGCATTGACAACAGTCCCGTGGTACCTTTCCACGAGCGCAAGTCTATTTCTACCGAGCGCACCTTCGACCGCGATACCACCGATGTACACAAGCTCCGCGGCATACTCACTGCCATGGCCGAAAACCTGGCCTTTCAGCTCCGGCGCGGGCACAAGCTTACGTCGTGTGTGACAGTGAAAGTGCGTTATTCCGACTTTAACACCTACACCCTGCAGGCGCACATTTCGTACACCTCGGCCGACCACCTGCTCATTCCCAAGGTGCTCGCTTTGTTCGACAAACTTTACAACAAACGCCTCTTGGTGCGCCTCATTGGGGTACGTTACAGCGATTTGGTGCAGGGCGGCTACCAAATCAACCTGTTCGACGATACCCAGGAGATGATCAGTTTGTACCAGGCCATGGACAAAATCAGGGACCGTTTTGGTGACCGGGCGGTGTTGCGCGCTTCGGGCATCATGGCCACCACCATTGGCCGCAGCAATCCGTTTAACGGTGAGCCGCCGCCTTTGCTGGCGAATAGGCGGGCGTGAGACCGCAAGCAAAAAGGGTGCTTTTAGTTTTGGTTGGGTAATGCCCTGCTGCTATCTGCAGGCAATAGGCGTTGAATGGCAGCACGGTGCTTGCGCTGCAATACCACCGGGTAAAAATTGCCAATGAAGTTGATCAGGTGAATGAAGGCAAAAGCAAGCAGGTGCCCTTGAGCCCAAACCACAAAAGAAAGTGCAAATAGGAGTACCAGCGCTGCGGCATGCCCAAATTCCGACTGACGCGTTTGGTAATTGAACTGCTGTATGCCAGCTTTGGTGCCGTTAAAAAACCTTTTGCGGTGTTTTGCCTTCCCCCAAAAGCCTAACAGCAAGGCCTTTCGGAAATAGTGAACGGCCAAAACTTGATATACGGTGTTGAGTATTTGAGGATGGCGCACCCGGTAATAGGCATGAGGCAGCAGTTGCCCCGTTGGAAAAACAAAACCCGGAAAAGCAAAAATGCCGGTAACAAACAAATTCAGCATAAAAGCAAATGCCAGCGAAGCTCCCCAGGAGAGTTTTTCAGGTCTTATGCTGCTGCTCAACTGCAAAAGTTCAATCGTTCGCGAGACAAGAAAGGCCGCAAAGAGAGCAAAAAGGATTTTTTTGATCATGATAGCTCAATCAGTTCAATGCCCATGAGCCATGCCAACAAAACCACTGAGCAGTAAAGAATGTAGGTTGGTATCTGCTTGGCCACAAGCTCAATGACCCGCATGCAGCCCCATTTTGTTGCCTTCGACATCGATAAAGAGCGCATAATACCCCATGTCTTCGCTGATGAGGGTTTTGGCCAAAAGGATGTGGCCGCCCTGCTGCGCCACTACCTCGAGCGCCGATTCAATGCCTTTGGTCGCGTGTAAATAAAGCAGCACACCGTTACTGCTTGGCTGGTAATCGGCACCTTGGGCCAAAACCACGCTCACGGCCTCATTTTCGTATGGAAAAAGGCCCATTTCAACACCATCCATTTCGGCTGGTTCGATTTCGATACCCAAAAGGGCTTCATAAAAAGCGGTGGCACGCTCCAGGTTGGTAACGGGAATTTCAATGATAGATACAAAGCTGCTCATAAGGCATGCGGTGGTTTAGGATGGAGAATATGTTGGAAACTGAAATGTAGGGGATTAGACAGCAAATGCAAAATTTATGGTAATAACTAAGTTGTGATTTTCAAGTAGAACCGGCACCAATTAATTAAGATGTGTGCAGTTCATCCACGACGAATTACGCATTTTCATCACCCCAACCGTCCGGTACAGCTTTACCGGTCCGTACACCCGCCAAGCCATTGCCCTTTTACCGGGCAACCAAGCGTACACTGCTTTGTGTACCCTCATTCGCAACAACCAAATCAATCCGTTTCAATTTACGGTACAGTTGCCCGCTCACGATACCCTGTTTCACAGTTTCGATTATTGAGGCGCTAAAGTTTGCAGCGTTTGATTATTTACGGCAACCAAAAAGCCTCATTGCTGAGGCTCTTCGTTGTTTGGGGCAGTAGCCTTTTCCGTCGGCTTCCACATGCCTGCAACCAGGTAGCCCATAAAACCAAAATACAGGCTGCTGTTGAGGGCCGAGCCGGTGATGGTGCAGCCGTTTACACAGCCGTAGAAATACCAGTAGGCATAGCCGGCTCCGGCACCCAATAAAATGCCGGCAATCGATTTTTTGTGTTTGAGTAGCAAGTCCATGAATTACATGGTCAAGATACGCATATCAGCCAAACCTCCAGCATTGTATACCTCGGTAAATCCGGCTTGCATCATGTAATGGGCAGCCATGCTGCTGCGGGCACCACTGCGGCAATACAAAATGAAAGGCGGGGTGAGGGCTTTGAGCTCGTCGGCGCGGTAAGCCATTTCGTCAACCGGAATGTTGATGGCACCTTCGATGTGGCCACTTTGGTATTCCATGGGACTACGTACGTCGAGGATGGTAGCCTTGGGGTCTTGCAAAAGTTCTTTGATGGTTTTCATGTATACTTATTTCTTGATGCAAAGGTAGGGCGCCGCCAAGGGGCGGTTTGTTACTTGGATTACATAAGGTGATTTAATGCTGCGGCAAAATTCGATTTGCTCAGTAACCATATTTCTGCTGCCACCACCGTCGCAGTTGTTCGCGCATCTCATTTTCGCGCGCATTTTTGCCCGGCTGAAACAATACGGTACCGCTGATTTCTTCGGGCAAAAATTCTTGGTTCACAAAATTACCGGCCCCATCGTGGCTGTATTGGTAGTCTTTGCCGTAACCCAGCTGCTTCATCAATTTGGTAGGGGCATTGCGCAAGTGCAAGGGAACGGGTAAATCGCCGGTTTTTTCAACGAGGGCAATGGCTTCGTCGATGGCCAGGTAGCTGGCGTTGCTCTTGGGACTGGTAGCCAAATAAATGGCGGTCTGCGAAAGAATGATACGCGCCTCGGGATGGCCAATCATTTTGACGGCCTCAAGGCAGGTTTTGGCCAAAATCATGGCGGTTGGATTGGCATTGCCAATGTCTTCGGAAGCTAAAATCACCATCCGCCGGGCAATGAAAACCGGATCTTCGCCGGCCACAATCATGCGTGCCAGGTAATAAACCGCGGCATTTGGGTCGCTGCCGCGCATCGATTTGATGAAGGCCGAAATGATGTCGTAATGCTGCTCGCCCGATTTGTCGTAGCGCGCCATGTGCTTTTGGGCCACCTGCATCACCAGCTCGTCGGTAATTACCACTGGCGATTCGGCTGTGGTCACCAGTTCCAGCAGGTTCAGCAATTTGCGGGCATCGCCACCACTGAGGCGGAATAAGGCACTGTGCTCGCGTAAATTGATGCTTTTCTTCTGCAGTTCTTCGTCGCGCTCGAGCGCTTGATTTACAATTTGCAGCAATTCGGCCTCGCCCAACGATTCAAGCAGGTAAACCTGGCAGCGACTCAGCAAGGCGGCATTTACCTCAAACGATGGGTTTTCGGTGGTGGCGCCTACCAAGGTTACCTGGCCTTTTTCAACGGCTCCCAATAAGGCATCCTGCTGGCTTTTGTTGAATCGATGAATCTCGTCGATGAACAAAACCGGCGGAAACAAACTGCCTCCCTTACCAATAACCTCCCGCAAATCTTTCACTCCGGCCTGCACCGCACTCAAGATGTGGAAGGGCCGCTTCATTTGGCTGGCCAACAGCTGCGCCAGGGTGGTTTTGCCCACGCCGGGCGGTCCCCAAAAAATCATGGAAGGCAATTGCTGCTGCTTGAGCAAGCGGCGGATGATGCCATCGGGGCCAACGAGGTGTTGCTGACCCACATAATCGTCGATTTTTTGCGGGCGCATGCGTTCGGCCA
>Ga0209278_1000452_pt1 | contig 32464 bp, 15 predicted proteins | sample JI81BgreenDNA_FD_187504 | JGI IMG/M metagenome (GOLD analysis project Ga0209278, IMG submission 187504) | Wastewater effluent complex algal communities from Wisconsin, to seasonally profile nutrient transformation and Carbon sequestration -... | ecosystem: Engineered > WWTP > Effluent > Algae...
GAAGAGTTTGTTGGTGGGGATAGCGTAGGTGTTCACCTCTTTCCATTCCGAACAGAGAAGTTAAGCCCTATGTCGCCGATGGTACTGCAATGAAATGTGGGAGAGTAGGTTACCGCCACGAAATAATTAAATGAAACCCCCTTGTGTTTTACTACTGATAGTAGAAATGCAAGGGGGTTGTTGGTTAATTGTCAAAAGAGAGAAATGCTAATAAACAGCTATATGATACTTTTTTGATGCTCTACTAATAACCATTTTACGTTTGCAACACTTCTTGCTTTAAAAACTCTTGCTATAAAATAGTCGTTTGTTGTAGTTGCTAACAGTTGCCATTCATCTTTAGAAATGGAAAAATCTGTTCCGTATTCTTCTCCCCAAGTTGTGGATTTTACTTCTATCAAAATAGTTTTGTTGTTGTGAATTATCTCAAAATCGTGGTTGGCGTATTTTTCGCCAAGTTGTCGTAGCCATTTGATAGATGTTTTTGCAAATACTTTTTGTAGTTGTTCATACACAAATTCTTCACCTATTCTGCCCGTTTCTTCGTCATATTCTCGTTGTGAAAGTGTACGAGTGTCTGGAGTTGGTGTGCTTGGTGTAAGAAATATATCTGTTTTTATTTCAGGCAATAAGTCAATGGCATAGCCTTTTTCTTTCAAAAAACCTTTAATTTCTTCGGTATTTTCTAAGAATAAGACTAAAAATAAAGGTTCTAAGTTTTTGATTTCCAAATATTTACAGATATAAGGAACTAAACTTGCGACTACACGAGGACTGTGCCAAATACCTTTGTAATAAAATCTGTTGCTTTCTTTTTCATAAAAAGCACTACGTTCTTGCTCATTGGATTTGTTGCCTTCGTAGGTAATTGTCAAAGCCTCACATTGATAAAAGTCTGTATTGGCAATGGCGGTTTCTAAACGTGAAACTTCGTTAGTGAACTTAGGTTTGTTGTTGCCTATTGCAACCAAAGCCAAAAATGGAATAATGGCTTGTAAACGTCTTTTAAAGTTGTTTTCTAACTGTGGATTAGTAGATTTAGGTATTACATTATCTATTATTTTGACTTCAAAAAGCCTAAAAAGGTCTTTTAATTCGTCTTTATTCAGTTGGGTATCGCCTGTATAAATCAAATTGGTAGCTGTAAAACCTTCTTCTATAATGTAAGTAAGGTCTGAATGAAGATAAAAATTATCGTCATTGGCTAAAAATTTTTTAGCTCTTGCCCAACTACTTATTGTATTTTGGTCTGTTTGTGCTGTGAAACTTGCCAATTTTTCGTAAATAGCCACAATACGTTTTTTATTTTCAGCTTTTTCTTCTTTTGTGGCTGCGGTATCTTGGCTAATTGCTTGCAAAATATCTAGATAATCACCTATTTTTAAAGACTTAAATTTTAAGTATTCCTGCCACTCTGACGAAATATCCCCTTCATAATCAAAAACAGGCAAATATTTTCCTGCTATTTCTTTGTGCGTATGACTGTAAACTTCTGAAAGTTTAAGGCATTTTCCTTGTGTGGTGGGAAAAAGAGCTAAATTATTAAACGCCCATTTATTATAGTTTTCAAGGACACAGTAACCATTATAAAAGCCCATATTCAGATTTGGTAATATTTTTAATCCTATTCTTATATCATCAGCTGTAAATTTTAATAATAATTCTTTCCAAAAAAGCTTTGAAAATTTTAAATTACCAACATATTCTATGAAAGAAATTTTATGAAGTTGATTTATTCCAGAAATAGGAAAGCCTGTATAATTGCTTTTAGATTTTGCTTGTTGAATACCTTGCTCAAAGAATAATTTATCTATACCCTTTATAGGTAAATCACTTTCATTAAGCCAACTATATTTTTCTATCGTCATATTATCTTTTACCCCAATGTCTATTAAAAACACTTTCCATTTGAGTAATAATTCTGGTGTAGTGCAATATTTTTCAGACACAAAAAAGTCATTCTCACAAACTTTTTCTAATTCCAATTCAGGTTTATAGAAATCAGATAAATAACAGTCTTCCGCAGGTTTTAAAGTACCTTTGGTAGTTAGTAGGTTTATTTGTCTCAACTTTTGAAAATGTGAACTTGTAATGATACCTTTTTGCCAAGATTCAAAAAGGAACTTCAATGTTGTAATAGCATTTTCTGGTGTATTAACACAAGTAACACTTTGGTTGCTTATCTTTTCTATTAAACTTGCATCATTTGCCTCTTGTATGCCTAAGTCTTTTAACCATTCTTTTAACCAATACGAAGAATTTTTAATTTTCGTGTAAATATCTTCGTGTATGACCTCTATATAATTCAGTTTCGTAGTAGGTTGTTCAAAAAGTAACCTATTAGGTGCTACTAAATAGTTAGATTTACTGAAAATAAAAGCTACTTGTTTAATTTTTTCGTTATACGCCTTCTTCTCATCTTTTTCTATTTTCGTACTTTTTTCATACAAAAACTCTATTAACGCAAAGTTTTGCTCCAATTTATGATTATTGACAAAAACACTATCAGCCAAAAATTTGGCTAAATCGTCTAACTCAAAAAATTGGACACCAATTTTTTCTAACTTTTCTCTGTAAGGCACATAGCTATCAAGGGTAAAGTTTTTGCCTGTTTTGTTCGCAAAATCTATGACTAATTGCTTGTCTATCAGCGTTGTAATGCCTACGCTATCATAAAAAGCATTTGCTACTAACAACAATTTACCATTTTCATTAGGCACAAAAGCAATGCTAGCTAAGGCATTTTGATAACCTTTATTGAAAGCCTCTGCAAAATTATAGCCACTTAACTTTTGTGGAAATGCAGCCAAAAATTCTTGATTGTAGTTTTCATCTTTTGCTATTGCTGCAAACCACTCAAAAAAGTGGGTAGGTATTTGCTCAAAAATCCAATTATTCCACACATTGTCCTCGTGTAGTTTTTCTCTACCTGCGTCTGTCAAAAAACTTGCATTGACTAAAAAGGGAAAATCACCCACAATTTTTGTAGGTAAATAGGTAAAAATCAGTCGTTTGTCTTTTTCTACGGCTGTTATTTTACTGTCTTTTAGTGCAATAGCAAAAGCAATTTCGGTTTCGGTTGCTTCTCTTAACCGTTGAGGCACTTTGTCTTTGTATTCTGGTGAATTTAGTTGTGTGCGAATGTCTGCTGTAATCGGAAAAACAACGGTTTTTGTTAGCCATTCACTTTTTTCACTTTCCTTATTGCTACTAAGTGTCGTAATGCCGTTTTCTTTCTTTTTCTCTAAAATTGTCGTTTGTTGGGAGTTATCTGTAACGGTAATCGTAACATTTTCGCACCGCAAAAACAAGATGATTTGGGTTTGTGCTAATAGTTCCTCTAAATCTTTTTTGAGAGTTTCTATATTTTCACGATAGGCAATAATGGTAGCAACCGTAAAACTTTGGTCTGTAAAAATGGGTAATATTTGCAAATTTGCGGGTAATTCTGTCCAAATAGGAATGATTTGCCAAGGCATAATTTGTGCATTTTCATTCATTCCGTCCAACTTTCTTTGGGTTTGCCATTGAGAGAAATTTGCCCACGTTGGTTTCCACGTATTTTTGAGGTTGTCCGTTTCCCAATATTCTCTGTCGTACCTGAAACAGTAATTGCCTGTTTTGATAATCACTTTGTCTGAATGAGAGAAAACAGATTTGAAACCAATGCCCTTAAAACCTGTTTTGTTTTTGGTGTTTTGCTTACGACTATCTCCTGTACTCGACAAACTTTTTATATCTCCTTCGGCAAAAGGCTCTCCTTTGTGCGAAATCACGATATAGTTTTCCACAAAATTGATAGCCAATTCCAATGTATTTTTGCTATTGCTGGCATCATCGGCATTTTGCAACAGCTCGTAAATAAACCGTTTGGTATCTGTATAAACATCTGCCGACAATAGTTGAATGGCTTGTGCTTGGCTAATAGCTTGTTCGGGGTTGTTGTAATTTGACCTTTCTGTAAAAAGGTTTGTGATAAAGTCTTTTTCTTTCATATCACTCAAAATTATCTTTCACTTTTTTGTGTCTTGAATATACAAAAAAACTGCATTTTATTTAGAAAATTTATTTTCTAAATAAAATGCAGTTGTAACTAATGGTTTTATATGGCTGATAAATGCAAAGTAAGTAAGCTACATTACAATTAGTCAATTTTCAATACCGCCATGAAAGCCTCTTGTGGTACTTCTACCGTACCAATCTGACGCATACGTTTTTTACCTTTTTTCTGTTTCTCCAACAATTTACGTTTACGGCTAATATCACCACCATAACATTTCGCCAATACGTCTTTGCGTAAAGCCCTTACAGTTTCTCTCGCAATTACTTTTGTGCCAATGGCTGCTTGTATGGCAATCTCAAATTGTTGTGGAGGCAATAATTCTTTTAATTTTTCGCAAATACGTTTGCCCCAGTTGTAGGCTTTATCTCTGTGAACAATCGCAGACAAGGCATCTACTTTGTCGCCATTGAGCATGATGTCTAATTTCACCAAATGACTTTCTTTGAAACCAATCAATTCATAATCCAAAGACGCATAACCTCTTGAAATAGATTTGAGTTTGTCGAAGAAGTCAAAAACTACTTCCGCCAAAGGCATTTCAAAAATTAATTCTACTCTGTCTGTGGTCAAATACGATTGATTTTTGATAATACCTCGTTTGTCCATACACAAAGACATGATATTACCTACATAATCGGCTTTTGTAATGATTTGGGCTTTGATGTAAGGCTCCTCGATACGGTCAAGCAAGTTAGGGTCTGGCATATCCGAAGGGGCATTGACTTTCAATATTTCGCCTTTGGTGCTGTAGGCGTGGAACTGCACAGACGGGACAGTGGTGATGACTGTCATGTCAAATTCTCTTTCCAATCTTTCTTGGACAATTTCCATGTGCAACATACCCAAGAAACCGCAACGGAAACCGAAGCCCAAAGCTGCTGAAGTTTCTGGCTCCCATACTAAGGCTGCATCATTCAACTGCAATTTTTCCAAAGATTCTCTCAAATCTTCAAATTCAGTTGTATCTACAGGGTAAATACCCGCAAAAACCATTGGTTTTACATCAGAGAAACCTTTGATAGCTTCCGCAGGGGCATTCATTTGGGTAATCGTATCACCTACTTTTACTTCTCGTGCATCTTTGATACCCGAAATCAAGTAGCCTACATTCCCTGCCGAAATTTCGTTGCAAGGGTCGTGTTCCAAACGCAAAATACCAATCTCATCGGCTTCGTATTCTTTGCCTGTAGCCACAAATTTTACTTTATCTCTTTTCTTAATCGTACCATTCATTACCCTAAAAATAACCTCGATACCTCTGTACGAATTGAAAACAGAGTCGAAGATAAGGGCTTGTAGCGGAGCATCTGGGTCGCCTTTGGGGGCTGGTATTCTTTCTATGACTGCCGTCAAAATATCTTCGATACCAATGCCTGCTTTGCCACTTGCGTGGATAATGTCCTCACGTTCACACATCAACAAGTCTTGCATTTGGTCTTTTACTTCTTCTACCATAGCTCCCGGTAAGTCGACTTTGTTCAATACAGGAATGATAGTTAAACCGTTTTCCAAAGCTAAATACAAGTTAGAAATGGTCTGTGCCTCAATCCCTTGCGAAGCATCTACCAACAACAAAGCACCTTCGCAAGCTGCAATAGACCTTGACACCTCGTAAGAAAAATCTACGTGTCCGGGTGTGTCTATGAGGTTAAAAACATATTTTTCGCCTTTGTAGGAGTAGTTCATCTGGATAGCGTGGCTCTTGATAGTAATACCCCTCTCTCTTTCCAAATCCATGTCATCAAGGACTTGTGCCTGCATCTCACGTTCTGTAATAGTTTTGGTAAACTCTAAAAGACGGTCTGCCAAAGTGCTTTTCCCATGGTCAATGTGGGCAATAATGCAAAAATTGCGTATATTTTTCATCTTATCCGTTAAAAACTGTGCCTTTAAACTCTTGTTTGCTTACCTTAAAACACTATTTAATCTACAAAGTTACGTATTTTTAGAATACTTTTTGAGTTCATAGCTAAATTTGTTATTGTCATCAATTAGGAGTTTTACCTGCTATCATCTTTTTAAATTTATGGTAACAACAAACTCACAAAATGAAATAGGCAGCCTTCAACGAAAGCTGCCTATTTTGTCATCAAATTATGAAAAAGTTACAAGATTTTTAGTTGCCATCTCCGCCTACTCTTTGTTGTAGGTCATCACTTGCGGTGTTGCGTTTGCGTGAGTTTTTCATTTCTTTGTTGCCAAAGACATAACTCAAATTGATACGGAAAATTTGCGTTTCCCACTTCGCTAACACTTGATTGTTGAGTTGTGGCTGTTGTGTTTTTGCTTTAAACTGAAACGTATTGAAAACGTCTGTGAAACTTGCTTTGATACGTAGCTGGTTGTTTAACAAAGAAGTTGAAAGTCCTAAGTCCATTTTGTACTGTTGCTCCATTTCAAAAACCGAATACACCATTGGCGACTGGTAGAAACCTGTTACTTCAAACTTGAAGTTATGTGGCAACGTAAAAATGTTCATGATATTACCCTGAAAAGCTAATTGGCTCAATACTCTGTTTTCTGGCAATTCGTTGCGGTTATAGAACGAAGTCAAGTTGGTATTGATTAACCACCATTTTGTAACAGGAATGGGTGCAGAAAGGTTAGCACTGTAGTTTTCTGTCAAATTTAGGTTCGCCATTGTTTGGTAAGTAGCTTGTCTTTCTAAATCTATGCCCAAAATTTCTGATATACTGTTAGTCGTGTGGTTGTAATTAAGGGTTAAGAACACAAAATTATTAAAACCATACGTTAGCCCAAAAGTATTGGTGAATTGAGGATTCAAGAACGGATTACCCACATTGTATGTATATTTGTCTAAGTACATGATAAACGGGTTCAAACTTCTGTAATTAGGACGGTCAATACGTCTGCTGTAATTCACTGAAATTTTGTGTTTATCACTAGGCGTAAACGAAATGCTGGCACTTGGGAACAAACTTGTGTAATTTTGTTTATTGCGTTTATCCAAAGTTACTGAATAACCGTCAAAATTGGTATTTTCTACCCGCAAACCACCTTGCACAGACCATTGTTTCCCAAATTTTTTATTGGCATTTAAGTAAGCTGCATTAATATTTTCGTTGTAAATAAAACGGTTGCTGCGTGTAGGGTCATCTATCCAACGGTTATCTTGCATCAAAGTAGCTGCCAAGTCGTTGTCTGTATCTACAAAACTTGTTTTTGCTCCCATTTCTAAGTTGATACCGTTGTTTAGTGGCAAAGTATAATCAACTTTGAAAGCCTTAATGATGATGTCTGTTTTTGTGTCTGCCCCATTTTGAATCAAAGCACTTTTTACTTCTTCATTACCATTGAAAAAACGGTTAGGAATGTTCTGCAAACCTGTTCTGCTCCAATATGAATAGTCTGCGTCTGCCGTTAATTCGCCTTTTGCAAAACTATGTTTGAAATTCATGTTAAACGAACCATTCTTCCATTCATCAGCCACTCGGCTGTCTGTTTGCATACGGTTGTAAGGGTTGTTGTTAAAGCCTGTAATGTTGGCTCTGCTGCTTGTGTTGCTGCTCCATTCACCTATACTGCCCGTAGCTAAAAATCCGATAGAAGTTTTAGCTGCCAAATAATATTCGCCACCGAAACGCAAATTGTTGTTACGGCTGCTCATATTCATTGTAGCTTTTTGGTCAAAAAAAGTGTTTTCTGTTCCCGCAGGCACTACACGATTAAGAGTTAAATTGTTTACTCTATCTGCCCAAGAATAGTCATAAGTAGAAAACAAACTGTATTTCTTGTTGCGGTAGTTAATTGTCAAACCTGCGTTAGCTTTTGGTAACTGTCCATAAGAAAAACCTGCATTGGCAGTGCCGTTAAAGCCTAAATTTTTATCTCTTTTCATCACTACGTTAATGATACCTGCGTTGCCTGCTGCATCATATTTAGACGAAGGATTTTCTATGACCTCAATTTTTTCTATACTTGAGGCTTGTGTACTTTGCAATAATCTTGTCAAATCATCACCCGATAAGTAGGTTTGTTTGCCGTCTATCAAAATAATGACGTTTTGCTTGCCTTTCAAACTAATTTTGCCGTCTTGGTCTGTGCTTACGCCTGGGGCTTTGCTAAGGGCATCAAACGTAGTACCTGTAGCTAATGTAGGGCTGGCAGATACGTTCATGACTACGGCATTATTTTGTACTTCAATCATAGGTTTTTGTGCTGTAACGACTACCTCTTTGAGGTTCGTACTTGCTTCCGCCATTTTGATTTCATTGAGGTTGATAGTAGGGTTTTCTTTATTGATTTCAAAAGCTGGTGTATAGTAATTATTAAAGCCCATCATGCGTACAGAAATGAGATATTTTCCGTAAGCTACTTTTTCAATACCAAATTTCCCCTCTACATCTGTAATAGCTCCTTTTAACAAAGAAGAATCTTTTGCATTTAACAACAACACATTGGCAAAAGGTACAGGCTCACCTTTGGCATCGGCAGCCTTGCCATTGATGACACCGATTTTGTCTTGTGCCATCAAGTTCGCACCCATTAATAGCAATGTTGCTAATGAAAAGCCTATTTTTTTGGGTGAGAAAGTCTGAATAAAGTCGTTTTTCATGGTGGAAAAAATAAAAAATTAAATGTTTTTAGAGATAATGTTAGCCTTCTTGCTTTGTGGTGAGTCAAGAAGGCGAAAGAAGTAGTTAGTAATACAATAGTTGTTATGACAACGAATATGCCAATTTTTTAATTGCTTCATTATCAGTGTTTTGTGGTGTGGGATTGAAAAAATATGTACGAAATCGGATAATAAAGTGTACGATTTGTAAAAAAATATGGAATACATTTACTTACTTTTACAAAGTATATGCGTTTTAGAAGTGTTAATAAGGTTTTACGTTGTTAAAAGAACAACATTTTGAGGAGGGGCTAATTTTTTTTATACAAAAGTGTATTTTTTAAATTTATTCGCTAGCTTTATCCAATAACTTTTTCGCAAATACATAGTGAAATACCTATGAAATTACTATTTTTGTCAAGTAATCACTCATGCACCTACTACTTACTCACATAATTCTTTCTTTATTTGTCTAGTCTAATGACACAAGTACCTACGGAAATACCTCAAGACACAACGATTATTGGCATAGGAGCTTCGGCTGGCGGTTTAGAGGCATTACAAGAGTTTTTGGCACATCTACCAATTACCCTACAAAATGTGGCTTTTATTGTGGCTCAACACCTTAGTCCTACTCACAAAAGTAGATTGGTAGAGTTATTGAGTAAAAATACTTCTTGGAAAGTCGTAGAGGCACAACATGGCGAAATGATTGCTGCCCAAACGGTGTATATTACGCCTCCAGATACAGAAATAGAACTTTTACGGAATAAAATCAAACTTTCTAAACCTCTTAATTCTCTGCGACCCAAACCTTCGGTAGATGCACTGTTCGAGAGTTTAGCTACTCACCAACAAAGCAAAGCCATAGGTATTATTTTGTCGGGAACAGGTACAGACGGCACAGACGGCGTGAAGGCTATTAAAAAAGTAGGAGGCTATACCATTGCCCAAGAACCAAATACAGCAAAGTACAACGGAATGCCTCTGTCTGCTATAGAGTCTGGTAATGTGGATTGGGTGCTACCTCCAGACCGTATGGGCGAAGAAATTTACCATTTATTACAAGACCCCGACAATCTTAGTTTGCGATACAACCAAGAAGACGTACCAAATAGTTCTTTACAACAGATTTTCAGCATTTTATCACAACGGACAGGCACAGACTTTTCCAACTACAAACCCTCTACCATTTTGAGGCGGTTAGACAAGAGAATTGCTGCTTTGCAACTCAAAAATATAGATGAGTACCTCAAATTTTTAGAAAGCAATCCTAACGAAGTAGATACCTTATTTGATACAATTTTGATAGGGGTAACGTCTTTTTTCAGGGATAAAGAAGCTTTTGAGAGTTTGGAAGAATATATTACTAAAATCGTACAAGCCAAAAGAAAGACAGAAACTATTAGGATATGGGTAGTAGGCTGTGCTACAGGTGAAGAAGCCTATTCTATTGCTATTATACTGAACAGGGTACTCAAAAAATATGAAAAGGAATGTGGCGTACAGATTTTTGCCACAGATATAGACGAAAAAGCCATTATGAAGGCAAGAAAAGGGGTGTATCCTGCCCACGCCTTAACAGAGATGTCAGAGGAATTCATAGAACAGTATTTTTTGAAAAAAGGCAATGACTATGAACTCATTAAGGCTATTCGTAGTATGGTGTTGTTTTCTAAACACGATATTACGAATAACCCGCCTTTCCTCAAATTAGACATGATTACCTGTCGTAATTTGTTGATTTATTTCGGTACAAACCTACAAAAACAAATCATGCCTATTTTTCATTATGCCCTCAATCCACATGGGTATATGTTTTTGGGCAAATCTGAAACTGTGGGGCATTTCAACAACTTATTCAGTACAATAGATGCTAAAAGTAAAATTTTTCAACAAAAAAGGTCGCAACAAAACATAGGCTTAAAGGTTACAAATTTCAAGCCTGTGAAATACAACTTGAATAATCCGCCTAATGCAGTCAAAAAAACTTCTAACACCATCAATTCTTTGGCAGAATTGGTCAAAGAAACTTTATATAATTCCTTGGAGAACCCTTATGTCATAGTTAATGACATTGGCGATATTCAGGAAATACATGGCAGTGTCAAAGACTTTTTGGCTTTACAAGAAGGGGTTATTACAACTAATCTTATCAAATTAGCCCATGAAAACATACAAATAGAGTTGCGAGCTATTTTTACGAAAGTTGTCAAAGAAAAAAGAACTATTAAGAGTCATGTAAGAAAAATCAAAATAGGTGAAAAAGAAACCTATTTACGTATGACAGCTACGCCTTTGTTATTTACAGAAAAAGAGGCGGAGTTTTTTATGATTGCATTTGAGGTCATAGATTTAGCAGATTTTGAGTGGTTGGTAGCAGCCAAAACGCCTACAATGGTGGCTATGCAACAAGACAATGAAGCCAAATTGCAGCAAGATAACCAACGTATGCTGGAGTTGGAACATGAGTTGGCGATTACGAAAGAACATTTACAATCCTATATAGAAGAATTAGAAACTAGCAATGAGGAGCTACAGTCTTTGAACGAAGAGTTACAATCTACCAATGAAGAATTGCAGTCGTCTAACGAAGAATTGGAAACGAGTAACGAGGAACTACAATCTACCAATGAAGAAGTACAAATTACGTATGAGGAACTGAAAGCCTCTAATGAGGAGTTGGAGAAAACGGACAGGCAACTGAAAATTTCGGAAAGTAATTTACAAGCATTGCTCAATAATACCATGAAAGGTAATTGTTTGATAGACCGTAGTTATCGTATTGTACTATTCAATAAAAAACTTGGTGAACTATTGGGCTTATTAAGTCCCAAAAAATTGAATGTCGGGGAACTTATCATAGATTATATTCCTCCTACCAACTTAGAAGAATTTTATAAGGATTTCTCAAATGCCATTACAAATACTATTATACCAAACAAAGAATATCTATTTACTGTTAATCAGGTAAATTACTATCTGTTAATCAATTTTACGCCTATTTTAGACAAAAATGGGGAAGTAGAATTTGTTTCTATTGGTGTTTTAGATATTTCTTTAACCAAAAAGTTGTATATCCAATTAGCTGATTCTGAAAAATTTATCCAATCTGTATTTAATATAGCAGCTACAGGACTTTGTGTAACAGATGAAAATGGCTATGCAATTAATGTTAATGAGGAATATTGTAATATCTATGGCTATACCAAAGAAGAGATTATAGGGAAGCACTTTTCTATGCTTATACCTCCACACAACAAAAAAGAAGCAGAAGAGTTGCATACAAATGTAGTCAATGCAGTAACTAATCCGCCAAAAGAATGGCAGGTGATGAGAAAAGATGGACGTTTAATAGATATTTCTATTAATTCAACCCTACTACAGTTAGATAATGGCAAAAAACTAACGGTAACTAGTATCACAGATATAACAACTACTAAAGAACATAAAAACCTCTTAGAAAAAACCCAAGAGGCAGCTCACATAGGCGGTTGGTACTTAGACCTTGCTACCGGTTACAATACTTGGACAGAAGAAGTATATCATATTTATGATGCCCCATTAGACTATGCTGTCAATGTAGATAATGGTTTATTGCGTTATGAAGAACCTGATAGAGGTATTTTGGAGAAAGCCTTGCAAGATGTGATTAACAAAGCACAAAGTTATCAGCTTACATTGCGTTTCAAATCCTTAAAAGACAAGAAAAAGTGGGTATATGTAACTTGTAATCCCGTAGTGATGGACAACAAAGTGGTAAAACTCTACGGTACGATTCAGGATATTACACAACGGAAAGAGGCAGAGGAAAAACTAAAAGAAAGTGAAACTCGGTTCAGACTTATGGCTGATACAGCCCCTGTGTTGTTGTGGGTGGCAGATACAAGTAAGGCATGTTTCTTTTTTAACAAACAATGGTTAGAGTTTAGAGGGAAAAAACTGGACGAAGAAATAGGAGATGGTTGGACTAAAGGCGTACACCCTGACGATGCTACACATTGTTGGGAGACATATAGCACGGCTTTCGATAAAAGAGAAAAGTTTACAATGGTCTATAGACTGCAAAATGCTAATGGTGAATATAGATGGCTGTTAGACCATGGTGTACCTCGCTATTTGCCTTCAGGAGAATTTGTGGGTTATATTGGCAGTTGTGTGGATATTACAGAGCAGAAACAGCAGGAGGAAGCCCTCAAAGAGTCGAGAAAAATCTATAAACTCTTGGCGGATAACTCGTATGATGTCATCTTCACTTTGGACAATGACCTCAAAACAACTTTTGTGAGTCCGTCAGTAGAACGTATGTATGGTTATACTGTAGAGGAGTTTTTGCCGTTGAGCCTCAAAGACTTATTAACTCCTTCTTCGTTGAATATATCAATGCGTAACCACCAAAAAAGAGCAGTATTAGAACAACAAAACCCTAACCAACTTATTTATATTACATCGGAGTTGGAGCAAGTACGCAAAGATGGTACTACTTTTTGGACGGAGGTCGTAACTACGCGTATATATGACGAAAATCAAGTAGCTATTGGCTTTTTGGGTATTACAAGGGATATAACTGTGCGTAAACAACAAGAGGAGGAATTACAGAAACTTTCTTTGGTAGCCAGCAAAACAGAAAACGGTATTATTATCACAGGTAATGACCGCAAAATAGAGTGGGTGAATGAAGGGTTTATGAAAATTACAGGGTATGCTTTAGAGGAAATTATTGGAAAAAATCCATCTTTCTTACAAGGTGAAGATACTAATCCAGAGGATATAGTGGCTATTCGCGAAGGTTTGGAAAGCAAAAAACCCTTTTCAAGAGAAATTTTGAACTACAGTAAACAAGGCAAAAAATATTGGATAAACCTTAATATTACGCCTATTTTGAATGAAAATGGGGAAGTCTATAAGTTTGTGGCTATTCAAAACGACATTACTGAAAAGAAACAATCTGAACAGCAACTAAGAACTTATGCGGAACAACAACGCCGTTTGACAGAAGACCTTACCCAACAAAACAATGATTTAAGGCAGTTTTCCTATATCTTGTCGCATAACATACGTTCTTATGTAGCTAATATTTTAGGAATTATTAATCTACTAGAATTTCACGAAGAAAGTATCCAAGAAAATAGAGCTTATTTAGCTATGCTACAACAAGCTGCCAATGGTTTGGATAGTGTGATTCGTGATTTGAATGAAATTCTTGATGTACGCAGACCTTTTAACAAGAAAGTGGAGCAAATACAAATCAATGAGATTTTAGTTGAAGCTGTAGGTTCTTTACAAAACCAATTAGAAGAATGTGGTGGTGAAATTACCTATAATTTGGCTGTAAACTCTATTGCTATTGTAAAACCCTATTTCCAAAGTATTTTGTATAATTTGGTAAGTAATGCAATTAAATATCGTAACCCCGATAGAAAACTGTCTATTAGTATCTCTACAGAACAAACCGCAGAAAAAATAATTATTAAGGTAGCTGATAATGGTTTGGGTATTGATTTGACAACACAAAAAGATAACATTTTTAGCTTATATAAACGATTCCATTTGCACACTTCGGGCAAAGGTTTGGGGCTGTTTATGGTTAAAACGCAAATAGAAGCTATGGGCGGAAAAATAGAAGTGGAAAGTGAGGTAAATGTGGGCAGTACGTTTATTATTACATTGCCAAAAAACTTGTAAGGTTTTTTACAATAAACCTATAAGGTTTTCAAAACCTTATAGGTTTAAACCATAGAGATTATCTAATTTTCTACCACATCTTTCTCCACTCTCAAATTATCTATGATAAAAGTCTGTCTATCAGGCGTATTTTTACCCATGTAGTAGTTCAGGAGTTTCTGAATGTGGGTGTCTTTGGTCAAAATAACAGGCTCAAGACGCATATCTTCGCCAATAAATCTACCAAATTCGTCTGGCGAAATTTCTCCTAAACCTTTGAAACGAGTAATTTCGGGTTTGCTGCCCAACTGTTTAATAGCTTTTTGTTTTTCTTCTTCTGAATAACAATAGAAAGTTTTTTGCTTGTTTCTTACCCTAAACAACGGTGTTTCCAAAATATACACATGACCATTCCGCACCAAATCGGGAAAAAACTGCAAGAAAAATGTTAGCATCAACAGCCTAATGTGCATACCGTCCACGTCTGCATCTGTCGCAATGACAATACGGTTGTAACGCAAACCTTCCATGCCGTCCTCTATGTTTAAGGCGTGTTGTAACAAGTTAAACTCCTCGTTTTCATACACAATTTTCTTGGTCAAACCAAAACAGTTCAGTGGCTTACCTCTCAAACTAAAAACGGCTTGCGTTTGTACGTCCCTTGCTTTCGTAATGCTACCACTTGCAGAGTCCCCTTCCGTAATGAACAAAGTGCTGTCGTACCGTTTGGTGTCTGTTTCTTTGCCTTCATTGTAGTGTACCCGACAATCACGCAGTTTTTTGTTGAAAACCGCAGCTTTTTTAGCCCTTTCATTTGCCAGTTTCTTGATGCCCGCAATGTCTTTACGTTCTCTTTCAGACTGCAAAATCCGTTTCAATAAGGCATCTGCCGTTTGTGGATTTTTGTGCAAATAATTGTTTAACTCTTTGCTAATGAAGTCATTAACAAAACTTCTTAACGTAGCACCTTCGGGGCTAATGGTCAAAGAACCCAACTTCGTTTTGGTTTGCGACTCAAATACAGGTTCTTGCACACGCACCGCAATAGCCCCTACAATAGAAGCCCGAATGTCTGCTGCCTCAAAATCTTTTTTGTAAAATTCTCTTACCGCCTTCACTACTGCCTCCCGAAAAGCTGCCAAGTGTGTACCGCCTTGTGTCGTGTACTGTCCATTCACAAACGAATAATATTCTTCGCCATACTGTTCGTTGTGTGTCAAAGCCAATTCTATGTCTTGCCCTTTCAGGTGAATGATAGGGTAACGCAAAGTTTCTTCGTCTGTTTTGCGAGTAAGCAAGTCTTTCAAACCATTTTTCGAGAAATATTCTTGCTTATTGAACACAATTTTTAGCCCTGCATTCAAGAAAGCATAGTTCCAAATTAAGTCCTCTAAATATTGCGGAATGAAATGAAAGTTCTTGAAAATCGTATCGTCTGGCTCAAAGGCAATAAAAGTGCCGTTGGCATCTTTGCAAGGGGCTACGGGAGCATCTAACACCAATTCGCCTTTTTTGAACTCCGCCAACTTCGTTTCTTTGTCCCTAAAAGATTGCACTTTGAAATAATTAGAAAGGGCATTTACCGCCTTCGTACCCACACCATTTAGCCCCACAGACTTTTGAAAAGCCCCAGAGTCATATTTACCACCTGTATTGATTTTAGATACACAGTCTATTACCTTACCCAAAGGAATCCCCCGCCCAAAATCACGCACTTCTACTCTACTTGCTGTAACCGTAATCCGAATTTCCTTGCCGTTGCCCATCATGTACTCGTCTATACTGTTGTCCACAATTTCCTTTACCAAGACATAAATACCATCATCTTGTGCCGAACCATCTCCCAACTTCCCGATATACATACCGGGACGGAGGCGAATATGCTCCCGCCAATCTAAGGATTTAATACTGTCTTCGTTGTACTTCACTTCGGGGGTAGGTGTATCTAACAATGTTGCCATATCTTCTCTTATATTTACCTACAAAGTTAAAGGAAATTTAATTAAAATAAAAAATGATTTTCTATTTTAATTAAATATACTTGCTTGTGGCTTTTTTAATAAGTAGGGTGGCTTATTAAAAAAACTGGATAGTTGTAGAATTACATTGCTACAACTATCCAAAATTAGTATTGACACTACACAACTTGTGTTAAACAATCTTTTAAAGTTGTTTTTCTAAAAACTCAAAAATGACGTTGAAATGCTTTAAGGGTTCGGTATGTCCGCCTTCAATACTTTGGTGGGTAAAGGTGTATTTGAATTGCTTACGTTGTAATCTTTCCATCATCAAGTTAGCCATGTAGGTAGAAGGGCAAATTTCGTCTTGGGTTGCAGATAAAAACAATATAGCACCGTTGATATGCTCTACTTTGATAGCAGCTTTTTCCAAAGCACTTGTATCTTTTAGCATGACCTCAAAAGTACGTCTTAAATTTCGTTGTATTAAGAAAGGAATAGCCTCGTCATTCAAAGGCACAAAAGGCAATGCTTGCTTTTTATACGTCCAACAAGGTGTAGAAAAGTGCATTGTATGACCAGGGAACACCGCATTACTACCTACAATACTTACCACACATTTTATATCTTGATGATAACTAGCCAAGAGCAAAGCCAAGTCTGCCCCACGAGAACCGCCAATAATAGCAATTTTTTGCTTATTCACTTGCGGATTTTTTGTTGCAACTTGAATCGCATAATAGACATCTTCAATCTCTATCTTGTTCAAGGTATCGGGTGTACCCTTTGCTCCAAAATAACCTAATGCCAAAAAAGCATAGCCCTTTTCTATCAACTGTTCCCTTGTTTTCTGCCAATAGTTACTTGTCCAAGCATTCCCACCTTCGGAGCCACCCAAGCCAACAATCAGTGGCTGGCTGGCATTTTTACCCAAATACAAAACACTTTCTACATTAGGCGTTTCAAGTTTAATTTGTGCAAAAGAGCCTGTAGAAAGCAAGAACATGAGGCAAGCAATAATAAATTTACAACTATTTGTCATCTTTGTAGTGTGTTTAAGTTTGATGACAAATATCTGTGATAGATTTTTGAGAACTTTTGACCTATATCAAAAAATCACTTTTCGGCTCTTACTCGGCTCAAAGTTTCTTGGGTAATGCCCAAGTAGGAGGCAAGCATACCCAGTGGAATACGGTGGTAAATGGCTGCATAAGTTTCACAAAAATGTTGGTACTTTTCTTTTGCTGTCGTAAAACGCATAGAAGTAATACGTTCTAAATAATGCCCAAAGGCTGTTCCCATAGACAATCTTGCATACCTCTCCATTTCAGGAAAATTATCGAATAAAAAGCCAAGGTCGTGGATAGCCAAACAAAAACATTCCGTTGGTTCAAGAGTGTCTATATAATAAATATCTAATTTTTGTTGAATAAAACTTCTTGGAGAGTTTACCCACTCATTTTCTGCACTAAAATATTCGGATATTTCTTTGCCATCTTTAATAAAATAAACACGCATTAAACCTTTGTGAATAAAGTAGCTTTTGGTGCAAACCATATCTGCATTGTGAACAAGTTGCCCTTTCTTGAATTGTTTGAGTACAATTCTATTGGCGAGTTCTTTTTTTAGCAACTCACTTAGTTTGATATATTGGCTAAAATGTTGAAAAATTTTCTCTGTATGTTCCATTTTCCCGATTTTGACCTAAGCCTATTAAAAAACACAAGAGTTTATTGTAAATCTTATAATATGTTTCTTGAAATTTTCACCCCAATCACTAATACATCATCAACCTGTTTTTGTTCACCTTTCCAATCCTCAAAATTTTGGGCAACTAATTGGGCTTGTTTTTCACAATCCAACTCGGCAATGTTTGTAAAAAGATTTTTTAGGCGGTTTGCCATAAACTTACGCCCTGCCTCTCCGCCAAATTGGTCTTGGTAACCGTCTGAACAGAGGTATAGAGATAAGGGCTTTGTAATCAATAAATTATGCGGCGTAAAAATTCTATCAGGTTGGTAGTGTGAGCCACCTATCGGCATTTTGTCGCCTTTGATTTCATATAAATTTCCTTCTTGCACATAATACAAGTTTTGCCTTGCACCAGCATATTCTATGTATGTTGCTTGTTGTTGTTCATTATAAGCTACCACGCATAAAGCTACCTCCATTCCGTCTTGGTTATTGTTATCTGATTGACGAAGAGCAGCCTGCACACCTTTGTTGAGTTGGTGTAAAATCTGGTGGCTTTGCGTAATATTTTTGTTTTTAATTGTTTCATTCAAAATATCATTGCCAATCAAGGACATGAAAGCACCCGGTACACCATGCCCCGTACAATCTACTACTGCCAAAAAGTTTTTCCTTACAATTATCTGATTATCAATTTGTTCATTAATATTTTCAATAGCTGTAAGGTAATAAAAATCTCCTGACACTATATCTCGTGGGCGGAAAAAAACAAAGTAATTGCCTAATAAGTGCTGCATTTCGGCAGTGGTAGGCAGTATAGCTGTTTGGATACGCAAGGCATAGTTGATACTTGCTTTAATGTCTTCGTGTTGCTTCGCTATTTCATCTGCCTGAATTTTCATTTTTTCCAATGTAACACCTAATTCTTCATTGGTTTGGTTCAACTCCTCATTCGCCTCTCGCAATTCAGTAGTGCGGAGGGCTACTTGCTGCTCCAATACAACTGCTTGCTGTTCAAAAAGCTGTCTGCGTTGGGCTTCTTTTTCCAACTCTTTTTGAGTAATTTCTTTTTTGAGCAAATTAATTTTATCGGATAAAGAAAGAGAAAGCAAAATAATCATTAAGACCACCCCTATTTGTACCAAATACTGCACAATACCAACTTCGCCTCTGGTTTGGTGTAAAACAATATAGGCTATCGTACAAAACAAAGACATGAAACAAGCTAAAATATAATACTTTGCGGGTTGATATTTTTTGAACAAAGCATAAATAGCTATAGAAATACAAGAAATAACAATAGTAATCAGCAATACATCACTGATATTGAACAACGTATTACTCATCTCGGCATAGCCAAAGAAGTAGTTGAGTACATTTAAAAAGTGCATAACCGTTTCGGCTATCCATAGAGTTTTCAACCATTTATGCCAGCGTGGAAATAGTTTTTTAGTATTTAAAAGGGCTTGGGTAAACCAAATAAAAAAGACAAAAATTAGGAAAATATAATGTATGCGTAAGGCTTCTTCAAAGAGAGGGTAGTTAGGAAAAAAGATGGTATTACTAAAGTCTTGGGAATATATAAAAAACATTCCTGTTGGTAATAGAAATAGTACAAAATAAAGATAGCTACGTTCTTTTACCGTAAAAAATAAGAATAAATTGTAAAGAGCCATGACAAAGACAATACCGACAATCATACCACTGAAATAGTCTTTGAGGAAACCTATTTTGGTGCTTGTGCGAACATAATAGTTGTTTTCAAAATGAATTGTAGCATTTTTTAGTAGGATAGGGAACTTAATTACTACGTTCCTTTTTACTCGCCAAGTGGTGTAATGATGTATCAAAAAAGTGTAGGTAGTTTGTGGGGCTACGGTAAAATAGGCTTCTTGTGTGGTTTTAAACCCATTTTTCTCGTCCCAAGTCGCCAAGTCTCCACTAATATCTTTGGAAATAAGTTGTTGTAAACTGTCTAACAAATAATAAGAAGTACGTCCTTCGGTATTTTCTTTTAGCAAAATTCCAATAGAGTCTTTGGTGGTATTTTTAATCGTAAATTTTACCCATAAATTGGAGATATGGTTAGGAATTTTTATAGAACTTTTTGTAGTTGGGACTAATAACGAAGGTGTTTGTTGGATACTTTCAAAAGTTTGCGTACCTATACTATCTATGTAATATAGAACTGCCGAATATGGCACTTCATATTGTTTTTTTTGGGTGGAGCTAAGTTGTACTGTATCTACCTGCACAACTTGTGCAAGAGTTATCAACACATTTAGCGTAAAATATATCGTAAAAAGAAAGAATTTCATGCCATCGACTTTAATAACCAAAATTAATCTTTTTATGGCAGATTCATGTAAGTTCTTAGAAGAAATTTACCAATCGGACTTTTCCGTTAAAGAGTTTTATTTTTAATTATTCAGCTAAGCTGCGTTAAAAGATGACTCTGATAATGGCTATGTCATCTAAAAAGGCGTAAGCCCTTTGTTTTTGCAAAATATTACATTTTCTATTCAACATACTTTCTACTTGTGATAACTCTGTATTGAGTAGTAAATATTTTGTAGCTTCTTCTGAAAGGTCTTCTTGTACCTCTTTCATATTAGTAATGGCTAATACGCCGTCTGTAGCTATGGCAAACTGTTGTGGGTTTTCTATATTAAAAGTCTGTAAATCAAAATATTGCTGGAGTTCTTGTGCGTCTTTATCTAAATGATAAGCAGGATAATCTGGTTGGTTATGTTGGTCAAAAATATGAATCTTTTGGTCAATTACTACGACACCATCACCTAAACAAGTAACAAATAGTTTTTTTGTACTTTTTTGATAGGTAAATACTATCAATGTTGCTAATAATTCGTCCCAAGTCAAACCTAAAACCTCTTGCTGTTGCTGTAATGCTTTGATAAATTGATGTAACAAATTAAAGGTAACTTCTTGTGGCGTATGCGAAGGCAAAAACTTAAAATTTTGGGCAAGATGTCGTAGCAATTTGCACTGTAAAGCAGATGCAAAATGTGAGTCTTTGCCACTGGAACACCCGTCTGAAACAAAGCCTAAACACCAGTCTGTATGTGGTTGTATGACTGTTAAAAAATCCTCGCAAAACTGTTCGTGTTTAATGCTACGCTGAAGTGTGGAATAGATTTTCATGGTTACTTATTGTTTGATACCTAAATATAGTATTGTTACCTATAAGTTTTCTATATATAATCTTAACTCTTGTTCTTTATTTAATTGTAGTTTTATTTTCAGCCTACTTAAATTCACTTTTAAACTGTCTGGGCTGATGCTCATCAAAACAGCTATTTCTTTATTGCTTAGTTGCATTTTAAGGTAAGCACAGACACGCAAATCATTTATTGTAAGTGTAGGGTGTAATTGCTGCAAAGTTTTGAAGAAATTAGGATGTACTTCCTCAAAATGTAGTTTATAGCTGTTCCAATCATTATCTTTCTGTACAGTGTTGCGTAATTCTTTGAGCAAGTTTTTGATATTTTCTTGTTGTTCGGGCAAAAGAGTTTTTACAAAACCTGCTAAATGTTGCTCAGTAGTTTCCAAAATTTCATTTTTTTTAGTCAAAAGCAAAGCCTGAGATGCCAAGACTCGATTTTGTCGGTCTATATGCGTCTGTACCTGTTGCTGCTCTATAGTGTGCAGAGCTTTTTCGGCAGTTTCTTTTTCAGCTAATAACATTAATGTATTTTTTTGTTGGGCAATTACTTTTTTACGTAGGCGATTTTGATTATAAATTAACAAAATAAAAGCCAATAAAACTAAAATACTCAAGCCGCCTACCCAACTATAAACCCACAATAGTTGGTTTTGATGAGATAAATTTTGCATAGTTTGCCTATCCTCAGCTATTTTTGCTTGTAGCTGAATAGCCAATACATCTTGTTCTCTTTGTTGCAAGGCTATAGAATCTTGATAGCTAATCATGAGCCGTTGGTAGGCAATCACTTGTTTATCATCTTGTAAACCCTCATAAAGTTGAATATAATCATTCGCCAATTCTATGAGCAAAGGATAATCTTTGAGTGTTTGTGCTATGCCAAAACCTTGCTTGACATATTCCAATGCGTTTTTATAGGCTTTCTGTTTTGTGTAGAGTTGTGCTAAATTACTAAGTGTATTGGTGTAATCTCGGTTATTTCCTACGTTTTTGGAATATTGCAAAGAAAGATTGTAGTATTCTATGGCTTTAGGATAGTCTTCTTGTTGGGCATATACCAAACCAATATTATTAGTAGAAAAACTACAAGCCTGTATGTCTTTTTTTTGTTGAGCTATCAGATACGCATCTTGGTAATAAGGTAGGGCTTCGGCATATTTTTTTTGAGTATAGTATAAATTGCCTATTTCACTTAATAAACTTGGGTTGTTTTGGTATTTGTCCTCTAACAAGTCTTTGGTTAAGTAAGTCAATGCTTTTTCATAGTTGCCCTGTTTCTTATAGGCATTTGCTAACCATTGGTGAATACCTATATCTATTTTTTCTTTATCGTCTGTAACATGATTTAATATTTCCATGTAGTATTTCAGTGCTTGGTCATTAAACTTAAGCATCATATTGGCACGTGCTAAGCCTGATAATACTTTTATCATCAACTTTTTATCTTGTTGAGCAAGTTTTGAGGCTAAAACCTGATTGAAATAGGGCAATGCCTCTACATTTTTGCCTGCAAAAGCTAGGGCTTCGCCTATTCGCACCTTTGCCCATTGTATTTGCGGTTCATTTTTTTGCTGTTCTGCTATTTGTAAGGCTTCATAGCTGTATGTGTAGGCTTTTTGGTAGTTAATATGCTGGTAGTTTTTCCCTAATAGCAAACATAATTCTAATCTTTGAGCCTTATTATCAAATGTCAAACGGAGTTTCCTTTCTAAACTATCTAAGTTAATGGGCTGCCCCCAGACCGTTGTAAAAGAAAGCAATAAAGAAAAAAGTAAAAAAATGTAGTTGTTTTTCATAGATAATAGTGTTTGTAAGTACGTAATTGACTCCAACGTGATTAAGTGGAGCTACCTAAGTTAATAAAATACTTAACAAGCTTTTTAGCTAACTCGAAAGCAATAAAAAAATAATTTTAGAGTAATTTTTTATTAATTTTTTACCTTACTAACCTTGTATTAATCTCATTTAGGCATTTGCTAACCCAAAATTAACCTAAAAAGGTTAGGATAACAAGCCGTTAGCAAAAAACCATTACCATTTGTCAGGTGCTTTTTTGTGATTTTCCAAAAAAATGTTATTTTATTTGGGGCTGTAAATTATTACAAAGTAAAAATTTTTACTATGAAAAAACTTCTCTTTGCAGCCCTCATAGCCTTTGGATTTGGCTATGTGGCACAAGCCCAATCTGTAAGCATTAACACAGATGGTACACCTGCCGATAATTCGGCAATTCTTGATGTGAAAAGTACAGACAAAGGTATCCTCATACCACGTATGACCTCTGTACAACGTACTGCTATAACAGGCACAACAGGCTTAATGGTCTATCAAACAGATGCACCTGCAGGGTTTTATTACCACAATGGAACTGTTTGGGTGTCTTTACAAGACAATTTAGGCAACCATACAGCTACGACAAATTTGGTTATGGGTGGTAATAATATCACAGGAGCAAATAACATCACTGCCACAGGCACAGCAACTTTAGGAGGCAATGCCTATCCTACCACTACAGGCTCAAACGGACAAGTGCTAAAAACAAATGGGGCTGGTGCACTTTCTTGGGGCAATAGCACAGGAGCAAACCTCGAGCTTTTAGTTACCAAAAATGCTACGGTTACTACTTCCATTGGGAGTTCTCTAGCCTTACCTGATAGGGTAACTTTCCAAACTGTTTCGCCCAAAGGCACACTCACAGGTGGCAATACGTGGACACAAGATAGCGTATTTACCGTAGGGGCAGGAGGCGAAGGGTTATACTTGATTTCGGTGAATTTAGTGGGTAATGCGGCTGCCATTCCTGCACATCCTATGATTGATGTAGGAAACACAACGCATACATCAAATTCTTACTATGGATTTGGGGGTGGAAGCACCATTATTTTTTATAATGGGCAAAAAGGACGTGGGCAACTTACACAATTGGTATATCTGACAGCAGGCGAGAAATTCAGGATAAGAGCCACATCAGGTAGTAACGTATTGGGAGCAGAACTGTTAGCTAATTATTGTAAACTTACAGTCGTCAAGTTGTTGTGATAAACTTTTGCTTAACCTCCCTCCAGCCTCCCTCCATTTTGGAGGGAGGAGTAAAAAAGCCCCTCTCCAAATTGGAGAGGAGTTGGCGAGAGGTTAAAAAGACAAAAGCTCTAACAAGCTAAAAAATTACATTTACCTCTAAAAATGCAAAACGATTCTCATTTCTTTCTCACTTGGTTATCTAAATACCGCCTTATGCGTGGGGTGCTGATGTTGTGTGCCTTTGTGGTATATGCCAATAGTATTCCCAACAAATGGGCTGTAGATGATGCTGTAGTGGTACATGAAAATCGTTTTGTAAAACGTGGCATAAAGGGCTTGGATAGTTTGTTCACACAAGAAATGTTGGTGGCTACAACTGATGTGCAACAACAAGCTATAGCAGGTGGGCGTTGGCGACCACTTACGCCCATGCTCTTTGCCTTAGGTGCAGAAATATTTGCTTCTGATAAAATAGAAAATGGAAAACAAGTAAAAGATAAGGCAGGTTTTGTGCTAAAAGATGTGAGTGAAAAAACACATCTCCCGCATGTTTTACACTTTTTCAATGTCTTGTGTTATGCTTTACTATGCGGTTTTTTATATGAAATTTTGCTTTTATTGCTCAATCCTACCCAAGACAAAGCAAATCATAAGGCAAATTTTGTGGCATTGGTGGCTACCTTGCTCTACACTTTGCACCCTTTGCACACAGAGGCAGTTGCCAATGTGAAAGGACTTGACGAAATTCTTACACTTTTTGGTGCTTTGGGAACTTTGTACGCCTGTGTAAAAATACATTATACAGAAAAGTTGCTATACAAGGGACTTTGGGCAACTGTAGGGGTAATTAGTTTTTTCTTGGCATTGTTGGCAAAAGAAACAGCTGTTACCTTTCTAATAATTATTCCATTGGCTTTGTACTTTTTTACCAAAGAAAAAACTGAAAAAATAGCCCTCTATTTAGTGCCTTTGTGCATAGTCGCAAGTATATATTGGGGACTAAGACAGCAGGCAGTAGCTAAAGCACAACTCATAGGCTTTAAAACTATGCACTTGATGAATGACCCTTTTTTAGTATTGAATGAAAAAGCACAATTTGAGCCTTTGTTTTCAGGTTCACAGTTAAGGAAATTAGTCAATACCTCCGAACAAACTTTGGTAAAAATGCCTTATAGCAGCCAATTAGCTACGAATATTTATACTTTTGGACTTTATTTGAAATTGTTGGTTGTACCCTATCCACTAACTTTTGACTATTATCCACGCCATATTGCGGTCAAAGATTTTTGGGATATAAGTGTACTTTTTTCTCTTTTGTTGCATAGCTTTTTAGTGTTTTGGACATTTAAAGGCTTGAAAAGTAAAAATATCATTTCTTTTGGACTGTTATTTTATTTTATCACGTTTTCTATTGTTTCCAATATTATATTTCCGATTGGTACCAATATGGCTGAAAGATTTATGTTTATGCCTTCGGTGGGAATGTGTTTGGTCATGGCAATTTTGCTGTATGAATTTTCTCAAAGATGGCAAATAAAAAATGTTTTTTGGGGTTTGGGTTTGATAAGTTTGGTGTGTAGTGGGCTGGTTGTGGCACGCAATCCTGTGTGGAAAGATAACCTAACTTTGATGCAAAATGACCTGAAAACCTCCCAAAATAGTGGCAAAATCAAAGCAGATTTGGTAGAAGTTAGCTTACAAAAAATTTATACAGAACTTAAAAATAATCATAGTCAGGAACTAAACATTAAACAAACGGAAGCCTTACAAAACCTTTTGCCTTTGTGTGAAGAAGCCTTAGCTATTTTTCCAATGTATGGTATGGTCTGGTTTAATTATGCAAGAATAAATCAACTCTTGGCACAAACCCCACAATCTTCTGACAAAGAAAAATTTACTTATTTGCACACAGCTTTAGAGGCATATAAACAGACACAACTATATACACCTATTACTTTGCAAAAAACACAAAAAGAATATATGAGTCTTTGTTTGGCAGAATTGGGACGATTTTATGGACAAAAATTAGGTAAGTTATCGGAAGCCACTGCTTACTTACACGAAGCAGAAAAACAAGATAATCAAAACGCAGAGGTATATTTTTTGTTAGCAACTGCCTATTCTATCAAAGGCGAATTCGAAAAATCAGTAAATTATGCAGAAAAAAGCTATGCTTTACGCCCTACACACATAGAAACCAAAGAAAACTTGGCAATAGCCTATCAAATTTTAGCAGTTGAGCAAAAAGATAAACAAAATTTGTTATCAAAAGCAGAAAAATTATTATTTGAAATACAAAAATCAAACTACGAATTACCAAATACAGATACACAAAAGCAAGCCAAAATAATTAGAATAGCTGATTTGCTTCAGCAAAACTGTGTATTGCAAGGTAAAAAATAAAGTTTTAGGGAGGCTAGGAATTATTCTATTTTTAAGCCTAATAATCAAAAAATATCGCTAAAATAATTTTGGTACAAGTTCTTTGACAGATGACAGAAATCGATAGCAGTGTAAAAATATTTTGTTAGCCATCTTAAAATAGCTAAGATAAAATTTGTACTTTGTAAAAAATTTAGCACTTTTTAGGTGTATAGTACATAATCACTGTATTTTTTATGAAAAAACTTATTTTATTTGCCTTGTTAGCCATTGGATTTGGCTATACAATACAAGCCCAATCTGTGGCTATTAATACAGATGGAAGTACAGCCAATGCTTCAGCAATTTTAGACATAAAAAGCACAGATAAAGGCGTACTTGTACCACGTATGACACAAGTACAACGCACTGCCATTACAGGTACTACGGGCTTGTTAGTCTATCAAACAGATGGAACTGCTGGGTTTTATTATCACAATGGAACTGCTTGGGTTTTGTTAAGCACTACAACTGATGCTGCTGCCTTGACTTCTGGAACTTTGCCCGCAGGTCGTATGCCCGCACTTACTGGAGATGTTACTAGCACAGCAGGTAGTACAGCTACTACAATTGCTAATAATGCAGTTACAAGTGGTAAAATAGCTGATGGAACTATTGCCACAGTAGATATAGCTGATAATGCAGTAAGCATAGCTAAGTTGCCAGCAGGTGCAACGGGAACTACCTATCTACGTGGTGATGGTACATGGGCTACACCAAGTGGTGGGGCTGCTACTCCTGCTTTATACGGAGATGGTTCTACGGGTGCAGCTACTATTTCTGCAAATACAAATTGGAATTCTTCGCCGCCAACTACTACAATGTACACTAACTTTACAGTTAATGCTGGTGTAACTTTGACTGTCCCAAGTGGAACGGTAATTAGAGCAACAGGAAATGTTACGATTAACGGTACTATTTTAGTAACTCCTTCTACTAATAATACATCGAACCCTCATTCAGGAATATCCATACAAGCTCCAGATGGGAGTAGTCAAAATGCTTCTGCTACATCTAGTAATGGGGGAGTTGGTTTAAATGCTTTTCAAGCACGACAAATTTTATATGCCCCTACTGTTGCTGGAGGACAAGGTAAGGGTAGTTACTGGGCAAATGGTGGACAAGGTGGTGGTAGTATCTTAATTATAGCAAATGGTACAATAAATATTACAGCAACAGGCTCTATCACTGCTAATGGAGGTAATGGAGGTAATGGTATTAATGCTAATAACCCTGGTGGTGGTGGCGGTGCTGGCGGTATTGTTGTTTTAGCAGCTAAGGGCGGCTTGACACAAGCTGGAAATATACAAGCTAATGGAGGCAGTGGAGGGAATGGAAACGACGCAAGTGGTACAGGTGAAGGTGGCGGTGGTGGCGGTGGTGGTGGCATTGTTCACTTAATAGGTTCTACTATAGCTAATACAGGTACTAATCTAGTTAATGGTGGTGCAGCTGGAACTACACAAAATCTTGCAAGTAATGCGAGTGTAAATGGCGGCGGTGGCGGTGGTGCTTGTGGAGGAAATGGAGGAAATGGTAATGCAGTATCTAGTGCTTTTGGTGTAAATACAGCCGTTTCAGCAGGTTCAAGTGGACATATTTTGCAAACAACAGTAACAGAGCCTGCTTACTTATTTGCGTTATATACCCGTTAAGCTAATAAATTTTAAATTTTCTAAGTTTATTAGAGTTTATGAATAATTCCATAAAACTCTCTCCACATGGAAAGGGTAGGGTAATAAGAAAGAATTATTCATAAACTCTATTATTTACATAAACTTTCTATTTTTATGAAAAAAATAATTATTTCTTCCTTGTTAGCCATTGGATTTAGCTATACAATACAAGCCCAATCTGTAGGCATTAATACAGACGGTTCAGCAGCCGACAATTCAGCTATTTTGGACGTAAAATCTACTAATAAAGGTGTGTTAATCCCCCGAATGTTAGATTCAGAGAGGACAGCTATTAGCAACCCAGCCACCGGTTTGATAGTTTATCAAACCAATGGTACGGCAGGTTTTTATTACAATGCAGGTACACCGAGTACACCAAGTTGGATAAAACTAAATGATGGTGTAACCAGTATTGCGAATGGTGGTACAGGTGCAACCACCGCCGCAGGAGCAAGAACGAATTTAGGTTTAGGTACTTTGGCAACTGCAAGCACTGTAACCACCACAGAAATCACTGATGGTACGATTGCAACAGCAGACATAGCCAACAATGCTGTAACAGTGGCAAAACTACCAACAGGAGCAACAGGAACTACTTTCTTGCGTGGTGATGGCACATGGCAAACCCCATCTGGCGGAGGAGGTGGCACTTATTCGACTAACACCGTAACTACTACAGTTACACCTGGTGCAACTATTACAGATTATTCTTCTTTTACAGTAAGTAGTGGAAAAACAGCGGTGGTAAGTATTACCATAGATTGTTCAACTGCTACTAATGCTGGAAGATTTGTTTATATAACAGATAATTTAAACAATATATTGGCACAAGGTAGTACTTCGGGTTCTGTTGCAACTTCTTTGATACCACAGGTAACAGTAAGCACTATTTTAACTGATGGTACTTACAAAATACGTGTATCATCTACAGCAGCAGGTATTGTCTTTGGTGGAGGTAGTGGGTGTGTGATAAAAAAAATTGAGTTTTAATAGTTTTAGAAGGTAATAAAGTCTTTTGATACCTTTTTGTTGTTTATTCTTGCGAAAGATATCGACAAAAGAGTTTGTATTATAGTAATCAATCCAAAATAATCTTAACTTTAACAAAAGCTAAATAATTCTCCAATGAAAAAAATCATTCTTTCTGCCTTTTTAGCCTTCGGAGTAAGCTATCTGGCACAAGCTCAATCAGTAGCTATCAATACAGATGGTACTACTGCTGACAATTCAGCAATTTTAGATGTGAAAAGCACCACAAAAGGTCTGCTTGCACCACGTATGACAGATACAGAAAGAATAGCTATTGCTAACCCTGCCACAGGTTTGATAGTCTATCAAACCAATGGTACAGCAGGCTTTTATTACAACGCAGGCACACCTGCCGTACCAAGTTGGATACGTTTACAAGACGGTGTAACAAGTATTGCTAATGGAGGCACAGGTGCAACTACACAAGCAGGAGCAAGAACCAACTTAGGTTTAGGCACTTTGGCTACGGCAAATGCAGTAACAACTACCGAAATTACAGATGGGACTATTGTTAATGCAGATATTAGCGGAACTGCTGCAATTGCAGGCTCAAAAATATCTGGTAATATTGGTGGTAATGCCGCCAATGTAACAGGTACTGTAGCAGTAGTTAACGGAGGTACAGGACAAACAACGGCAAATGCTGCTTTAAATGCCTTATTACCTTCACAAGCAAGTAACTCAGGAAAAGTCTTGCAAACAGATGGTACAAATGCAACATGGCAAACGCCAAGTGGTGGAAGTTCTTTGCCTACCCAAACAGGAAATGCAGACAAGTTTCTAACAACTAATGGAACTACGGCAAGTTGGGCAACTATCAATATAGCCGTTTATGATAATAACAATGTTAAACTAGGAAACTTGTTAAATGTTAATACTAATAACGTAACTATTATTACCTCAACAGGTTATGTTTTAAATCTCCATTTCAATGGCAACTATATTGGCAACCAGATTTATTGGTCAGGTGCTTGTGGTTCATCTACGCCCTATTTTAATGCAGGAGGAAGTGTTGGGAATTTAAGGTATCACAAATTTTTAGTATATTCGCCAGCTGCTAATAAATTATATGCTATGGCTAGTCCTAATGCTAATGGAATATCTACAAGTGCTAGCTTTTCATATACAAATTTTGAAAACCCAACTTGTGCTGCTACTAGTGGTACTACAGGAGCTTGGGCATTAGTTGAGGTAACACCAGCAGCAGCAGGTTTGCCAGCTACAATCGCAGCCCCATTACAAATTAGATAATCAAGTTGTTTAGAATACCTTAGGTGTTGTAAAATTATTTAGAACGACTAAAATCAATACAACAAAAGGTCAAAACATAACTTCAAATCCTAAGAGTTTTCCAAATTCTTAGGATTTAACAAAACCAAAACCGTTTTAGCAAAAGTTCTTTCAATTCATTCCAAAAGATATTCCTTCATTTTTTCTTGGTTGCAAACAAGTAGAAAATGAAGAAAACTCAAATACAGTTCATTATTCAAACGACATTTATCATGAAAAAAATACCCTTAATCCTTTGTGCCTGCTTGGGTATAGCCTATCAAGGTTATGCACAGGGTGGCATACGTGCAGATGGGGCTGTAACTATTCGTACTTCAGGGGCTGTTAGCATAGTTACCAATGGTAACGTGCAAGTAAATACTGGAGCCACTCTAAACAGTGCAGCTACTTCTACTATCAAACTCACAGGTGCCGCCCAAAACCTTAATTTTGGGTCAGGTGCAACACTTGGAAATCTACAAGTAGCTGGCACTAACACAAAAACCTTGCAACAAAGTGCAACCATAGCTACCAACCTCGATTTTAGTGGTGGAGCTAAATTAGCCATAGGTGCAAACAACCTTACTGTAAACCCAACAGCTACAGTAACTAATGCCTCTCAAGCCAATGGTTATGTTGTAGCTAACAGCACAGGCAACTTTTTGCATAGTTATACTGCTGCTGCTAATAAAACATTCCCTATTGGTGATGCTGCTAACTATACTCCTTTAATCTTAGATATGACTGCTGCCACAGGCACAGGTACAGTGGGCGTAAACGTGGTAGGAGGTAGCCGTTTTGCAAGTGCTGATGCAGCTAACCACCTTAATCGTTATTGGAATATTGCAGTAGCAGGTTTGACAGGTATGCAAGGTAACTTGTCAGGTGTGTATGCTACTGGCGAGTTAGTGGGTAGTAATGTAAAACCTGCCTATCATAATGGAACTTCTTTTGTTTATGGTAGTACTAATATCTCAGGAAGTCCTACAACTACAGTTACTGTTAATCCTTTTGTGGCAAATGGTGTATTTACAGGTACAGTTTCAGTTCCTGTTGCAACAGTAGTTAGTAGTAATCCCACTTCTGGCGGTACAGACACCCGTATCACCATCACAGGTACAGGATTTACGGCAGGTAGTGTAGTAACTGTGGGCGGTGTAGCAGTTCGCCGTTTGTGGTATTACAGCCCCACACAAATCGTGGTGCAAATAGGAGATAACACGCCTTTGGCTGTTAACAATGTAGTCGTAGACGGAGCAACTTCTCCTAATACTTTTACAAGAGTAGATTGTGCAGTTCCTACGGGTGCTAGTGCAGCCACAGGCACAGGAGCAAATGCCTCAATTACAGTTAATTGGACAAACCCAAGTGCAGTGAACCGTGTAGATGTGCTGTACCGTTTGACAGGCACTACTTTGCCAGCTACTGAATTTACAAGAGTAAATACAGGACAAACTGCCGCAGGAGCAAGGACTTTCAGCATAACAGGCTTAAATGCAGGGGTACAATATGATGTTTTTGTGCAAATCCGTTGTGATGGTACTACATGGTCAAACTGGGTGTCAGCAGGAACAGCAACAAGTAGTGCAGGGCTTACTTGTACCCGTCCCGCAATTTCTTCGCCAGCGAATAACAGCACCTTAGCAGCCTTGCAAGCCAATCTTACTTGGTCAGCCGTAACGAATGCGACTAATTACCAAGTATTTACTACCGAAGTAGATGCAGGTTTACAACCCGTAGCTGGTACTGCACAAGTAGTTACAGCTAGCACCAATAGTGCCACAGTTAATTTCCCTAAACCAAGTACCAAATACAGAGTTTGGGTACGAGCAAATTGTGGAACAGCAGGTTTTGGCGAATACAGTGATAATTTCTATGTAACGACAGGTGCAGTAACAGCTTGTTTACCAC
>Ga0209278_1000453_pt1 | contig 32416 bp, 22 predicted proteins | sample JI81BgreenDNA_FD_187504 | JGI IMG/M metagenome (GOLD analysis project Ga0209278, IMG submission 187504) | Wastewater effluent complex algal communities from Wisconsin, to seasonally profile nutrient transformation and Carbon sequestration -... | ecosystem: Engineered > WWTP > Effluent > Algae...
ATACCAGTATCCAACACCAAGAATTTATACGTTAACGTTAGATGTTAGATTCTAAAAAAAAATTGAAGATGAAAAAAGTATTTTTATTATTATCCGCTTGTGCAGGTACACTTTTTGTATCCTGTGATGATAGTTTGATCGAGCCTTTTGCGCCTGGTGCGTTAACTGAAACTGTGGCGATCCAAACATCAAACGACTTGCAAGGGTTGATGAACTCGACCTATGCTAACTTGTACAACCGTGAAGACGCTGTGTTTACCTCAGTATTCACAGACGAAGCCGGTATCGGTTTTGCTAATGGTGGTCAAGGTATCACTGAAGAATATGTATTCTTCTTAAATTCAACCTCTGCAGCTCCAAATGCTGTATGGAATAGTATGTATTTTGCATTATCTCGTGCAAACCGTGTAATTACCTTTGCTGATCGTATTACTCCGGTTGATGCTGCTGATACGGAAAGAATCCAACGTATTAAAGCTGAGGCTTTGGTGGTTCGTGCTTTCTGTCATTTAAAATTGATGTCTTATTTTTCAACAGATTTGAAAAATGATGGTGCTTTAGCTGCTATTTTAGCAGATAGAATCATTCCTTCTACGGAGACTAATTTGCAACGTACTACTAATGGTGTTTTCTATCAGTCGATTCACAGCGATTTAGATGCTGCTTTGACGATTTTTAATACGTTGACCACTAATCCTTACACAGGAATTGTAAGAACGTATTATGCTAGTGATGTATTGGCAAAGGCCTTAAAAGCTCGTGCTTATGCTTACAAAGGCGATTACACCAATGCTGAAACTTGGGCTGACAATGTAATTTCTACTTCTGGAATTACCTTAGCTAATACTACCCAGTATACACAAATCTTCTGGACTGATAACGAGCCTGCAAACGTGGAGGTTATATGGAGATTAAAAAGAACTCCTGCTCAAAATGGTCAAGGAGTTAACATGCACAACGGTTGGTGTTCAGTTCGTCCTAACGCAGCAGGTTCTCCCTTCTATGAAGTGGGTCGTTCTTTGTTCAACATCATGAACCCAACAAACATTCCATCGGCAACGTCACCTGCTAATGGAGGTTGGCCATTGACAGGTGCTATTAAAGATGTACGTTTCCGAACTTTAGTGGCTCCTTCTTCTATTGTGGCTTCTGATTGGAACACAAATGCTGATTATATCAATGCAGATAAATTAATCATTCACAAGTATGGTGGAGTAGGTACCGGTACAAGTACATTTGCTTCAACAGCTGCTAATGGTAACAGTAATGATTACAAACTTGTTCGTTTGTCTGAAATGTATTTCATCAAAGCAGAAGCGCGTGCTAATGCAAATGACCTTACAGGTGCTGCAGCTGCTTTAGAAGCTGTTTTGGATGCACGTAATGCTGTTGATATGCCAGCTCCTGTATTTGCTAATGCAACACAAGCTTGGGCTGAAATCTTAAACCAACGACGTTTAGAGTTCTGTTTTGAAGGATACCGTTATATCGACTTAAAGCGTTTGGCTTCCTTAGCTAATTTTACAGCTTTAGATCGTCATCCTGTAGATTACTCTTCAAGTACAACAAATTATCCTGGGGCTAATCCTGCTAACTTACCAATGAACAGTTATAAGTTTACGTTCCCAATTCCAATTTCAGAAACCAATGCGAATACCGCGATTACTCAAAATCCTGGTTATTAATCGTTTCTGTTAATTCAAATACTAAAGACCGAAAGTTTTCTTTCGGTCTTTTTTGTTTTTATTAACGCAGGATACACTTCAATTTTTTTATATTTGAAAAAAAATAGTTTTATGAAAAGATTGTTACCTTTTTTGTTTGTAGTTGGCTCTGTCTGTGCTCAGTCTATAAATGAACGCGAAAAGATCTTGCAGAAAACAAATGCTACTGCACGCGAAACACTTACACAACAAATAGCCGAAACTCAAAACGCTAATAAGGCAGCTGTTCAAGCGTATTTGCAACAACATCCTGAAACACCCAATCCGCAAAATATTCAGTTTATTTTAAACGGAAAACCAATCTATTACGGGGTTGATTTTAATGCTGATTCTGTCGCCTCCTTGCGCGCAAATACCATGTATCCTGGGGGTACATTAGGTTTAAACGTTACGGGCAATGGGATTACTATAGGTATTTGGGACTCAGAGAAAGTTCGCGCAACGCATGTGGAACTTGCAGGAAGAGTAGTAAGTTCTGATGCAGCTACGGTTTCCAATACGCATGCCACTCATGTCGCGGGGACTATTTTAGCGAGTGGTGTAAGCGCAACACGCAGAGGATTTGCCTATCAAGCCAATGGACGTACCTACGATTTTGGAAGTGATATCGGTGAAATGAATGGGTTTGCAGGGGAAGGCTTTTTAGTTTCTAACCATTCTTATGGACTAGTCGCTTCCAATTTAACGAATGCTTTTTTTGGCCAATATACCTCTCAATCGCAAGCCGTTGATGAAGTGATGTACAATTACCCCTATTATCAAGTCGTTAAATCGGCTGGGAATGATCGTGCCACCACCTCTTTATCTCAGGTTCAAAACAAAGCAGGATATGATTTATTAACCGGGATGTCTTGTTCCAAAAATGTTTTAACAATTGCTGCGGTTAATCAAGTTACATCCTATAGTGGTCCAGAAAGTGTTGTTTATTCAACGTTTACCAACTTTGGGCCTACTGATGATGGGCGTGTAAAACCTGATTTGTCTGCTGTTGGTGTACAAGTAAACTCATCAATAGCTACAACGGATCAAGCTTATGGTGCTTTAAGTGGTACTTCAATGTCGGCTCCGGCCATCACAGGTTTAATTGCTTTGTTGCAAAAACATTACAATAATTTGAATCCAGAAACCTACATGCTTTCCTCTACCGTTCGGGCCTTATTGTGTCAATCAGTTCGTGAAGCTGGAGGGAATCCTGGTCCTGACTATGAATTTGGTTGGGGGCTAGCCGATGGATTTAATGCAGCTCGTGTAATTTCAGGACGAAATAGCTCGTCAATTTTAGATGAATTGACCTTAAATAACGGACAAACTTTCACACGTACGTTTACCATCACACAACCACAAGATTTAAATGTTGTCGTAGGGTGGACAGATCCTGCAGGAGCGATTAATTCTACAACGGTGGCAGATAATCGTTCGCCTCGTTTGGTTAATAATCTTGATTTAAAAGTGATCAAAGATGGTGTAACCTACTATCCGTGGAAACTCAATCCCGATGATGTCTATGCTGGCGCCACCAATGATTCAGACAATAACGTAGATAATCTTGAAAAGGTTGAGATTTTCAACGCAACACCCGGAGTATATACCATTCAAGTAACCCACAAAGGGTCTTTACAAGGGGGCTCACAAGATTTTTCATTGGTGGCCTCTGGGACTTCAGGTTTGAGTTTGTCTAATGCGAATTTCGATAACGACAATACCTTCTTTGTGTATCCAAATCCAGCACAAAATGAAATTCATTTTAATAACCCTAAGGGACTAAATTTGGATGAAGTGTCCATTTATGACATCACGGGTAAATTGGTGATTAGTTCGCAAGGAGTTGTCAACAACACCATGGATGTGTCTCGTTTACAAAGTGGAGTGTATATGGTGAAAATCGCTTCTCAAGGGGCAACTTTTGTGCGTAAGTTCACTAAAAATTAATCCAACGAAATATTTTAAAAAAAGAACGCCTTCCTCTGAGGGCGTTTTTTTATCGTTTTTCATGTATACGTGCAAACATTCTTTATTTTTGTGGCCTCTTTGAATCCCTTGATTATGCGATTATTATTTTTGGCTGTTTTTATATGTATCACTACGGGTGCTTTTTCCCAACAAATTGGGGATAAGCCTCCTAAGAGTATGATTAAAACCGCCGAAGATAAAGCCAAAGAAGCGGCACGGAAAGCGCCTATTGCATGGTACAAAATTTACTCGGTTGAAAAAGATACCGTAATCGCCGATACTTCGTTGACCTTACAACGTTATTATCAATACAACTACCTGCGCAAAGATCGTTTTGGACATTTGCAGTACCCCAATGAAGGTCAGGTGTTTAATTTGTTGGATTACACTCAGGCAAAATCTTCGGTATTTCCAGCTATGGGCTATCAAGCCAAGCATTATGCTTTTTTAGAAGCCGATGATATTCGGTATTACCACGTACCCACGCCATATTCCGATATTTATTTTAAGACGGTTATGGAACAAGGTCAAAATGTTGACGCCTTAGTGGCATTGAATACCTCCAAAAATTTCAATATTTCAATTGCATTCAAAGGGTTACGGTCACTCGGACGCTACACCAATCAACTGGCAAGTACGGGTAATTTTAGGTTGACGTCATCCTATAAAACGACCTCAGGCCGTTATGCGATTAATTTTCATTACACGGGTCAAGATTTTTTGAATGGTGAAAATGGAGGTTTAGCTAATCCAGCCGAGTTTGAAAGCGGTGAAGCTATCTTTAACAATCGGGCACGTCTGCAAGTGATGCTTACCGATGCTCAGTCGGTTTTAAAAAGCAAACGTTTCTTTTTTGATCACGCTTTTCGAGTCAATCCCAACGACAGCCAAAATAATTTATCGGTATTCCATCGATTCAATTACGAGCATAAGTTTTTTGAGTTTAACCAAAGAACATTGACCACTACAGTAGATGGAGTAACCTTTAACCGTTTTGGCGATGCCGTTGTCAATGCCAATATCAACGATCACACGAATTACGATAAATTTTATAACCGCGCGGGAATCGCTTATGAAAATAAATCTCTGGGAACAGTGCGCTTTTATATCGAACATTTCTTCAACCGTTTTGGTTTTCAATCAGAACGTACCGTAAATACGTTAGTTATTCCCCGTAAGCGGGATGTAAATGTAGCTACCCTAGGTGGGGTTTACGAATACCGCAAAGGCAATTGGCGTGGAACGGCTACTTTAGCCAATGCGCTTGGAACAGAAACAGTGCGTTATGCCGAAGCGAAAGCAGCCTACACCTTTAATGCGCGTACGCATGTTAACTTTCAATACACCAATCAAAGTAAATTGCCCAACAATAACTTCTTATTGCATCAAAGTAGTTACGAGGCGTATAATTGGGTGAATAATTTTAGAAATGAAAAATACAATGCTTTCCAATTTGAAGCGCAAACTCCTTGGCTCAATGCATCGGTGCAATGGTCTAATAGTACCGACAAATTATTTTTTACCGATGTTCAAAATATAGCCAATCAACAGTTGGTTACCCCACAACAATTTTCGGGGAGTATCAATTATCTTGCGGTAAAAGTGGCGCGTGAGTTTCGTTACAAACGTTTCGGTCTCGACGCTACCGTTTTGTATCAAAATGTAACCCAAAGCCAAGCTATCCTTAACCTTCCTGAATTCACTGCTCGCGGAAGCCTCTATTACCAAGATCATTGGTTCAAAAAAGCGATGTTTATCCAAACCGGAGCCACCGTCAATTATTTTACTTCGTATTTTGCCGACGATTACAATCCTGTACTTGGAGAGTTTTTTGTGCAAACGCAAAAGAAAATAGGAGATTTTCCCGTTGTTGATGTCTTTTTCAATGCTCGCGTACGTCAAACGCGTATTTTCTTGATTGCTGAACATGTTAATGGTCTTCTCCGAAACAATGATTTTTACGCCTCTCCCAGCATGCCTTATCGCGATTTTATCATTCGATTTGGGTTGGTTTGGAACTTTTTCCAGTAGCCAAAGCTTTTGCCGTTCGTTTGCTCAAGTCCAATCCTTTATTGTTGACAAAAAAGATAGTGGCCCAAAGAATCATAATGGCAATTTAATGCCGTATTTGTGGTAAAAAAAGTATCTTTGTGCCCTAAATTTTCCATAATAATGAATTATTCTGAAAATATATTGGGAACCATTGGAAATACCCCATTGGTTAAATTGAATAAAGTGGTTGAGGGCATTGATGCCTTGGTGTTGGCCAAAGTGGAAACATTCAACCCCGGAAATTCTGTCAAAGACCGTATGGCACTTAAAATGGTTGAAGATGCAGAAGCCGATGGGCGATTGAAACCCGGCGGGACCATTATTGAAGGAACTTCGGGGAACACAGGTATGGGTCTTGCTTTGGCAGCCATTGTCAAAGGATATAAACTTATTTGTGTGATCACGGATAAACAATCAAAAGAAAAAATGGATATACTTCGCGCAGTGGGTGCCAAAGTAGTTGTTTGTCCTACCGATGTTGAACCCGATGATCCTCGTTCCTATTACTCGGTTTCCCGTCGATTGGCGGAAGAAACGCCCAATGCGTGGTATGTAAATCAATATGATAATCCAAGTAATGCCCAAGCTCATTATGAGCAAACGGGTCCCGAAATTTGGGCGCAAACCGAAGGGAAAGTAACCCATTTTGTGGTTGGTGTTGGTACTGGGGGAACCATCTCAGGGGTAGCGAAGTATTTGAAAGAACAAAATCCCAACGTTAAGGTTTGGGGTATTGACACTTATGGTTCTGTTTTTAAAAAATACCATGAGACAGGAATTTTTGATGAAAACGAGATTTATCCCTACATCACAGAAGGGATTGGGGAAGACATTTTACCCAAGAACGTTGATTTTAGTTTGATTGACGGATTTACCAAAGTAACCGACAAAGATGCGGCCGTTTATACTCGAAAAATTGCTTTGGAAGAGGGAATCTTTGTGGGGAATTCTGCAGGTTCTTGCATCAAAGGATTGCACCAATTGAAAGAACATTTCAAACCCGAAGATGTTGTGGTCGTGTTATTTCACGATTCAGGCAGTCGGTATGTTGGTAAAATGTTCAACGACGATTGGATGCGAGAGCGTGGTTTCTTGGAAGAAGAAGTAACCAAAGCTGAAGACGTTATTAAGGATCATTTGGATAAACCATTGGTTACCGTACGCACCGAAGAATTGGTGTCACACGCTATAGATCGCATGCGCAAATACAAAATCTCACAAATTCCGGTTGTAGATATACACGGTTTTGTGGGCTCGGTTGATGAAACCGATTTGTTCCGAAGCTATGTGGCCGATAAAGAGGTGGCGCAAAAACCGGTTCGTGAAGTGATGGGGCAACCTTATCCTATAGTAAAAGCGACGACTCCTATTGAAGAGGTGTCAAAATTGTTTACCAAAGATAACCAAGCTGTTTTGGTTGATCTTGGGAATCAAAAACATCATATTATCACCAAGTACGATATTATTGGTTCGATCAAATAAACCAAAGGGCTGTCGATTAAGACAGCCCTTTTTTAATGACCTAATAGCACTCCCGAAACATTCCATGCGCTAAAACTGCTTCCTTCAGGAGCGCCCTGTGGGATTTTCACCTGAAGCGTATGTGTGCCCGCTTTCAAATCGCCCAAGTCAATATAATAGGGGTAGGTAACCATACCAGGACACCAATTGGATCGACTGTAGTCGGAGGAAGATAATCCATTTGGGAAGTTGCCTGAGGCAGGATTAAATAAACGATACGACCCGCAATCTTCACGCCAGGGGACGATACTAAATATTTCTTTTCCGTCCAATACAAGGGTGTTTTTCTTTGGGACAAATTCGTCGCCGTTTTCCCACCCGCCATGACCTGTCGTAAGGTAACGTAAACGCGCGCCACGGACGTCTTGTGTCAAAGTAAAGGTAACTTCTAGTCCTTTTTCATGGTTAAACATCGTCCCATATTCTTGCCCAGCCATTTCCATCACATTCACCGTGTTAAAAAGGGGCATGACGATTGAAGATGATGTATTACTTTGCTCTTCGGGATGAAGGGTAATGTTCATCGAAATGCGATGTCCGCCTTTGTCATAATTTCCTATAAATACGCCGAGGTAGACTTCTTTTCCTGAAAAGGCCGCGGCAAGTTCACTAATATCTTGTCGATAGGGTACTTGCGTATACCATGTCTTGTCCTTGAGGCTGATGTGATTGAAATGGGAAATACCAAAGGGGGTAAAAAATCGCATTAACTCTACCAAAGGGCTGTAGGAATTGGTAGCCACAACACCCTGGTATTTCTTTCCGTTGCCATTTTCGTAAAGGGGTAATGCATTGGCTCCTTGGGTGAGGCCGTTCCAGAAAGTGTTGGCCTTATCGGTTGGAATTAAAAAGACAGAGCCAGTGCGGTCATAAGCATCCCCATTGGATTGCTCGATTAAATCAATAAAAACTTTACTGCCCGGTGTAATCACGGGGAAGGTTATTTTTCGAACGGCGATCGTACCATTTGCAAATCGAAGGATACTGTCGTTGGATTTGGCTTGGTCGGAGAAATTAATGATTTCTTTCTCAAAAACGGGAAGGGTAATAAAGCGACTTTTCCAAACCAAATCGCGATAGGAAAGTAGATCGACGCCATTTTTAGTGTCGGGAAGCACAACAGCAGTTTTTTGTTTTTCTTTTTCAACGGATAGCGCTGTAGTTACAAAATTTCCGTTGCGCACAATTTCAAGCACTATTCCGAGGTTTTGCCCCAAGACCGTCGGTGAGCCTTTAACCCCCAACGCATCGGTATACCAAAGTTCTAAGGTATTTGAGTTGATACTTGTCACGGCCTTTTTACATACATAGCCAAGAATGGTTTTGGTTTCCGAGGTGAATTCAAATTGTTGTTTCTCAAGACTCACACTGTCAACACTAACGACAAATCGTTGCGCATTCAATTGTGCTTTTTGAACCAACGCATTTCGTTTTCGATCGACAAAAGTTTCCTCTCTCGGGTAACTGGCTTTTTGTTGTAACATTTGCACCGAACTGATTAAGGTCAAATGTGGTGTTGCCAACACGACCACAGGATCTTGATTGGGGATAATGGTTCCGTTGGATGATTTTTGATATGTGATTCGAAACGATTGAGCGGAAAGACATTGCAACGAAAGCAGTCCGATTAGCATCCATTTTTTCATACCTCTGTTTTTTACAAAGATAAAAATTAGTCTTCGAATTGAATTTTTTTTATCTTCGTAGTATCTCCACCAAACCGAATTGTATAGGCCTTATGAAAGAAGATTTTCTACACTATGTGTGGCGTTTTACTTGTTTTGACGTTACCCAATTACAAACTACGACCGGCGAACCCATTATTCTCCATCGCACTGGTGATTACCTCCAAACGGAAGGACCTGATTTTTTTAATGCTCAGCTGCAAATTGGAGCCCAAAAGTGGGTTGGGACTGTAGAGATTCATCTCCGTTCCTCCGATTGGTATGCCCATCATCACGAACGCGATTCCCGCTACAATAATGTTATTTTACATGTTGTGTGGGAACATGATGCGCCTGTGTTTCGAAAAGACAATAGCGAACTCCCAGTTTTGGAGTTAAAAAGTCGTGTTGCTCCTGATTTGATCCACGATTACGAGAAACTGATGCTGCGAAAAGAAGGATTGTATTGTTCGCATTCGGTAGGCCAACTTCCGCAGCAACTGATTGTCCTTTGGCTTGAGAAATTATACATCGCGCGACTTCAACAAAAAGCAACGGGCATCTTGGATTTACTCCAAGTCTATCAAAACGATTGGGAAGCAGTTTTATTTGTTGTATTGGCCAAAAACTTTGGTCTCAATTCCAATGGAGAAGCCTTTGCAATGCTGGCACAATCGATTTCATTTTCCATTTTCCGAAAGGAAATATTGGAAGTACATTTGGTAGAAGCCCTTTTGTTGGGGCAAGCGGGATTGATTCCAGCGCACCCTTTGGATACCTATACTGTCGAGTTGCAATCCTGGTATGATTATTTAAAAGTGAAATACCACTTAGAGCCACCCGAAGTTTCCCTTCGTTTTTTCAAATTACGACCGGATAATTTTCCAACGATACGACTGGCCCAACTAGCCATGCTGTACCACCAACGCAAACAGCTTTTTCAATCGGTATGGGAGGCCCGATCGCTTCATGAGTTTTATGCTTTGTTTGGGGTTTCCACGAGTCCGTATTGGGAAACGCATTATCAATTGGATAAATCTTCGAGAAAACGCAGTAAACGGGTGTCGGAGGCGTTTATTCAGCTTTTAATTATCAATGCGCTCGTTCCCATTCGGTTTGCTTATGCCCAACATTTGGGGCGCCTCGATGCAGATGCGCAAATGGGTTTGCTCCACTTGATTCCTCCCGAGCAAAATGCCATTGTTCAAAAATTTAAGCATTGGGGGATTTCCGCACACGATGCCCTTCAATCGCAAGCCATATTGCAGTTGAAGCAACAGTATTGCGACCGAAAACAATGTTTGAATTGCGCCATTGGCGTGGAGTTGTTAAAAAGAAAATCGTAACTTTAAACCCTGAAAATTGAGGAGTATGATCACCGAATTACGTCATTTTTTTGAACGACACGGATTTTATGTTTGCTCGCGTTTGGCCGATAAGTTGGGGATGCGCGCCACGAATGTTCGTTTGTTTTTCATATACATATCGTTTGTCACAGCAGGCTTGGGATTTGGGTTGTACCTAACCATGGCTTTTGTCATTCGGTTAAAAGACTTGATTCGGGGAAAACGATCCTCTGTTTTCGATCTCTGAAACAATCATGAAATTAGTATATATACGCCCATTCATTCATTTTACAAAAAGTCAACGCCTCGGATTATTTTCACTCATCAGCTTTATCTTAGTCTTGCAGGCTATTCTTTGGTATCAACCGTTATGGTATACTCCTGAACCCCTGCCCAAGGAGGCGCAAATTTGGTTACAAGATACCTCAAGCGAGTCGCTTGTGCCAACCTATAAATCCTATCCGATTAAGCCCTTCAATCCCAATTTCATCACCGAATACAAAGCCTTTCGGTGGGGAATGAGTGCTGCGTCGTACCAACGTTTGCAAGCCTTTCGGACTCAAGGAAAGTTTGTTAACACGGTACGGGAATTTCAAGAAATCACGAAGGTTCCTGATTCTGTTCTGGAAAAAATGGCGCCTTATTTTAAGTTTCCGGCTTGGGTTAGTACTTATAAGAAGGGGAATTCGAAGCCTTTTCCATTTGCGCAAGAGCCCCCAAAAAAGATTGTGAAAAAAGACATTAATTCGGCAACAGCCGACGATTTGATTCTCGTTCGTGGTATTGGACCTGTTTTGTCAGAACGTATTTTAAAGTATCGCGCGGCATTGGGTGCCTTTGTAGCGATGTCGCAATTGCAGGAAGTTTATGGTTTAAAAGAGGAAGTTTTTGATACATTACTGGAGCATTTTGCAGTTGTTCAGCCTCCTGTTTTGGAGAAAATTAAAATTAACGAGGCGACAATCAAGGAGTTAGGGGTATTTCCCTATTTTCGGTATCCCGTTTCGCGCCATATTGTTGCCTATCGCAGTATGAACGGTCCGATTCGTTTTGAGGATTTAACAAATGTAAAGGGGATAAGTATCGAAAAAATAAAAATTATTGCCTTATATTTGGAATTCTAAAAAAAAGACTAAAAAAAGACCTCTATGAGTTCAATCTACTTTACGGAAGAGCACGAATTGTTTCGTGCGAGTTTTAAGGATTTTTTGCACAAAGAAGTAGTGCCACATATTGAGAAATGGGAAAAGACGGGAACCATTGAACGGTTTATCTGGAAGAAGTTCGGCGAAATGGGTTTTTTCGGATTGTCTTATCCTGAGGCGTATGGAGGGATGAATTTGGATTTGTTCTACACGGTGGTTTTTTTGGAAGAATTGCAAAAGATACATTCTTCAGGATTTGCGGCGGCCATGTGGGCCCATGCATATTTGGCGATGACCCATTTGAATGCAGAGGGAAGTGAGCGCATTAAACAAGACTATTTGGCCCCGAGTATAGCGGGTGAAAAAATAGGAGCGTTATGTATTACCGAGCCTTTTGGAGGAAGTGATGTAGCAGGTATGAAAACAACAGCCGTTAAACAAGGCGATACCTATGTCATTAACGGGTCAAAAACCTTTATTACCAATGGGGTGTATGCCGACTATTATGTGGTAGCGGCCAAAACGAGTCCCGAGAAAGGGAATAAAGGTATCAGTATTTTCTTGATGGATACGAATACTCCCGGTGTTTCGGCAACCAAATTGGATAAATTGGGCTGGCGCGCTTCCGATACGGCTGAAATTGCTTTTGACAATGTAGTGATACCTGCAACGAATTTGATGGGAGAGGAAGGCAAAGGTTTTCCGTATATCATGCAGCATTTTGCATTGGAGCGCTTGATTATGGCGATTAACGCTCATGCGCGTGCAGAATATGCCTTGGATTACACCATTGATTATATGTCGAAGCGAGAAGCTTTTGGCACCACGATAAATAAATTCCAAGCCCTACGTCATACCTTAGTCAATCATGCGACCGATGTTGAGCACTGTAAGATTTTTAATTATGCTGCTACAGCGCGTTTGAATCAAGGCGAATATGTGGTTAAAGAAGCTACCATGGCCAAATTGAAATCGACTAAAGTGGCTGACGAAACGATCTACAGTTGTCTGCAAATGTTGGGAGGGTATGGTTATATGGAAGAATATCCGTTGGCTCGTTTGTTGCGGGACAGCCGTTTGGGTCCGATTGGTGGAGGAACATCCGAGATTTTACGTGAGATTTTATCCAAGATGATTATCGATCAAAAAGACTATCAACCGGCGGTAAAGTAATACTCATAGCAGCAGGAATCGCGTGAGGGGTGGAAGTGGAAAGCCCGGCTGCGGAGCAACGGACTTGAAGCGGACGACCCGACCCCGACGTGGGTGAGATAGGAGCAGTGCTTTTGTTTCGGGGGCACGCCAAAAAAATATTTTAAAATTTATAATTTTTAATTCAAAATTAATTTTACCTTTGCGCCCACTAAATGAAGGGAGGTGTCCTGCTTATGTTAATTATACCTATTAAAGACGGAGAAAACATTGATAGAGCTTTAAAGCGCTACAAGAGAAAATTTGATAAAACTGGAACGGTTCGTCAGTTACGCGCACGTCAAGCGTTTACGAAGCCTTCTGTAGTGCGTCGTGCACAAATCCAGAAAGCTCAGTATATCCAAGGATTGCGTGATGCGATGGAAGGATAGGACTTAGTTTCATCTCAAAATACAACTGCTGTAAGGAAGTTTTCATAACTTTGTTACAGCAGTTTTTTTATGGCCTATTTGCAAGCATTTCAGGAGTATTTGGCGTTGGAGAAAAAGTATTCTCCGCATACGGTTTTGGCGTACCACAAGGATTTGCTTTTTTTTCAGGAGTTTTTAATCTCGGTGTATGAAGTGGAGGCTTTGGAGGCGGCGCATTATCCGATGATTCGGAGTTGGATTGTTTCGATGGTCGATGCGGGGATGAGTACGACTTCGGTAAACCGTAAAGTATCTTCTCTAAAAGCGTTTTATAAATTTTTAATGAAAATGGGGGTGTTGCCAAGTAGTCCGTTGACCCAACATAAGGCGCTCAAAACACCCAAGAAGGTGCAGGTGCCTTTTTCGGAAGTGGAGTTGGACAACGTATTGAATACCCTCGAATATCCCGAAGGTTTTGAGGGGGTTCGTGACAAGTTGATTATTGATTTGTTTTATACTACGGGGATTCGTCGGGCGGAGTTGATTGGGTTGCGTATGCATCAAGTAGATCTTGCTGGAGGAATGCTAAAGGTGTTGGGGAAACGCAACAAAGAGCGGATTGTGCCCTTATTGCCTGTAGTGGTGAAACAAATGGAGGTGTACGTAAAGGAACGTGCTGGAATTGAAAATCCTATCGATGCGGACTACTTTTTTTTGATGTTAAAAGGCGTTAAATTAAACGAATCGTTTGTGTATCGGTTGATAAATTCGTACTTTAGTAATGTTTCCGAGAAGGTAAAAAAGAGTCCTCACGTGCTTCGGCATACGTTTGCGACGCATTTGCTGAATCAGGGAGCAGACATAAATTCAGTAAAAGAGCTGTTAGGGCATTCCAGTTTGGCGTCGACTCAAGTGTATACGCACAGCAGTTTGGCAGAGTTGCAGCACGTTCATCGAGCGGCGCATCCACGGAATCGAAAATAGCGCAACGTTTAATTTAAAATTTTGAAGTATGAAGGTAAATGTTAATGCTGTGAATTTTTCAGTAGACCGAAAGTTAGTTGATTTCATTCAGGTTCGTTTGGATAAATTGGAAAAGTATTTTGATAAAATTGTGAGTTCGGATGTTTTTTTGAAGGTTGATAACACCAGTGAAAAGGAGAACAAGATTGTGGAGGTAAAAATTCACGTTCCCGGAGATGATTTTTTGGTCAAAAAACAATGCAAAACATTTGAGGAAGCGGTCGAGTTGGCAGCCGAATCTTTGGAGCGTTTGTTGGTAAAACGCAAGGAGAAAATTCGTTCCCATATTTGATTAAATTTTTTTCAAAAAAATATTTTGATAGAAAAATAAATTGCCTACATTTGCAGTCCGTTAGAAATAGCGGACTTTTTTATTGCATATTGCCGGTGTAGCTCAGCTGGCTAGAGCAGCTGATTTGTAATCAGCAGGTCGTGGGTTCGAGTCCCTCCATCGGCTCTTTGAAATATTGAATGTATTGTTTTGGTAGTACCGAAACATGGCTAGGGGAGATACTCAAGCGGCCAACGAGGGCAGACTGTAAATCTGCTGGTTTTCACCTTCGCAGGTTCGAATCCTGCTCTCCCCACAATTAAAAGTTTAATCGTTTCAAGTTTCAAGTGGTTTTCAAACCTGAAACTTCAAACCTGAAACAGAAAACTTTACCGCCGGTGTAGCTCAGGGGTAGAGTGCTTCCTTGGTAAGGAAGAGGTCACGGGTTCAAATCCCGTCATTGGCTCAAAATTGAATATTTGAACACTAATAAATATAACTAAGTTTAAAAATTAATTAAAATGGCAAAAGAAAATTTTAGTCGTACCAAGCCACACCTTAATATTGGTACGATTGGTCACGTTGACCACGGTAAAACTACATTGACTGCTGCAATCACTAAAGTATTAGCAGATGCTGGTTACTGTCAAGCAAAATCTTTCGACCAGATTGACAATGCTCCAGAGGAAAAAGAAAGAGGTATTACAATCAACACTTCTCACGTAGAATATGAAACTGCTAACCGTCACTACGCTCACGTTGACTGTCCAGGTCACGCGGATTACGTAAAGAACATGGTTACAGGTGCTGCTCAGATGGACGGTGCAATCTTGGTTGTGGCTGCTACAGACGGACCTATGCCACAAACTCGTGAGCACATCCTTTTAGGACGTCAGGTAGGTATTCCAAGAATCGTTGTGTTCATGAACAAAGTGGACATGGTTGATGATGCAGAATTGTTAGAATTGGTTGAAATGGAAATCCGTGACTTATTGTCTTTCTACGAATATGATGGAGACAATGGTCCTGTAGTTCAAGGTTCTGCTTTAGGTGGATTGAACGGAGATCCAAACTGGGTTCCAAAAATCCTTGAATTGATGGAAGCAGTTGACTCTTGGATTGAAGAGCCAGTTCGTGACAACGCTAAGCCTTTCTTGATGCCTGTAGAGGACGTATTTACGATTACTGGTCGTGGTACTGTTGCTACTGGACGTATCGAAACAGGTGTTGCTAACACAGGTGATCCAGTTGAAATCATCGGTATGGGTGCTGACAAATTGACTTCTACAATTACAGGGGTTGAGATGTTCCGTAAAATCCTTGACCGTGGTGAGGCTGGAGATAACGTAGGTTTGTTGTTACGTGGTATTGACAAAGCGGATATCCGTCGTGGTATGGTTATTTGTAAGCCAGGTTCAGTGAAACCACACGCTAAATTCAAAGCTGAGGTGTATATCTTGAAAAAAGAAGAAGGTGGACGTCACACTCCATTCCACAATAACTACCGTCCACAGTTCTATGTACGTACAACTGACGTAACAGGTACTATTTCTTTACCTGCTGGTGTAGAGATGGTAATGCCTGGGGATAACTTAACAATCACTGTTGATTTGTTGAGCCCAATCGCTCTTAACGTAGGTCTACGTTTCGCTATCCGTGAGGGTGGTCGTACAGTAGGAGCAGGTCAGGTTACTGAAATCTTAGACTAATTCTAACGAATTAAAGGATATAGCCAGCAGAGTGTCTACGGATTACTCTGCTGGTTTTTAATGAAACGGGTGTAGTTCAAGGGTAGAATAGCGGTCTCCAAAACCGTTGATGGGGGTTCGAATCCCTCCACCCGTGCAAATAAGAAATAATACGATGAAAGTATTTCAATATTTTTCGGAGTCTTTTGAGGAATTGAAAACCAATGTGACTTGGCCAGAATGGGCAGAGGTACAAAAGTTCACGGTTATCGTGGCCTTGTTCTCTGTGATTTTTGCTTTGGCTACTTGGGGTGTGGACGAATTATGTTCTCGCGCCATTACTGGTTTTTTCAATTTAATTAAAGGATAATACACGTTAGTAAAATGGCTGATACGAGTGTGAAAAAATGGTATGTAGTACGTGCTGTAAGCGGGCAGGAAAATAAAGTTAAAAACTATATTGAGACTGAAATTAACCGTTTGGGCATGGCAGATTATATTTCCCAGGTTTTGGTACCTACTGAAAAGGTGGTTCAAATTCGTGATGGGAAAAAGATATCTAAAGACCGTGTTTATTTTCCAGGATACGTGATGATCGAAGCCAATTTAACGGGTGAAATTCCACACATCATCAAATCGATTACTGGTGTCATTGGTTTCTTGGGAGAAGTTAAAGGAGGTGATCCTGTTCCACTTCGTCAATCAGAAGTTAACCGCATGCTTGGTAAAGTAGATGAATTGGCGATCAATGTGGATACCCAATCGATTCCTTACAAAACAGGAGAGACTGTAAAAGTAGTCGATGGTCCTTTCAATGGGTTCAATGGTACCATTGAGAAGATCAATGAAGAAAAGCGTAAACTTGAAGTGATGGTGAAAATTTTCGGAAGAAAGACACCGTTGGAATTGAGTTTTATGCAAGTTGAAAAAGTATAATCACAATTAATTATAATCCTACATCTACGCTTCCAACTGTTAGATGTGCTAAATTTTGTAAAAAATGGCAAAAGAAATTAGTAAAGTAGTTAAACTACAAGTTAAGGGAGGTGCTGCGAATCCTTCGCCACCGGTTGGACCTGCTTTGGGAGCTGCTGGGGTTAACATCATGGAGTTTTGTAAGCAGTTTAATGCGCGAACTCAAGATCAACCCGGCAAAGTACTACCTGTACAAATTACAGTGTACAAAGACAAATCGTTTGATTTTGTCGTCAAAACTCCTCCAGCTGCGGTGCAATTAATGGATGCTGCTAAAATCAAATCGGGATCAGGGCAACCTAACCGTAAGAAAGTAGCCAATGTCTCTTGGGATCAAATCAAAACGATCGCTGAAGACAAAATGCCTGATTTAAATTCGTTCACGATTGAATCAGCTATGAGTATGATTGCCGGTACTGCTCGTTCTATGGGTATTACCGTAACCGGGGATTCTCCGCTAAAAAAATAATGAGTTATGGCAAAATTGACGAAAAAACAAAAAGAAGCTGCCTCTAAAATCGAGAAGAATAAATTGTATTCTTTGAAAGATGCTTCTGCTTTATTAAAGCAGGTTTCTTATGCAAAATTTGATGAGTCGGTAGATATTGCTGTTCGTTTGGGCGTTGATCCTCGAAAAGCAAATCAAATGGTTCGTGGCGTAGTTACTCTACCTCACGGAACGGGTAAAGATGTACGTGTGTTGGCTTTGGTTACTCCAGATAAAGAGGCAGAAGCAAAAGCAGCAGGTGCTGATTACGTAGGTTTAGACGAATTCCTTCAAAAAATTAAAGACGGTTGGACTGATGTTGATGTAATCATCACTATGCCAGCGGTTATGGGTAAATTAGGTCCATTAGGTCGTATTTTAGGACCTCGTGGTTTGATGCCTAACCCTAAAACAGGTACAGTAACTATGGAAGTAGGGAAAGCTGTACAAGAAGTGAAAGCGGGTAAAATCGACTTTAAAGTGGACAAAACAGGTATCGTACACGCGGGTATCGGAAAAGTATCTTTCGATGCTGACAAGATTGTCGATAACGCTCACGAAATTATTCAAACATTAATCAAATTAAAACCAACTGCAGCTAAAGGTACTTACATCAAGTCTATCCACTTGTCAAGTACAATGAGTCCTGCTATTGCTTTAGATCCTAAAGCAGTGTAATTGGGTAGTTAAAAAGTTTTATTATGACTAGAGAAGAAAAATCAATCGCGATAAAAGACTTAACTGCAAAATTAGCAGAGGCGAATATCCTTTACATTGCAGATACGTCAGGTTTAGATGCTGAAACAACATCTAACTTACGCAGAGCTTGTTTTAAAGCAGGAATCAAATTAGAAGTGGTAAAAAACACCTTGTTGGAGAAAGCGATGGAAGCTTCAGAAAACGAGTACGGTGAATTGCCAACTATCCTTAAAGGAAACTCTTCTATCTTGATTGCTTCTGTGGCAAATCAACCTGCGAAAATCATCAAAGATTTCCGTAAGAAGTCGGATAAGCCTCTTTTAAAAGGTGCTTACATCAACCAAGAAATCTACATCGGTGATAACCAGTTGGATTCATTAGCAGCGTTAAAATCGAAAGAAGAAGTAATTGGAGAAATCATCGGATTACTTCAATCTCCTGCAAAACGCGTACTTTCTGCTTTGTTGAACAATGCAGAGCAAAAAGGCGAAGCTGCAGAATAATTGAACGCACTTAATAAATAAAATAAATTTAAAAACATTTTAAACGATAGAAAAAATGGCAGATTTGAAACAATTCGCAGAACAATTAGTTAACTTGACTGTTAAAGAAGTTAACGATTTAGCTACAATCTTAAAAGAGGAGTACGGTATCGAGCCTGCTGCTGCTGCAGTAGTCGTTGCTGCTGGTGGAGGTGATGCTGGTGCTGCTGAAGAGCAAACAGAATTCACTGTAGTATTGAAAGATGCTGGTGCTTCTAAATTAGCGGTAGTTAAAGCAGTTAAAGAATTAACTGGATTGGGTCTTAAAGAAGCGAAAGATATCGTAGACGGAGCTCCATCTAACATTAAAGAAGCGGTTTCTAAAGCAGAAGCTGAAGGCTTGAAAAAAGCTTTAGAAGAAGCTGGAGCTGTAGTTGAATTGAAATAATTCTTTTACGGTTTAAGAATTAGGTTTAGGTCCTGAGTAAGCACTCAGCGGCCTAAACCCTTTTTCGTATAATAAATTTATCTTTTTTTGACTGTGCATTTACACATTCAAATTCAATACAAACTATAACCTTTACGAAGAAAGAAATAAACGGTTTTCTTGGTTTATTTTAAAAGATGTAACGGTTATTTTACTCAAGAAAAGTTACAAAATCAACGTGTATTTACACAAAAAAGTACTTTTTTTAAAAATCAAAATTTTGTCCATTGATGATAACTAATCAGACTGAAAGATTGAATTTTGCCTCGACGAAGAACATTCCACAGTATCCCGATTTCTTGGATGTTCAGATTAAGTCGTTCAAAGATTTCTTCCAATTGGAAACGAAATCTGACGAAAGAGGTAACGAAGGGCTCTACAACACCTTCATGGAAAACTTTCCAATCACTGATACCAGAAATCAATTTGTGTTGGAATTCCTCGATTATTTCGTGGATCCACCGCGTTACACCATCCAAGAGTGTATTGAAAGAGGTCTAACCTACAGCGTGCCTCTGAAAGCCCGTTTAAAACTTTACTGTACCGATCCTGAACATGAGGATTTTGAAACGATCGTACAGGATGTGTATTTAGGAACTATCCCTTACATGACCCCTAGTGGTACTTTTGTAATTAACGGCGCTGAGCGTGTAGTTGTATCGCAATTACACCGTTCACCTGGGGTGTTCTTTGGACAATCGTTCCACGCCAACGGAACAAAATTATATTCTGCTCGTGTGATTCCTTTCAAAGGGTCATGGATTGAATTTGCTACCGATATCAACAACGTGATGTATGCCTACATCGATCGTAAAAAGAAATTACCGGTAACTACTTTATTCCGTGCGATTGGATTTGAGCGCGATAAAGATATTTTGGAAATTTTTGACCTCGCTGAAGAAATCAAAGTTTCTAAAACCGGATTGAAAAAGTACGCAGGTCGCAAACTTGCCGCTCGTGTTTTGAACACTTGGCACGAAGACTTCGTAGATGAAGATACCGGTGAAGTAGTGTCTATTGAACGTAACGAAATTATCTTGGATCGTGATACGATTTTGGATAAAGACAATATTGAAGAAATTATCGATGCGAATGTAAAATCGATCTTACTTCACAAAGAGGATAACAACCAAGCGGATTACGCGATTATCCACAATACGTTACAAAAAGACCCCACCAACTCTGAAAAAGAAGCCGTGGAGCATATCTACCGTCAGTTGCGTAATGCTGAACCACCTGATGAAGAAACCGCTCGTGGTATTATCGATAAATTGTTCTTCTCGGATCAACGCTACAACTTAGGTGAAGTAGGTCGTTACCGTATGAACAAAAAATTAAACTTAGATATCCCTATGGAAAAGCAAGTGCTTACCAAAGAGGATATCATCACCATTGTGAAATATTTGATCGAATTGATCAACTCTAAAGCAGAGATTGATGATATCGACCACTTGTCAAACCGTCGTGTTCGTACGGTAGGGGAGCAACTTTCACAACAATTTGGTGTAGGTCTTGCGCGTATGGCGAGAACTATTCGTGAGCGTATGAATGTACGTGACAACGAGGTGTTTACTCCAATCGACTTGATCAATGCCAAAACTTTATCTTCTGTAATTAACTCCTTCTTCGGAACCAACCAGTTATCGCAGTTTATGGATCAAACCAATCCATTAGCTGAGATTACTCACAAACGTCGTCTTTCTGCCTTAGGTCCTGGTGGTCTTTCAAGAGAGCGCGCTGGTTTCGAGGTTCGTGACGTTCACTATACACACTACGGTCGTTTATGTCCGATTGAAACCCCTGAGGGACCCAACATTGGTTTGATTTCTTCATTGGGAGTTTTCGCCAAAGTGAACGGAATGGGATTCATTGAAACGCCTTATCGTAAAGTAGCCAATGGTAAAGTAGATTTAGTTTCTGAACCTATTTACCTAAGCGCTGAAGAAGAAGAAGGTAAAATGATTGCGCAAGCAAACATTGAAATGGATGATCAAGGTACGATTACAGCTGAAAAAGTTATTGCTCGTGAGGAAGGGGACTTCCCAGTAGTAGAACCAACAGTTGTGCATTACACCGACGTTGCCCCCAACCAAATTGCCTCGATTTCGGCTTCGTTGATTCCGTTCTTGGAACACGATGACGCGAACCGTGCGTTGATGGGATCCAACATGATGCGTCAGGCCGTACCCTTATTACGTCCTGAATCACCAATTGTAGGTACAGGTTTAGAGCGTCAAGTGGCCTCAGATTCTCGTGTATTGATTAATGCAGAAGGCAATGGGGTAGTAGAGTATGTTGATGCCGACAAAATCACAATCAAATACGACCGTACCGAGGAAGAACGTATGGTAAGCTTTGATACCGATGAGAAAACGTATCAATTGATTAAATTTAGAAAAACCAACCAAAGCACTTGTATCAACTTGAAACCGATTGTTCGCAAAGGCGATCGCGTATTCAAAGGACAAGTACTTTGTGAAGGATATGCGACTCAAGCCGGTGAATTAGCCATCGGACGTAACTTGAAAGTAGCGTTCATGCCTTGGAAAGGGTACAACTTTGAGGATGCGATTGTAATTTCTGAAAAAGTAGTACGTGACGATATCTTTACGTCTATCCATATCGATGATTATTCGTTGGAAGTTCGTGACACCAAATTAGGTAACGAAGAATTAACCAATGATATTCCAAACGTTTCAGAAGAAGCGACTAAAGATTTGGATGAAAACGGGATGATCCGTATCGGTGCTGAAGTAAAACCTGGTGATATTTTAATTGGTAAGATTACGCCAAAAGGGGAATCCGATCCAACACCAGAAGAAAAATTACTTCGCGCGATTTTCGGTGATAAAGCCGGGGATGTGAAAGATGCCTCGTTAAAAGCTTCCCCTTCGTTAAGTGGTGTGGTTTTAGATAAAAAATTATTCGCTCGTGCGGTGAAAGATAAACGTAAGCGCACGAAAGATAAAGACGATTTGACGGCATTAGAAATGGAATTCGAAGTGCGTTTCGTTGAATTGAAAGATAAATTGGTTGAAAAATTATTCGCTATCGTTGACGGGAAAACATCGCAAGGGGTAATGAATGATTTGGGTGAAGAAGTATTGCCAAAAGGGAAGAAGTATACCAAGAAAATGCTTCAAGCCGTGGAAGACTTTGCTCACTTAACCAAAGGACAATGGGTGGCGGATGAAGATACCAACCGTTTGGTAAACGACTTAATCCACAACTATAAAATCAAATTAAACGACCTTCAAGGAGCGTTACGTCGTGAGAAGTTCACCATTACCGTAGGTGACGAGTTACCCGCAGGTATCTTGAAATTAGCTAAGGTGTATATCGCGAAGAAACGTAAATTGAAAGTAGGAGATAAGATGGCAGGTCGCCACGGTAACAAAGGGATCGTAGCGCGTATCGTTCGCCAAGAAGATATGCCATTCTTAGAAGATGGAACACCTGTGGATATCGTATTGAATCCGCTTGGGGTACCTTCGCGTATGAACATCGGTCAGATTTATGAAACCGTATTAGGTTGGGCTGGATTGAAATTAGGGAAGAAATTTGCGACCCCAATTTTTGACGGTGCAACGCTAGACCAAATTAATGCATTAACAGATGAAGCAGGTATCCCACGATTCGGTCATACGTATTTGTATGATGGAGGTACAGGAGAGCGTTTCCACCAACCGGCCACGGTAGGGGTAATCTACATGCTGAAATTAGGTCACATGGTAGATGACAAAATGCACGCACGTTCGATCGGTCCATACTCCTTGATTACGCAACAACCGTTAGGAGGTAAAGCTCAGTTCGGAGGTCAGCGTTTTGGAGAGATGGAGGTTTGGGCACTTGAAGCCTACGGGGCATCAAGTACCTTACGTGAAATCTTGACGGTTAAATCGGATGACGTTATTGGTAGAGCTAAAACTTACGAAGCCATCGTTAAGGGTGAAGCAATGCCAGAACCAGGATTACCTGAATCATTCAATGTATTAATGCATGAATTGAAAGGTCTTGGACTTGACATTCGATTAGAAGAATAATATCAGTACCGGAAAGCCGATGCTGAGAAGGATCGGCTCCGTTAACTGTAACTATTTTAAAAACGACTAAGATGAACAATAGAAATAAAGATAAAAATACCATTAAACGATTTGACAAAATCACAATCGGACTTGCGTCTCCAGAATCGATTTTGGCAGAATCAAGAGGTGAGGTTTTAAAACCTGAAACCATCAATTATCGTACCCACAAACCGGAACGTGACGGGTTATTCTGTGAGCGTATCTTCGGACCCGTAAAGGATTTCGAATGTGCTTGTGGAAAATACAAACGCATCCGTTACAAAGGCATCGTGTGTGACCGATGTGGGGTAGAGGTGACCGAGAAAAAAGTACGTCGTGACCGTGTGGGACATATCAATTTAGTAGTGCCTATTGCACACATTTGGTATTTCCGTTCCTTACCAAACAAAATCGGTTATATCCTTGGATTACCTTCCAAAAAATTAGATATGATCATCTACTACGAGCGTTATGTGGTAATTCAAGCCGGTATCGCTAAAAATGTAGATGGCGAACCCTTACAAAAATTAGATTTCTTAACAGAAGAGGAGTATTTGAATATTTTGGATACCCTACCGATGGAGAACCAATATTTAGACGATTCAGATCCAAATAAATTCATCGCCAAAATGGGTGCCGAATGTATTATGGACTTGTTAGCCCGTACCGATTTGGATGCTTTGTCTTACGAATTGCGTCACTCTGCCAACAATGAAACGTCGAAACAACGTAAAACAGAAGCATTAAAACGTCTTCAAGTAGTGGAGTCTTTCCGTGATTCTAACTTGAACCGTGAGAACCGTCCCGAGTGGATGATCTTGAAAGTGATTCCGGTGATCCCACCAGAATTACGTCCGTTAGTGCCACTAGATGGGGGTCGTTTTGCGACATCCGACTTGAATGACTTGTACCGTCGTGTGATTATCCGTAACAACCGTTTAAAACGTTTGATGGAAATCAAAGCGCCTGAGGTAATCTTACGTAACGAAAAACGTATGTTGCAAGAGGCGGTTGACTCCTTGTTTGATAATACCCGTAAAGCTTCTGCCGTGAAGACAGAATCTAATCGTCCTTTGAAATCCCTTTCAGATTCGTTGAAAGGTAAACAAGGTCGTTTCCGTCAAAACTTATTGGGTAAACGTGTGGATTATTCAGCTCGTTCGGTAATTGTCGTGGGACCTGAATTAAAAATGTACGAATGTGGTTTGCCAAAAGATATGGCAGCTGAATTGTACAAACCGTTCGTTATCCGTAAGTTAATTGAGCGCGGAATCGTGAAAACGGTTAAATCGGCCAAGAAAATCATCGATAAAAAAGAGCCTGTAGTATGGGATATCCTTGAAAATGTAATCAAAGGTCACCCTGTATTACTAAACCGTGCCCCCACTTTGCACCGTTTGGGTATTCAGGCTTTCCAACCTAAATTGATTGAAGGAAAAGCGATTCAGTTGCACCCGTTAACGTGTACGGCGTTTAATGCCGACTTTGACGGGGACCAGATGGCGGTTCACTTGCCGTTAGGACCTGAAGCAATTTTGGAAGCACAATTGTTAATGTTGGCTTCGCACAATATCTTGAACCCAGCTAATGGGGCGCCTATTACCGTTCCTTCTCAGGACATGGTACTTGGGTTGTACTATATGACGAAAGAGCGTTTGTCTACTCCTGAGTTACAAATCAAAGGAGAAGGCTTAACATTCTATTCAGCACAAGAAGTAAATATTGCCTTGAATGAAGGACGTTTAGAGTTAAATGCACGCGTTAAAATCAGAACTAAAGATTTCAACGAAAATGGCGAATTGGTGTACAAAATCATCCAAACTACTGCCGGACGTGTATTATTCAATGAAGTAGTACCCGAAGCAGCAGGTTATATCAATGAAGTATTGACGAAAAAGTCATTGCGTGATATCATTGGTAAAATCTTAGCCACTACCAATGTTCCTACAACGGCTGCGTTCCTAGATGATATTAAAGATATGGGGTATAAATTTGCCTTCCAAGGTGGTTTATCCTTCTCTTTAGGAGATATTAAAGTACCTGAGAAAAAAGACGAATTGATTGCCGATGCACGTGAGCAAGTGGATGGTATTACCATGAACTATAACATGGGTCTTATCACCAATAACGAGCGTTACAACCAAGTTATCGACGTGTGGACTTCTACCAATGCTTTATTGACCGAATTGGCGATGAAGAATATTCGTGAAGACCAACAAGGATTTAACTCAGTATACATGATGTTGGATTCGGGAGCACGTGGTTCGAAAGAGCAGATCCGTCAGTTAACTGGTATGCGTGGTTTGATGGCGAAGCCGAAAAAATCAACAGCAGGTGGTGGAGAGATTATCGAAAACCCGATTCTTTCCAACTTTAAAGAAGGTCTTTCAATTTTGGAATACTTCATTTCTACGCACGGTGCCCGTAAAGGTCTTGCGGATACGGCGTTGAAAACAGCGGATGCAGGTTACTTAACCCGTCGTCTACACGATGTATCACAAGATGTAATTGTGAACTCTGTTGACTGTGGTACTTTACGCGGTATTGAAGTTACAGCCTTGAAGAAAAACGAAGAAGTGGTGGAAACCCTAGGGGAGCGCATCTTAGGACGTGTGACCTTGCAAGATGTTGTCAATCCGTTGACTTCGCAAGTAATCATTGCTGCAGGGGAAGAAATCACCGAAGCTGTAGTGCGTGAAATCGAAGAATCACCGATTGAAAGAGTAGAGGTGCGTTCTCCATTAACGTGCGAGGCTACGAAAGGAATCTGTGCAAAATGTTACGGTAGAAATTTAGCCACTGGTAAAATGACCCAAAAAGGGGAAGCGGTTGGTGTAATTGCAGCGCAGTCGATCGGTGAGCCTGGTACACAGTTGACACTTCGTACGTTCCACGTTGGAGGGGTTGCAGGAGGTGTTTCGGAAGAATCATCGATTGTAGCACGTTTTGGCGGACGTCTTGAAATTGAAGACTTAAAAACCGTTAAAGGTGAAGATACTGAAGGGAATGAAGTTGACATCGTGATCTCACGTTCTACCGAATTAAAATTAGTTGATGCTACCACAGGTATCGTTTTAAATACCCACAATATTCCTTATGGATCGAGTATTTTCGTGAAAGACGGGGATGTCGTTGAAAAAGGAACCACCTTGTGTAAATGGGATCCGTATAACGGGGTAATTGTATCTGAATTTACAGGTAAAATTGCTTATGAAGATTTAGAACAAGGACAAACATTCCAAGTTGAAATCGACGAACAAACGGGATTCCAAGAGAAAGTAATTTCGGAAGGAAGAAACAAGAAATTGATTCCAACCTTACTGATTTATGGAAAAGATGGTGAATTAATTCGTTCGTACAACTTACCGGTTGGGGCTCACCTTATGGTTGAGGATGGCGAGAAAATTAAGGCGGGTAAAATCTTAGTCAAGATTCCACGTCGTTCTTCAAAAGCAGGCGATATCACGGGAGGTCTTCCACGTATTACCGAGTTGTTAGAGGCGCGTAATCCTTCAAACCCAGCAGTAGTTTCTGAAATTGATGGAGTTGTTTCATTTGGTAAAATCAAACGCGGTAACCGTGAGATTATCATTGAATCGAAATTTGGAGAAATCCGCAAATACTTAGTGAAATTATCAAGTCAGATTTTAGTTCAAGAAAATGACTTCGTTAAAGCGGGTATGCCATTGTCGGATGGTGCCATTACTCCTGAAGATATTTTACGTATCCAAGGTCCTTCTGCGGTACAACAATACTTGGTGAATGAAATCCAAGAAGTTTACCGTTTACAAGGGGTAAAAATCAACGACAAGCACTTTGAAGTAGTGATTCGTCAAATGATGCGTAAGGTACAAATTGAAGATCCAGGAGATACCTTGTTCTTGGAAGAGCAATTGGTACATACAAGCGATTTCATGATTGAAAACGACAAGTTATACGGTATGAAAGTGGTTGAAGATGCGGGCGATTCCGAAAATCTAAAACCAGGACAAATCGTAAGTCCACGTGAGCTTCGCGATGAGAATTCTGTATTGAAACGCAATGATAAGAACTTAGTAGTAGCGCGTGATGCGGTTATGGCTACAGCTACTCCAGTACTTCAGGGTATTACAAGAGCTTCGTTACAAACCAAATCATTCATTTCGGCGGCTTCGTTCCAGGAGACGACCAAAGTGTTGAATGAAGCGGCAGTGGCGGGTAAAGTCGATAACCTTGAAGGTTTGAAAGAAAACGTTATTGTAGGACACCGAATTCCAGCTGGTACAGGTATGCGTGATTACGATCATATTATTGTAGGATCGAAAGATGATTACAATGAGTTAATGGCCAACAAAGAAGAATACGTTTACTAGTGATGAGCGAAGAATTGCAACCCGGACAAATCAACATCGAGTTGGATGAGAAAACGGCAGAAGGGATTTACTCCAATTTAGCCATTATTAATCATTCCCCCTCTGAGTTTGTGTTGGATTTTGTGACCATCATGCCTGGTGTACCAAAATCTAAAGTGAAGTCCAGAATTATTCTGACCCCACAACATGCCAAACGTTTCTTAAATGCCCTGGCCGAAAACATTCACCGTTTTGAAGCCGCTCATGGGGTGATCAAAGAAACCGATGTTCCTCCCGTTCCGCTGAATTTCGGGCCGACAGGACAAGCTTAAAAAATGTAAGAAACTCCGCTAGAAATAGCGGAGTTTTTTATTAAAAAAAACCAAAAACGCCGACTAAAAACCGATTTATCCGACGAACGAAATAAGGGGTTAATGTTAACAAAATGCTAACATAAAATGTCTGTTTTCAGGGTTTTAGTTTTTAATTTTGTACAAAATAAACATCTTTAATTTATGGTTCAATTTTTACGCTTAAGCAACTCAATTAGAATGATTCTAATGTGTTTTGTGTTTGTCTTGTCGCCTTTTTTGATCAAGGCACAGACTGTTGTTACAGTTGGAGGTGGTGCGTCTGTAACATGTCCAGCTACGCCAACTGCTACATGGACAACACCACCATCTGGTTTGACCTTTTCCAATTGGTCTCGTGGTAGTGGTGTAACTTGTGGGACGGCTGCTAATGCACTTAATGGTAGTGGATTTAACACTGCTTCAGCAGCAGCGAGTTTCACTGCGAATAAGTTTTATTCGATGACAATTACGGCTAATTCAACTACAAATTTTACACTAAACGGAGTGTCTTGGATTACACAGTTAAGTGGTTCTACCAACTCTTGTAATTTTACGGTTCAGTATGTAAACAATGGAGGAGCGCTTACCACTCTAGGGACAGCTGGTCAGTCAATTACATCTTCAGGAGCTCAAACAACTTTTAATTTTACAGGGAGTGTGAGTGTAGCGGCTGGAACTTCAATTGTTATCTATTTAATTCCACACCAAGCAACTGCTGCAGGTACAACCGTACGTTGGGTTAATGGATCAACTATAACTGTTACAACAGCTAACCCAGTAATTACGGGTGCAGCTACTACTGCTGCATTTACAACAACCTATGGTACTGCTTCTGCCACACAATCGTTTGCGGTTTCGGGCGCTAATTTAACGGCCAATTTGGTGGCTACTGCCCCTGCAGGTTTTGAAGTATCTTCCGATAATATTACTTTTGGTTCTACAGCCACCTTTGCACCAACGGGAGGAAACGCTTCGGGAACACTTCGTATTCGCTTAAGTGCAACGGCTCCTGTTGCTGGGAATTATAATAGCCAAAATATCATATTGTCTTCTACAGGCGCTACAGCTCAAAATATTACTACTCCTGCTTCAGGAAATGCTGTATCTCCTGCATCGTTGACCATAACGGCCAACAATCAATCCGTAGCTTTTGGAACCCCTGTTGCGACAGTAATTGCAGCGGGTTCATATACGCCCTCTGGATTTGTAAATGGTGAGACGGCTTCGGTTATTTCGGGAACGGCTACCTACACTACTACGTATACCGATACCACCCCCGCAGCAACGCCAGGGATTACCATCACACCAGACGTGAGTGGTTTAACAGCAGCTAACTATACGTTTTCACCTGCTGATGGTACGATTACGGTGACTTCTTCACCCGTGCCTTCGATTACCAGTGCTTTGACCGCTTCTGCAACCTATGGAACGTCATTTACGTATCAAATTACAGCCGATAATTCGCCTACCTCATTCAACGCGGTTAACTTGCCTACAGGCTTAACAATTAACACGGTTACGGGTGAAATTAGTGGTACACCTACCGCAGCACCCGGTACCTATTCTGTTGGACTCGTAGCTACAAATGCTGGTGGCGATGGAACCGCTACCTTAAGCTTATCGATTGCTGCCAAAGGATTAACTATTGATGGTATTGCGGCTGTAGATCGCGAATACAATGGATTGACTTCTGTGGCTTTTACCGGAGGAACGTTAAACGGTGTTTTTGGTTCTGATGCGGTTTCATTTACAGGAACTGCTTCTGTAGCTACAAAAACTGCCGCGGCTAACAAGCCCGTTACCTTTGCGCTTACCTTAAATGGGGCACAAGCTGGGAATTATACGTTGACACAACCCACAGGAATTACAGTGTCTATCACAACAAAAACTTTGACGGTTAATGGCGCTACGGCTCAAAATAAAGTTTTTGATGGCAATACCAATGCCGTTATTACTGGAACATTAAATGGCGTGGTGTTGGGCGACACGGTAACCTTCAACGGAACGGGAACTTTTGCATCTTCGGCTATTGGAAATAACATCGCCGTAACGTCTACCGCTACTTTAGGTGGTGTGGATGCGGCCAATTATACGCTTACACAACCTACAGGTTTAACGGCGAATATTACGCCCGTAGTAGTTAATCTTGTTCAATGGAATACCTTTGGTAATTCAGGAAATGAAACAACTGAAGCTAGTTCAGGTAATGATAGTAATGTAGGTCCGAGTAATTTAAATTACACAGGAAGTTCTGTAACACCAGCCCCGAATTCAAACCGTTTTGGTGGAACTAATTGGACTGTAGGTACGACAATTGATACCAATCGATACATTCAATTTACGGTAACCCCTAATCCTGGATTTACGTTTACTCCTACTTCTTTTGATTTTATCTGGGAATTTTCGGGTACGGGGCCATCTAGTGTTGCAATTCGTTCTTCTGTAGATGGATATGCGAGCAATTTGGGAACATTAACAGGTTTAACTTCAAGTTCCTCTATTGTTAGAACAATTCCAATTACAGGTCTTAATGAATTGTCGACCCCTGTAACTTTCAGAGTTTATGGATATAATGCTACTCAATTAACTGGAACTGGTGGTTTTGATTGTGGAGTGTCTACTAATAATGTTATTCTTAAAGGATTCACCACTGAAGCACCTGCTCCATCCATTACTACTGCTGGAGCCCCTGCTGCTTTAACTACCGAATATGGAACGGCATCTTCTGAAACTTCATTTACTGTTTCAGCTACGTTCTTGCAAAGTGCGATTACGGTTACTGCTCCAACGGGGTTTGAAGTGTCTGCTTCTTCAGGTGCTGGGTTTGGCGCTACAGCTACAATCGGTGCTATAGGTAACATTACTAATGTACCTGTGTATGTTCGTTTGGCCTCCAATGCTTCTGTTGCGGGTTCACCTTACAGTGGAGACATTGTATTGACAAGTACCAATGCAACCCCTGTGAATGTGGCTACAGCTTCTAGTACCGTTACGGCTAAGAATTTAACTATCACAGGTATTGCTATTGCAAATAAACTTTTTGATGGTAATACCGATGCTACAATCACGGGAGCCCCTTCTTTGGTAGGTGTTGTTGCGGGTGATGAAGCGAATGTTATTTTAGGAGGTACGCCTGTGGCTACCTTTACCTCTTCAGCTGTGGGGACTGATATTCCTGTTACAGTTTCAGGATATACCCTTTCGGGAAGTGCTTCTTCAAATTATTCGTTAACGCAACCTACGGGTTTGGTGGCTGATATCACTTCTGAACCTACTCCCGTAATCACGAGTGCATTAACCGCTAATGGAATTTATGGAACAGCTTTCAGTTACACCATTACCGCTTCGAATGCACCCACTTCATTCAATGCATTAAATTTACCAGCAGGTCTTTCTGTGGATACCGTGAGTGGTGTTATTTCTGGGACCATTACTGCAGCTCCTGGCAATTATACCCTTACTTTAGAAGCCATCAATGGTGGAGGGTCAGGGACAGCGTCATTGGTGCTTACCGTTGCTCCAAAAACACTTACGGTGAATGGTCTTTCGGTGAATGATAAAGAATATGATGGAAATCTAACGGCTACTCCAGTAGGTGGACTTTTAGATGGAATTTTCAGCACGGATGTAGTTTCGTTTTCCGCAACGGCAACTTTTGCTACTAAAGTAGTGGGCGTTGCAAAACCGGTAACCGTTGTACTTACCTTAAATGGGGCTGATGCGAGTAAGTATGTGGTGACTCCTTTAACAGGATTAACCGCTTCTATTACCGCTAAAAATCTTACAATTACGGGAGCTGCTGCTCAAAACAAACCTTTTGATGGGACTACTGCAGCGATCATTACAGGTACACTTTCTGGTGTTGTTTCTGGGGATAATGTTACTTTGGTGGGTACAGGAGTTTTTGCTTCTGCAGCACAAGGAACAGGTATTCCTGTAACATCAACGGCGACTTTAGCTGGAACAGATGCGGGCAATTATACATTGACGCAACCTGCAGGTTTGACAGCCAATATTACGCAGCCTGCTATCTTAATGTGGAATACTTTTGGAAATGTTGGAACGGAATCTACTGAGCCAAGTTCGTATAACAACCCCAATGTAGCTGCGGCTTCCATGTCTATTAACGGAATAACATTACCCACAAATAGTAACCGTTTGGGAGGGTCTAACTGGGCCTTAGCTTCACGTGATGCTAATAAATATTATGAATTTACGGTAACTCCTAACAGTGGCTACCAATTCACACCTTCTTCATTCAACTTTATTTGGGATCGCTCTGGAACAGGACCAAACACCCTGTCTATTCGTTCTTCAATAGACAATTATGCTAGCGATATCGCAGTAATTACAGGGGTTGCTGGAAACTTGTCAAATTTCAACTCCATCAATGTTAGCTCGTTAGCCAATATTCAATCGACAACAACTTTCCGTGTGTATGCTTATGGCGCAACTGGCACAGGGGGCACAGGAGGTTTTGATACGAGTGCAAACATTAATAATGTTATTTTATTTGGTTCTACAAGTTTAATTACGGGACCTACTTCTTCTGTAATCACTGGAACAACCTCTGTATGTGATGGCGATAGTGC
>Ga0209278_1000454_pt1 | contig 32377 bp, 20 predicted proteins | sample JI81BgreenDNA_FD_187504 | JGI IMG/M metagenome (GOLD analysis project Ga0209278, IMG submission 187504) | Wastewater effluent complex algal communities from Wisconsin, to seasonally profile nutrient transformation and Carbon sequestration -... | ecosystem: Engineered > WWTP > Effluent > Algae...
GGCGATATCGGCGCCCACCTTGGCATCCAGCAGATAATTGATGAAGCGGTGGGCATTGTCCGGCCGCGGCGCACCGGCGGGCACGCACAGACAATCCGAATTGATCAACGTGCCTTCGCGCGGGATGACGAAGCCCAGATCATCATCGTCGGCCATCACCTGCGCGATATCGCCATTATATTCCACCACCAGATCAATCTCGCCGCTGGCCAGCAGATCCTGGCCTTCATCATGGTGGAACAATTTCACGTGGCGCTTTTGGGCAATCAGCATCTGCGTCACCTGCTCCATGATCGCCGGCGTCACGGCGTTCACCGAATGGCCAAGATATTTCGCCCCCAGCCGGATCAAATCATCGCCTTCCGCCAGCAACCCGATGCGACCCGAATAGCGATCTGAATCCAGCACCCATTTCCAACTATCAGGCACGCCATCAACGCGCGATTTGCGATAACCGATGCCCAGCGCCAGCCAGGTATAGGGCATGGACCAGCGCCGGCCCGGATCATAAGGCACATCCACGAACTCCGGCGCCAGATTGGCCCGGTTGGGAATGCGCGCGTGATCGAGCGGGCTGAGCATCCCCGAAATCTGCAGCCGTGTGACGAATTCGTTGGACGGCACGATCACATCGAAACCCGGATTGCCGGCCCGCAGCCGCGCGAAAAGCTCGTCGTTGTTGGCATAATGGCTCATGCGCACGTCAACGCCGGTGGCTTGGCTGAAATCGGCCAGCGTGGTCTCGCCGATATAGGTATCCCAATTGTAGAAGTTCAGCCGCTGCTCCTCGCCATTGGCCCCCTTGGGAAAGGCGCGCGAACAGCCATCCAGCACCAGCGCCGCCGCCAGCCCTCCAAAGTGGCGGCGGCTCAGATCAGGCATTCGCCAGCACCCAATCGTAATCGAGCGCCGGCACCACCGCCATGTACCGCTCCTGTTCGGTGCGCTTGACGCTGGCGAACATGGCGATGGTGGACGCGCCCAGATATTCGGGCAGGACGCGCCCGGCTTCCAGCGCGCGCACGGCGGCAAACCAGTCGCCCGGCAGCGCCGGCTGCGCCTCGGCAACCGCATAGCCATCGCCGATCACCGGCGGGCCGGGATCGATGCGGCCCACAAGGCCGTGATGCACGCCGGCCAGCAGCGCGGCGAGCGCCAGATAGGGATTGGCATCCGCCCCGGCGATGCGATGTTCGATATGGCGGGCGGCATCCGGCCCGGCGGTGATGCGGAAGCTGGTGGTGCGATTGTCCATGCCCCAGCTCGCCGCCACGGGCGCGAAACTGCCAGCGCGGAACCGGCGATAGCTGTTGGCGTTGGGCGCAAAGATCGCAAAGCTTTCCGCCAGCGCCGCCTTCAGCCCGCCGATGGCATGCAGCAGCGGCGCGTTGGGGCTGCCGTGCGGACTGGCAAAGATATTGGCGCCGGCCGCATCGTTGATGGACACATGCAGGTGCAGGCCATTGCCGGCGGCATCGGCAAAGGGTTTCGCCATGAAGGTCGCCAGCATGTCGTGGCGGCGGGCCACCTGCTTCACCAGCCGCTTGTACAGCACCACATCGTCCGCCACGCGCAGCGGATCGGCGCGATATTTCAGGGTGAGTTCCATCTGCCCCGGCGCATATTCGGAAATGGCGGTTTCCAACGGCAGGCCGGCGGCATCGGCTGCGGCCCACAGATCGGCCAGGAACGGCCCGGCATCATCCAGCTCCTCCAGCCCATAGGTGCCGTGGGTGGCTGGCCGCGCCCCGCCCATCCGTGCCGGCTGCGGCGGCTGGCCATCAGCCCGGTTGCGATCGACGAGGTAGAATTCCAGTTCGCAAGCCACCACCGGGGTGAAACCATCGGCCTGCAATCGCGCCACCACGCGGGCCAGCGCCGCCCGGCAATCGATCTCGCAAACGCTGCCATCGGCTTCGAACAGCGAGGTGATCACCGCCGCCCGCCCCGGCCCGGTGGGCACCAGCGTGCCAGGCGCCGGCCGCGCAAAGCGATCGCTGTCGCCATTTTCCCACACCAGCCCGGTATCGAAACAATCCTGCCCGGTCACATCCGCGACCAGGATCGACACCGGCAACGGCCGCCCGGCGCCATACAGCGCCGCCAGTTCATGCACCCGGATGCGCTTGCCGCGCGCCGTGCCGGAAAGCCCGGTGAAGATGATATCGACAAACGCGGTATCGGGATGGGCGGCCAGGAATAACTGTGCCTCGGCCGGCGGCGCCACTGCGATCGTCATGTCCACTCCTGCCCGCCTGATCTTGCGCTACACTCGCAAAGCGCAGGCCGGCCAGCAACCCCCCGGCGGTGGCCATTTGGCCCATGTGACAGCCTTGATTGACTTGGCTTGCAGCGGCGCGCAAAAAACCGATGATTTCAGGGGAGAAAGGCCATGCGGCTGCGCCACCTGCCTGGGCTGGCGGCACTGTTGTTCGGCTTGGCAACCGCCGGGCTGGCCCAACCGGTGCGCCCAGCTGCCCAGATGACGCCGCGCGTTATCGTGCAGGCGGTGAGCGGCGGCGTTGAGGTTGCCGCGTGGACGGCCGATGGTCGCCATATCTTCACCGGCTTGGGCATCACCCGTGAAGTGCTGCTGTGGAATGTTGCCACCGGCCACATCGTCGATCGGGTGCGCCTGCCCCTGCCAGAGCGCGCCGAAGCCGATGTGATGAAGCTGCGCGCGATGACCTTATCGGCCGATGGCCGTACCCTGCGCATCGATGCCGAAGTGTTCGACAGCAAGGCGCCCAACCAGCAGGGCAGTCGCAGCTATCTGCTTGATGTGGCCACGCGGCGCGCCACGATTGCCGCCACCAAACCCACGCTGCCGCCGCTGCCCGCCGGCCTGGATTTTGCAGACTGGACCGAGCGCTGGCTGGGCGCGCTTGAGGTGATGTACGAAGGCGGCGAAGACATGCCAGAGGCCGAGGCCACCGCCCTGCTGCCACCGCTGCCGGCCTCGCCCGATGGCCGCTTGCAGATCGTGCGCGCCGGTGATGCCATCGGCCTGCGGGGCCGCGATGGCCAGATCCGCGAACTGGCCGCCAGCGGCAAGGTTCAAAGCCTCACCCATGCCGCGCTGGCCGCCGATGGCCACACGCTGGCGCTGCTCTACCCAGACGTGGACGACAAGGGCAATCCGCTGATCAGCATCGATCAGATCGATCTTGACGATGGCAGCCTGGACAGCCGCATCACCCTGCCCGGCAACGCCGATCGCCTGGAATGGCTGAACGGGCAGGAAATGCTGGTGCTGCCCCAGAGCGACAAGGACGATCCCTTGACCGGAGCAACGGCCGGCGTGCCGACAGACGACATCCAGCGCATTGATCTGGCTGCCGGCGTGGTGACCGCCCGGTATCCGGCGCGCTGCTTTGTGACCCGGCTTTCGGATGGCACGCTGTTCGGTGCGGGCCTGGCCAATTGCCGTTCCCGCGTGGCCGATGATCGCGCCCTGCAACGGCTTGATGGCGGGCGCTGGGCAAGGCTGCCGGGCTTTGCCCTGCCCACGGGCGCCCATATCCGCCTGATCGCCGCCAGCCCGCGCGGCCGGCAGCTGGCGGTGGTGCTGCGGCTGGCCGATGGCACGCACATCTTCAAGGTGGTGGATCCCGCCACCGGCGCCACGCTGCACGAAGCCAGCCACGATCAGGCGAATGCCAGCTTCGCGCGGGCGGCCTTTTCCGACGACGGCCGGAAACTGTGGGTGGCAGGGGCAGGCATGGTGCTGGAATGGACCCCGGCAGCCCCCGCTCAGCCCGATGGCAGCCCGGTCACCCGCACCTTCGATGTGGGCATCACCGCACCGACTGCGCTGCTGGCGGCACGCGGGCAGTTGCAGGTGATGGGCCCGCTGGATGATCGCATCTTCAGCATCGATCTGGCCAGCGGCCAGGTTGGCCCGCCGATCGAGTTTTTCGGGGCAGTGGCCGGCGGCATGCTGGGCAAGCGCCCAATCCGCTGGGCCGTGTCGATCGTGGGCGAGATCAGGCTGTGGCACGCACAAACCGGCAAGCCGCTGCTCAGCACCATGCTGCTGCCCAGTGGTGAGCATGTGGCGATCACCGACGACGGCCGCTACGACACCAATCTGGATGCCGATGGCGCCAGTTTCCGCTGGTTCGTGCCCGATGAACCGTTCCAGAGCCTCAGCCCGCAAACCTTCATGCGCGATTATTTCACACCGCGCCTGCACCGCAAGCTGGTGGACTGCACCACCGCCAACAACTGCGCCGAGGTGTTGAAGCCACTGCCATCAATCGCCGGGCTGAACCGGCTGCAACCGATGGTGAAGATCACCGGCGTCGCGATGGACCCCAAGGACGCCGGGGACGCCTGGGTGAGCCTGGAGATCGACGAGGCGGTGAACGCGCGCACCGGCCGCCGCTCCGGCCTCTATGGCCTCAAGCTGCTGATGAACGGGCGTGAAGTGGCGCGTGATCCCGATGATCCCGATGCGCCGCTGCCGCGCGACCTGGCCGAATGGCGCAAGGTGAACCGCACCGCGACCGATAACGGCCATTACAATTACCAGCTGCGGGTGAGCATCCCCAGCGACGGCAAGGAAATCGCATTTTCCGCCTATGCCTTCAACGAGGACCGGGTGAAGAGCGAGAGCGCCACGTTCAACTGGAAACCGCCGCGTCAGAAACCGCGCCCGCGCCGCGCTTATGTGCTCACCATCGGGGTGGACAGCTATGCCGAAAAGCGTCTCGATCTGAACTTTGCCGTGGCCGATGCCCGGCTGATCGGCGAAGGGCTGGCCGCCATCCCCGGCTATCAACTGCGCCGCGCCAGCCTGATCACCACGGCCACAGGCGCCGTCACCAGCGAACATATCCAGCTGGCGCTGTCGCTGCTGGGCGGGTTGCAGGTGGAAAAGGCCCGCGAAACGCTGGCTGCGGCCGGCCATGATGTGGCCCAGCTTGATGAAGCCTCGCCCGATGATGTCGTCATCATCAGCTTTTCCGGCCATGGCTTTGCCGACAAGAGCGGCAATTTCGTCCTGCTGCCTTCCGATGCCCGCTGGCCGCTGAACAGCAATGGGCCGGCGCTGGAGACCACGGTGACCGCCGATGATCTCACCTTGTGGCTGCGCTATATCAACGCCGGCGATATCGCCTTCATCATCGATGCCTGCCATTCGGGCGCTGCGGTGGACACACCGGATTTCAAGCCCGGCCCGATGGGCGATCCCGGCCTTGGCCAACTCGCCTTCGACAAATTGATCCGCATCCTCGCCGCCACTCAGGCCGATGATGTGGCGCTGGAAAGCGCCAATCTGCGCCAGGGCCTGCTCACCGCCAGCCTGAGCGAGGGCCTGCAGCCCGGCACCACCACGCTGCGCGCCGATGAAGATGAAGATGGCAAGGTGGGCCTTGATGAATGGCTGCGCTATGCGGTGGCGCGCTTGCCCTCGCTGTCCGAGGAAGCCCGGCGCGGCGGCCCCGCCATGACGGCACGCGGCGTGCGCCTGGTGATGCGCACCCCCGCCGCCCCGCCGCGTGTGCAGGAACCCAGCCTGTTCGATTTCAGCACGGAGGATTCACCGGTGATCGTGCGACGGAAATGATGCAGCGGCTGCGCCTCATCCTGCTGGCGCTGCTGGCGCTGGCCAACCCGGCGGCGGCGCAACCGCTGCCAAAGGCGGCCAGCATGCCCGCCAGCGTGACCCCGCGCATCGTCGTGCAGGCCATGTCGGAAGGCGGTTTCGACGTGGCGGCGTGGACGCCGGACAGCCGCTTTGTCTTCACTGCCTCCGGCATACTACGCGAACTGCTGCTGTGGGACATCGCCAGCGGCGTCATCGTCGATCGTGTGCGCCTGCCCTCCGGCGAAGGCGCGCTGAGCGAATTCATGAAGCTTGATACGATGGTGCTGCAGCCCGATGGCCGCACGCTGCGCATCGATGGCGTGGTGCTGGATCCGAACAGCCCCGATCTGCGCAGCCCGCGCGCCTATGCCGTGGATATCCGCAGCCGGCAGGTGCGCATCATCCCGCCGCGCGCGCTGGCGCCGCTGCCGCCCGGCGAGACCTGGACGACCAGCATGACCCGCTGGGTGCAGGCGCTTGCCGCCTTCCATGCCGACGGCAAGGAGATGAGCAGGGCCGAGGCGGGCAAGCTGCTGCCCGCGCTGCCGCGGTCGCCCGATGGCCGCTGGCAGATGCTGCGTTCCGGCATGGCCTTCACCCTGGGTGACGCGGCGGGCAAGATCACCCGCATGGCCGCCACCGAAACCGTGCTGGGCGGGATCGACGATGCCGATCTGTCCCCCGATGATCAGCGCCTGGCCATGCTGCTCACCAACGGCGAAGACGTGGCCGGGGCCGAAACCAGTTCGCAACTGGATGTGGTGGACATCACCCGCGGGCGTTTCCTGCCGCCGCTGCACCTGGCCGGCGACTATAATTTCGTGCGCTGGATCAGCGCCAGCCGGCTTTATCTGCTGCCGCAGGATGATCTGGACGATCCGCTGGATGGGGCCGCCGAAGGCCAGCCCGCACCGCTGATCCTGTTCGACGCCGATGCCGGGCGCATCGTGCTGCAGGCGCCGTCGCGCTGTTTCATGGTGCCGCTGCCCGATGGGGGCCTGGTGGGTGCGGGCCTGGCCAATTGCCGCCAGGAAGCCGGCAAGGATCGCGCCCTGGCCCGGCTGGTGAACGGCGCCTGGCGGGCCTTGCCCGGCCTTGATCTGCCGGCCGGTGCCCACATCCGGATGCTTGCCGCCAGCCCGCAGGGCAACCGCCTCGCCGCCGTGCTGCGCGTGAAGGGCGGCGCGCAGGCGCTGGCGATCATGGCGGCCGATACGGGCACGATCGAAACCAGCCTGGATCTGCAGGCGGGTGTGACGCCCACCCGCATCGGCTTCAGCCCGGATGGCAGGCGGCTGTGGCTGGCGGCCAATGGCACCATGCTGGAATGGGATTTCAGTGCGCCGCTGCGCCCCGATGGCACGCCGGTGGCCCGCGATCTGCCGGTGCGGGCCGCCTTGCCAACCAGCTTTGCCACCCAGGGCAACCGCCTGCTGGTCAGCGGCAGTTTTGAAGAGCGGATCGAGATTGTCGATCTGGCCACCGGCGCTGCACTGCCGCCGATTGATTTTCCGGGCGCCACCGCGGTGGGCTTCATGCGCAACCGGCCGGTGCTGTGGGCGGCCAGCACCAGTGACGGGCTCAGGCTGTGGAACAGCCGCACCGGCGAAATGCTGATGACGCTGGCTCTGCTGCCCGATCAACATTATGTCGTGGTCGCGGGCGATGGCCGATACGATACCAATCTCGGCCCCGATTCCGAAAGTTTCCGCTGGCTGATGTCCGACGATCCATTCAGATCGCTCTCCCCGCAGACGCTGATGCGCGATTATTACGAGCCGCAACTCGTCACCAAGCTGATGGATTGCACCGCCGCCAACAGTTGCGCGCGGGTGCTGAAACCGGTGCCGCCGGTGGCCGGGCTGAACCGGCTGCTGCCGGTGGTGCGCGTCACCGATATCAAGCCTGCCGATGCGCCGGGGCAAGTGGTGGTGCGGGTGGAGGCGCGCGACACCCGCGACGCGCAAAGCGGCAGCCGATCGGGCCTGTTCAACGTCAAGCTGCTGCTGGACAACCGCCAGATCGATCAGCAACCCCCGCATTTCCAGCAGCAGCCCAGCCCGACGCTGGCGCAGTGGCGGGAACTGAACCAGATGGAAGGCATTGATGCCAAAGGGGTCTGGGCCAGCGATTTCCAGGTGTCGGTGCCGACGCATCATAGTGGCAAGCCGATGGAATTTGCCGCCTATGCCTTCAACAGCGACCGCGTGAAAAGCGATACGGCGCGGCGCAGTTGGACAGCGCCGGCGACGTCGGCAGCAAAGCGCCCACGCCGCGCCTGGGTGCTGACCATCGGAGTGGATGACTATGTCGAACCCCGGCTCAAGTTGAATTTTGCCGTGGCCGATGCGCGGGTGATTGCCGATCGCCTCGCCGCCATCCCCGGTTACGAGATGCGGCACATCAGCCTGACCAGCGCCCCTGCCGCCGATGGCCGGCCGGCACGGGAGGTGACACGCGCCGATGTGCTGGGCGTGCTCAGCTATTTGGCGGGCTTTCCGCCGGAAATGGATCAGATGATCCGGCTGGAGGATGTGCACAAGGTGCGCAAACTCGAAGAAACCTCGCCGGATGATATCGTCATCATCAGCTTTTCCGGCCACGGCTTTGCCACTGCCTCGGGGCAGTTTGCGCTGCTGCCGTCCACGGCGCGCTGGCCGGCCACCGCCGCCGCGCCGGAAACACGATCGGTGATCACGGCAGAGGATATCACCATCCAATTGGGCTTCATGAAGGCCGCCGAAATCGCCTTCATCATCGATGCCTGCCATAGCGGCGCGGCGGTGAACACGCCGGATTTCAAGCCCGGCCCGATGGGCGATGCCAGCCTGGGCCAACTGGCGTTCGACAAGGGGCTGCGCATTCTGGCTGCCACCCAGGCCGATGATGTGGCGCTGGAAAATGCCGCCCTCAAACAGGGCTTCCTCACCGCGGCGCTTGGCGAGGGTCTCACCGATACCGGCGGCCCGGCTGATCTGAACAACGACGGACAGATCGTGCTGGATGAATGGCTGCGCTATGCGGTGGCGCGGCTGCCCTCTCTCCACGCGGATGTGGCGCGCGGTGGCGGCGCGATGGCGGCGCGCGGCGTGCGGCTGGTGATGCGCACACCCACGGCCCAACCAAAGATTCAGTTACCCAGCCTGTTCGATTTCAACCCTGCACCATCGCCGGTGGTGCTGCGCGGGAGAGCGACCCAATGAAGACGCTGATGCTGGCCACTGCCCTGCTGATCGGCAGCGCCGCGCAGGCCGAGGTGCGGGCCGTGTTCGTGGGCATCGACAAATATGCCTATGGCGCCGTGCAGCCGCCTGCCTTGCGCTTTGCCGATCTGTCGGGCGCGGTGGGCGACACGCGCCGGATCAGGGAGGCGCTTGCCAGCAGCCATGGGCTGGCCGTGGGCACCATGCCGGAAGGTGACACCTGCCAGACGCAAGGCCCGGCCGCGCTGACACTGATCAACGCGTGCGCCACCAAGGCCGCCATCCTGGCCGCGTGGCAGCAGCAGCTTGCCGCCAGCAAGGTGGGGGATACGCTGCTGCTGTACTTCGCCGGGCACGGTTCGCGCTTCATCAATGAAGATGGCAGCCAGGCCAGCGGCTTCAACAGCACGTTGATGCCCCATGATGCCCGGCGGCCGCAGGCGACGGCGGTGACCGATATCCTTGATGCAGAAACGCGGGCCTTCATCAATCAGGCGACATCCAGAGGCGTGAATGTTGTCACCTGGTTCGACAGTTGCAACAGCGGCACCGCCAGCCGCGATGGCAACAGCGCCAGCCGTTCCGCGCCGCCGCTGCCCGTTGCCTCTCCCGTTCAAAAGGCCAGAGATCCCAGCGTGTATGGCAATCTGGGCGCCTATCGCGTGCACATGGGCGGCGCGGCCGATGGCCAGGATGCCACCGAAGTCGGCCAGGTGGGCGCCCGCGCCGGCCGCTTCACCACGGCACTGGCCAAGGCGCTGACCGATACGCCATATGCCAGCTTTGCCGATCTCGCCGCGCGGATTGTGGGGGAAGTGACGCGCGATTCCGGCGGCCGCCAGGTGCCGCATGCCGAAGGCGCCCTGCGCGCCACGCTGGGCGGGCCGGAGGTGAAGGCGGCGACCTTTGATGTGGTGGTGGATGGCAGCCGGTTGGTGATGGCCGGCGGCAGGCTGACGGGCGTGACGAAGGGATCGCGTTTTGCGCTGTTCACCACGACCGGCGAAGCGCTGGGCGGCGGCAGCGGCGTGAAGGCGCGGGTGACGCAGCTTGGCCTTGGCGATGCGGTGCTGGAACTTGATGCCCCGCTGCCACAAGGCTGGCCGGCGGTGTTGGTGGCACGCGAGATTGCCCATGTGTTCGACGGGCCGAAACTGCCGCTGGCGGTTGCCGATCCGGCGGCATTGGCGATTGTGCAGCGGCTGGATTTCGTGGCCGTTGATCCCGCCGGGCGCTTCCGGCTGCAACCGGCGGGCAGCGGCCTGCAGCTTTCCGGCCCAACGGGGATGCTGGCACCGCTGCCGCCCGCCAGCGACCCAATGTTCGGCGTGCGACTGGCATCGGCGCTGGAAAAAGTGGCGCGATACGAACAATGGCAAGCCCAGATCAGCCCACGACCGGGCGTGATCCTGTGCGTGCGCAGCGAGGCCGATGCCGCTGGCGATACCGATCCCGCCTGGTGCAAGACCAACCCGCCGGTTGCGCTGGAAATGGAAACAAGCAGCCAGATCAAGGTTTCAGTGGTCAACACCAGCCCTGTGCCGCGCCATATCTATGTGCTGGCAATTGGCGACAAATACAGCGTGACATTGGTTTTGCCCGGCTTTGGCGCCCGCGAAAAAGCCATCCCGCAAGATGGGACCAATGCCATACCGGACGATCAATCGCTGACACCGGACGGGCCGGGCAAATTGCGCTTCGTGGCGCTCTCCAGCGATCGTCCGTTGAATGCCAGCGCGCTGGAACAGACGGATACGGATCAGATCGACCAACACGCTTGCCTCAGCGCGGTGGCCGGTGCCTTTTGCCGCGGCGCTGATCAGGCGCGCAGCGGTGGCGGGAGCCAGGTTGGCGAATGGTCGATTGCAGTGGTTGATGCGGTGGTGAAGCCATGAAGAACCGTCTGTTGTTGCTGGGCGCCGGCCTGCTGATCGCGGCCCAGCCTGCGCCGGAACCCGCGCCCCCGCCTGAAACGCCGCCCACGCCTGAAGACGAAGGCTCCCGCGTGGTGCGTGGCACGCCGGCGCCGCCGGGCAGTTCGCCGTGGCAGATCCAGGTCTATTTCAAGGTGCCGATGACCAAAAAGGAAATCGAGGCCGCCATCCGCAACGCCCCCAGCGAACCCGAACGCCAAGCCCTGCGCACGATGGAGGGGTGGGAACGCGATCATCTGTGCGGCGGCGCCCTGATCGACAAGGAATGGGCGCTGAGCGCCGCCCACTGCTTCGTTGCCGAAAGGGAAACGCTGGTGAGATTGCCCAACCTGGGGGTGCGGCTGGGCAATATCGATCTGAAGGCCGCCACGCCCAAGCGGATCGATCGCATCATCGTGCACGGCGATTACCGCCGTTTTGGCCACAAGCAGCACGATATCGCGCTGCTGCACCTGGTGGACGAACCAGAGACAAAACCAGAGATCGCCGCGGCTGCCACCCCCGTCCGCCTGATCGGCGAACGCATGCGACCGCTGGCACCCGGCGATGATCTGAAGGTGACCGGCTGGGGCCATGTTTCGGAACGCAAGGCCGGCGCGACACGTTCGGTGAGCGGCGACGCGATGCGATCATCGCAGGTGCTGCTGGAAGGCCAGCTGGAACTGCTGGACACGTCCGAATGTGCGAAGGTGCCGGACTATCAGAAGACGCTCAATCCCGGCGTGCTGTGTGTGGGCGCCCGCACCAGCGCCCAGCAGGATAGCTGCCAGGGCGACAGCGGCGGGCCGCTCACCCGACAGCGCATATTGGTCGGGCTGGTTTCCACCGGGGTTGGCTGCGGCCGCAAGGGCGTGCCGGCGCTGTACACCAATGTGGCCCATTATGCCGAATGGATCGCAGCCGTGCAGCAGGCGGTGAAGAGCAGCGGCGTCACGCGCTGTGTGGTGGCACAATCCGGCCCGCGCAAACTGGCCTGCTCGGCCAGACGCCAGCCGGAAGGGCTCAATCCGCCCCGAACAAATCGCGGGTGAACAATTTGCTTTCCACGTCGGCCAGATCAGGGCTCATCCGGTTGGCCAGGATCACGTCGGCCTCCGCCTTGAAGGCATCCAGGTCGCGCACCACGCGTGATCCGAAGAACTGATCTTCGGCCAGCGCCGGTTCGTAGAGGATCACCGGGATGCCGCGCGCCTTGATGCGCTTCATGATGCCCTGGATGGATGACTGCCGGAAATTGTCGCTGTTGGCCTTCATCACCAACCGATAGACGCCCACCACCTTGGGCTGGCGATCAAAGATGCGCTGCGCCAGGAAATCCTTGCGGGTGCGGTTGGCATCCACGATGGCGGCGATCAGATTCTGCGGCACTGCGCCATAATTGGCCAGCAACTGCTTGGTATCCTTGGGCAGGCAATAGCCGCCATAGCCGAACGACGGGTTGTTGTAATGCAGCCCGATGCGCGGATCGAGGCCGATGCCTTCGATGATCTGGCGCGTGGCCATGCCGGCGGCCATGGCGTAACTGTCCAGTTCGTTGAAGAAGGCGACGCGCATGGCGAGATAGGTGTTGGCAAACAGCTTGATGGCTTCGGCTTCGGCCGGATCGGTGAGCAGCACCGCCACGTCCTTCTTGGCCGCGCCTTCCAGCATCAGATCGGCAAACTGCCGCCCGCGCGGGCCGGGTTCGCCCACGATGATGCGCGACGGGTAGAGATTGTCGTTCAGCGCCCGGCCTTCGCGCAGGAATTCCGGCGAGAAAAACACATTGTCGCTGGCGAGGTCTTGGCGCAACCGGGCGATGAAGCCCACCGGAATCGTCGATTTGACCACGACCGACGCTGCCGGATTGGCCGCCAGAACGGCGCGCGCCACATTTTCCACCGACGACGTGTCGAAATGATTGGTGTGGGGATCATAATCGGTTGGGGTCGCAATCACCACCAGTTCGGCATCGCGGGCCGCGGCAGCCAGATCGGTGGTCGCCGTCAGCTGCAGCGGCTTGTGGGCAAGGAAATCCTCCAGCTCGGCATCCACAATCGGGCTCTTGCGGTTGTTGACCAGATCAACCCGCGCCGCGCTCACATCCACCGCCGTCACGTCGTGATTCTGCGCCAGCAGCACGGCATTCGACAGGCCAACATAGCCCAGACCGACAACGGCAATCTTCATGATCTACTCCACTGCACCGGCAGCATTTCGCGGCCTATCTGGCGCTTTGTGGCTGGCGTTGCAATGCCGGTTCGCACGGGTGCGCAGCTTTCAACCAATCCAGGGTCAGGCGCTGTTGATTGAAGGCCGAACCCGCTCATGCCGAGCCTGTCGAGGCACGCACCGGCTGTGGTGGGTGCCTCGACAAGCTCGGCATGAGCGATTGAATCAAAATGGCAAAAGCGTCTAATCGCCTTCAGGCGGCTGGTGCAGCCAGGCCGCGTGTTTGGGCGCCTGCTTCGTCTGCGCCCATTCCGCCAACATCAGCGGCGCCACCGCCTTCAGTTCGGCATATTGTGCCGCCGTACCGATATTGCAGGCCAGTTCCAGCCGATGCCCGTTGGGATCGAAGAAATAGATCGATTTGAAGATGCCATGCCACGTCGGCCCCAGCACATCGATGCCCTGGGCTTCCAGATGCGCCTTGGCGGCCAGCAGCGCGGCCTCGTTCTCCACTTCAAAGGCCAGATGCTGCACCCAGGCCGGCGTGTTGGGGTCCTTGCCCATCTCCGGCTGGTTGGGCAGCTCGAAAAACGCCAGCACATTGCCGCCGCCGCAATCAAGGAAGACGTGCATATAGGGATCATAGGCGCCCGTAGACGGCACATGATCTTCGGCAAAAGCCGTGGTGTAGGTCATGCCCAGCGTCTTTTCATACCAGGCCACGGTTTCGGCGGCGTCGCGGCAGCGATAGGCGACATGGTGGATGCGCTTGAGGGTCGGAGTCATTCCGCCGGCTCCTCGACTTGCAAAACACCCCGCCGCACCTGGTCGCGCTCCATGCTTTCAAACAGCGCCTTGAAATTGCCTTCGCCAAAGCCTTCGTCACCCTTGCGCTGGATGAATTCAAAGAACACCGGGCCCACCATGGTTTCAGAAAAGATCTGGAGCAGCAGGCGTTTGCTGCCGTCTGTTGTGCCATCCAGCAGGATGCCGCGCTGCTGCAGTTCCGCCACCGGCTCGCCATGGCCGGGCAGGCGTTCGGCCAGCATCTCGTAATAGGTGGCGGGCGGCGGCGTCATGAACGGCGTGCCGATGGCCTTCAGCCGATCCCACACGCCCAGCAGATCATCACAGGCAAAGGCGATGTGCTGGATGCCCTCACCATTGTAGGCGCGCAGGAATTCCTCGATCTGGCCGCCGCCGCCCCTGCCCTCTTCGTTGAGCGGAATGCGGATCTTGCCATCGGGCGCGGTCATCGCCTTGCTGGTCAGGCCGGTATATTCGCCCTTGATGTCGAACCAGCGGATTTCGCGGAAGCCGGCAATGCGCTCATAAAACGCCGCCCAGTGCGCCATGCGGCCGCCATAAACGTTATGGGTCAGGTGATCGATGACAGCCAAGCCAGCGCCCGCCGGGTTACGCTCCACGCCCGGTTCATACACGAAATCAATGTCATAGATGGAGAGATCATCGCCGTACCGATCGATCAGATAGATGATCGAGCCGCCGATGCCGCGGAAACCCGGCAGCCGCAATTCCATCGGCCCGGTGCGCGATTCCACCGGCTCGGCACCGCGTTCCAAGGCTTCGGCATAGGCTTTCGCCGCATCCTTCACCCGCCACGCCATCCCACAGGCCGATGCGCCATGTTCGGCGGCGAAATACCAGGCGGGGCTGTGCTTTTCATAATTGGCGATCAGGTTGATGCCGCCCTGCCGCCACAGCTGCACATCCTTGGAACGGTGGTGCGCGACCTGGGCAAAGCCCATCGCCGCAAACACCGGTTCCAGCATGCCCTTGCTGGGCGCGCAGAATTCGATGAATTCAAAGCCATCAAGGCCCAGTGGATTGTCGAACAGATCGGCCATCGTGGATGCTCCCGCGGAAACTGCCCTGATGATAGCGGAATTCGCTCTCATTGTCCGTGCAAGTTGCCGGGCCGGCGCGCCATCCTGCACACAAACCGTGCGCAATCAGGAAATATCACGCAAAAACCATGCGGATCACACCGGAACGGTGAAATGCTTGCCGGCAAACACCGCCTGCCAGCTTTCGATTTCCGATACCACCACATCGTCGGCAGCATGGGCCAGATCAGACAAGGCGCCATAATCCAGTGCTGACACGGGCGCGGCACGCAGCAACGTGGCGCGTCGGTGCACCGTGTCCAGCTTTTCAGCGGAAATCCGGCTGATCGCGGCAAAGCGATCGAAATCACCGAAATAACGGATGCCGGCCACGGCACCGCCGATGGTGGGGAACATCACGCCCAGGAAGGTGAACAATTTGGCGGTCTTTTCCGCCCACAGCACCGGAAACACGCCAAGGATGCCGCCTGCCCAAAACAGCAGCCACAGCGCCACGGCGACCACGGCGAGCTGGAAGGAAATGGTGGAAACCCGGTCCAGCCGGTGATGCACCGTATCCAGCCGTTTGGCCTTGATGCGGTGATAATCGCGCTGGCTGGCCAGATGCGGGATCAGCAACCCATCCAGCACGGCGCGCAGCCAGCTTTGCCCCACCCGCACCGGCGGCAGGCCGGCTTCACGCAGGGCATGGCGGGCGTGATATTCCGGCCAGGCGGCGCGCTCTCCACTTCCGCCCTTCGGCCAGCGGCCGGCGGGCCGCACCACGCCCAGCGCCATCAGGAACGGTGCATGGCGCAGATATTCCGCCGCGCGCCGGGTTTCGAACCAGTGATCGTGCCAGTGAAAGCGCGTGGCCAGCCACGTGGTGAGCACGATGGTGCCCAGCAGCAGGAATTCCACCAGGGCAAACACATGTTTCCATTCCGGCCCGGCCGTGGGCAGATAGGCAAGGCCAGTCAGCACCGCCGCGCCCGACGCGAGAAAATTGGCCACCATGCCGCCGCGATAAAGATCGGAAAAACGCGTGGAGATGCCATCGGCCCAGGCAAAGCGTTGCAGCACCGCCTGGCCCACGGCGCGCGGCCAGGCCGGATCGGCACCGGGCAGGCTGGTCAACGCCTGCAGCATGGGGGCGCCGCTGCCGCTGGCAATGTCCTGTGGCGGTTCATGCACTATCCGCAGTGATCGCCACGGCCGGCCGCCGCCGCCAAACAGGGTTTCCACCCGGCGATAGCCATGAAACAGCGGATTGCTGGTTGCCCGCCAGGCCGACGGGGCCAGCGCCAGTGCCGCCTCTGCGCCTTCCTCGGCAGGGTGCAGCGCAGCCGCAATCGTTGCCGCCAGCGCGGCCGTGCGCGCTTGGCGGTCGGGCGGCGGTTCGGCAACCTGATCAAGCGCCTCCAGATCGGTGATCAGCCTCCAGCCTTCCGGATTGCAGCAATCGACCAACACCACCGTTACCCCGGCCACCAGCGCGCTGGCCAATGTGTGCCCGGTGCCGCCCACCGCATCGCGGCTCACCCCATCCCACACCGCGATCATCAGATCGGATTGTTCGATCATCACCCGCCCGGCCAGCGCCACCCGGCGCGAGGCGGCGCTGGCATAACGCTGGGCCGCGGCAACATCGGTGGGCGCATCGACCATGGCGAGATAAAGCGCGGCGATCGCGGCATCGGCATCGCCCAGTTCGAACAATCGCGCCCGAGCCTCCAGCGCCGCGATGGCACCCGCACGCAAAGCGGTTTCAGCGCCAAGCGCCGGCTTGCCGTCCAGCAGCAGCCTGGCATCGGCCGGGCTGGCGGGATGGGCGTTGATGGCCTGGTTGAGCGCGCGGCCGAAGGGCAAGGGCGCCACCAGTTCCCAGCCCCGCGCCAGCGCGCCATCGGCCGCCAGTTGATCGGTGCCATCGGCCAGCAGACTGTGCAGCCGCACCCGCGCCGGGCCGGCGGCAACAGCAATGGCGGTGAAGATCTGTTCCATGACCGCAGCGATGCGGGATTCATGGGCAACGAAATCGCTGTTGTTGGCGCGGTGGCCCGTTACCCCCAACGACAGGACCGGCGCTGGTAACGGCGGCACGGCAAGGGGGGTTGGTTCAGGCATCGCCGGCAAATTCCTCTGCTTCGCCGCCAAAGACAACCGGCAAAATGCGAACGCATCATTATTTGGCTTTCGCAATGCCGAGAAAATTCGGCAATAAGAACAGGCAATGGGGCGTGAAGGGTCGAAACGCATGAACGGCGCGGGCGACGAACAGGGCAAGGGCGGCGCGCCGGCCGGCGCTGCGCCTCGCTTGCAGCTGTTCTTCAGCTATTCCCGCACCGATCAGAAACAGGCGATGCCACTGATCCGCGCGCTGGAACAGCAGGGCTTTGCCGTGTGGTGGGATGGCCTGCTGGAAGGCGGGGACAATTTCCTGCCCACCACCGAAGCCGCGCTGCAGAAGGCCGATGCCGTGGTGGTATTGTGGAGCAAGACCTCGATCGACAGCCACTGGGTGCGCGACGAGGCGACCGTGGGCCGCGAACGTCGCCGGCTGGTGCCGCTGTCGATGGATGGCAGCCTGCCGCCGCTGGGCTTCCGCCAGTTCCAGGTGATCGACATTTCCCGGTGGAACGGCAAGGCCACGGCGCCCGAACTCAAACGCATCGCCAGCGCGATTGCGGCCGTTTCCGGCGCGCCAGCCGCCGGCAACAGCCCGGCACAGGCCGGCAGCGCGCCGGCACAGATCGGCAGCGCCCCATCACTGGCCGGCAGCACTTCTCGTCGCAACCTGTTGATTGGAGCCGCTTTTCTTGCAACGGGGGGCGGTTTTGCGGCTTGGCGCTGGCTGCGCCCCGAAGCCGACGCAGAAGCCGCGAACAGCATCGCCATCCTGCCGTTCCGCAACCTTTCGGGCCGTGCCGATCAGGATTATTTCGCCGAAGGCATCGCCGAAGAACTGCGCACCACCCTCAGCCTCAACCGGCGATTGCTGGTTTCCGGTTCCGCTTCGGCCGGCGGCTTCCGCGATGCAGAGCCTGACACCCGCGAGGTGGCCCGGAGGCTGGGCGTGTCCACCCTGCTGATGGGTTCGGTGCGGCCCAGCACGGACCGAGTCCGCATCACGGCACGGCTGGTGGATGGCGATACCGGCCTTGAACGCTGGAGCCAGGCCTTTGATCGCGACATGGCCGATGTGCTTGCCGTACAAGCAGAAATTGCCACCACGGTCGCCGATGCGCTGATCTCCACGCTGGCCAAGGATGCCAATTGGCGTGCCGAACGGCCAGGCAGCACCCGCAATGCTGCCGCCTTTGATGCCTATGCGAAGGGCGAGGCACTTTACCATATCGGCGGCGGCAGCAGCACTGATGCCCAGGCGTTGGCCGCCTACGACAAGGCCATCGCGATCGACCCGGATTATGGCGCCGCCCACGCTGCACGGGCCCGCACCCTGGCCGCCATCGCCAATCAGGAAGCCAGCGTGGCGCGCGGCAACCGCTTGCGCAGCGACGCGCTGGCCAGCGCCCGCAAGGCGATTGAACTGGCGCCCGACATGCCCGAAGGCCACTCGTCGCTGGGCTTTCTGTTGATGACCCAGCTCGATATCGGATCGGCCAAGTCAGCCTATCAACGCGCCTTCGAACTGGGCCTGGGCAATGCATCGATCCTGTCGGCCTTCGCCGAATTTTCCAGCAATATCGGTGACTTCGCCAATGCCAATGGGGCGATCAATCGCGCCAAGCGGCTGGATCCGCTCAGCCCGTCGGTGTTCCGCACTGCCGGCACGATCGCCTTTGCCGCCAAGGATAACAGCGCCGCCCGCGTCGCACTGGAAACGGCGCTTTCGTTGAACCCGCGTCAGGGGATCGTGCACTATTATTTGGGCGACATGGCGCTGGTCGCCGGCGATGTCGCCGAAGCACGCCGGCAATATGCCGCCGAACCCAGCCGGCTTTCGCAATTGCGCGGGTTGGCCATAGCCGATGCCCGGCTGTCGGGCCCCGCTGCCGGTGAGGCCCAGATGGCCAGGCTGGTGGCGGAATATGGCGATGGCGGCCTGTACCAACAGGCACAGGTGCTGGCGCAATGGGGCCGCATCGATCAGGCCCTTGCCACGCTGGAACGGGCACTGGCCTTGCGCGATTCCGGGTTGGTGCTGGCGCTGAATGATCCCTTGCTGGATCCATTGCGATCTCAGGCCCGCTTTCAGGCCATACTGGCCCGCATAGGCTTCAGCACCCCGGCTTGAGCAGCGCGATCCGGGCTTGCCGCGAACCAACAGGCAGTGCAGGATTATGGTTCGCCCCCTTGGCGGGCGAGCGTGATTGGTCAGTTCCAGCCACTTTTGGGGGAAACACGATGAAGAAGATGATGATGCTGGCCGGCGCCGTGCTGGCCACCAGCCTGTTGGCCGCCTGCGGCGAGAAAAAGGCCGAGGAAGCCCCGGCCGCTGAAGCACCCGCTGCCGAAGCCACCACTGAAGCCGCGCCGCCGGCTGATGCAATGGCGCCAGCCGCCGAAGCGGCCCCGGCTGCTGACGCCGCAGCCCCGCCGGCAGATGCACCGCCCACCGAAGGCAGCGATGATCGCGGCAACCCCGTCAACCGCGGCGCTCAGTAACCTGCGGCGGCCTTTTTGGCCGCTGCTGATGCTGGCACTGGCTGGACCTGCAGGGGGCCAGCCAGTGCCGGTTCCGGTGAGCCCAACGCCGGCCACACAGGCCGGTCCCGGCTTTCCCGCGCTCGATGCCGAGCTTCCTGACCCGCTACCCTCACAAACCGTGGCCCTGTTCGCCGCGCTGGACGATTCCGGCCGCAAGGCGATATCAGCCTTGCTGGCATGGCTCCCTGACGGCGGGGCAGGCGCCTTTTTCACCACACTCGCTGGCGCCCCGGCCGATGAACAAGCCGCCACCATCCGGCTGTTGTCCCGGCTGACCGACGAACAGGCGGTGGCCACGGGGATAGTGTTGCAGGCCTTTGGGGACGAGTCGTGGCCAGCCTTCTTCACGTTTGCAGCGGCACTGCCAGGCGATGCGCCGTTCGACCCGTCCAGCCATGGCGTGGGGTGCCTGGCAATTGCCACGGCCAATGCCCAGGAACGGTGCCTGGCGGCAGCCGAAGCTTTTCGCCCGCCCGAGTTGAATCCTCAGGGCCCCGGGATGACGCTGGCAGAGGCCGGCACTGCCCCTTGGCAGGCGCAGATTTTTCGCACTGGTGCCGATGCGGCCAACCGGCTGTCGCCACGTGGTCGCGCCCGGCAACGCCTGCGATCACCAACCGAGAAACTGCCCGACTACACCGTTCTGCACCTGTGTGGCGGCGTGTATCTGGGCGAGGGGCTGGTGCTGACTGCTGCCCACTGCATTGGCGACTGGGCCCGCTACAACAGCGAGTACTTCGAACAACGCGAAGTGCGGCTGGGCACAAGGGACATCGAGAGCGGCGGCCAGATCTGGGCGATCAAAGCCGTCGTACGCCACGGTCATTATGTCTCTGCCGCCACCGGAAACGACATTGCCCTGCTGCTGCTGAACGGCCCGCCCGCAGGCGAGGCGAAAGAAACGATCACATCGGTCCGCCTGCCACTCCGTCCGGCACGGGTTGGAATCGCCGCGCGCCTCACCGGCTGGGGCGTCACCGGAGTCACCCAATTCGGTGGCGCCGACAGGGATGCGGAAGGCAATTTGCAGCGCAGTTCACGCTATCTTCGCGTCGGCACAATAAAGGTACAGCGTCAGGCAGACTGCAACGGCAATGACAATTTCCGCAGCCGCAATTACCGGCTGGTTGCCGGACAGATCTGCGCCGGTTCGCCCGACGGCGTTGATGCCTGCAAGGGAGACAGTGGCGGCCCGCTGGTGCGCTTGGCCGCCACAAGGTCAGGCTTGCAACCGGTTCGTCCCTTCGAACTGGTGGGGCTCGTCTCCTATGGCCCAGGCTGCGGCCTGGCCAGAACGCCGGGCGTCTACACCGATGTTCACCATTTCGCCGACTGGGTGGCCGGTGCCCGCGCCCAGTTCCAGCCCGGCCGGATCATCGATTGGGTGCCGGGCCGCTGCCGCCACGACAATGCCGAGATCGCCTGTACAGCAGCACCGGAAACGCGGTCCGTCATGCGGCGCTGATTGGCGCACAGGCCTTGTGCCAATTAGCCACAACCCGCACTATCCGTTCATGTTGGACGCATTTGATCTGAAAATCCTTGCCCTGTGGCAGCAACATGGCGACATCGGACCGGTGGAAATGGGCGAGGCCATCCACCTGTCTGCCTCGCAATGCTCGCGCCGGATGGCGGCACTGAAAAAGGCCAGCCATGTCCGCGGGTTCCACGCCGTGCTTGATCCGGCCGCAGTGGGCGTGGGCCTGATGGCCTATATGCTGCTCACCATGAAAAGCCATTCGCCCGAAGCGGCCGAGGCTTTTCGCGCCCGCATCATGGGCCTGGATGAAGTGATGGAGTGCCACAAATTGACCGGGGAGGCCGATCTGATCCTGAAGGTCGCCACCCGCGATCTGGCCAGCTTCAACCAGCTGCTTTCCCACCGCATCCTGGCCGCGCCAGAGGTAGCAACCGCGCGCTCCTCCATCATCCTCGACGAAGTGAAGAGCACGACGGCGCTTCCCATCCGGCTCTAGAAAAACGCCTGCAGCCCTGTTTGCGCGCGGCCCAGGATGAGCGCGTGAACATCGTGCGTGCCTTCATAGGTGTTCACGGCTTCCAGGTTCATCACGTGGCGGATCACGCCATATTCATCCGAAACGCCGTTGCCGCCGTGCATGTCGCGGGCCACCCGGGCGATATCCAGCGCCTTGCCGCAATTGTTGCGCTTCAGCAGCGAAATGGCCTCGGGCGCCAGGCGCTTGTCGTCCATAAGCCGGCCACCGGCCAGCGCCGCGCACAGGCCCAGGGTGATTTCGGTCTGCATGTCGGCCAGTTTCTTCTGAATGAGCTGCGTCGCCGCCAGCGGCCGGCCAAACTGCTTGCGATCCAGCGTGTACTGCCGGGCGGCATGCCAGCACCATTCCGCGGCACCCATCGCGCCCCAGGCAATGCCGAAGCGCGCGTTGTTGAGGCAACCGAACGGCCCGGCAAGGCCCTCGACGCCCTTCAGGATGCGCTCTTCAGGCAGATGCACATCGGCCAGCACGATCTCGCCGGTCACCCCGGCGCGCAAGCTGAACTTGCCTTCGATCTTGGGCGTGGAAAATCCGGCGTCGCCGCGTTCGACAATGAAGCCGCGGATCTTGTCGTCGTCGCACTTGGCCCACACCACTGCCACATCAGCCAGCGGCGAGTTGGTGATCCACATCTTGGCGCCGTTCAGCAACCAGCCGCCCTGCACCTTCTTCGCGCGGGTCTTCATGCCGGCTGGATCGGATCCCGCATCAGGCTCGGTAAGACCGAAGCAACCGATGAGTTCGCCGCTGGCCAGGCCGGGCAGATAACGCTCACGCTGCGCTTCGGAGCCATAGGCATAGATCGGATACATCACGAGGGACGACTGCACGCTCATCGCCGAGCGATAGGCCGAATCCACCCGCTCCACCTCGCGCGCGATCAGGCCATAGGCCACGTACGACGTGCCGGCGCAGCCATAGCCCTTGATGGTGGGGCCCAGCAGGCCGGCGGCACCGAATTTCTTCATCAGCGCCGGATCGAACGTCTCGTTGCGGTTGGCGAGCTTTACCACAGGCATCAATTCGGCATCGCAGAACGCCCGCGAGGCATCGCGCACCATCGTCTCTTCTTCGGTCAGCTGGCTGGCCAGCAGCAGGGGGTCTTCCCAATCGAACTTCGGCCACTTGGGCGCGAAATGCTGAACATCGGTGGTGGCGGCGGTGGCCATCGGCAAAACTCCTCTTGTCGCCCTGCTTTAACCGCCAGTGGCCGCTGCGCCAAGGCCAATGGAACTGGGCTTGCCAGCCGCGACAAACGGGTTCAGCTTTGGGGCATGAAGCTCGCCTCCTTGAAATCCGGCCGTGATGGCCGTCTCGTCGTTGTCTCTGATGATCTGGCCTGGTGCGCCGCGCCGCCGCCCATGTATCCCACGCTCCAATCGGTGCTGGATGATTGGGATCATGCCGCCCTGGTGCTGGAGGGGGTGGCGCTGTCACTGGCGCACGATGCCGTGCCGCATGCGCGCTTCCACGAACGCGCCGCCGCGGCACCGCTGCCGCGGGCTTTCCAATGGGCCGATGGATCGGCCTATGTGAACCATGTCGAACTCGTCCGCCGGGCACGCGGTGCCGAACTGCCGGCCAGCTTCTGGCAGGATCCTTTGATGTATCAGGGCGGCAGCGACCAGTTCCTGTGCCCGCGCGAACCCATCGCCTTCCACGATCCCGCCTGGGGCCTCGATCTCGAAGCCGAAGTCGTCGTCGTCACCGGCGACGTGCGCCAGGGCGCCAGCCGCGAGGAAGCGCTGGCGGCCATTCGCCTGGTGGGCCTGGTCAACGATATCTCGCTGCGCGGCCTGATCCCCGATGAACTGGCCAAGGGCTTCGGCTTTGTTCAGTCCAAGCCCGCATCGGCCCTGTCGCCCGTGCTGGTGACGCCGGCGGCGCTGGGTGAACGCTGGCAGGATGGCAAGCTGATCGGCACGCTGAGCGTTGATCTCAATGGCCAGCCGTTCGGCCGCGTCGAAACCCATATCGACATGACCTTCGATTTCGGCACGCTGATCGCGCATCTCGCCAAGACGCGGGCCATCGGTGCCGGCAGCATCATCGGCTCGGGTACGGTTTCCAACCGCGATGCCGATGGCGGCCCCGGCAAGCCCTGCGCCAACGGTGGCCATGGCTATGCCTGCATTGCCGAACAGCGCATGGTGGAAACCATCCTGTCGGGCGCGCCGACAACGCCTTGGCTTAGCCCCGGCGACGTGGTGCGGATCGAGATGCTGGACGAGACGCATCACAGCATCTTCGGCGCCATCGAGCAGACGGTGGTGAAGGGCTGATCCAGGGTGGCGGCCTGACCCGGCCGCCACCCCATCATCTCAACCGAAGATCACATCGCCCGCACCAAGGCTGGTCACACCGGCAATCTCGAAGCTTTCGGTCAGGCCGGCGCCATAGGTGACCGTCCAGATCTCGCCGACGTTGCTCAACGTGGCACCCGGTCCGAAACCAGAGAGCACCAGCACATCGCCGCCAGCCACGCCGGCACCCTGGAAATCCACGATGATGTCACCATCAACCTCGCCGCGCGCAAAGACGAAACTATCGTTGCCCGCGCCGCCGGTCAGCATGTCGCCGCCGCGACCGCCGGTCAGCCGGTCATTGCCGCCACCACCATTCAGCGTGTCAGCCAGGCGGCCACCGGTGAAGGTTTCGGCGGCAGACGTGCCGATCATCTCGACCGCGAAATTGCCGTTGCGGGCGCTGACGGCTTCGACAGACAACAGCGTGGAGCCGTTGGCATAACCGCCGGTCACCAGACCGGTGGTGAGGTCGATCGTCACCGCTCCGCCGGCGGAGGTGACCAGGAACGTGTCCTGACCAAGGCCGCCACTGATGGCATGCACGCCAGCCACGGTATCGCCGCCGAATGTATCGTTGCCGGCATCGCCGAACAGGCGGTTGCTGCCGGCGCCGCCCTGAATGGTATCGGCGCCGTCGCCGCCAAACACGGTGTCGTTGCCGGCGCCAGCGAACACGCGGTCGTTGCCGGCCAGCGCGTTGATGATTTCGGCAGCGGCCGTGCCGTTGATGGTATCAGCGCCAATAGTGCCATTGAGGCGCACCGGCACGGTGAACAGCGCCAGCATCGCATCGTGATCGGTGGAAATCTGCTGGGCTTCCGGCAATTGGCTGTTGATGTGCACAGCGTCAAATTCGGCGCGCGCAAACAGGTTGCCGGTCGCGACGATGTGATCCAGCTGCTGGTTGTTGCCATCGAACTGGTAGGAATAACGCTCGGCTTCCGGCAGCAGGTCCGACAGATTCTGCATCAGCCCGCCACGGGTGAGCGCGCCGATGCCGCCTTCCCAGGTGAAGCCATTGAAATCGCCGAGAACGGCAATATTGGCCTGCGCGCCGGTGGCGACACGCGCATCGATCCAGGCGCGCACTGCTTCACCCTGCGCCGTGCGTGCGGCATCGGCGGCGTTGGCCGGCGGCTGGATGGCACCCCACAAGGCATCGGAACCACCGCGCGAGGTGAAGTGCACGTTGACCAGCGTGATGGCTTCGCCGTTGAATTCGAACGTCGCCGCGAGCGGCCGGCGCGAACCGGTGAAGGCCGGGCCATCGATCAGTTCCAGCGAGCCGGCAACGAGGGAAACGCGGGCCGGATCATAAAGGAAGCCATTGCGGATGTTGCCGCCCGGTTCGCCACCGGTGGTGCCGGGCGCCGAGGGCGCGATTTCGGCATAGGCATAAGTGGGGCCGCCAGCGGCCTGGATCGCCGCGATCAGCGCTGCCGCCGTGGCTGCGCCAGAAAGATCAGTGCCGTTGCCGGCACCATCGGCATCCTGGATTTCCTGCACGCCGATGATGTCGGGCGATTTCAGGTTGGTGACGATATCGTTGGCAAGGCTGGCGAGCTTGGCCGGACTGTCGTTCGCAGAAAGATTTTCGACGTTGTAGCTGGCCACCGACAATTTGTCGGCCGCCTCGGCCAATAAGGTGACCTCCTTGGTGGCCGTCACGTCCAGCGTCGTCGTCACGGCCTGCGTCACCAGCACTTCAAACGCCTGGAAGCTGTAGGAGACAACGCCCGAGACGTTCGACAGGCGATCGCCGATGGAAAACACATTGTTGAAGCCGGCGAACAGCCCGTTGTCGTTATCAAGCTGGATGCGTTCGGGATTATTGTCGGTCGCCGAAATGGTGAGGCCACCGCCAGCAGCCTGGCCCGTTGAACCGGCACCACCCGAAACGGCAACATAAGTCTCGCCAAAGCTGTTGGTGTTGGAAATGGCGATCGGCGTATCCAGCGTGATCAGCATCCCTTCCAGCGATTCCCAGAAATCGATGCCGTCCTGGGCCGGATCATAGGTGCCGAAACCGTCGTTATCGATGATCTGGGTGGGCGGCAGCCGGCCGCCGCTGCCGATGGTGACGCTTTCCGCCACAAAACCACCGCCGAGAACGATCGCCGAAGGGCTGGTCAGCTGGGTGATGGTCAAGTTGCGGTTGTCACCGCCAGGACGGAATTCAGACACCGTTGCGGTGACCCGCACCAACTGGCCAACGGCAACTATCGGCGCGCTGTTGGTGAACACCAGGATGCCGTCAGAGGTGTTGACGTTGCCATCCGACGCACCAAGGGCCGACTGGATGTAATAACCATTGGTATCAAGGGCGGTCACCACGCCTTGGGTCTGCACCACCTGGCCGACAAAGGCGCTGGTGTGCCCAAGGCCCTGGATCTCGCCGATGGTGCGCAGTTGCAGCGGCTGTAGCGTGGTGAAATCCAGCACGCCGGCGGCAATGCCGCCGAAATCATTACCGGCGGCGTCTTCAAGGATGCCGGCCGGCGCGGTGAGCGTGTAGGTGGTACCGGCCACCAGATCAGTGCTGGGGTTGATGGTGACGGTGCTGCCGCTGATCGTCACCTGGCTGTCGTTCACGGCGATCACCCGCACGTCAGTGCCGTTGGACAGGGTGAAGCTGCCGGTGCCGGCAACCACGGTCTCGCTGAAGCGCAGCACGATATCGCTGGCCAGCGGCACGGCCGTGGCGCCGTCGTCCGGGTCGGACGGATTGCTGCCGACGAGCACCGGTGCCGTGGTGTCGCCACCGGCCAGAGCGATGGACGAGACGATGATATCGTCGATGCCAACCGCTTCGTCGTTGCCAACGGCATTTGTGGTGATGATGCGGATTTCGAGGCTGGCGCTGTCGTTTGCACCGGCCGGCAAGGTCACGTCGATGGCCGTCACCTGCGTGTCGCTGCCGGCGCTGGTGGCATCGGCGACATAGGCGACATTGTTCCAGGCGCCGCCCGCCACACGCCACTGCACCGCGATCTGCTGGATGGCATTGTCGGCCGAAGCATCGATATCACGGATGTTGGCGCGGAAGCGGATGTCCTGGCGGCCCACGGAGTCGAGATAAAGTGCGATTGACGGCGCATCGGCCGTGCCGGAGCCGTTCAAGGCGATGGTGGGATTGGCAAGCGTTGCCAGCAGCACCCCGCCAGCCGACGGATTGCCGCTGGCCGAGCTGAAATAGTCGATCACGCCTTCCGACGAGGCAGCGCTGGTGATGTTGCGCGGATCGGTGCCGGTGCTGCCCGTGAGATCATCGCCGCGATAGCCAACTATGTTGGGCAGCAGATCCCAATTATCGGTGCTGAGCAGGCCGGCAGCCGAGCTCCAATCCTGCGTGAAGTCACCCGTGGCAAGCTGGAAACGCACCGTCGACATATTCATCCCCAAATACAGGCATCGGATCGCGGGCCGGGAATCGGCACCACGACGTGTGCGGTTGGTCTTCTACGCCTGCTAGCCGTGGTAAATGAAGCGCTGATGACAGTTATCACCAACAAAATGTGAATGGAGCCGACTGGAACCGGAAAACGGCATAATGCTGCTGCCCGCTGCGCTGCATTGCTTGCCCGGTTGCGTCGTTGCGGCTATCACACACAAGATATAGTGTCGGGTCTGTGTCGTGGAGTTACGCACCGGCCGATGTCTGGCACGGGTTCGAGGGGGTTTGGTGGCCGTAACCGCCGCATTGCTGATCTTGGCTGCCGCCCAGGCAACCGGCACCGCGCCGGCCAAAACCGCCATTGCGCCGCCGGCCAAGGCAGCGGAAGTCCGATCCGCTTCGGCAACCCGCGCCCCCGCCCCATTGGCCGTGGCCGATCAAGCCTGGCTGAACGCATTGGCGGCACGTCCGGTGGTCGATCTGCCGATGCGGCTGCGCGCGGCGGCCGATGCCCTGCCGGCTGTTGGCGAAGGCCGTGAAGGCATCACCATTGCCGACGCGCAGACAAGGCAGGCCCGCAGCCGATTGTTTCCCACTCTGGGCGTTGATGTGAACAGCGCCGATACCATTGCACGCGATTTCCAGCGGCGCAGCACCCAATTTGAAAGCCTGGTGCCGCGCCAGCGCACCGATGCGATCGGCTCGGTCAACCAGCTGCTGGTGGATTGGGGGGCAACGTCGGCCCGGATCCGGGCTGGCCAGGCCGCCGAAACCGGCGCCCGTGCCAATTATGATCTGGCCCGCACCGATGCTCTGGTGGCGCTGCTGGGCGCGTGGCACGAAGCAATCGCCGCCCGCGCCAGCCTGCAGCTGACCAAGGGCCATGCCAAGCGGCTGGAGCGGCTGGCGATGATGGTGGGCAAGCGCGCCGACGCCGGTGCCGAAAGCACGGCTGACAAGGCGCGGGCCGATGCCGCCGCAGCCCAGGCGCAGACCCGCCTGGCCGATGCCCAGCGCCGTGACGCCGCCGCCAACGCGCGGATCACCGAATTGTGGGGCAAGCTGCCTGAACCGCCAGCGCGGGCATTGCCGCCGCCAGAAGATCCTGGCGTTGTTGATACGCCCGATGTGCGGGCGGCCAAGGCCGATGCGGAAAGCCGCAAGGCCGCTGCCCGCGCCGCCAAGGCCGATCGCCTGCCCCGTGTGGAAGCCCGGGTTTCCGGCTCTGCCTTTGATATCGCTCGCGATGGGCGTCCGGATTACGACGTGCGTGCAACGGTTTCGGTCACCACGCGCTTTTCCACCGGCGGTGCAGAGGCTGCCCGGGTGTCCGAATTGTCGGCCGCTGCCCGCCGCGCCGATCTGGCGGCCACCCGCATCAGCGCAGAAACCGCCCGCGAACTGGAAGAAGCCGAAGCTGAACTGCGCACCCGCACTGCCGCCCTGCCGGCCCAGCAACGCGCTGTCGTTTCGGCGATGCGGGCGCGCGAATTGTTCGGCCTGCGTTTCAACGCGGCCCGCGGCACCTTGTTCGATCTGTTGGCTGCCGAACGCGAAGCTCTTGATGCCGGGCTAGGCCTGGTGGATGCCCAAATCCGGCTTGACATGGCGCGCTGGCTGTTGCTGGCACGGCGCGGCACAATCCTGCAACTGGTGGATGGCCAGAACCGCGAGCCGCAACCGTGAACGATGTCCTGTTGAAATATCTGCCGGCCTGGCTGGCCGATGCCTTGCTGGCGCATCGCGGCACCTATGGCCGGGCCGCGCTGGCGGCGGTGTTCACCAACATCTTCGCGCTGGCTTCGTCGATGTTCTCGATGGTGGTCTACAACCGCATCGTGCCATCGGGCGCCACGGCTTCGCTGCTGGCCCTTTCGGTGGGCATGGCCGTGGTGCTGGTGTTCGATTTCATCCTGCGCGTGCTGCGCGGCTGGTTTGTTGATGTGGCCGGGCGCGACGTTGATGCTACCCTGGGCAACCAGATGTTTGCCCGGCTGCTGGGCCTGCGCCTGGCGGATCGCAAGGGTTCGTCCGGAGCCTTTTCCGGCCTGCTGCGCGAACTGGAAACCATCCGCGAAACCCTGGCCAGCACCTCGTTGATCGCGCTGGTGGATCTGCCCTTCACCTTGCTGTTCCTGGCCGTGATCGCCGCCATCGGCGGGCAATTGGTGCTGGTGCCGCTGCTGATGATCCCGCTGGTGGTGGTGACCAGCCTTGCCGTCCAGCCCGCGCTCGACCGGTTGGCGCGGGAGAATCTGGGCCAGGGCTTTTCCAAGCAGGGCGTGGTGGTGGAAACGGTGGCGGGCCTTGAAACCGTGAAGGCCGGCCGCGCCGGGCCGATGCTGGCAGCGCGCTGGAACCAGGCGATGAACGACAATGCCGGCAGCGCTTTGTCCAGCCGGCTGCTGTCAGCCGTCGCCATCAACGTCGCCGCCTCCGCGCAAACAATCGCCTATGTCGGCACGCTCATCCACGGAGTGTTCCTGATCACAGCGGGCGAACTGTCGTCGGGCGCGCTCATCGCCGCCTCGATCCTGTCGGGCCGGGTGGTGGCACCGCTGGGCCAGGTCGCCGGGCTGCTGACGCGGCTTTCGGCCACACGCGCCGCGATCGGCCGCCTCGATCAGTTCATGTCCAACCCGGTGGAAGCCGGCAGCACCGCCAGCGTGCGCCGCACCTGGCTGAAGGGCGCCATCGAATTGCGCGATGTGACCTTCAAATATCCGGGCAAGGGCCAGACTGCATTGTCGGGCGTTTCGCTGCGCATCGAACCGGGCGAGCGGGTGGCCATCGTCGGCCGCGTCGGTTCGGGCAAATCGTCCATCGCCCGGCTGGTGCTTGGCCTTTATCAGCCCGACAGCGGGCAGGTGCTGATCGACGGCGCCGATATCCGCCAGCTGCACCCGGATGATCTGCGCAACAACATTGGCGCCGTGCTGCAGGATGTGACGCTGTTTTCCGGCTCGATCCGCGACAACATCACCCTCACCGATCCAACGCTGGGGGATGAGGAACTGATCCGCGTCGCCAAATTGTCGGGCACCTACGATGTGGTCGGCGCACTCGAAAACGGTTTTGATCTGACGCTCGCCGATCGCGGCGAAGGCCTGTCGGGCGGGCAGAAACAGGGCATTGCCATCGCCCGCGCGCTGGCCGGCAAACCGCCGATCCTGATCTTCGATGAACCCAGCAGCGCCATGGACAACCAGAACGAAGCCCAGCTGGTGGCCCGCCTTGAACCGGAACTTGCGGGCCGCACCTTCCTGCTCGTCACGCATCGCCAGGCCATGCTGAAACTGGTCAATCGCGTGGTGGTGATCGCTGGCGGCAAGATCGTCGCCGATGGCCCGCGCGACGCCGTGCTGAAAAGCCTCGCTGCCGGAGCTGCGGCATGAGCGGCCTTTCCGATCGCGTGCTGGCTTTGGGCCTCAAGGAACGGGATTTCCCGGCGCTTCTGCTGTGGAGCATCGTGGCGCTGACAACAGTGGCGCTGCTGTGGGCGGCGCTGGCCCGGCTGGAGGTGGTGATCGCCGGCACCGGTCGCGTTATTCCGGCTTCGCAGCTGCAGATATTGTCAAACCTGGAAGGCGGCACGCTGGCACGCATCGTGGTGAAGCCCGGGCAGAAGGTGGCAGCGGGGCAATTGCTGATGCAGCTTGATCCGGTGCTGCGGGCTTCCGATGCAGCCGTGGGCCAGGCCAGCGTTGATGCGCTGTCGGTGCGCGCGGCGCGCCTCGCCGCTGAAGCGCGCGGTCAGCGGCCCAGCATCGACATTCCGGGGGTCGATCCCGCTGTTGTGGCCACCGAACAGGCGCTGGCACGCAGTGACAGCGCAGCGCTCAGCACCGAGCGGTCAATGGCGCTGGCCCGCCAGGAACAGGCCAGTCGCGCCGCTGCCGAAGCCGAAGCCAGCCTGCGGCAAAAGCAGGAAGCCTTGCGCCTCGCGCAGCGGGAAGAGGCCGTGATGCGGCCGCTGGTTGAACAGGGCGCCGAACCGGGGCTGACTCTGGACCGTGTCACCAGCCAGCGGGTGCAGGCCGAATCCGGCGTGCGCGCCGCCGAGGAAAATCTGCGCCGCGCCCGTGCCGCCGTGGCCGAAGCGCGCCGCGGTGTCTGGTCGGTGGACATGAAGTTCCGCAACCGCGCTGCCGAGGCGCTGGCCGTCACCCAGGCCGAACTCGCCGGCCGCACCGGGCAGCAGCCGGCGCTGGCCGATCGCCTGGCGCGCACCGAAGTGCGAGCGCCAGTGGCCGGCATCATCGGCCGGCTGCGGGTTACCACGCCGGGATCGGCTGTCGGGCCCGGCGAACCGTTGATTGAACTGGTGCCAGCCGGCGAAAAACTGCTGGTGGAAGCCAAGGTGTCACCGGCCGATATCGGCTTTGTTGCCAATGGCCAGAAGGCACGGGTGCGGGTTTCGGCCTATGATTACAGCATCTACGGCGCGCTCGATGGCGTCGTGCAGAATGTGGCCCCCGATGCCGTGGTGGATGAACGCACCGGCGAAGTGCATTTCCTGGTGCGCATCGCCCTGCCCGGCAATTGTTTCCCCACCGAAAACGCTGGCTGCCTGCCACTGGGGCCGGGCATGTTGGCGGATGTCAGCCTGTTGGGGCCAAAACGGTCAGTCCTGTCCTATCTGCTTAGCCCGCTGACGCAGATCACGAGCAGCGCCTTCCGCGAGAAATAGGCTCAGGCTTCGGCGCGATATTCCAGCAGATCGGCCACCGTGCAGCCCAGCGCGGCACACAGGCGCGACAGCACATCCAGGTCCACGCGATCCGCTTCGTCATGATACAGGCGGGTCAGGGTACCGCGGCTGATCCCGGTCTGGCGGGCCAGTTCGGTGATCTTCAAGCGGCGTTCACCCAATCGCACCGAAAGCATTGAACGCACCGGCATCAAACTCTCCCTCGCACCAAGTTCGCCGTCAATCCGATGAAGCGTTCGCGGCCCGAACCGCATCATCCAGATACATAATGATTTCAATCGACAACAAAACTCACTCTACTGTGCACAGAAACAGACAAGACAGCGCCCCAACGCTGCAATCCGCATGAATACACAATGGTTTCTATCTCACAAGATTGTCATGTTGACTATAGCGCCATCAGAGAACCATCGTTGTGCAATTCGGAGCCTGTCCATTTCGGACATACTCAGTAACGCGCAAGTCGCAGTTTCCCTGCATCGCTCACAACGCGTTTGGCGATGGCGACAGCAACCGCGCTTTGGCGGTGAGCAAGGGTAAAGGGCGGCG
>Ga0209278_1000455_pt1 | contig 32352 bp, 35 predicted proteins | sample JI81BgreenDNA_FD_187504 | JGI IMG/M metagenome (GOLD analysis project Ga0209278, IMG submission 187504) | Wastewater effluent complex algal communities from Wisconsin, to seasonally profile nutrient transformation and Carbon sequestration -... | ecosystem: Engineered > WWTP > Effluent > Algae...
GTTATATTCTTGAGCTAAGTGAATATGATTGTTCGGGCATCGGAAGCAGGTGGTGAGGCTAAGTAGTTTTGCTTGATGTTTATCCTGAAGTAACTGCATTGATCGAGGGGTTGCCCCATTAAATAAATAAATAGATTGTTTTCGATCGCCCACGAAGATAAGGCGAGTGGTGGAATGGCAGAAGACATCGAGTAAATCAATCTGGCTTTGGGATAAATCTTGAGCCTCATCCACAAAGATAAAGTCATAGGTGCTAGAAGTCTCTAATTGGAGATAAAGAGGAGCATAAATCTGATCAGTGAAATCGATAATTCCTTTTTCGGTAATATCTTCGATCCCTTTGTCAATAACTTGTGTAAGAAGGGTAAGAGCTTTTTTATAATCATAGGGTTTAAAATATCCTGTCACATTTAACTTGAATAGGTGAGCCGTCCCCTCGATCGCATCGACTTGAAGGGTTGTATTTGTTTTGCGGAGGAAATCTAATAGCTGAGAAAAGTCTTCTGTACTCTCGAAGGGGTTTTTAAATTTATCTAGTCCCCTCACGATATTGCGGATGATAGTGGAATACTTGTTATTAGTAATCTGCCATTGGTGCTTAAACCATTTCTTCCTTAGCAAGCCATAGCCCATTGAATTAAGGGTCTTGGCTTTGAATTTTGTGCCAGAGAGTCTGGTTTCTAGCTCTGTGCAAATAGCCTTGTTAAAAGCTACAAACAATCCATTCCCTTTATTGCCTCTTACCAGTCCTAATTTCTTTAAACGCATAGAGGCTTCAACGATCGTGGATGTCTTCCCACTACCTGCTACTGCATCTAGTACAGCATTCCCTTTTTCTCTTTCCAGAAACTTAAATATCCTTTCTTGTTCTGGTGTCCATTCTTTTTTATAGGTGGGAGCGATCGTTTTACATTCTTCAAACAGCGATAATTGATACATGGCACTATCTTTCTCTGGTGGTTTCTGCCCAAATTTTAGCAGAATTTTAGACTTCTGTGATACGATGGTTTTATCTGTTGACGGATTATACTCATGCCTCGAAAGAAAACGTACAAAGGAGTTGATATTGATTACAATGTAATTATTGTAAGGAATCTCTTGGATTGGATTCAGGATACTGGTGATATAGATTTAGCCTGCAAGAATAACTCTGTCGATCGAACCTTATTTGAGGGTTGGCTAAAGAAGTATAAAGATTTTAAGGCAAAGGTACTTGTTGCTCAACAGTATTATCGGGATAGCTTACCCTTAGCTCAGAAGATGCAGGCACGCAAAGCCCTCCTCGACTATCTTTATGGTAAACAGACACGCACCCAAAAGGTGGTAGAAAAATACTATGACGAGGAAGGTAAGGTATCAGGTAAAAAGGTAGTAGAAAAAGTTGATTCGATCGAAGTACCTCGTTGGGTGATCGAACGTGCCTTGGGTTCAACTGTTAGTGAGCTAGATGCCCTCCGCTTACTCATCGATTCTGGCTGGATTGATGAAGGTGTGCTCGAATCTGTCAGCGATCGTCTCAACCTTGCCACTGACGATATTAAAAAAATTCTCGTTCGATCGTCTTCTCCTAAAAACAAAAAACTCCCGACAGCAAAATAACTGTCAGGAGTTTGCCTTATTCGGCACCCCAAGCGATTAACTCAGGCTTCTTATCCTCCATTACTCTTAAACGCAATACCCCACACCATTTTCCTGCTTTCTGGGTTGTTATATTCCAGAAGGAGTTAACTATGCTTCGATCACATAATTCTCCATATTTTTGTTTACCAATTCCTTCTTCGGGAAAAGAGTTGGGAAACAGGTATGGGTTGTAAGTGATTTGGGTAATTAGAGGGTCTTGGGGGACACTTTCTGCCGCTAATCGGAAAAGGTTCTTTAGTCTTTTTGGTTGATCATCAAGAATTGTCCCCTCGAAATAGGCATGAACAAATTTCTTCTTAGTAGCGATAACCCTTAGTCGGCTTTTGTGGCTACACAGGAATTTGACTCCCCCTAGAGTAATGTCGTTAGTAGAAAATGATTTTCTCCATTTTCCAGATTCTTTTGTCAGCACTGTAAAATTCTTCTCGGTACTGTTGAAATAAACTCTAACTATACTCATATTGTTTATGTTTTGTTAAGTAATAATTTAAGTTTATTATTTATTTTGCCTCGCCATAGTACATGAAATAACACAAGAAGAGAATTATTAAATGTTACTGAGGTTCAGGAAGAGGGGCAGTGCGAAGGTAGTTAAGGAATGGTTGTTTTTGTGTCTCGAAATCGTTAAAAATCATCGATTCGATTTCTGTGATTCTTTCGGCTAAGGAGGGATACAAATATCGAAGGTGAATCATTGTTTTAGCGAATCCCACTTCTGTTAAATTGAAGTACAGTCTGTTCCTTTTGCCCCTGGCTATGATAAAACCTTGTGCCACCTCCTCCCCTTCAGGGCGATAGAATTTCTTTTGCTTTCTGGATCGCCCTGTTTCGTTTTCTAAGCAGGTTTCGATCGCATAAAACAGTTCATAGGATTCCATCTTCAATAACTTAGCGAGGTAAGTTGAAGTTACGAAAATTAACCCATGTTTAATACTCAAGTGAGGGGAAGGAGCTGGAAGGGATAAAATTGGCGTGACTCGATCGACTTCCTGAAAAATGCGGGGTGTCAAGGCAAAATAATTCTGAATTTGGGCAACTTCTTGATAACGAGACGAGGCATTCATGACAATTACATAACAGGCATAGCGAGATAACTTATAGTCGAGCGCTTTTTGCTCCTTAATATTAATTCCATGGGGTAGTTTGTCACTTAGTAAAGGGGAAAAGTGTCTATCAGAAGCTGCATGAGATAGGGATCGATCGTAATCTGCGATGTATTTTAATGTTCTGTTGCAACAATGCCACGCTTTGTCGATAACAAGTTTGAATTTGTCCCAGTCGTCATAGCCGAGTAATGCCATTAAGTCTCTGGCGTACCAGTATTCTGCTTTAGTCGTAGGCTCATACTTTTTGATTTCCTCAAATGGGTTTCTTGTCTGTTGATATAGGGTGTTGTTTTTCATAGTTTTGTGATATTTGTTTACGATCGATATTGCCTTTGCCCTTTGTTAAAAACGTGTCCAAAGCAAATTAAACAAGGGAGTATAATATTGAGAGAAGGGGATAAAGCCCCTTCTAAACAAACAAAAACCCTCCAAAAAGGAGAATAATCTATGTTACTACCATTCGCCTTTAAAGGCAATCAAGTCCGTGTAATTATTTTGAGCGGTGAACCTTGGTTTGTTGCGATCGATGTCGCCTTAATTCTGGAATATGCTGATCCTTCAAAAATGCTTAACTTAGTGGATGGTGAGGATAAGATCACGATTAATCCACAAAAGCTAGATTCCGCCAAAATGGCGGAAACCTTTGGGAGTAATACTTTTAGGGTTGTATTGATTAATGAGGCTGGTCTATATGCTTGTATCTTTGGTTCTACTAAGTCTGAAGCCAAGGTCTTCAAGAAATGGGTATTTCAAGAAGTATTGCCTTCTGTTCGTAAAACTGGTGGTTATCGCCTTCCTGTTGCCATCAAAAATGACTTATCGATCGAGGAAGCAAAGAGTGCGATTTCATTAGTGATGGATTATGCTAAGTTCGCCAGTGATGAGGAAAAGACTCAGATGGTATGTAGTGTACTGGGTGAATTTGATCCTCGTTACGAGAGAATTTTACGTCCAGTAGTAGCTCAAGCTAGATTGGCTACTGCCAATGATAATATTCCTGTCACCCCCACTGAGCTAGGTAAGAAGATTGGCAAATCAGCGAGGGAGATTAACAAACTTTTGGTCGAAAAAGGTTTTCAAACCAAGAATGAAAATCCTAGTTCTCGTCGTGAGCCAAGTTATCTTTTGACTGATGAGGGGCATCAATATGGCAAGTATATCACCTCAACGGGTAAGAAGGGCGATCGTACTCTGTACCAACAGTTATTGTGGTTTGACACAGTGTTGGTAAAACTCGGCTAATTAGAAAATATCGCACCTTCTATTAACTTAGAGGGTGCGACTATATCAAAATAAGGAGAAAAATTATGGGAACGTTTAAAATCACGATCGGAGGACACGGATTCCAGTTTGATATTGAAGGGAATTGTTTGGACTATATTGATATGCCTGTCACGAAGGGTGGTTACTATAAGCGGACTGTCAACGCCATTCCAGCCTTAGAACTGTATGGTAAAAAGATGGGTATTGATGATATCGAAACTCTCTGGCGAGCGGATACCCTTCGCTTAATCCAGTTGAGAGAGCCACGAGACACCAAACGAGGTTATGAGATTCTGGGTTATATCGCATTGCCTCACCTCAAAGTGTTAGACCCCCATGCTTTGTGCGATCGTAAAAACTTGGTTGCATCAACTAAGAAGGATTGTCTCGCTCTATGGGATTGGGGGTTTGATCGAGACGAAAGTGAGTGGAGATTGATCGTTTTGCCCAATGACGACGATCGTCATAAATGGTGGAACGTTTATAAAGAGAAAATGGATGAATTGGGTATTCAAAAATGGTTTGAAAGTCTTGATAACTTTAAGAACTATGTTCATTATATGGAAATGTTTTTTAAATACTATCCTCTTATGGGTGGAGAAGGGGTTTATAGACGGGCTGATTTAATGTACCTCGGTAGTGTCTCTGGTAATCGTCCCACTCTCGTGGATGGTCAACTAGGGTTGGTTCTGCCTAGCCGACACGGAGATGAGTACAATTTTTATCCGTTGAACACTTATCGTCATGAAGGGCGTAACTTAGGTAATTACGCTTTTGAACGTCGCAATGGATACTTGCTCTCCCCTATCATTGATGAAGAATCTGACGCTTCAGGATTCACTTACTGGATGTCTGGGTATTCTTCCGATGTACAGCCAATGCCTCCTATGTGGTTGGTGGCGGAAGGCAGATGCGATCATCTGTGGGGAGTGTTGTCTAAGGACATTGAGTTAATACCATCGAGAGATGTTACCCCTTCAATGTTCGATTACAATTTTGCTTGTGCAATTAATATCTAAGAGGGTGTTATTCTATTGTTCATCCAGCGGATACAGTTGACAATAATGTCACCGTGACAGGGCAAAGGTTTGCAAAAACAACTTAATTGCACATCTTTGTCTTTGACTAACCTGAGTATTCGATCAAGTTCTCCTATGACTTCCTGATTGTTCTCTTGAATTTGTACCCACAACCAATAGCGATACTTCTCAATTACTTCTGCCCTGTCGCCATGAATACCAATTTTATATGGGTTTGCTAGGGGGCTATTTTTTTTCCCACGTCCGCCTCTGCCAATATAGATACTGTTTTCAAAGCCCACTATTTTGCCGTTGATAACGCTTAAGTTTTTCATCTTAATCAAAATCCACAATCTCAATGTTTAATTATAGTTTTCTGTACACCCAATAGTATTCAAATAAATTATCAATTATTTTTTTTAGGAGAAAATATGGACACTCAACAATGGAAAAGTTTAATTCAGGAATGGACGGGCATGAGTGAAGATCAATGGGAGGTGCGACAAAGAATTATTTCTGTCCTTGCAAAAGTCGATGATTTCCGTCATGAACAAATGTCTCTCTTGATCGATGTTCTCAGACCCTTTGCTTTGAGAGGGTTTCGTGCCATGATCGATGAATCGTCTGGAATTGATCGTCAATACACGGAAGTCGATGTGGCTAGGTGGGAGCTGGAGAATACTTTGGTTCAACAGGAGTTACCAAGAGAAGAGTACCTGAAGGATGACGTTGCTCCTCCTCTCCATCAATTTGACATGACTATTTGGCAGGGGATTGATCAAATGATGCGATCAAGGTACTTGGATGAAGCTCAACTAAGACGATGGGAGCAGATCAAAGTAGCGAAGGTCTGTCAAACCAAACTAGACAATCTCTGGGAGAATAAGGAGAAGTATTATCGCTGGATAGAACAGATTCAAGAGAAGGAGGGGGTTAGTGGCTTGTGTCCTAATGAAGTAGAAATCATGGGAGAGAAGTTGATATTTCCTTTTCAGCATCAGGAATGTGTAGAAACCCCTGATGATGCCATTCTCCATCTTATTCCCTCTGATTTGTCAGTTTTGGATGAGTGGAAATGGATATTGGCTGACAAGTTTCTGTCGATCGGTTCTGACCATAATTGCAATTATTACTATTACGATAAGGATGAAAGACGAGCAGAATGTGAACACGATCGACTCAAGTTTATCACGCCTTCGGAGTTGCTAGCCAAAGTTGCGGTTAATGATAAAGCCTCCGTTTATCAGCCCAATGATTCTCGCTCCCCCCATTTCGTACTTACTCTTTCTACAGGTTTACGAACGTCTTGGGATAATACGTTCGATGTTTATGCGATCGCCCACGGAAAAACACCCAAACAAATTTGTATGTGATAAAAGAAAGCCCCCATTTGGGGGTTTTTTTTTATCGATCGAGCTTGAAGAGCAGATAGTTTAAAACGGAGGAGATAGGAAGTTCTGTGATGGGTACATCTACGTCATTATCTCCATTGAAGTCTGAAAATCCTATCTCTAATAGATACAGTTCTTTGTCGTTCCAGTCTTGTACCCATTCGGGATAAAAGTCTCCGTCCTTTCCCCCTTCAGCGAAGTAGAGGGCGATCGTTTTCAATAGTTTTTTTTCCTTAGCGTTGAGGGTGTCCTCTAACTCCTGTTTAGTTCTCTCAACATAGTTGATTGCGTCCATCAATTCTTCCTGTAAGTGTTGTAGCCACTCTACTAAGGGTAGGTTGTTATCGGTTAAGGTTGTACCATACTTGGCGATACCTAATTCCGATCGATCTCTTATCTTTAGGATGACTCTTTCGATCGTTTTATCTTGCATATTGTTTTGACTCTAGGGGATGAACTCAGACAGCTTCGCTGTGCTTTTGGCATCATATCAAAAGAGTAGGCACAAAAAAAATCTGCCCAGACTGGATTAGTCTGAGCAGACAGTAGTTTATAGTAGGCTTAGTTGTCGGGGATCGTGAGCCGCATAGTAAGCGGCAGTTTTTTCTGTTTTGCCTTCGATATATTCGAGGATATGCTCTCCCCATCGATCAAGGAATTGTTTGGTATTAAGATAGAAACATCCTGTTGTCCATTCGTCGTAATGGGACTCCTCGTTTCGATCAAATTCTCGCCAGAGTTCAAGGATGTAGGCTTCAAAGTCCCCATCGATATCGACATAATCATCAGTTGCTTGATAAATAAATGTCTCTACTTCTTCAAATAGTTCCTTTTTGCCGTCCTCTTCCCAGTATTCTTGATACTTGGTACATAACCAGTCGGAGAAGGCACAATCATCAAAGATGGGATATACCTTTAGTTCTCCCATCAGCTCATTTAATTTTTTGAGCTTCATGATGGAGTTGTCTTCGCTAACCCAATGGCGGTAAAACTTGTTTACTAACCAATTTCCACATCGAATACGCTCGAAGATAAAATCTTCTTCTTCGAGCCAATCCCTTAAATATTCATAGTTAAATTCATCAATGAAACTTTCAGGGTAGCCGTGGTATCCCACCAGAAAACCTTCATCTTCATCACTCCATGTGATGTGTTCAAATTTTTTGAATTGTTTAACTTTTAACTCCAACAGTCTTTCTTTAATATTCATTTTTTGTTTTTTTAAACTACACCTATATTGTCGCCTGTATTTTATGGGGATATAGTAAAGATATTGGCATTAGATCGATCACAAATAAAAACGGTTAGCGGTGGTAGTTCACGCTACCTGTTATGTTTTTTGCTTGAGGAATTGCCATTCTATCTAGTCGCTCAATAACGGAGTAAATGGGGACATTTTATAACATTTCGGATGCTACATATTTTTCTCCCTCTCCTTATTCATAAAACGCCGAATAGCCTCCGCCATTGGTATTTGTTCCTTGTCAGCGTAGCCTTTAATTGAGTATCCCCAAACCTCAAGGTTAATATGATTACAATGGAAATGAGTGAAGTACTATATCATGGTAGGTGTAAACAAATAAAAAGGTAACTATCATGGGATACGGAGCAGCCGCTTGCAATACGACAATTTTGAGTCAGTCTAAGTTACATGAGTTTTTTGACTCGTTAGATTTAAAGCTAGATTTTCAAGGTTTAGATGAGTTGTATCAGTCATTCTCGGAATTGACTCCAAGTGACTTCGTTGACTGTTTTGAGTCCAAAGACTTTGTCGAGTCTTTGTATGAATACCTTGATGAGCCAGAAGACTCCGCCGAGAAGGAGGAGTTCCAAGCAAGGGTTGAGAGAGTTCAGAGCTTTCTCTCCATTCTTGCAAAAGCGGAGGAAAAAACGAATCTTTCGTTCTTTCTCATCTGGGTGGGAGATGAAGGCGATCGATATGACGATCTCAGCAACGAGTTTGCGATCGAGATCGGCGGTGTGTACCAAAGAACCCCCGCAGGGGAAAAATATGCAGAGTATCTGCATAATGTCTCGTGGGTTGTTTACGGATAGATAACGAAAAAAAGCCAACCAATAGGATGTCCTATTGGTTGGCTTTTTGTTTAAGGTTGTGATTCTAACATTTCAGAGTCGCAACCTTTTTTTGTTTCGTACTCTTTAACTTTTACCATGATTTCCTCATGGGATAAGTCGGCTTGCCCGATAAAGGTATAGTATCTTTTTCCTTTTTGAACAAAGATACTTGTCCAGTTACCACATTGATATTCAATCATTTTGAAGGAGGATGTATTCCCCTGTCCGAACCAATCTTTTGGAGGTAGGACATATAAAGACTCTTCAAAATCATCTCTTGAAATAATTCGGAAGCTATCTTTAAAACGTTCTACATAACCTAGTTCGAGTCGTTCGATCGCCTCCATTTCATCCATGATTTCCATATCGGGGTACTCTGCTCTCATCTGTTCTTCATTCTTCTTATAAACCCACGTCAAGCCGTCGTCCATAATGTGTTCAACGATTTGATTTCTTTCTGGGGAATAATAAACTTTACCAGATAAATGTCTGTTCATATTCTATACTTTTATTTGTTTACCCCTATAGTCTAAGATACTTTTTAAGTGGAGGTTGTCAAAAAGTTGGCACAAAAAAACACCCCATTTGTAGAGGTGCTTTTTTGCGGTTATAGAGATGCTTTGACTTTTGCCACAATGGCGGCAGATGTGAGTTCTAGTAGATAACGACTTTTGACAATTTCACCGCAATTAAAGGCACAAAAAAAACCGCACTCCACAAGGGGAGATACGGTTAGGTTTATTTAGTGGGTAGAATACTCATTACGATACCTTTATAATCGATCGAGATTAAGATTCCTTCGTTGGAAGGAAAGAGATCGAAGGTGTTTTTGTCGCCATTACGTTCGATTGTAATTTTGACGGGAGTTGGGTTTTTCGCCTCGCTCATCATTTTGCGACGGAACGCTCGGATGGTGTTAGCGTGTTCTCGCAATGTTCCGTAAGATTCGTTGACAATGTTGGGAATAAGCCATTCATAGCGAATGGTATCCTGTAAAAATTCGATAGCGATGAGATTGGATGAATCTCGGCTAGTGCGAATATTGATATGCCCTTTCACGCCTTTTTGGATGGCTTGAACTAGCCAGTCGATTTGGGTTAAGGGGATGGCGAATTTTAGTGAGTATTCACCTACCTCCTCTGGGTTACTGATTTCGATCGAGGTGTCGGATGACGGATCGAAAATCTGTTTGTTCTCTAGTCGGAGATTCCAGAGGTAGAAAGAGTTTTCACTCTTTGATTTGTTGAACTTGAGACGATGTTGGACTAATAACTTTCCAAAATTGTCTGCTGTTAAGTTGATGTTGACGATTTTACTGACGGTATCAGTTTGAATCGTTTTTGTTTTTGCCAGAATGTCTAGGCTGGCTTTGTTGTGGAGGGATGCGATGATTCGTGTTGCCTTACGGCTTTCATGAGTCCAGCAAATTGCTTCCTCTGTGTTAATTATGCTTGCCTTGCTCTTATCTGTCATAGGAGCAAGGAAAAAGGCAAAGCTACCTGGATTAAAGATAGCTCCTCTTTCGATGTCCTCCCCTTTACTGGGGAAGGAGAAGCCGATTTTCTTATACCCATCTAAGGCGAAGAAGGAATGTTTGCCTTCTCCAGAGGTATAGAATAATCGTCGCAGTTCATCGGGTACTGCTTTTTGGTTTAAGGTTTCGTACATTTCCGTAGCGATCGATCTTAGTCGTGCGATCGTCAGCACCTCTCCTGTTCCCTCTGGTTGTACAAAGAGGGGGAGGTGTTCTTTCTGAACGGGTTTTTTCCCTACCTGAAAGTAGTAAGGACTGTCACTGGCGACAGTGCCAAACTCTACGGTGTTTAAGTTGGGAGGTAGATTACCAATGAACTCCTCGAACGCATCAGCGTCACAGATACGCCAAAAGGGTTTATCTTCTGCTACTTCCATTAAGGGGTAAGTGTGTCCATATACCGAGTCAGACATTTCGTCCAACAGGTAAAAGCCTGCTGTTTTTTCTGTCCGCCCAATAATGAACTGCTGATTTTGATCGAGAAATCCTTGTTTGCGAACTCCTCTGAGAAAGACTGCAAAGTCTTCTCTTAGTACTTTTAAATTTACTTTCATTTTGTATTTATAATTAACTACTCCTCTAGTCTATCTTATGTATGACCCCATGATTGTTAGCGTATTTACATAGAGACAAAAAAACGCACCTCAGATGAGATGCGTTTTCACTTAATAGATGTTGGGGTAGTAGAGGTCTGGTAGTCTCTCTTTCCTCATTACTTCTTCTCGATAATGAGGAAAGAAGTTTTTTCTGTTTTGCTTTTCTCTTCCTGTTGTTAGGAGGGAAAGCAACTTTTCCGACGATTGGTCTTCCTCAAAGGGTGGTATCGTGGTCTTGAAAATATCTGTGGCAAGACCGTATCGAGAGTACATCTTTCTGATGCACTCGATCACCATTGTGTTTATAATAAGTTCGTCCTTGATTACTCCTTGGCATAGATAAATGGCAATTACATCCATTATTTCTAAGCCGAGAGGAGCTTTGAATTTGTTTTCTGCTACTGTTTCCGAGAGAAAGCAGTAGTATTTGTTCGGGGCGAACCTTTCATATTGTGAGCTGACTTGACTTTTGAGATGAGCTATGCCCATCTCAAAAGTCTCACTCCAGTTCATTTTTTTGTACCAAGCAAAAAAATGAGCTGGTACTTTTTTCTTGTATAGGTTTTTGGTGAAGTTTGAGTCTTCAAACTTCCTATTAATCAAGAAGTCTAACTTAATTGGGTCGAAATCTTCCCGTTGAGTTAGCCCATCAAAAATCAATGTAGTTTGATCTTTGAATAAAGGTACTTTTTTGTCCGTGAAACAATCGATCGTTTCGGGCGGACTGATTTTGTCCATAGTGACATGAACTAAACCATCTGGGTTGATTCCCATCTGGTTGCCCACCAATACATCTGAATGTATTGGTGGAATTATTTCATAACTGTTTTTGATGAGCCCGTAGGACTCCATTGAAAAGATTGTTCCAGAGTTGAGTAGTTGCCCACTCATACTCATCGGTTCTCCTGTTGGAATAAAACGGACATTACTAAATTCGCTGTGATTAAATTCCTCGAAATGTTCCATAACTTTTTCTTCGTTGGCAGAAAAAGTTATGGGTTCGATTAGCGTACTTTCCATGCCCCGATCGTTTCTAGCGAGGAGGGATAGTTGTAAGCTATTGTTTTCTAGTAATTCAACCACCATCCAAAACTCATCATTATGACGAGCTTTAAAAAGGTTGCTAGCTTTTAGGTGATGTCCATTAATATTTGAGCGAGCGTGACTGTACATAGAAAATGATCCGTGTTTCAACGCATCGGTTCTAATTGTTATAGGTTCATCTCTGATAATGAATTGACGTAAAGAGGTTAACATTACCTCCTGATCTAAATACCCGTCAAACAGGGCATCTAACTTGTTATCACACCTTTCAGTATCTTGTGACAGAAATATCAAAAACATTTTGTAACATTTGTCATAAGGGCTTTTTCTTATGACAAACTGAATGCGAACGGTTTCTTGCAAAAGAAAGTAGGGTACTTCCTTTTTTAAATTGATTTTTAATTTCATGTTTTGTTCACTTACATATACTAACCATTATAACACAAAAGACCATACCAATGTAGTTTATTGGTATGGTCTTTTGCTATTCGGGGGACATCAATAGTTTATTAATGTAATTGATTTGGTCTTCCAGAGATTCTTTGGTGTGCTTGTCGCACGCCAAAGAATACTCTGCGATAAACGAATCGAAGGTGTAGTCTAGGTTCATTTCTAGTACACTAATTTTTTTCGCTATTTTTTGTGACGTTTTGCTTTGAAGGAAGTTCTCGTACGCTTTGTATAACAACTTTCCTCGTTCGTCAGAGATACCGCTACTTGGCAAGTATAGGCTTCTGTATACTATTCGCAGATAGGACGTGTTTTCTTCTGCTCCACTGTATTCAAAATTTTGTTGGAGTAAATATTCTCCAGGAAATGGGTGTTCAAAGTATTTAAGCCATGCCTGCCATAAATACAGACCGTGAGCAGCATTTTCCTCTGCTTGCTCTATCGCTCCAATAAGGTAGCTTTTAAGGGGGGGGCATATAGGATAGTAGTCTTCAAAATATTCGGATTGTTCTAGGTATTCTTCGATAAAAATATCGAACAAATCCCTACAATATTCGTATTTGCCCTCTTTTTTTATTGCTTGTTCAATGGATTCCTTCTTTTTGGTTAGATTGAATTCCCATGAATAAGGAATGCGGTATTTTCCTAAAACATAGGAAAATACCTCTTGGTTCTTTACGATTGGTTCCTCCCAAGAAAATATTTTATCTTGGGTTCTTTCGATCGATTTGTGAATAGCATCAAAAAGGATGATTGCCTGCGACTGCCAAACGTGGCAGATGCGATATCCTCGAGGGATGCTGATATATCTAGGTGTGCTAGTGTTAGCGATTCCTAGGTTGTTAACCATAAAATGGTCTTTTGAGTGTTTAATTATGTCCTTGTATTCTGATTCTGAATCAATAATCCAACCATATTCATTCTGATTTTCGTACAGAACAATTTCTTGCTTGCTAGAGATCAACTCTTCGGTCACATTCGATAATCCTGTATCAAAATGGATACACTTTTTCTCCTGTCCATTCGTTGTTTGCATATCAGCTCGAAATCCTTCAAAGGCGAAGGGATGCAATTCGATTTGTTCGTGTACAAGATTTTTTTCAAACTTGATCAATGTAAAAGGGTTATAGAATTTATATCTTGATATTCCGATTCCCTCCTCTAATAAGAAAATTGTAAATATTGCGTCAGTCCCATTATCACAAGAAGCATATTTAGATACTTCTCGTAAGGCGGAAAGAGACTCTTGAAAACTCGGTTGAGCGACTAAGCCACTTCCTACTGAATAGCCAGAAGTATTAATAATTCTCGAAGCACGAGGAATTTTTCTTTCATTTCCGATGTGATGGTAAATGGTTAAAAAATAGGGTTCTATATAGCCATTGGTGTTTAAGGGGGCTTGGCTATAATCTTTTACATAGCCCGAAAAGCTGAGAGTGATTCCACTCCCAATCTCTCTCGGGCTTTTGTATGCACAGAGTGTAATCGGTTGCATCGGATCGAAAATCAACCATGTTTTGGTGATATCCGTATCGAACGTAATTGCTTCCATATCTTTTTCATAATTAAATACTACTCTTATATATTAGGGCACTTTTACTCCCTTTATTGTTATTTAGAATACTTATGTTTTCAAAAAGTAGTCTTAGAATAGGAAGGGTAACTATATATAGGTGTTTTATGAAAAACATATTCAAGACTCAACGAGAAAAGTTAGAATTTTCGGGTTGGGGAGGAACAGAGCACAAGAAAGTCTTAGCTCGCCTTAATAAGCAAGAGTTAGCTGGCGTTGCTTCTATTGCCAATACTTCTTTCTATACACGCAAAGAAATTATTAAAAGCGTGTGGAAGGTGTTTGTGAATTGGGAGTGGCAAGGCGGATTTTGTATTGAGCCTAGTGTTGGCTCAGGGCGATTCCTCTACTACCAACCAAAAATGTATCAACAGGAATGTTGTTGGGTTGGTTTAGACCCTGATGAGTTGGCGATCGAGATGGCGAAGGAGTTAAATCCTTTTGCTAATTTATATGCCACTCGTTTTGAAGATGTTTATTTTGCGGAGCAATTCTTTGATTTGGTTATTAGTAATATTCCCTTTGGTGCTCACACCATTAAAGACGATGTGACTAATACCTCATGGAAAATCCATAACTATTTCTTGCTCCGCAGTGCAAGACTCCTAAAACAAAATGGTCTATTAGTGGCGATCGCCCCTACGGTGTTTATGGATTCACCTGCCAATGAGGGCGCACGTCAACAGATGCAGGAGATGGGGATGCAGTTAGAATATGCTTTCCGCTTCCCCTGTGTTGCAGAAGGTACAGCTGTCACTAGCGATTTGCTGATTTTTCATAAAAGAGAAGTGACAAAACCTGAGCATGATTACCTTAAGAGTAGTACTCTCAAGGATTCGTCTCTAGGGTTCGTAGCCAAGCATGAGCTACAGTTAATGTACCCCGTCAAAACCTGTGATCATTTAGTTATGAATCAATATTTCTGGAGACATCCAGAATATATGTTCGGCGAGATTGTTCCTCATCATGCTTATACCGAGGATGACTATGCTCGCATTTCTCTCCGATTAGGAGAGGAAGACAGTGTTGAGTCTTTCTGTGAACAGATTGTTTCTCTGGCTCAAAAGCCACATGACAAGATGATGTTTGCTCATACTGCTAAAAAACCCAGATTAATTCCTATGGATGCTTGGGAGAAACAGCCTAATGGTTCGATCGTAGAACTAGAAGGCAAGTTTTACCTTACCCAAGGATTAATTCTTAAGCCGATTAGCAGTGCTCAGGCTAACAACCTGATGTTAATGCGAAAACTCTTGGTTAGTTTTGATGCTCTCATTGAGGCTAATTCTAAGAGTCAAGACGCATTAGAAAAAGCTCAACAACAAGTAAGAGTTGATTATTTATTGTTCCTAGAACAACTCGGCTATCTTAACGATCCGAAAAATATCACTCAGTTTAAAGCCTGTTGGGAATATCGTCGTTTGCTCTCCCTAGAGATGCCCTCGAAGGAGCGTAAATACGACTTTGATTCCCTTAAAGGCATAAGGAAACATTTCCAAGAATCCCCCCTGTTTTCCGAACGAGTTTTGGAGAATAATCTACCCCAAGCGGGTACGATTCAAGATGCTCACGAAGCCTTGTGTTTATCTTTGAACGTTAAGGGGGGAGTTGATCTTAGCTATATTGCTGAGTTGATGGGAATTACTGCTGAAGATGTTCCTTCCCGTCTCGAATCTTTGTTGATTTTTGACCCCGTTTCCCAGACCTATTGCGATCGCAGTATGTACTTTTCGGGAGACATTTATCAAAAGTTGGCTTCGGTACGAGATGTGGATGGAGAGCTATATCAGCAGTTAGGCAGTATTTTGCCCCCATTAATTTTACCCCCTACCTCTAGTCCTTTTTATGAGGATGTCAAGGTGGGGATTCAGCGTGAGCTAGACCTTAGCTTACGATTCTTGGACAACGCCCAGATTGAGATTATCAATTTGGCATGGATTCCTGTGGAATACATCGAAGAATTTTTGATGTTTCTGACAAGAAGAATAATCAAGGTTAAGTTGGTAGGAGAAGGAAGTTTTTCCCTTTACCCCATCAATAACTCTCCCACCCCCTCAGAGAAAGTCTATAGCACAGACAGAGTTTCATTCTTGAAGCTGTTTGAAGACCTATTAAGACAGAGAAGAGCTGAGGTGTGGAAGACTGGCAATGATAAATTTCTTGATGCGGAAGCCACGGAAGCCGCTCAAAAGAAAAAGCAAGAGATTTTCTCTGCTTTTCTACAATGGATTTGGCACGATTCTTGCGATCGAGCCATCCAATTAACTTACTACTACAACCGTGTCTATAACACCTTTGTTAAGCCGAAATTTGATGGTAGTAATCTTCGTTTTTTAGCTGGTATCAATAAAGCTATTACCCTACGCCCTCATCAAAAAGATGGGGTTTGGCGCATCATGCGATCGCCTACCACGTTATTGGCGTGGGATGTAGGAGTAGGTAAGTCTTTCACGATGATATCAGCCACCCAAGAGCTAAGACGGCTAAATTTAGTTCGTCGCCCGATGATCGTTTTACCTAATGCGATTGTTGCCCAATTCTGCCACGATTATTTAACTTTATATCCTGCGGCAAGAATCTTGGAAATCAATTCTGATAACTTAAACGATCTGCCTTTGCTGCTCAATGCTATTAATAGTAGTAATTGGGATGCGATTATTGTTGCGATGAGTGTATTCGACAACAATATTGCTGTTAGTCCAAAAGTAATGGAAGAACAGTTGGCAGAGATTTCTAGCTCTTGGGCATCTCGCCCTCAAGGTCTGCGTCCTGCGGATCTCAAGCGACATTCCCTAGCTTTCAATCGTTACAAAAATGCGATGACGAAAGTCTTGGAATCTAAATCCAAGAAAAAGGAAAGAGTCATTTACTTCGATGATTTAAACATTGATATGTTAGTCATTGATGAAGCCCACGAATATAAGAATCTCATTTTCTATACTGAGAATGATTCTGAGGGTTTGAACCCTGATGGTTCAGCTAAGGCTTTTTCCTGTTTATTAAAAGTCCATTGGTTATTAAAGAAATATCCCAATGGTAAGGTCGTATTCTCTACTGCTACACCGATCGCTAATTCGGTGGCAGAGTTATGGACGTTCTTGCGGTATTTAATTCCGTCTGTCCTCCTAGAGAAAAAATGTAATATTTTCGACCGTTGGTTGTCGGTATTCGGTGAATCCGTAACTAAGCCAGAAATTCATCCCACTAAAGGGTTCGTCACTAAAACTCGTATCCGTCGATTTACTAATCGGCAAGAGTTATTGAAACTGGCACATCTTACTTTTGATGTGCTTAAGACTCAAGATTTAGTCGATCGAGGTATCTTGAAAGTACCTACTCCCACAGTGGTTAATGAAGTATCAGCCCTCTCGCCGTTACAGGGAGAGTATCTGAAATGGTTGGTTACTCGCTCTCGCATGATTGATGCGAAGGCAGTTAAGTCTGATGTCGATAATCCCCTAGTTGTTCTACAGAATGGACGAGAAGCTGTCTTAGACGAGCGTCTTGTTTGCTATGGAGACAACCATCTGGACAATAAGCTAAACACTACCATCTACAATGTTTTTCGTATTTGGCGTGACACCGAGCATTTGAAGGCTACTCAATTAATCTTTTCTGATGAGAGTACTCCTCAAGCCAACGATAAGCTATTCACTGCTTATCAGTATATTAAATTGGCGTTGATTGCTTTAGGTGTTCCTAGTGAAGAAATCGCTTTTGTCCATGACTACGATTCCACATCCCCTCAAAAGCGTGCTCAGTTAAAACTGGCTTTGTCTCGCTTAGTAAATGAGGGGAAAATCCGCATTGTACTAGGCTCTACCCGTAAACTCGGCACTGGAGTGAATGTGCAAAAACGCTTAATTGCTGTTCATCACTTATCCATTGGCTATCGCTCGATCGATATTGAACAACGGAATGGGCGTATTCTTCGTCAAGGCAACTTGTTCTCTAAGGTACTAATCTTCTATTACGTTACCAAAGGAATTTCTTGTACTAGCCTTGACAGCTTTCTCTGGCAAATTATTCGCACCAAGCAAGAATTTTGCAATAACGCATTAATCGATAATGGTGAACGCTCTATCTATCAACCTGAAATTGATGATTCTAAGGAACAGTTACCCACTGCTACCCTTATGGCGATCGCCCTTGGTAATCCTGTCTTAAAACGAATATCGGATATCAGACAGAAGCTCGATGGTTTGGTACTAGAGAAGCGTAGTTATGATTCTGAGTTGATCAAGCATCAGGAGAAAATTGAATCTAATCGTAAAATTATTGATCGATTAGATTCTTTACTCCACAACTACCATAGTGGGCTTGATGTTCTCAAGTCCTGTACTAACAAAACTATTATCTCCCTGACTCCTGAGAATATTGATTTCTCTTGGGGTATGGATGATAAACAAAAAGCTAAATTACGGAAGCGTCTCTTGAAACTGATGCTATCCCAAAGCTCCAAAACCTTACCTCTTTGTTCCTTCGGAGACTTATCCTTCTTGGTAACATTAAAACGAGGTGAATCAGACTTCTTTTACATTAAGTTCCTTGTAGCTGGTGAGACTAATTATATTTCTACTACCGCCTTTATGGGCTTAAATGAACTGATTACAATCCTAGAAAAAGAAGTCGAAAAAATGTCTGAGTACCATCAAAGTACTCTATCCTATTTGAATCTTCTGTCTGAGCGTGAAGTAATCGACTTCCCTCAAGATAAGTTGGAACAAATGGATACTTTACAAGCCGAACTTGAACAACTCCTCTCATCTCTTAGTGACGATGATTTAGAACTTCAGCAAGGAAATCGTTTTACGATCAATCCCGTTGCATTGGATAATTTTAAGAGCTTTAAATCTAATAAAGGTTTTTGTATGCTCGAAGATTTATCCCCCGAACAAGTTGACGCTATGCACGATCGTATCAACACTCTTCCCTCTTGGGCATCTGCCTTCGAGGAATCCCTCAACTCTTGGTCTGGTGATCAAGGTTCCATGGAAGAAGCTGATGCGATTCAATTCCATGAGGAAAGTCTCCTCGATTGGTCTGAAGAGCTAAACTCTTTTCGTCCTGCTGATTCTAATTCCGAATCATGGCAGAACACTCCGTTTTTCTCTTCCCCTCGCCAATCTCCCCCTGATAATTTTCCTCTCTCTCTAATCCTTTAATAAAATGCGATCGTATCCGATTTGGGTGCGATCGTATTTTTGTGTTTGCGTGTTTGCTTCGTGCTATTAAAATTAAGGATAATATAGTAGGTGTAAACATTGACCACATAGAATAAAAGCAATGAAATTTAACAAAGAAGAAACAAAACAAGCGTATATTGAAATTTATTCCGAAAAAATTTTTAATCAAGAATTTACATCTTTCGATGATGCTTGGAATAATTTATGGGAAGAATTCACAACATGGGATACCGTTCATGACTCCATAGAAGAATTTGCCGAATGGCTATGCGATAATTCATGGCAATTAAGCGAAATTTAACCAGAATTAACAATATGTCATTACTGATTGTTCTGATAACTAAGCCTGAATAATCAATGCGATCGCACCCAAATCGGGTGCGATCATTTTTTTGTTGTTCATTTGACGATCAAAACATAAAATCTCTAAGATAATAAAAATGTAAATAATAACAAAACGAAAAATCAATGATTAAAATATTCGACAAAACTGTGAACTCGGAACAACCTTGTTATCCTTTGAGTTCAGAAAAAGTGGATGTGGGAAAATTTTTTGTTGGGCAGTTCAACGAAGTAACTGGCAATGTTGATGTGTTTTGGGCTGATTCTTTGCAGTATCATGCCACCATTCTTACCAGCTGCATATTTGATGGGGAAAAGATTTATTACAAGGAGATTACTGATCATCCTTTGCTTCTGAACACTCCTCTCAAAGAAAAGGTAGGTGCCTATTTTCGAGCTAATGGCGTTAGTGTCACTCTCGATTAGAAAACTGTAGAATGCGATCGTACCCGATTTGGGTGCGATCGTTCTTTTGTTTGTAGCTTAACAAGAAAAAACAAAAAGTGTTCGATAATATAAATGTCAACTTTATTTAGAAAATAAGAATATGGATGAGCAAGTAATGACAGGGTATTTTGCCCTAGGTAGTGTAGATAGAAAGGTCACTGTTGTGTTAGATGAAGAGGCTTTATCTATCTCCGTTGAAGGTTTTGGGATGTGGAATTCCCAACGAAAAATCTATGAAGAAATGCCTATCTTCAAGGTGTTTCATGGAGAAACTTTATTTTTTGAGTTTGTTAAAGACTTAAATGATGAGTGGGATTACGTCTATGATCAACTGGAGTTTAGCTCTTTGGAATTACCCGAAATTGGACAGTTTAAGGTTCAATGGCAGTGGGAAACTCAAGAAGGTGTTTGTTGCACTTTTTCTCGCTGGCTAGACTTACCTTCGATTGATCAAATCAACGACATGACGTTGAAAAATGAGATTATCGCTCAATCAGTGTTATATGAATGGGATACAATCATCCCCAAGGATGAACTTCATTCTTGTCAGATTGTAGCTTACCGAATGAACGGTAAGGAAGTTTGGGCTTCTGATACTCGCAGAGCATCTCTAAATTGCATGGAGATAGCTCATGATATGAAAGGATTGATGAAATAGTGGTTTCCTTATAGTTAACAGAAAAGAACGATCGTATCCGATTTGGGGGCGATCATTTTTTTGTATAAAATATCAAAAAAATAGGTATTTATTATGAACCAAGATATTCGTATATGGAAAGAGAAGGAAGATATGAAAATAAGTCGGTCAGCGAGAGATTATCTTGACGATTTCAACAGGATGAATGCCAAAGAAATCAGAAGTTTCTTGTTGCGAGTATCTCCTTCTAGCTTGAGAATTGTCGAAAATCTATTTAATTATCGCTCGACACAACAGTGTCCAGTTGAAAATTTTCAGTTGAAGATGGGGGTACTATTGTTTTGGATTTCTTCTTCTTATGCTTTATTTGAAGAAGAAAAAGTCTTGGGGTATTTTCCACACAATGATAGTAATTTGGTCTTATCAAGGTTTCATAAGTCTCGTGGTTCTATGGAGCAATTTTTATTATCTTCTCCGAAGAATATTTGTCAACGTTTGAAAATGGGAGAAAATGAAATTTATGGTATATTCAATCGATCGTGGCAAACTCGAAAAGCTCCTCCTTTATACTTTCCATCTCAAGAATTAACGCTGTTATTCCTTAATACGGATTTACCTAACGATATGTCCTTTCTATTAGAACATTATCAAAATGGAATGGATTTTTTTATATATCTACCTTTTCTTAACCATGTTAGAGTTCCTCTTGACTTATCCCGTGGCAGATATATCATTGAGGATAGAACCATTAATAGTAAACGACAGCCTCTTGCTGAATCAATGATTCTTTATAGTCGATTATGGGATGGGGTTTTGTATGTCTCTGTGTATGGAGAGATAACCAGCGATGGCTCAATGATTCCTGTGTGTCACTCTTTTTCTATTGATTTGAAAAACACTTCAGCTTATCGAAATGAATTGATTACTGACTATCGCATTCGAGGCTTGGATGAACGAATTGTTAAGTCATTAAGTCGTATGTGTGAATTGACGATTAACTTACTTCTTTATGGCTTGACTGCTCCCGTCTTTGCCTCTATACCCCCTAAGTCTGTTAATGGAAAGGCTAAAGCTCGTCATGTCGGTACTAGGTTACTCGAACCACGTTATTTAACACCCAGCTTTATTTCTTCCTCGAAGCCCTCCTCTTTTTCTCGCCCCACTAATAACATTTCCTTTTCTGTCTCTCCTCATTTTCGCCGTGGGCACTGGAAAAGGATCGCTGTTGGTAAAGGTCGGTGCGATCGAGTTGTTCGTTGGATTCGTCCTACCTATGTCAATGCCAAGCCCTGCTAACAGTTTATGGGGTGTAAACTGTTAGCAGGTTGACGATTAACTTACAAATAAATAGTGATCATGGTTATTGTAAACATTGGGACAAATGTCATGCCTAGAAAAGAATTGGATTCGTATTACACGCCAAATTTTTTGGTGAAATCATTTTTGAATAAGCATTACTTTGTCTTGTCAGGGAGAGTTTTAGAACCTTGTGTGGGAGAACAGGCGATCGCTGATGAGTTAAGGAAGCACGTCAAGGGAACAGTCATTACCAATGATATTAACCCAGAGGTAGAAGCTGACTACAAGGAAGATTGTCGAGAGTTCTTGAAGAGAGAAAAGTCCTTTGATTGGATTGTTACCAATCCCCCCTTTAATATCGCTCACGAAATCATCCCCTTGGCTTACGAGAAAGCCTCTAAGGGTATTATCATGCTTCTGCGTTTATCCTACTTAGAGCCTTGTAAGAATCGCAGAGACTGGTTGGCAAAACATCCACCTAACATTCTCGTTATTAACAAGCGGGTGAGTTTTACTGGGGATGGTAAATCAGATTCCTGCACTACCGCATGGTTCTGTTGGCTCAAGTCTTGTAAGGATCAACTTATTGATTTTATCTACTAACACTGTTCGTCAACCTTTGATCGATCCAAAGAAATTGGGTCGATTTTTTGTACCTGCTAACAGCTTATGGACTTATAAACCGTTAGCATATTAACGATAGTAAATAACGCAATGACAGCGCCCCCCACATCGACAGTCGTTGCCTGGTGGTGTGATGTTTTCGATCGAAGTCCAGTCTGATTCCATCGCCACGCAGTCAGGACAGTGTCGATCATTGACTCCTAACTCTCGTTTGGCTTGAGTGTAGCCGTTTTCTTGATGCCAAGAGTGAATGCCTTGATGGTAAGTTGCTTTCGCATTTTCTCCGTAAAGGTTGGTACGAGCGAGGATTTGGGCTGGGGTGAGAATGGGAAACTTGGTAGCGAAGTCGGTTACGGCGGGGGTATGAATATCTAACCCAGACAGACTGAGCTTCGCTAAATCGGGGGGAGTAATCTTTCCCTTTTTCCCCTGTTTCAAAGCGGACAGGTGAGCATCTCTAGTGATCTCGTTTAGCTTCTTACCCCAATCAGACAAAGATACCTTGTCTTTTAGTTTTCTTCTTGTGTTTTCCAATGCCTCTAGTCCATATTCATCCAATACTTCCTCGATCGGCTTATCTTCCATCGGTAGTTCTTTAGCTCTTCTTTCTAACTCCTCGATGGACCAAGGACCAGTCAATTCTTCTACGGTAGGCAAAGGTTCAGGAGGAGTTTTCTTTTGAATCACTTCCCCCTCCTTGGCTTCTTCTTTTTTTACTTCTTCCGCTTTAATAAGAAGGTGGTAGAGTTCGGCTTTAAGTAGCTCTAATCTTAGGGATTGTTTCATAGGAAGAAAAGGGAGTGTCAATTTGTCTAGTCTATCATGTTCCCTCGTAACATACACCCTCTCAGTAATGTGTAATAATATAAGAGTAAACAATTTTAAACACAAAGAACATGAGAAAAATTGCAAAATGGCGTTATCAGGACAGTCAAGTAATTGACCTTGCCAAACAATCCGTTAGAACGATGCTAGGAGAAGGTATCAGCCTGTCTCTCTATCACTGCGATGGAGATTACAGATTATCAATCTTTCCTAGTACTATCAAAATGGATGATGGCTATGTTGCTGAAAGTGGCTTCCCGATGGAGGGAATGCTGTTCTTGGTTTTGAAAAAGCGGTTTAGCAAAAGTACTGCTGATAAGTTGTATAACGCTCTGTCAGAAAACATTGTTCAGATTGCACAATGGTTCCCCGACAACAAAGATTCGATCATCGAGACGATCAAATCTTTGAAAATTAAATAGAAAAAAGCTAATGGCTTCCGAGATAATGGAAGTTGTTAGCTTTTTTTCGTTTCGACTAACTCAAAACGAGGATATGGTCCTGAGATTTTAAAAAACTCATCTAAGGTGTGTGCATAGGCGGTGCCTGTGGCGCAACAGCGATAAACTACCAACTCTTCTTCCGTATTTGAGTTTTTCGCTACGCAAACGATCTCATAATAGTTGCCCTTGTAATGCTTGTACAAAGAGCCTGATGATGGATAAATCATGTTTTTTTTCACAAGTAAACTTTAATCTCGTTATCTTAACTCAATGTCTTTCGACAATAAAATCTTGTCAATCCTTTAACGATCAACCTCCAAATAATTGGTGACAATACTAAATGTAAACAACAATAAAGAATTATGTTCAAAATAGATTTTTGTCGGACTTATGACTATTATACTTCCGAAACCTTTGTTACTATTTGCTACAAAAGAAAGCCTCTAACCCTGAGAGTGGGGGCTGGTACGGGCGATCAAATGTTAGTATTCCGCACAGGATGGGATATTATCGTATATTCTTACAACACCACTTTTGATTATGTCGGTGTAGAAGTCTTTTTCGAGAAGGAGATTGTCGATCGAGTTCATCCAGACGCTCCGTTGTCTGTTTGTCAAGACTCTGAGCGTTTTTGGCAATCTAGTGAGAATATCCAGAACGATTTTCAGTTAAGAAAAGACTGGAGGGAGTATAGCGAAATCAATTTGGCGAAACGGGCATATAGCTATATCGTCCAATCAGTTTACGGATAAATAAAAAAGGTATGTACTTATTAAGTATGTGCCTTTTTTGTTTATGTATTGACGATCATATTTTAAAAATCAGGAAATAATAGTAAATGTAGTATAAACAACAAAAGATTATGGAAAAAATCACATTTCAAGAAATGTTAGAGGGTGAATACGATTACGGTACGGCAATGGACTTAGTGTCCGATGCCATGTTCTTAGACCGATGCCATCTTGAATATCAAGATTTAATTGAAGAGTATCTTCAATCGACAGTATTATTAAAGCGTCTGTTTAATGGGAAAGACATCAGTTACGATGACGAGTATCATGCTCTGTTAGTAACGAGAACAAATGGTGTCTCCCTTGAGACAGTTATTGAGCTTTTAAGAGACGTAGAAGACAGTCAAGACTTAAAGTTCCTAGACGATTTTCTCAATAACTATATTCCTCTAACCTTGTTAGACGAAGCAGTTGGTATTCAGCCGAGTATCCGTTACTCATCTTCAGCAAAGCTATACACAATTAACCCCTTCAACTATCATCGTTTTGGGGATTCGTGTACCGCCCGACTGGCTAAAGCTGTCCACAAGACACCTTGTTCTGACTATTACAGAAAAACTGCTTTCTGGTGGATGAATGCTTGTTGTGATTATCTTAATCGAGGCAATCCACAATATCATTCCTATATTTTAGGAGATGTTAAACGTGACTTCCAGACTATTTTCTGCGATCGTAACTTAACCCTGTGGAGCGAATATCCTCACTGGTACCCCTTTGATTGGGGGAGTGACATCAATCTTCGTCAATGTTTTGCAATGGCGTTGGGGCGCATTCAACAGTTATTTTGTAAAACTGTTGAATCTTTCTTCAGCATCTTGCAGGAGGACATGGACAATGTTTTAGACAAGATTGACGATCACAATAAGATTTATATCTATACTGAAACTTACCTTGAACACCGACAAGTTCAGTTCTTGGTAAATAACAACAAGCTAACTCATATCCTTGACGATCAAGGAAACGTCATTGAATTTGGCTTTGTTGATTCTCACTACTAAACTTCTCGTCGCCTCAATTTGGGGCGATTTTTTTTTGCTCGATTAAGCTATGTTCTCTCATCACCTTACCTCCGCTCTATCAATGCTACAATATAAGAGTAAACATTTTTAAATAAACAAAAAATGACTAAAGTTAAACAGAAAAATGAAATCCACGTTTTCCATGACGACTACCCTTGCCACGTCTGGCAGGAGTGGGAGCATACGGCAAAAATTGCAATCATTGTCGAAAGCAATAGCACGGATTTCAGTTGGGCAGACGACCTGCCGTTCTCGGATGACGAAAGCTATACCAAATGGTTGGATAGCGATATTTTCTTATGCAAGTATCCCTTATATATCTACGATCATTCTGGCATTGCCTTCTCGATCGATAACACAGTCTATCCCTTCTCTTGTGGATGGGATACAGCCTTAGTCGGCTGGATTTACGTCTTAAAAGAAGGTAATGAAGGTATGACTCGATCAGAGGCGAAGCAACGTCTTTACGAAGACCTTGATCAGTTGAATATTTATTATCGAGAAGGTTTCCTGTGTGCTGATTTAGTTGATGACGCAGGAAATATCCTGAATTCGATCGGCTGTTATCTGGGCGAAGATGAATTAATCAAAGCTATTAAAGAGGAGTTTCCCCCCGAATCCCATTCCCTCATCTCTAGTATGAGGTACGTTTAACCAAACAGGACACATCGTACAATTATTGTGCGGTGTGTCTTTTTTTTGCTCGATCAACTTGGTATAGTGTGAAAAACTTAAAAGCAAAGTAAATGATAGACGCAAGAGACCCATTGGGTGACGGCAAAAGTGAAATCGCATTAATTGATTCTATGGGAGACGATCTCTCGATCGTTAACGATGCTCGTGTTAGCTATGGCAAGAGGAGCGAAGAGTTCTCTGATAAGGACAAAAAGTTGCTCAACTACCTCGTTAAGCACGAACATTTTAGTCCTTTTCGGGGGGTCGTTTTAAAGTTTCGAGTAAAATGCCCTCTTTTTATAGCTAGGCAATGGTATAAGCATCACGTTTCTAGCAACTATACAGAGGAACAAGATGGTTGGAATGAAAAGTCGTTTCGTTACACCGAAATAACGGAAGATGATTTTTATATCCCTACCATTTTTCGCTATCAATCCGAGACAAATAAACAAAGTGGGGATAAACATTTTATGTACCCTGCCTCCGTACGAAAAATGTATGAAATGACTTGTCAAGATAGTCTCAAAGGATATAAAGGGATGATTACTTCGGGAGTGTGTCGAGAGCAGGCGAGAGCGGTTCTTGTTCCTGCTGTTTATACTGAATTTATCTGGACAACATCCCTCCAGTCAATCTTAAACTTCCTCGATCTACGCAGCAAGCCCGATGCCCAAGAAGAGATCAGGGTTTATGCTCAAGCTATTACTGAATTGATACAGCCTATTTTCCCTAATACGATCGCCGCTTGGGAACTAGCGAAGGGTTAGTGTTACTACCTTAGTCACACTGCAACTATTGCGAAACAAAAGATGCCGTAAAATACAAAGAGTAAACATAAAAATAACAAGTTATGTACTTTGATCGATTTGACATCGTTGAAGCGTATTACGCTTTTTTCTGCGACTATCATGAAGGGCAGTACTCAGATAAGTACCGCCGTCTATGTCGGATTCTTCGATACTTTAAACCCTCTCCCTTGTTTCAAGGGTACGAAAGTCTGAGCGAAAATGCTCGGTGTATCTATGACGATTTAGTCGAAAAATATCAATAACAAAAAAAGGCGATCGCCTCCTAATATTAAGGAAGCGATCGCCTTTTTTTATAAACTGTTAGCAGACTACAGACTAAAAGAGAAGTAGGTGACGACTATTCGCCCTATTTTTACGATCGGTCGTAGTAGGAGAAAGCAGAAAAAATCAAAACTCACCAAGTAGGCAATAGTTTTTGTCATGGAGAAAAGGTAGTTGGATTCAATAACTTTGTCCACGATCATGAAATAGATATCCTGTAAGTTAAGGATTTTCCAGTAACTTAGTTTCAGGGGAAACAGACTGATGATTTTATCAGTAATTTCGCTCCAGAATGGATAGGCGGAAATGCCGAGATATACGATAAGAGCGATTAATGCAACTCTCGCTACATATTGAGCTAATCGAGTAAAGTCAGTGTCCGAGAAGATTGATAACAGTGAAACCTCTACAGCGATCGCTTCTAGTAATTGAACTAACCCCCAATATCCGTAGGTAAAGAGTACCATGTCTAAGAGAAACATTAGGGCTAAAATTTGGCAGTTTTTTTTCATTTTCTTTTTCTATGTTTACTCTTATATATTAGAGAGGTTTTTAGGACGGGATTGATTGAGGGAGTACAATGAATGAGTAAGGAGTAACCACGATTGAAAATTGTTATGTTATTAAGTTTAAAGGAGTTTCAAAATTATTGGATTTTTGTAAGTCCAGAGGATTTTTTGTCCCGAAAAGATATTACTTTTTTTTACAAGACTAAAAAATCTGATAGTAAATATATTAGAGTTTGTGCTACTTATGAGGATAAACAAGTATTATATGCCTTGTCTTTGTTTGATCGAGATGATGAACCTAAATATATAGAAGACTTAGCGGAAGAATATACAGAGTATTGTCTAACGGAAGAACAGGCTAAAATTTGTTTTAGGCAGTGGGGCGGAAATGCTCTTGACTATAATATTAAATGGATTAGCTATACAGGAAATGATTTTCCCAAAGGATATCAGGATAATAGTTTCCGCCATGTCGATAGGTATCGCACGATCAATTTATATCGGGATATTCAGGTAATGTCTCTGTATTGCTCTTATCACAAAAGGGTTGAGTATGATATATACGTGATTGATCCAGGAAAGTCTTATTCTGATTTTTTCGTTACTGATCTTTCGGAGAAGGAGGCAAGGATTATTTTGCAGGACTGGGGTGCCTTCGTTGATTTTGTGCAACAGCCTTATGAGACAATCAAGAAAGGTATTCCCTTGGATATTGGTCAAACAGAAGTACGGAGGAAAGAAGATATTATGAGTGATTTAGAGAATGCACTTTATTTGCTAGAGAAAAAAAGTATTAAATTGGGTTATAACTCTGAGGACAATTCCGAAAATGATGATCTAATAATAGGTATAGACAGCTTAAAAGAATCAATAGTTCATCTTTTTGAAGAAATAGGGGAGATATAAATGCCTTCACTTAAGGACATCTATAAAAAGATTTTTACTGTTGCCGATGTGATTCAGGCAAAAGGCGACCTAGTGAGTAAAGATGGTACTCAGATCACAAGATTGCCTGTGGGCTCGGATCAACAAGTTTTAATGGCGGATAGCAACAGTAGCCTAGGACTCACCTGGGCTACTATCGATGTGGGTTATGCGGTTGTTAATGCTTCTTTCACTCAACCTGCTTTAAACAATACTGTTACTATTTCTGTTTCCACTACTCGCTGGATGAACGTGGGAATGTTTATCTATATTGAAACAGGGGGAGTCTATGAAATCATTTCGATCGTATCTGCCAACAGTGTAACAGTCAGGAATAGTTATAGCGAGAACGCCAATCAGGGGACGACTATTAATATAATTAGGAGAATAACCCCTGCTGGTAGAAGAGGTGTTGACGGGAATAATGCCTATACCACCACTTCTAGTAATTTCGTTGTTCCTGCTGTTAACAGTAGCGTCACGGTTAACGTAGTTTATACCAGCTGGGTATTAGTGGGGCAAGTTATTTTCGTAGAGGGAGCTGGTTATTATCGAGTGGATAGTAAAACCAGTACCAGTCTAACCATTAGCAACTTAGGTTATGACTTTAACGCTAATCAGGGAGTTACGATCGTACAGTCCAAGACAGTGGCATCGTCGGGGGTGAGGGGAGAGAATGGAATTTCTCCTGTTAGTTATACCACTGCTTCTGCCACGATGCCTAGTATCAATGGTACTGTTGCTCTTGCCTTATCGGAAACACGATGGCTAGGGATAGAACAGCATCTTTATTTGCAATCAGTGGGAGCGTTTCGGGTAGAGGCGGTAACTACCAATACAGCAACCCTGATGAACATTGGTGGTAGCGGTAATTTGGTAGGGGGTAGCTCTATTCCATCTAATACGAAGGTTGTCCCTTCTGGTATAACAGGAGCTTCTGGCTCTAATGCTCTTGTTACTAGCACCACATCTTCTTTTGCTCAACCTGTCGTTAATAATACTGTCGCCATAGCCGTTTCTACCACTGAGTTTCTAGTTGTGGATAGCTATGTCTATATAGAGCAGGGAGGGTATTATCAGGTTGTGGCAATAAATTCGCCGACAAATTTAACTGTCAGGAATCTTGGTAGATCAGGTAATGCTTCTCAAGGTGTATCTATCACTGCCAATAAGTTAGTTGTTCCGTCCTCTCAACCTGGTGCAGATGGTACTAACGGCACTAATGGTATCAATGGATTAAATGCCTATGCTAGAACTACTACTCCTTTTGTCGTTCCCGCTTTACAGTCAACTCAAATTGTTTCGATCGATAACCCTAGTTGGCTTACTCTTAATCAATTAGTTTTTGTCGAGGGGAACACTCTGTCAGTAACAAATATATCAGGGAATAGCGTCACTCTTCGCAATATCTTTGATAGCAATGTTGTTGGGCAAGCCATCCCTAGTAACAGTTTAGCCGTGACAGGGGCAAGGGAGGGGATTAATGCCTATAGTTTTGTCTCTACTTCTTTTGTTATGCCTGACAATTCTTCTCCTGTTGTTGTTACTCTTAATCGAACGAACTGGTTAGCTCCCAATCTTTCTATATTTATCGCTACGGCAGGGTATTTCCTTGTTCAATCAGTTGCTTCCACCACCGTCACCCTTATACCGTACCCCGATCCTCTTAATGCTTCTCCTGCCACCATCATCAATATTGGCTCGATCGTTACATCAGCAGGTCCAAGGGGTTCAGATGCTTCTGATATAGCAGTGGCTTTGCAGTTAAATATTCAAGGTAACAATCCAGCCCCTGTGGCAAATAAATTTTTACTTTATGCCAAAAGTGATGGAATTTATCAAGTTGACGAAAATGGTATTGTATCGAAAGTAGGAGACAACGAAGTCTTTATTCTCATTCAAGGGAATGGAGTTGATCTCCCTTTACAACCAAAAATCAATTTTATAGGAGACTTAGTTAATGTAACAAATGATGTTTCTAGTAGTCGAACTAATGTTGCTATCTCTAGTGGACTTGCTACTCTGGGAGATTTGCTTTATCACAATGGTACTTTACTAGCTCGTTTACCAAGGGGTAACAATGGACAGGTATTAAGTAGCAACAGTACAAGTGGGTTGACTTGGATAACCCCTTCTACTGGTGTTACTTCTTACAATGACTTAACTGATAAACCCACTTTAGGTACTGCTTCCGCTCTTAATGTGGGTACTGCCACTAACAATGTTGTCCAATTAATTGATTCAGGAGGAGTGCCTAAATTACCCGCCGTTGATGGTAGTTTATTAACCAATCTTCCTTCAGGTATTGGCAATATGATAAAATCAGTTTATGACACCAATGATAATGGTATTGTTGATTCCGCAGAATCTATCTCTGGTTCTCCTTCCAGTAATCATTATTATGGCACTAATGATGTTGGCTCGAAAGGCTTTTATCCTTTGAACTTCCAACTCCCTGATATTATTGATTTAGGCTCATGGACTCCTTGATAAACTATGATAAACTATCCCTACCCGTTTGATCGACAAATCGACAAATTCCCTCAGAATCCCGAAACTTTTTCAATGCAAGAAAGGCAAGCAATCAAAGAAAAATGGACAAAACTTTATCAGAAAATTATTGAAAACAATGACAAATATAACAAACTTTTTTAACGGTTTTCGCTTGGTTCGATTGAGTCTTCTTCGTTGGGCTGTCATCCTTAAAGATGAATACAACTACCATCGCTGTGAGCAATTTTGGCTTTCATTACAAGGAGAAGAATTTGACTGGCAACAATATATTGAAGCTACGATCAATGAAGTGTTGAGGAATCAAATCTTGGATTTTCAAAAAGTCGTGAGAACTTCGGGAGTAGAAGTAAAACCTTATAGTATTTTTGATCAAGGTTGTTGGAAAGAAAACAACCCACGGGGAATGTGTTGGGATGCAGAAAAAGAAGTATGGACAATTCAAGAATTGTCTCCTCCAAAGATTCTTGAATTGTCTACAATTAGAACAAATGGGTTAAGTGTTATGGAAAAATCTGTTCAGGAATGGAAACTCCACTCCAATATAATTCTTTATGCTTTTGATTATTGTCTAGGACGACAGACATACGCTGGAGAAGAATTTATTAAGAATGTAAAAGCCAATCAATCTTCTCTCAATCCTTTTATGGTTGACTATATGGTTCGATCAATCAAAAGCTATCTTCAGCGTCAGAAATTTGATTCCTCTAGTTTCGCTGGCTATGACGTGGGCGTTCATTGGCGAAAGTTTCTCTCATGGCTCGAAGAACTCGATGTTCAAGAAACCGATCAATTGTAAACTTATTGTCAACAATAAATAAGGAGTTGTCAAAAAATAAAAATGGTATCTATCGTAACAAGAAAAACTGACACTAGACTAGACTTATGTCCTGAGTATTTCAAGACAGTTGATGTTGCCTCTGCTTTGCAAACTCGGTATCCGACTTTGACGGAATTAGAATCAATGGAATTAGCTGTTAAAATTAGACAAAATAATATTCGGAGGGAGGCTGTTTATCGACAAAAAAAATCCCCTTCCAAATAAATCTAATATTTTGCAACTAATATGGACAAGAATAAAACATTCGTTTGTAGTTATAACCATGATGGCGATAGATGGAGCTTTGATATTCTGGCAAAAGATTTTGATGATGCTCAGAGGCGATTGAGATCGATCGCAGGAAACGGAAAAATTGATGGAGAATTAGTCGTAAAGATACCAATTCCTTCATTTTTGGTAAAGATACTGGAGCGGATACTGCCTTAAACGAAGTAATTGCCAAGCTCAAGATTATAAAGTCCGAAACGATTGACTATTGGGTAGGAAGCTCACGGCATAATCTTTGATTATGCCGTG
>Ga0209278_1000456_pt1 | contig 32334 bp, 36 predicted proteins | sample JI81BgreenDNA_FD_187504 | JGI IMG/M metagenome (GOLD analysis project Ga0209278, IMG submission 187504) | Wastewater effluent complex algal communities from Wisconsin, to seasonally profile nutrient transformation and Carbon sequestration -... | ecosystem: Engineered > WWTP > Effluent > Algae...
GAGCGCTTCGCCGAGATGGCGCGCTTCAACTACGGCAGCACCGTGGTGCTGCTGTTCCCGAAGGCCATGCTGGCCTCGATGGAAGCGATCCCCGCGGAAGCGCCCGTACTGCTGGGCCAGCGCCTCGGCACCCTCGCTTGACGGCTCGCGCCGCGGTCGGGACGCTGGGCCTGTCGTGATCCGCCTCCTGGCCATCGCCGTCCTGCTGCTCTGCGCCGATATCGGCGCAGTCCGCGCGGACGTCACCCGCACCCTGCGGCACCCCGCCGCCGAGAGCCAGAACGATCCCCGCGGCGCCTATCCCCTGCTCGTCCTGCGCACCGCGCTGGCAACGTCGGGCACCGACGCCACGCTGCAGCCCTATCCGGTCGGCGCCTCGCAAGAGCGCGTGCTGCGCCTGATCGAATCCGGGGTGCTGGACGTCGGCTGGTCGATGGCGACGGCAGACCGCGAGGCCAGGCTCGGGATGGTGCCGTTTCCGGTCGACCGCGGACTGCTTGGCTGGCGGCAACTGCTGACGAAACGCCACGATCTGTCCCGCTTCGACGACGTGGATGACGTGTCGGCACTGGCGAGGCTGCGCGTCGCGCAAGGGCATGACTGGCCGGATCTCGCGATCCTCGCCGCCAACGGCCTGCCGACGACCGCGTCGGTCGGCTATGACAGCTTGTTCGCGATGCTGGATCGGGGCCGTGTCCACTACCTTGCGCGAGCGGCCAGCGAGGCGGAACGCGAGCGCTCGGAACGGTCCTCGCTGGATCTTGCGATCGTCCCCGGCCTCGTTCTCCATTACCGCACCGCACTGGTGTTCTACGTCCGCAAGGACGACCACGCGCTTCGCGACCGGCTGACGCGGGGACTCGAAGCGATGCTGGCGGATGGGAGCCTCGAGCGCCTCTTCACCGAGGCCTACGGCCCGGACGTCGCCGCGCTCGCCTTGCCGCGCTTGAAGCGCATCGAGCTCCGCAACCCGATGGCCGCCGCCGGCCTCGACGCAGCGCCACCGGCCGCCTGGTGGTCCCCATGACGACGCCCGCGAGCACACCGGCGATTCCGGTCTTCCGGGCGGTCCTGTTGCCCGGCCTTGCCCTGACCGCGCTGGTCGGACTCATCGCCATTTTCCTGCAGGGCTATGCGCTCGTCCTGCAGGAGCGCGAGGAGGCCACGGCCACGCTGCAACGCATCGGGGACGTGGCGGTCCCCGCGCTCGAGCGCGCTCTTTGGGACGTCAACGAGCCGCAAATCGAGGTCCTGCTCGATGGCATCTCGCAGATGCGGGAGGTCGCTTGGGTCGAGTTGGTCGATGAGCGGCAGTTACATCGCGTCCGTGGCACGTTGCCGGCCGCAACGGAGATGGAGCGACGCTACCCACTCGCGCTCAAGGGAGCGGACGGCGTGCCGCTGGGCGAACTCCATGTCGTGCTCAATGGCGAAATCGGCCTCGAGCGCGCCAAAGCCAGGGTGCTCCGAGGCTCGCTGACGCTTCTGTTGTCGCTTTCCATCGCCGTCGCCCTGCTGGTCCACCTGCTCAACGAACACCTGGTACGCCCGCTGCGGCGACTGAGCGCGGGCGTCGAGGCCTACTCGCCCGACAAGGATGTTCCACCTTCCGGGCGCGCACTCGACGAGGCAGCGGAAGGCACGCTGGAAGTACGGAAGCTTGCCGAAGCCCTCGATCTCATGCACCTGAGGATCCGTCGCGACAGCGAAGAGATCACCCACCTCAGTGAGGATCTGGAGAGCCAGCAGGGCCGGATGGAGGCCGTGGTGCAACAACGCACCGCGGAACTCGAAGAAAAGAACCGCGAGCTCGCGACGCAGGCCGCCAGCCTCGAGTCGCTCGCCAACACCGACGCCCTCACGGGCGCAGCGAACCGCCGGAAGCTGCTCGACCTCGGTAGGCGCGAGTGCGCGCGATCCTTGCGCGACGTTCGTCCGTTGGCCGTGCTCGCGATCGACATCGACCATTTCAAGCAGGTCAACGATTCCTACGGTCACGCCGCCGGCGATCTCGTGCTGAAGGTCGTCGTCGCGTGCTGCCAATCGCAACTCCGCAACAACGACGTGCTCGGCCGGCTGGGGGGCGAGGAGTTCGCCATCGTGTTGCCAGGCGCCGATGCGAGGTCCGGACTGCGCGTGGCGGAACGCATCCGTGAGCGCATCGCCAACACCCCGGTCGTGCTTGACGGGCGAACCGTTCGCGTCACGGTGTCCATCGGCATGGCGACCTTCGACGGCGTCAAACCCTTCGAAGCCTTGCTCGCCGACGCGGATGCGGCGCTGTACCAGGCCAAGCGCGCCGGTCGGAACCGGGTGGTCGCCGGCGCTGGCCCGACGGCCTGAGCCCCCGATCAACCCGGTAACCGAAGTTACACTCGGCCCATGGGCGCGCTGACCGACATCCGGGTGTACCTGACGCAGGCCCACGCCTGCGGCTATTGGCCCGACCGGCAGGCCCGCGACCTCGTGCTCGACCCGCAGGAACCCGCCCTCGCCGCGGTCTACGAGCCCGCACTGGCGCTCGGCTTCCGTCGCTCGGGCCGCCACGTCTATCGCCCCCATTGCGGCAGTTGCAGCGCCTGCCTGCCGATCCGGCTGCCCGTGGCCCGTTTCCAGCCCGACCGCACGCAGCGTCGCATCGCCAAGCGAAACGCCGATCTCGTGATGACGGTCGGCCCGGCCCGGCGCAGTGACGAGCTCTTCGACCTGTACGCGCGCTACCTCGGCGCCCGCCACCCCGACAGCCCGATGGCGGAACCGACGGCCGAGGAATTCGAGCAGTTCCTGATCGGTGACTGGAGCCCCACGCGCTTCTTCGAATGGCGGCTGGACGGCCGGCTGGTGGCCGTGGCCGTCACCGACGTCACGGCGAACGCGCTGTCGGCGGTGTACACCTTCTTCGATCCGGCCTACGAGAAGCGCAGCCTCGGCACGCAGGCCATCCTCGGGCAGATCACGTGGGCTGCGGCCACGGCGCGCCCGCACCTGTATCTCGGCTTCTGGCTGAAAGGCCACCCGAAAATGGACTACAAACGCCGCTTCCAGCCGCTCGAACGGCTGTGGAACGGCCACTGGATCGCCTTCGATGAGGATCGTGAATGAGGGATTTCTTCCGCGCCGCGCTCGCGGCGCTGGGCGTGGCCGGCCTGCTCGCCGGCTGCGCGACGGCACCAGCCATGGCTGACCGGCCGATGCCACTCCGCGTGGCGACCTACAACGTCTCGCTGTACGCCGAAGTGGCGGACGGTGTTCGCACACGACTGGCCGGGGGCCGCGACGACAAGGCGCGGCGCGTCGCCGCGGTGGTCCAGCGCCAACGCCCGGACCTGCTGCTGCTCAACGAGTTCGACTACGACGCGAAGGGCGCCTTGGCCGACGTGTTCCAGCGCGAGTACCTCGAGGTCGGCCAGTTCGGTGAGGCACCGATCCACTACCCGTACCGCTACTTCGCGCCGGTGAACACGGGCGAGCCGAGCGGCATGGACCTCAACGGCGACGGCCGCATCGGCGGTCCCGGGCGGCTGCATGGCGAGGACGCCTTCGGCTACGGCCTGCACCCGGGCCAGTACGGCATGCTCGTGCTGTCGCGCCATCCGATCGACACCGCGGCCGTACGCACCTTCCAGACGCTGCCGTGGTCGGCGATACCAGGGGCGCGCCGCCCCAAGGACCCGGCGACCGGCCGCTGGTGGTACGACGACACGGTGTGGCCGAAGCTGCGGATCTCCTCCAAGTCACACTGGGACGTGCCGGTGCAAACACCGGGCGGCATCGTGCATTTCCTCGTTTCGCATCCCACACCGCCCGTGTTCGACGGCCCGGAGAACCGCAACGGCCTGCGCAACGCCGACGAGCTGACGCTGTGGCGGCATTATCTGGATGACCGCAACGCCACCTGGCTGTGCGACGACCAGGGTCGTTGCGGCGGCTTGCCCGCCGGCGCACGCTTCGTGATCGCCGGCGACCTCAACAACGACCCTGTCGACGGGAGTGGCCACCACGAGGCCATCATCGAGCTGTTTGAACATCCACGCATGCTGCGACACGCGTTCCCGACGAGCGAGGGCGCCGCATGGAGCGCCCGCGAGCGCGGTGGCGTCAATCGCCACCAGCGTGGCAATCCGGCGCAGGACACCGGGGAGTTCGGCAGCGCGAGTGGCAACCTGCATCTGGACTTCGTGCTGCCCTCCGTGGGCTTCCGCATCATCGACAGCGGCGTGTTCTGGCCACGGCCCGGGCAGCCCGGGGCCGACTGGATCGGTGCCAGCGACCATCGGCTGGTGTGGCTCGATCTCGCCTTCCCGGAGGAGCCAGCCGAAGCCGAAGGACCGTCACGTCCATGAGCACGCGGAACCGAGTGCGGAGCGCGGCCCTCGCCGTGCTGATCCTCGCTCCCGGCCTCGTTCAGGCCGGCGAGCGGGCGCAACAGCGCCTCGTCGAACGTCATGCGGAGGCACTCACGTTCCCGGCGCTGGTGGACCGCTGCCGGGCCCTGCCTGCGTTCCGCCAGGCCCCATTCGAGGCCGAACTCGCGCAATGGCGGGAACGGCGCGCCGCCACGCTCGCCGAAGCCGAGGCCTTGGTCGAACGCGTCGCCGCCGCGCAATCGCAATCCCGCGCCCGCATCGACGACGCCATCCGCGAGCAGGCGGAACGACAGTACGCGGGAGCGGACGAGGAGACGCTCGCCTACACCTGCGGAAAGCTGCGCTTCACGCTGCGGGGTGAACCGGTGCTGCCGGTGCGGGGGGCCACGCTCGACGAAGACACCCGCCGCGAGGTCATCGACGAATTGCTCCCCGTGGCCACGAAACTGATGGCCTGCGAAACGCCGGAACGCATCGACGTTCGCGCCGCCCCGCCAGCGGTATTGCGCGGCGATGCCAGTTCCGCCGCCGCTATCGCCGACCGCGTGGAGATGTGGAACGTGATCGGCTGCGGCAAGGCCCTGGACGTGGAGCTGAGCCTGCGATTCCCCGTGGGCGAACCACCGACCTTCGCCCTCGGCTTCCCGCGCACCGCCGTGCCGGCGGCGCGCTGATTCAGGCCAACCGTACCGTCATCGCCGCCGCCGCGCGTCGCGCCTTGGCGCGCGCGGCGTCGACATCGACATCGCGCGCCAGCGTCACCGCCACGCGGCGGCTGCCTTCGACGCGCGGCTTGCCGAACAGACGCAGGCCGGTCTCGGGCTCGGCGAGTGCCGCCTCGACGTGCTCGAACACCGGCACGCCGTGGCCTTCCGCCACGATGGCGCACGATGCCGCCGGCCCCATCGTCCGCAGGTTCGGGAGGGGTAAGCCGAGGATGGCGCGGGCATGCAGGGCGAACTGCGAGAGCTCCTGCCCCATCAGCGTGACGAGGCCGGTGTCGTGCGGGCGCGGGCTCACTTCCGAGAACCACACGGCATCGCCCTTCACGAACAGCTCCACGCCGAACACGCCCCAGCCGCCGAGGTCGTCGGTGACGGCCTGGGCAATGCGCTCGGCCTCGGCCAAGGCGGATGCACTCATCGGCTGCGGCATCCAGCTCTCGCGGTAGTCGCCATCCACCTGCAGGTGGCCGACCGGCGGGCAGAAGGTGGTGCCGTCGCGGTGCCGCACGGTGAGCAGGGTGATCTCGTAGTCAAAGTCGATGAAACCCTCGACGATGCAGCGGCCCTGCCCCGCTCGGCCCCCGGTCTGGGCGTAGGCCCAGGCCTTGGCGATGTCGGCTTGCGCGCGCACGACGCTCTGGCCCTTGCCCGAACTCGACATCAGCGGCTTGACCACGCAGGGCATCCCGAGCGCGGCGACGGCGTCGCGGTACTCGGCCTCCGTATCGACGAAGCGGTACGGCGAGGTCGGCAGGCCGAGCGTCTCGGCGGCCAAGCGGCGGATGCCCTCGCGGTCCATCGTCAGGCGCGCGGCGCGGGCGGTGGGAATGACGCGCTGCCCCGCGGCTTCGAGCTCGAGCAGCGTGGGCGTGTGGATGGCCTCGATCTCGGGGACGACGAGGTGCGGCTTCTCGGCCTCGATCAGCGCCTTCAGCGCGGCCGGGTCGAGCATGTTCAACACGTGCGAACGATGCGCGACCTGCATCGCCGGGGCGTCGGCGTAGCGGTCGGCGGCGATCACTTCGACCCCGAAGCGCTGCAGCTCGATGGCCACTTCCTTGCCGAGCTCGCCGCTGCCGAGGAACAACACGCGGGTGGCGGTGGGCGACAGCGGCGTGCCGAGGGTGACGGACGCGGAAGCGCGGGCATCGGGCGACATCGTGGATTCCTGTGAGGCGAGGCCGGAAGTCTACCGGTGCGGCTTGTCGCCCCGGGCCTCGCTGGGCATGCTGGCCGGGACTGGAAAACCAACCGATGTCCCTCCGAATCCTGCTTGCCCTGCTGCCGGCCCTCGGCAGCGCCGCGCCGCTGTTCGCCACCGTCCGCCCCGCGCTCCCCTCGCCGGTGATCAGCGGCGTGATGGCGGATGCCCGGCTGGCGGAAACCAGCGGCATCGCCGCTTCGCGCTCGCACCCCGGCCGCTTCTGGGTCCACAACGACAGCGGGCACGCGCCCGAGCTGCATCTGATGTCGGCCGAAGGCACGCGCCTCGCCAGCGTCCTTGTCGACGGCGTTCGCAACATCGACTGGGAAGACATGGCCGCCTTCGATCTCGACGGCAAGCGCTACCTGCTGGTGGCCGATACCGGCGACAACGGCGGCCTGCGCGACGTGCTTGATCTCGTCGTCGTCGAAGAGCCAGCCACCGTCACCGACGGCATGCGGCTCACCCCGGCATGGACACTGCGCTTCCGCTGGCCGGACGGCGCCCGCGACTGCGAGGCGGTGGCGGTCGACGCCGTCGCGGGCGAGGTGCTGCTGGTGTCCAAGAAACGCGTGCCGCCCGAGCTGTTCCGGGTGGCGCTGCGCCCGGCCGACGGCCGACGGCAGACCGCGCGCCGCATGGGACGCCTCCGCGGCATCGCCCAACCCAGCGCGGCGGAGCTGCGGCAGAACCCCGTCTACGGCCGCTACCGCTCGCAGGTCACGGCCGCCGACCTCAGCCCGGATGGCCGGACGCTGGCGGTGCTGAATTACCAGGCCGTCTTCCTCTACCGGCGCGAGGCCGCGACGGGGTGGTCCGGCGCCCTGTCGACGCCGCAGCGGCTCGACTTCACGTGGATGCCCCAGGCGGAAGCGATGACCTATTCGCTGGACGGACGGCAGCTCTGGGTGGCCGGGGAACAACGGCCCAGCCCCCTCCTGCACTTCCCGCTCGAGGCACCTTGACACAGATATCAAAGTGATATCAGATTATCGGGCCCTTCCCGGAGCCCGACCATGAACGAACGCGTCCATTCCCCCCTCCCCGGCGTCCCGATGCTGCTGGTCCTGCTCGTTCTGAGCCTCGCCAACCTTGCCGCCTTTCCGGCACTGGATGGCATGGGTGCCCCGGGTGGGCTGATCGCCCTCAACGGGCTCGGTACGCTGGTCCTCATCCTGCTGTGGTGCGGCTTCTTCATGGTCCAGCCGAACAACGGCGTCGTGCTGCAGCTCTTCGGCCGGTACGTCGGCACCGCGCGCGACGCCGGCCTGAAGTGGGCCAACCCCTTCTACTCGAAGAAGCCGGTCTCGCTGCGCGTGCGCAACTTCGAGTCCGGCAAGCTCAAGGTCAACGATCTCGAGGGCTCGCCGATCGAGATCGCCGCCGTGGTGGTCTGGCAGGTGCACGACACCGCCGAGGCCGTGTTCCAGGTCGACGATTACGAGAATTTCGTGCACGTGCAGTCGGAAGCCGCGCTGCGCCAGATGGCCACCAGCTACCCCTACGACGGCCACGACGGCGCCGGTGCCAACGACCAGATCGCACTGCGCAGCCACGCCACCGAAATCAACCAGCACCTGAAGGAAGAGATCCAGGAGCGCCTCGGCGCTGCGGGCGTGACCGTGCTGGAAGCCCGCATCAGCCACCTCGCCTACGCCCCGGAGATCGCCCAGGCCATGCTGCAGCGCCAGCAGGCAGCGGCGATCATCGCGGCGCGCAGCCGCATCGTCGAAGGCGCCGTCAGCATGGTGCACATGGCGCTGGAGCAGCTCGACCACGCCGGCAAGATCCAGCTCGACGACGAGCGCAAGGCGGCCATGGTCTCGAACCTGCTGGTGGTCCTCTGTGGCGAACGCGGCACGCAGCCGGTCGTCAACACCGGCACCCTGCACCACTGAACCATGGCCGAGAAGAAGGCCTATCCGCTGCGCATTTCCGCCCCGGTGCTGGACGCCGTCCAGCGCTGGGCCGATGACGAACTGCGCTCGCTGAATGCGCAGATCGAGTACGTGCTTCGCGACGCCTTGCGGAAGGCCGGGCGGCTGCCGAAGCCGCTGCGCGACGACGAGTCCTCGGGGCCGGATGATCGCGGCGACCGCGGCGCTCCGCCCTGATGCCGGACCCTCGGTTCGCCGCCTAGACTTCGCCCATGCGCGCCCCGCCCCGCCATCTGGTCAACACGCCCGAGATCGAGCTCTGGCCGGCGTCGCTCTGCCGGGCCAAGGCGAATGCCGACGCGCGCCTCCTCGCCGAGGCTGACCTCGTGCTGCGTCGGAAGCGCGACGGGCGTTTCCTCGCCACGCTGGGCCCGCGTGGCCTGCATCCCCTCGTGCCCGCCCTGTGGCGCGAACCGGGCCTGGAAGCCGCCATCGCGGCAACGGCCCTGCTCGACGCCCGCGATCCGATGGCCTCGATGGCGGCACGGGGCACCCTGCCCGGCGACGCCGTGCACGACGCGAATGCCGCGATGGGGCTCGCCGCCGATTACGCCGAGACCCGTGGCCTGCCCTTCCACGCGGAACCGCGGCTGCTCGCATTCGCGGGCCGCGATCGCTATCGCCGCGCGTTGTGGCTGCTCGCGCCCGCCGCGTGCGCGTGGCGGGCCATGCGCGATGCCGCGCTCCACGACGGCGTGGTGCTGGAGGCGATTTCCGGCTTCCGCAGCCACGCCTACCAGCGCGGCATTTTCGAACGCAAATTCGCACGCGGGCTGGCGCTCGCGGACGTGCTGCTGGTCAACGCCGCCCCCGGCCATTCCGAACACCACAGTGGCCGCGCCATCGACATCGGCGCACCGGGCGAAGCGCCTGCCGAGGAGCGTTTCGAATCCACGCCGGCGTTCGCGTGGCTGCAGCGGCGGGCCGCCGACTTCGGATTCACCTTGAGCTATCCGCGCGGCAACCCGCACGGCATCACCTACGAACCCTGGCACTGGTGCTGGCACCACCCCGTGCCGCGATGATGCCGGGGCCTCGCGTCACTCAACCCTGCGAGCGCTTGACCGCCTTCGCCGGTTCGACCACGCCCTCGCCATCGGCGATCCGCCACAGGTAGAGGCTGGCCAAGGTCCGGTACGGACCCCAGGACGAGCCGCGCGCCAGCAGTTCCTTGGGGGTGGGTGCGACCGCAAGGCCATCAAGCACCTGCGCGCCCTTGCGCACGCCGAGGTCGTCGACCGGCAGTACGTCAGGCCGACCGAGGCGGAAGATCAGCAGCATCTCCACGCTCCATCGGCCGATGCCGCGGACCGCGGTGAGCTGCTCGATCAGCGTCGCGTCGTCCAGCTTCGGCAGGGCGCGAGCGGCCGGGATCTCGCCGGCCTCGGCGCGCCGGCACAGGTCGCGCAGGGCCAGCACCTTGTTCCCTGAGACGCCGCAAGCACGCAGCGCCGCATCGTCCAGCCGCGCCAAGGCCGATGGAACAAGCTTTCGTGAACTTGCCGCCGCTTCAACGCGCGAAACGATCGTCGCCGCGGCCTTGCCCGAGAGTTGCTGGTAGAGGATGGAACGCGACAGCGCGTCGACGGTGTCGAAGGGCTTGCGCCACCCGTCCATGGCGAGCGGGCCGATCCTCGTCATCCATTTCGCCAGTGCGCGGTCGCGCTTGGCGAGATGGGCCGATGCGGCATCGAGATCAAAACCACGGGCCATGGCGCGCCTGCGTCAGGGAGCGCCGAGCATGCCGCGCTCGGCCCAAAGCGGACCCGCCACGTCGGCAGGCAGCCGGAACTCGCGGCCGTCGTACCACGGCATCGCGTCCGCCGGGGCCGCAAGCACGCGCGCCCAAGTGGCCTCGCCTTCGCGCCAGATCCCGAGGGCATGCGCCACGCCGTCCGCCTCCTCGAGGCGCAGCACGCGCTCCGCCGGGGTATCACCCGCGGCACGCAGATCGAGTTGCCGGGGAGCCGCGAGCGCCGCCGCCAACGCCGCCGCGTCCGGGGTCAGGGCGATGATCGCGCCTTCCGGCCGGAAGCCCCCCTCGCCCGCCACGAGCCGCAGTGCGGACGCCCCCGGATCCTCGACGACCACGGCGGCGATGCGATCGAAGGGCACGCGCCAGAGCTGCGGATCGAACCATTCCGACACCCGGGCCGGCAACCGCAGCGTGGCCGCACTGAGGCAACTGTGCGGCGCGCCCTCGACGCGCGCGAACGTTCCCCCCCGGGCCTGCGGATAACCGACCACGACCGACACCGCGCGCCCCTCGACCGCCACCGTGAGGCGACCCGTCGGCCGGGCGAACGCGCCATCCGGCGCGACCTCGTCCTTGGCCGGCCACGCCACGCCGATCCGCGCGAAACGGGAGGGATCCGCGGTCCTCGCCTGGTCACAGCGGGCATCGGCCAAGCCCAGCAGCAGCGGCTGCAGCCAGCGGCGATCGGCACGCCAAGCGGCATCGCGGATGCGCCAGTCCTCGCCCGCACGCTCGAACACCAGCACCGTATCGCCCTGCTCGAGCCGCACCTCGGCCACCGTCGGCAGGGCCTTCGACAACCCGGGCACGAGGGGCACGGGAGCGGCCGGCTGCTGCGAGCAGGCCGACAGCACGACCGCCACCAGCGCGAGCGGCGCGGCGGTACGGATCACACGGCGGGGCGACGCCGACGCTGCAATCGCCACAGGCCACCGATCAGGAACAGGAAGGCCACGAAGGCCGGCACCAGCACGATGTTCACCACGCGCAGGGTCGTCGACAGGGCGTCGATATCGGCATTGAGCTGGCGCTGCACCTCGCGGAGCTGCAGTCGCACCTCGATCTTCTCCTGCTGGAAGCGTTCGAGCTCGGCCTGCTGCTCCTCGCCCAAGGATGGCGCACCATCCTCGCCGCGCTGCAAGGCGCCCAACTGCTGCTCCAGTTCCGACAGCCGCTGCTGGAGCGCACGTTCCGTCTGCAGGAACTGCTGCTCGGCGCTACGGCGCAGGGCCTGCACGCGATGGAACGGACGGCTGGCCACGGCACGCGTGCGCAGGCCGATCAGGCCGGCCTGCCCGCTCAGGTTCTCGACGGCGTTGTAGACGAGGTCGCCGTTGTTCGCGAAGGGCTCGCTGAAACCGCCCGGCCCCGGTGCCACGTTGACCCAGAACGCGTCCGCCAGCAGATCGGTGTCGGCGACGACGATCAACTGCAGGTCGCGCGCGCTCGCGGCAAGGTGGCCCTCGCCGCTGCGCTGCGGGAAGGCCGTGGACGCCGGACCGCTGACGCGCGCAGCAATGGCGCGCGCCCCGCCCTGCGCGCGGAAATCGCGCAGGAGGTTCGACGGCGTCGCACTGACGGTGCCCAGCATGGAGGTCGGCAACTCGCCGCTCTGCTCCGAACTGGACAACAACGGCTCGAAGCGGGTGCTCGCGCCCTCGCGCGGACGCAGCACGCCGGCGGTGGAGAGATTGATCAGCTCCATCTGCGCCGTGACGATGTCGCTGGCCGACAGTGCTTCAGCATCCAGGCCGAGCAAGGTGATCAACGGCTCGTTGGCCCCGCCCTCGCGCGTCTGCACCGACAGCGCGCCCCCCGGGTCGGCCACGACTTGCGTCGGATCGAAGTCCACGCCCCAGGCCGCCAACAGCGGGCCGAGATCCGAAGCACGCGCACCACCGACGTCGCCACCCAGCAGGTCGTCCGGGGCGGCGTTTTCCGCATCCGGATCGACGAAAGCCAGCACGCGGCCGCCGCGCAGGGCGAACTGGTCAATGGCGTACAGGCTGTCCTCGGAGAGGCCGGACGGATGCACCAGCATCAGCAGGTCGACGTCCGCATCGATCGCGGTGAAATCCGGCTCGAGCCTGCGCAGTTCGAAGAGTTCGCGCAGCTGCTGGTCGACCACCCAACCCGGCGACGGCGCGCCCGTGGCCGGGTCGAACTCGGGCGCCATCGGCAGGCCGCTGGAGAGCGCCACCACCGGGCGGTCCTCCGTCGCCAGGGCAGACACCAGCTTCGCGAGGTTGTACTCGAGGAACGCCTCTCGCTCGGCCTGCAGGAACGGGATCGGCAGTTCACCGTCGGTGCTGTTGCTGCCGACGATGCCGAAGAAGAAGTTCCCGCCGGTCGGCAGCGGAACGGCGGTGAGCCCCTGCGCAACGGCGAGGTCTTCCTCCTCCGAATAGGGCTCCGGATCGATGACCTCGATGACGAGGCGGCCCTTTGAGCGCGCGGCCATCTCCTGCAGCAGTTCGCGCACACGTTGGGCATAGGCGCGCACCTGCGGAAAATCACCGGCGGAGCGTTCGGAGAAGTAGAGGCGCAGCGTCACCGGCTCCTCGATGCCCTCGAGCAGGGCGATCGTGGCCGGCGAAAGCGTGTGCTCCTGGTTCGCGGTGAGGTCGATGCGGGCGCCACGCAGCAGCACGGACGAGAGCCCCACCACGGCGAGGAACGCGAGGGCCAGCAGCGGCAGGGCCCAAGCGGAACGGCGAAGGGATGCGATGGCCATGCGTCAGCCCGCCTTCTTGGCATCGAGGATCAGCACCGTCGCGCACAGCCAGGCCGCGATCGACAGCACGAAGAACAGCACGTCGCGCAGGTCGAGCACGCCGCGCTGGATGGACTGCACGTGGGTGAGGAAACTCAAGGCAGCCACGGCATCGATCACATCGCGCGGCGCCCAGCCCTGCACGGCGTCCTGCACCAATGGATGGCCGGCGAGCATCAGCGCGAAGCAGACGACCACGGTCACGACGAAGGCCACGACCTGGTTGCGCGTCATCGCCGAAAGCGCGCTGCCCACGGCCAGCATCGCACCGGAAAGCAACCAGCTGCCGAGATAGCTCGCCACGATGACGCCGTGGTCGGGGTCACCCAACCAGCTGACCGTCCACCACATCGGCACAGTGAGGACGAGGGCGATGCCCAGCAGGGCCCAACCGGCGAGGAACTTGCCCAACACCGCCTGCCACGGGGTGATGGGCAGGGTCAGCAGCAATTCAAGCGTCCCGCTCTTCCGCTCCTCGGCCCACAGCCGCATGCCCACCGCCGGCACGAGGAACAGGTACAGCCACGGGTGGAACGCGAAGAACGGCTGCAAATCGGCCTGCCCGCGCTCGAAGAAGCCACCGAGGTAGAAGGCCAGCGCCGACGACAGGGCCAAAAACAGCACGATGAACACCGCCGCCAGCGGCGAGGCGAAATACGCGGCGAACTCCCGCCGCGCGATGACGAGCGTGCCGTTCATGCGGCGGCTCCGGCATCGGACGTCAGGCTGCGGAACACGTCGTCGAGGCGACCGCGTTCCACGCGCAGGTCGGACCACGCCACGCGGCGCTCATCGAGGCGGCGTGTCACGGCCTCCACGCTGACGCCCCCCCCGCGGACGAACAGCACGACGCGGCCCTCGCGGGCATCGACGGTCGTCGCCGCCGCCGGCACGAGGCCATCCAAGGCCGCCACCGCCGCCACGCTGTCCGGCGCCGCGAAAGACAGCGCCCCGTGCCAACGCGACAGGGCCAGCAGTTCGGAAGGGGTATGGTCCGCACGCAGGCGGCCAGCAGCGATGACCACGGCGCGCGTGGCGATGGCGTCCACCTCTTCGAGCAGGTGCGTGGAGAGCATGATCGTGCGCTCGCGCGCCAGCTCATTGATGAGGCCGCGCACCTCATGCTTCTGGTTGGGGTCGAGGCCGTCGGTCGGCTCGTCGAGCAGCAGTACCGGCGGGTCGTGGAGGATGGCCGCGGCGAAGCCCACGCGGCGGCGGAAGCCCTTCGAGAGCGTATCCAACGGTTGCCGGCGAACGCTGCCGAGCTGCAGGCGGTCGGTGGCGAACGCGAGGCGTTGGCGACGGTGTTCGCCCGACAGGCCGCGCACGTCGGCGATGAAGCCGAGGAAATCCACCACTTCCATCTCGCCGTAGCCCGGCGCGCCCTCGGGCAGATAGCCCAGGGCGCGACGGGCGGCGAGGCCGTCGGCGGCGACGTCGTGCCCGGCGACGCGGACCCGGCCCGCGTCAGGCGCGAGGAAACCCGCGATCATCTTCATCGTCGTCGACTTGCCGGCGCCGTTCGGCCCGAGCAGGGCCACGACTTCACCCGGCTGCACCGAGAACCGCAGGTCCTCGACGGCCGTCAGCGCGGCGAAGCGCTTGGTCAGTCCTTCCACTTCGATCATGTCGGGTTCCGGCAAGACGCGGCCCGTGGGCGCGCGTTGGAACGTGGCGGCGAGGGCAAGTTCCTCGCCCCCACAAACGACGAGGCGGGCCTCGGCCCGCCTCGTCGCGCCTTACTGGGCGTCGGCGGCCTTCATTGGCAGGAAGGCCTGGAACTCGGCGTCCGGATTGAGGATTTCCGGAATCTCGACGGTGTAGTCGTCGAAGCCCTGGCTGGCGTTGTCCAGCGGATAGCCGCGGACGATCGCCCATGCGCGCAGGGTGTCGCGAACGCGCTGCAGGCCCGGCGCCGGGCCGACCCACTTGGTGTTCGCGGCCCGGAGCGGTGCTTCCTGCGAGAGGACGACATTGTTGCCCTCACCGGCGATCGTCGCCTCCAAGACCGGCAGTTCAGCCACCGTGGCGGCGCGCGACGAACCCTCCGGGGCATCCTTGGCACGCACCGGCAGCAGCATGATGAAGGAATAGGCTTCCGACGTACGATCCACCGTCACGATGCGCAGCGGACCGTCCTTGGCGAAGCCGCTGGCTTCGATGACGCGGTCCATCCACGCCAGCTGGTTGGTCATGGAGACGGCGACGCCATCGTCGCGCAGCGGGGCCTCGACCTCGACGCGCAGGGCGTTCATCGCCGGGACATCGACCAGCTGCAGCGGGTGCTCATAGATCGTGTAGTCGACGCGCGGCACGCTGGCGAGGGCGTTCGAGAGGACCTTCAGGCCGTTCTGCACGCGCTTGCCGGCACTGCTGGCCATGTACATGCCGGCATAACGGCCGACCAGGTTGAACCCGTACTCGACGCGATAGCGCTGGGTGATCTTCACGTTGCGCTGGCTGCGGCCCGAGCGCTCGAAGCGGAAGCGCATGGTCTTGTTCTCGCCCATGGCGTTGTCTTCCAGCTTGAAGACGATCTCCTCGCCGGGGACGCTTTCAATGATTTCCCAGCTGCCCGAGCCCACCGTGCGGTCGGTCGAGCTGTATTCGAGCTTGGCGCCAACGCCCGAGGCCGGGCCGCTCAGGGTGAACTTCACGTTCGGGTCGCGGAGATGCAGGGTGTTCCAGTCGTTGAAGCGCTGGAAGCCGTTCAGCATGTCGAAAGCGACATTGACGGGGCGGTTGGTTTCCACCGAGTGCGAGACGCTTCGCGACGGCGGCAGGACCAGGCCCACGACGACGCCGAGGATGGCGACCAGAACGAACGCCACGACGAATTCAAGGAATCGAGCCATGCATCAAATCTCCGGGATCGGCCCCGGTCGGCACACCGCCGCCCCGAGGAGCGCCAGAGGATAGCAGCACCGTCGGGGGCGGGGTAAGCGTGATGTCGCCCGAAGACGGTGCCTCGGGCCCGCCTGTCACACCAGCTTCAACTCGAAGGCCTTCAGCACCGCGCGGGTGCGGTCGCGGACGCCCAGCTTGGAGAGGATGTTGGACACGTGGTTCTTGATCGTGCCCTCGGCCACGCCCAGCGAGTTGGCGATTTCCTTGTTGGAAAAGCCGCCCGCCATCAGGCGCAGGATCTCCGTTTCCCGCTCGGTCAGCGGGTCGGGCTGCTCGAGGCTGTGGAAGTCGTTCTGCAGGCCTTCCAACCCGGACAACAGGCGCGCCGTCACGGCCGGCTGCACCAGCGAGCCCCCCTCGGCCACGGTCTGGATGGCCGAGACCAACTGGTCCAGCGACACGTCCTTGAGCAGATAGCCCTTGGCGCCGGCCTTGATGCCCGCGAGCACCAGCTGGTCGTCGTCGAAGGTGGTGAGGATGATGGTGGGCGGCAGGGTGCCCTGCGCCGCGAGCGCGCGCAGCGCTTCGAGCCCGGACATCACCGGCATGCGCATGTCCATCAGCAGGACATCCGGCTTCACGGAAGGCACCTGCTCCACGGCCTGCTTGCCGTCGGCGGCTTCCGCGATCACCTCGATGGTGTCGGCCAGTTCCAACAGGGAGCGGACCCCCTGGCGCACCAGGGTCTGGTCGTCGACGAGCATCACTCGGATCATGCGGGTACCTCGAGGGGAAGGTGGATGTCGATGCTGAAGCCTTGGCCCGGCGCGGTCGAGACTTCGACGCGGCCGCCGACGGCCTTCAGGCGCTCACGCATGCCCGAGAGCCCGTTGCCGGGAGTGAACGCGTCGCTGCCGACGCCATCGTCGCGGGCGACCAGGTGCAACTCCCGCCCGTGTCTCGCCAGTTTCAGCCAGAGGCGCTGGGCCTGGGCGTGGCGGATGGCATTGGTGATGATCTCTTGGGCGCAACGCACCACCACCTGCGCGCGTTCCGCGTCGTCCACCGGCAGCGGCGACTCGATCTCGAGGGTGACTTCCAGCGCGGGCACGCCTTCGACCAGCGTGCGCAGCGCGGCTTCGAGATCGATGCGGTCCTCGCCACGCATGGCACTGACGGCTTCCCGGACGTCGGTGAGCAGCAATCGCGCCAGGGTGTGGGCCTGTCGGACATGGTCCTGCGCCTTGCCGTCGGTCAGGTGCCCGGCGACCTCGAGATTCAGGCTCAGCGCCGTCAGGTGGTGCCCCAGCAGGTCGTGCAGCTCGCGCGAGATGCGCAGGCGCTCGCCCACCCGGGCGCTGTCGGCCAGCAGGGAACGGGTGGCACGCAGCTCGGCATTGAGGCGGCGCTGCTCTTCGCGGGCCTCGGCCTGCTGCTTGGCGATCAGGCCCGCCACGTAGACGAAGCCCGACATGCCCATGTAGAGCATGGACTGCAGAACGGCTTCGAACAGGGAGAACTCGAAGGTCCGCACGAAGACCGCGGTCAGCGGCAGGTGCTGAACCACCAGCCACAGCAGGCCGGGCCAGCCGGGCAGCAGCCAGGGCACTACCGCCGCCATCACCATCATCAGGATGGCGCCCAGTGCGCTGTTGGTGAGGGCACTCACCGCGATGGCCGACGCCGCCATGGCGAGCATCAGCACGATCGGCCAGCCCAGCCCTCGCTGCTGGCCCAAGGTCTGGGTGGACAGCCAGAACGCGACGCCGAAGGCCAGATAGGCCCCGACCGGGCCGACGAAGGCCATGGCCGGCAAGGGGCTGGAACTCGCGTCCATGATGAACAGGGCGTTCATGACCAGCCCGCTGCCCACCATCGCCCAGGTGAACAGGCCGGCGTAGCGCAGCAAGGTGGCGTGGGTCAGGCGCGGGAGCATGCCGACATCCTAATCGCCCCCCGCCCCTGCCCCGCACCCCCGGAAGTCACCCTGCGGGGGAACGCGGCCGGGGGGCATGCGATACTCGCGGCTTGATCAAGACCCGGACTGCCCCGGAGGAAAGGAATGCCGTTCCAGATCCGCGATGTGCGCGAACACGAGTTGGACCTCGTGCTGGCGCTCAACAATTCGGCCGGGCCTTCGATCCTGCCGATGGACGCGGAAAAAGTCCGCTTCTTCTGGGAAAACGCCGACTACTTCCGCGTGATCGAGCAGGACGAGGTCCTTACCGGCTTCCTCGTCGGGTTCAGCGACCTGGCGCCGCACGACAGCCCGAACTTCCGCTGGTTCCGGGAACGTCACCGCAACTTCCTCTACATCGACCGCATCGTCATCGCCGCCGCCCGCCGCGGTGGCGGCCGCGGCCGGGCCTTCTACGCCGACGCCATGAGCTTCGCCGAGCCGCGCTGGGCCCATCTGTGCTGCGAGGTCTTTTTGGGGGTGGGTTACGACCCGGCCCTGCTCTTCCACGGCGCCTTTGGCTTCCGCGAGGTCGGCCAACAGACAATGGAAGGGACCGGCCTCCGCGCCTGCATGCTGATGAAGGACCTCGGCAGCCACGCGTGGATCGCGGAAACCTACGGCGGCACGCTCCCCGACGAACCCTGGCTGGCGCCGCGCCGCGGCCCGGCACGCCCGGCCATCGCCCGTAATACCGGAACCTGACGCATGGCGACACCCCACCCCACCGACCTCCCCAACTACGAGCAGGCCGGCGAGCTGAAATTCGGCCAGGTCGGCATCGCCAACCTGCGCATCCGCACGCTCGATGTCGCCCAGCTCGCCGCGGAAATGCGCGAGCGGGTGGAGCGGGCGCCCAAGCTGTTCGCCCGTGCCGCGGTCATCCTCGATTTCGGCGGCCTGATGCAACTGCCCGACGACGCGACCGCCAAGGCGCTGGTTGCGGCGCTCGAAGGCGCCGGCGTGCATCCGGTCGCGCTGGCCTACGGCACGCCCGAGAACGATGCGCTGGCCGAACGCCTCGGCCTGCCGGTGCTGGCCAAGTTCCGCTCCCAATACGAGCGCGCTGGCGAAACGCCCGCCCCGGAACCCCGTGCCGCCGAACGCGCCGCCGCGCCGCCCGCCCGCGAACCGACGCCCGCGACGGTCGCCCCGGCGGCGGACGCCGAACCCGGCCTCGTGCACGCCCTGCCCGTGCGCTCGGGCCAGCAGGTCTTCGCCGCCCAGCGTGATCTCACCGTTCTGGCCCCGGTCGGTGCCGGCGCCGAGGTGGTGGCGGACGGTTCGATCCATGTCTACGGCGCGCTGCGCGGCCGCGCCCTCGCCGGCGCCTCCGGCTTCACCGGCGCCCGCATCTTCTGCCGCGAATTCCACGCCGAGCTGGTGGCCATCGCCGGCCAGTACAAAGTGCTCGACGACGTGCCGAAGGCGCTGCACGGCAAGCCCGTGCAGATCTGGCTCGACACCAACGACATCCTGCAAATCCAGCCGCTGGCCTGACGGCCACACAAAGACGGAGAAACGACCTTGGCGGAAATCCTCGTAGTCACCTCGGGCAAGGGCGGCGTCGGCAAGACGACCACCTCGGCCAGCATCGCAATGGGCCTCGCCCGCGCCGGCAAGAAAACCGCGGTCATCGACTTCGACGTCGGCCTGCGCAACCTCGACCTGATCATGGGCTGCGAGCGGCGCGTGGTGTACGACTTCGTCAACGTCGTGCACGGCGAAGCCTCGCTGAAACAGGCGCTGATCAAGGACAAGCGCTTCGACAACCTGTTCGTGCTCGCCGCCTCGCAGACCCGCGACAAGGACGCGCTGACGAAGGAAGGCGTCGAAAAGGTGCTGAAGGACCTCGCCGACGACGGCTTCGACTTCATCGTTTGCGACAGCCCGGCCGGCATCGAGAAGGGCGCCTTCCTCGCGATGTACTTCGCCGACCGCGCGCTTGTCGTGGTGAACCCGGAAGTGTCCTCGGTGCGCGATTCCGACCGCATCCTCGGCCTGCTGCAGAGCAAGACGAAGAAGGCGGAAGGCGGCGAGCGCATCGCCGAGCACCTGCTGCTCACCCGCTACAACCCGGAGCGCGTCGAAAAGGGCGAGATGCTCTCGATCGGCGACGTCGAGGAGATCCTCGGCCTCAAGGTGATCGGCGTCATCCCCGAATCGCCCGACGTGCTGCAGGCCTCGAACTCGGGCAACCCGGTGATCCTCGACGAGCAGAGCAACGCCGGCATCGCCTATGGCGACGCCATCGCCCGCCTGCTGGGCGAGGAGCGGCCGATGCGCTTCACCACGGCCGAGAAGAAAGGCTTCTTCGCCAAGATCTTCGGGGGCTGACATGGGCCTGTTCGATTTCCTGACGGGCAAGAAGCCCCCCACCGCCAACCTCGCGAAGGAGCGCCTGCGCATCATCGTCGCGCAGGAGCGCAGCACCCGCGGCGGCCCCGACTACCTGCCCCTGCTGCAGCGCGAGCTGCTCGAAGTGATCCGCAAGTACGTCAATGTCGACGTCGACGCGGTGAAGGTCGACCTGGTGAAGGACGGCGAACACGACGTGCTCGACATCTCCGTGTCGCTGCCGGAAAAAAACGGCTGATCCACCGCCTGCGGCTCCGGCCGCAGGCTGGCGCGATGGTGGAAGCGACGATGCGACAGGCGACGGGCGTGCTCACCCTTGCCGACATCGGCTGGGCAGCCCCTGCGGCCCTGCTCGCCGGTTTCGGCCTTGAACTCGTCGAGGTGGCGCCGGGCGAGGCCATCCCCGGCAGCTATTGGGGCGAGGCCGAAGCCGGGATCATCGGTCACCGCGTGCATGCGCGCGCCGACACCCCGGTGCACTCCCTGCTGCACGAGGCCGGGCACCTGATCGTGATGCCGCCGGAGCGCCGCGCCGGCGTGCACACCGATGCCAGCGACACGCAGCGCGACGAGGACGCCGTGTGCTACCTCCAGTTGCTGCTGGCCGATGCCCTGCCGGGCTTCGGCCGGGAGCGCGGCTTCGCCGACATGGACGCCTGGGGCTACACCTTCCGGCTCGGCTCGGCCAAGGCGTGGTTCGAGAGCGACGCCGAGGATGCCGCCGCGCACCTGGCCTCGCTGCCGCACCTGCGCGGCCTGCTGCCCGACGCGATGGCAGCGGAAGCGGGAGCGGCGTAGGGTTGTCGCCGGACGCCGAGGGACCTCGTCCCCCCGACGGGGCGGCGTCCGGGGAGTGTTCAATGAGATTCCGGATTGCCGTGGCCACGCTTGCGCTGGCCCAAGGTGTTATTGCCGCCGATGCGCCGCCGGCGATTGGCAGCATCGCGCCCGCCACCCTCGTGCAACAGCTCGACCGCAATGCAAACGGCTGCCTTGACCTCGAGGAAGGGCGCAACTACACCAGCCGCCGCTTCCACGCACTCGACGCAAGCGGCGATGCCGTGCTCGACGCCAACGAAGCGCCACCGCTTCCCGGCGAATCGAGCACCGCGCGTCCCATCGGCATCGAGGCGTGGCAGGACGCCTACACGGCGCGATTCGCCCGTTTCGATGCGGACGCCAACGGCTGCCTCAGCGTGGAGGAGATCACGCAGGGCCGCGCCGCTGCGGCAGCGGGAGGTGCGCGATGAGCCGCCTGCTCGCCACCCTCCTGCTCGGCATCGGAGCCTTGCTGGCGCCGCCGCCGGCCAACGCCAGCACCACGCTCCGCTGCGAATCCACCGACGGCCGCTGGACCGCCTGCCGCGTCGATACCAATGGCGGCGTCACGCTGAGCCGGCAGTTGAGCCGCGCCGGGTGCTGGCAGGGCGACACCTGGGGCTACGATCGCAATCGCATCTGGGTCACGAACGGCTGCCGGGCTGAGTTCCGCATCGGTGACCGCCGCCCGTCGTCGTCCGGCGACCACCAAGGCGCCGTGGCCGGAGCCCTGATCCTCGGGGCCATCGCGGGCGCCGTCATCGCCAACCACAACGACCGCGACGACGATCGCCGGCCGGACTGCGGCCCCCGCGGCTGCGGCGATGGCTGGGGCGGAAGCGGCTGGAGCGGCGGACGGGAGCGCCATTTCACCTGCGAATCGCGGGAGGGACGGATGACCTGGTGCCGACAGACGGTCGCCCGGCGCGAACACATCGAACTGACCCGCCAGCTCAGCCGCGGTGACTGCCAGTACGGGCGCACCTGGGGCGTCGATCGCGGCGAAGTTTGGGTCGACCGGGGCTGCCGCGCCGAGTTCGTCATCTACTGACCGGAAGGCGTGCGCGACGCTGGTCGCGCGACGCCCGGCGGGCGATCATCGGCGTCCTTGATGCGGACGCCACCATGGCCCTCCATGAATCCTCGGGGCGCTGGCGCCTCGGACTGCTGCTCGCCCTCGTCACCGCCACCTGCTGGGCGACGCTGCCGGTCGCCCTGAAGCTGACGCTGGAACAGGTCGATGCGATCACCCTCACCTGGTTCCGCTTCCTCGTCGCAGCGGGCGTCATGGGGGCGTGGCTGGCCGCACGGGGCGGTTTCACCGCCTTCCGCCCGCTCGGGCCCAAACATTGGGCGATGCTGGTGATCGCCGGCCTGATGCTGCTCGGCAACTACGTGTTCTATCTGCTGGGCGTGCAGTACACGACCCCGGCGAACGCGCAGCTCATCATCCAGCTGGCCCCGCTGCTGATGGCGCTGGGCGGCATCCTCGTCTTCAAGGAGCGCTTCGCTGCCGCGCAGTGGCTCGGGCTGCTGCTGATTGCGACGGGGCTGGGGCTGTTCTTCGGCGAACAGCATGCGAGCCACGGCGGCGATTACGCCCTCGGCGCCGGCCTGGTGGTGCTCGCCGCGGTGGTGTGGGCGGTGTACGCCCTGCTGCAGAAGCAATTGCTGGTGCGGCTGTCGTCGCCGGCCATCCTCGGGGCGATCTACGCGCTGGCCGCCCTGCTGCTGTGGCCGTTCGCCTCGCCGTCGGTGCTGCTGGAGCTCGACTCGCTGCACGCCGTGCTGCTCGGTTACTGCGCACTCAACACCCTCGTGGCCTATGGCGCCTTCGCGGAGGCGCTGGCGCACTGGGAGGCCTCTCGCGTCTCGGCGATCCTCGCCACGACGCCCATCCTGTGCGTCGGCGCCGTGGCGGCGGTCCACGCCGTGTGGCCCGCGCTCATCGCGCCCGAGCGTCTCGGCGCGATGGGCTGGGCGGGTGCCCTGCTGGTGCTGGGCGGCTCGGCGGCCGCGAGCCTGCTCTCCGCACGCAAGCCCGCGGACTGAGGCGGCGCTCAGGCTTCGAGCATCGTCGCAATCTGGTCCTTCAAGGCCAATCGCTGGCGACGCAACATCGACTCGTGCTCTTCGGTGACGATCTCCACGCGCGTTTCGGCGCGATGGATCGCGCGGTTGACCTCGTGGTACTCGTCGCAGAGTCGCGCGAAATGTGCATTTGACCCCTTGAGATCGTGGATGCGATCGACGTGGCGGGGGAATTCCGCGGCAAGTTCGTGCGGGGTATGGGACATGGAGGGCTCCTTCGTTGGGTTCAGGAGTCATGGTGCGCCGCTTCCTCCGTGGCGTGATTGACGGCCGTCAATCCCGAGCGCCTCCGGGCGGGACTTGTGGGGTTCGATGCAGTCCCCTAGCCTCGACCCACCCTCCCATCCGGTGACGCACCATGCGCCTTCGCTGCACCCTCCTGGCCCTGTCCCTTGCCGCGGCCTGTGCCGCGCAAGCGCAACCCGCGCCACCCACCAACGAGACGGCCGACCAGTTCGCCGCCCGCGTCAACGCCACCTTCGCCGAATTCTTCGAGGAAGGCACGTCGGCGGCATGGCTGTCGCAGACGTACATCAACGGGGACACGGCGCGGATCAGCGCGCTGGCCAGCGAGCGTGGCTTGGCGCGCTTCAATGCGCTGGTGGAGGAAGCGACGCGCTTCGAGGGCCAGCCGATGTCGCCGGCCACCGCCCGCACCATCGCCCTGCTGAAGCTCGGCACCTCGATGCCCGCACCGCGCGACCCGGCCAAGCTGAAGGAACTCGCCACCATCGCGACGCGACTCGACCAGACCTACGGGGCCGGCCAGTGGTGCGAAGGCGAAGGCCCGCAGCGCCATTGCCAGAACATCAGCCAGATCTCACAGACCCTGGCCACCAACCGCGACTACGACGCCCAGCTCGCCGCATGGCAGGGCTGGCACACGATCTCCGTGCCGATGCGCCGCAACTACCAGCGTTTCGTCGAACTGACGAACGAGGGCGCGCGCGACATGGGCTACGCCAACACCGGGGCGATGTGGCGTGCGGGCTATGACATGCCGGCCGATGCCTTTGCCGCCGAGACCGACCGCCTCTGGGGCCAGGTGCAACCGCTGTACGAACAGCTGCAGTGCTACACCCGCGAAAAGCTGGTCGCCGAGTACGGCGCGGACAAGGGCCAGGTGAACGGCCTGCTGCCGGCCCACCTCATGGGCAACCTCTGGCAGCAGGATTGGGGCAACTTGTGGCCACTCCTGCAACCCTACCCCGGCGCCGCGAGCCTCGACCTCAACAGCGCGCTGAAGGCGCAGCGTGACGAACGCTACGCCAAACTCATCGCCGCCCTCGACAACCCGACGGCCGAGCAGCAGGTGGAGGCCGCACGACAAGCCGACCACGAGACCGCCGTCGCCATGACGAAACTGGCCGAGGGCTTCTACACCGGCCTCGGCATGCCCGCCCTGCCGGAGAGTTTCTATACGCAGTCGCAGCTGCTGCGCCCGCGCGATCGCGACGTGGTCTGCCATGCCAGCGCCTGGCAGATGAACCCCGACGCCAGCGACGTGCGCATCAAGATGTGCATCGAGCCGACCGAGGAGGAGCTCACCACGATCTACCACGAGCTCGGCCACATCTATTACTACCTCGCCTACAAGGACCAGCCACTGAGCTTCCAGACCGGCGCGCACGACGGCTTCCACGAGGCCATCGGCGACACCATCGTGCTGTCGATGACGCCGGAGTACCTGAAGTCGGTGGGCCTCGTCGGCGAGGCGGAAGTGAGCCGCGAGGCGACCATCAACGCGCAGATGCGGATGGCGCTGGCCAAGGTGGCCTTCATGCCCTTCGGCCTGATGATCGACCGCTGGCGCTGGGGCGTGTTCGATGGCTCGATCACCCCGGACCGCTACAACGCGGCGTGGTGGGCGCTGAAGGCCAAGTACCAGGGCGTGGCCCCGGCCACGCCGCGCGGCGAGGAATTCTTCGATGCCGGCGCCAAGTACCACGTGCCGGGCAACACGCCGTACACGCGCTACTTCCTCTCGCACGTGCTGCAGTTCCAGTTCTACAAGGCGCTGTGCGATGCGTCCGGTTTCAAGGGCCCGCTCTACGAGTGCAGCTACGCCGGCAACCCGGAAGCCGGCCGTCGCTACTGGGCGATGATGCAGAAGGGCGCCAGCCAGCCGTGGCAGCAGACGATGAAGGAGCTGACCGGCGGCGAGCAGATGGACGCCTCCGCGGTGCTCGAGTACTTCGCCCCGCTGCAGGCGTGGCTGAAAGAGCAGAACGCCGGCAAGGCCTGCGGCTGGCCGCAGGGCTGATCAGGCCGGGGCGACGACGCGCCGCATGAGGTGCGCGTCGCCCCAACGCCACAGGGCGAAGGCCGCGACGGAGAGCGCGGCCGCTGCAATCGCGAGGAACAGCGGGCTGGCCGAGAGCATCGGCGAGAGCAGGCCCGCCACGCCGGCCTGGAACATCAGCGACAGGAAGGCCTGCATCGACGATGCGCTGCCCCGTTGCGCCGGGTAGAGATCGAGCAACTGCAACATGAGCTGCGGGAACACCAGCGCGATGCCGAAGCTCAGCAGCATCAGCGGCACCACCGCCCATGGATACGCATAGTCCGGCACCGTCGCGGCGTAGGCGAGGTTTCCCACGGTAGCGACGAGACAGGAGAGGAAACCGGCCAGGACCATCGTGCGGGCGGTGAAACGCCCCGCCGCGCGCCCGGTGGCCCACGCACCGGCGAGCATGCCGCTGATCACCGGCACGAAGAACCAGCCGAAGTCCGCTTCGCCCATGCCGAGATGGACCATCACCACCGCCGGCGCCGAAGCGATGTAGAGGAACAGCGCCGCGAAGTTCAGCGTCGTCACCGCCACCAGCCAGACGAAGCGTCGGTGCCGGAGCATGGCGACGTAGTTGCCCATCAACAGGCCCGCGTGCAGCGGCAGGCGACGCTCGGGCGGATGCGTTTCCGGCAGCACCCGCCACACCAGCCCCCCGAGCACCAGGCTCAGGGCCGCGAGGAACCAGAAGATGCCGTGCCAGTCGCCGAAACCGAGGATCCAGCCGCCGACGATCGGGGCCAGCGCCGGCGCGATGCTGAAGATCATCGAGACCTGGCTCATCAACCGCTGCGCGTCTTCGCCATCGAACACATCGCGGATGACCGCGCGGCCAACGATCATGCCGACGCCCGCACACAGGCCCTGCACGAAGCGGAAGGCCAGCAGCGTCGTGAGGTCGGTGCTCAATGCGCAGCCCACCGACGCGAGGCCGAACAAGGCCGTGCCCCAAAGGATCACCGGGCGCCGGCCGACCGCGTCCGAGATGGCACCGTGGAACAGCGACATCAGCCCATAACCCAGCAGGTAGCTGCTGATCGTCTGCTGCACCGCCACCGGCGTACTGCCGAGGTCGCGCGCCATCGCACCGAAGGCCGGAAACACCGTATCGATCGAGAACGGGCCGAACATGGCCAAGGCCCCGAGCACGAAGGCAAGACGTGCGCGGGAGGTGGCATCGGTTGCGGTCATCGGCGGATTCTACGGGGCTTCGTCACCACGACGGCCCGGCCCACGCGACAATGCCGCCATGAGCGCACCCACCCCCGACAACGCCCCGATGATCGAAGGCCACGCGCCGGTCGATGCCCCCCGCCGTGGCGACGGCACCGTGCGCCAGGTGCTGGCCGACCTGCTGCCCTTCCTGAAGCCCTACTGGCGGAGGATCGCGGCCGCCCTGGCCTGCCTGTTGGCGGCGAAATTCGCCCTGCTGGGCATCCCGATGCTGATGAAGCGGCTCGTGGACGGGCTGGATGTTGCCCCGACACTGCTGGTCCTGCCGGTCGGCCTGCTGTTGGCCTACGGCGGCGCCCGCCTCGCCTCGACCCTGTTCACCGAACTGCGCCAGATCGTCTTCGCCCGGGTGATGGCCCGCAGTGCGCGAACGGTCCAGCTGAAAGTCTTCCGGCACCTGCACGCGCTGAGCCTGCGCTTCCACCTTGAACGCAAGACCGGCGGCATCGCCCGCGATGTCGAGCGCGGTGGCACGGCGATCTCGGACCTGCTCGACTGGACGCTCTACACCATCCTGCCGACGATCATCGAGGTCCTGCTGGTCACCGCCGTGCTGGTGTACCTGTACGACTGGGGATTCGCCGCCATCACGCTGGCGACGCTGGTCGTCTATTCGGCCTGGACCTTCCGCGTCACCGAATGGCGCACGCGCTTCTACCGGGCCGCCATCGACGCCGAATCAGCGAGCAGCACCCGCGCGGTCGACGCGCTGATCAACTACGAGACGGTCAAGTACTTCAATAACGAGGACCACGAGGCCCGGCGTTACGACGGCAGCCTGCAGCGCGTCGAGGAGGCCACTGTCCAGAGCCTGAAGACGCTCGGCGTGCTGAACCTCGGGCAGGCCACCATCGTCGCCATCGGCGTCACCGCGCTGATGTGGCGCGCGGCCTCGGGCGTGGTGGCCGGCGAGCTGACCATCGGCGATCTCGTGCTGGTGAATGCCTACCTGCTGCAGCTTTCGGCACCGCTGAACTACCTCGGGATGATGTACCGCGAGGTGAAGCAGGCGCTGACGAACATCGAGAAACTCTTCGGCCTGCTCGACGAGAACCTCGACGTACAGGACCGCCCGGAGGCGAAGCCGCTGGTGACCACGCAGCCCCGCGTGCGCTTCCGCGACGTGCGCTTCGGCTACGACCCGCGGCGGACCATCCTCGACGGCGTGGATTTCGAGATCGCCCCGGGCCAGACCGTCGCCGTGGTCGGCCATTCGGGCAGCGGCAAGTCGACACTGGCGCGCCTCCTCTATCGCTTCTACGACGTGCAGGAAGGCCGCATCGAGATCGACGGCCACGACCTCCGCGACCTCACGCAGGGTTCGGTCCGCGGTGCGATCGGCATCGTTCCCCAGGACACCGTGCTGTTCAACGACAGCATCCGCTACAACATCCGCTACGGGCGCCCGGAGGCCAGCGACGCCGAGGTCGAGGCGGCCGCGCAGGCCGCGCATATCGATGCCTTCATCAAGTCCCTGCCGGACGGCTACGACAGCGAGGTCGGCGAGCGCGGGCTCAAGCTCAGCGGCGGCGAGAAGCAGCGCGTGGCCATCGCGCGCGCGCTGCTGAAGAACCCGGCCATCCTGATCTTCGACGAGGCGACGTCGGCGCTCGATTCACGCTCGGAGCGGGCGATCCAATCGGAACTCGATCGCATCGCCGTCGGCCGCACGACGCTGGTGATCGCGCACCGGCTGTCGACGATCATGGACGCCGACCAGATTCTCGTGATGGACGCCGGACGCATCATCGAGCGCGGCACGCATGCCGAATTGCTGGCGTCGCGGGGCCGCTACGCGGCGATGTGGGCCCTGCAGCAGCAGGGCGAGGCAAGCGCGCTCAGCGGATGAGCAGGTAGGCCGACCAGCCCGCCAGCGCCAGCGCCGACCAACCGAAAACGCCCAAGGCCATATGCAGGGCGAGGTAACCGAGGTGGCGCCGGGCGAGATGACGGACGAGTCGAGCCCGACGCAGTTCACGCGCACTGGGCAACGCCGGGAGGCGGAGGTCGTCGCGCTCGTCCGAGGCGACGGGTGCCAAGGAAAGCGCACTACCACGAAGCGTGATCTGCATGTCCTGCCCTCGCTGCCCGTTGCACTCCGTGGAATGTAGCGCGCTTGACGGGAATTGACAGCCCTCGACGCCACGGGTGTCACTCGACCTTCACTTCACCCCGCCGGATCGCGCTGCGTGGCCTCGCGCCGGCCACTCGCGACATCGACGCGAAACAACAGGCCAAGACCCACGAGGAAGAAGCCCGAGGTCGCCAGCAGGGCCGCTTCGTGGCTGCCCGCCGCCGCCCAGCTGATGGCCCCGTAGGCCAGCGGCCCCAGCACCATCGACGCCTTCACCGCGAGCCCCCAGAGACCGAACACTTCGGCCTCGCGCCGTGGCGGGCACAGGTAACCCACGAGCGCACGCCCGGCCGACTGGCTGGCGCCCATGCAGAGGCCGGCCAGGTTCGCGGCGATCCAGACCACCGGACGGGCCTCGGAGAGCGCCAGCAAGCCGATGGCCAGCAACCAGCCGAGCAGCGACAGCGCCAGAGCGTTGCGATGCCCGATGCGGTCCTGCAACTGCCCGAAGGCCATGGCGCCCACGGCCGCCGTGACGTTGACCACGAGGATCAGCGTGATGCTTTCGGCGGTGGTGAAGCCGAGGGCTTGCTGCGCATAGATGGCGGCCACGGCGATCACCGTCCCCACGCCGGCTTGGTAGGCGACGATGCACGCGAGGAAGCGCCCGAGTTGCGGCAGGTCGCTCGCACCGCCGAGGATGCCGCGCCAGCGCTGCAGGGACTCGCGCCACAGCATGGCGAAGGCCCGGGGTGCCGCCACGATGCGCTCCCGCAAGAGCAGGAAGGTCGGCAGCGCCGCGAGCAGCACCGTCGCGCCGGTCAGCAGCATGGTGTCGCGCACCGCCGAGCCGGTGTCACTGCCCCGCCCCGTGGCGCCTTGCACCCACCACAGGCAGGTCGCCAGCAGCAGCACCGCGCCGAAATAGCCGAAGGCCCAGCCGTAGCCGGAAAGGCGGCCCATGGCCTCGTCGTCGGCCAATTCGGGCAGGAAAGCCGCGATCAGGTTCTCGCCGGTGCCGAATGCGGTGTTGGTGATGACGATCAGCAGCAGCGCGAGCGCGACATCGCCTGGGCCACAGAACCACAGCGCCGCGGTACCCAGACTGCACAGCAGGGTCGTGACGACCAGCAGCCGCTTCTTCCGGGCGTGGGCGTCGGCGTACATCCCGAGCAGTGGCGCCATCGCCATCACCAGCACGTACGACACGGAGAGCGCCGCGGTCCAGGCGAAGGTGGCCCAGGGCGCGTTGCCTGCAATCGCACCGACGAAGTAGGCGCTGAAGATCGCCGTGATGACGACGGTGGTGTAGCCGGAATTGGCGAAATCGAAACCCGCCCACGCCCAGAGCTCGCGGCGCCGCACGGGTGCGACGGTGGGATCGGCGTACGGACGGCGGAGCGGACGCAATGCGGCCATCGGGCATCACTCGGGGGAGGCGCGACACTCTAGCTCGCGTAGGCTGTGACGTCCCCACCGGAGCCTGCCATGTCGCCTTGGATCGCCCTCGTCTCGCTGCTCACCGTCGTCCTGATGTGCGCCTGCATGTTCGCCGTGGGCATGGCCCGCGGGCGCCATGGCGTGAACGCCCCGGCCACGACCGGGCATCCGGCCTTCGAACGCGTTTTCCGCGTGCAGATGAATACCCTCGAGGCCAGCGTGATGTTCCTGCCGGCGCTGTGGCTCGCCGGCCGCTACGGCGATCCGACATGGGCGGCCGGCTTCGGTGCGCTCTGGCTGGCCGGTCGCGTGCTCTATGCCGTGACCTACGCCATGGACGCGCAGAAACGCGGGGCGGGATTCGTGATCGCCCTGCTCGCGCTCAGCGCCCTGCTGGTGCAGGGCGGCTGGGGGATCGCGACGGCGCTGCTCGCCGGCTGAGTGCAGTCACTCGGGGGACGGGCGCTACTCGCCCCACTTCACCAGCAGGTGCTTGGCGATGGCCCCGTGCAGGAAGGCAACGCCGCGGGCCAGGTGCAGGGTGACGAACAGCAGCAGGACGCCGAAGGTCGACATCACCGCGAACACGGGAATCGACAAGGCCCCGAGGTCGGCACCGCTGACGGGGCCGATCATGATCGTGCCCGCGCTGAGCAAGGCCAGCAACGGCGTGCCGGCGAGTGTGACGCCGAGGGCCAGCATCGATGCCGCGAGCGTGAAGTAGACGATCCCCAGCGGGAGCATCAGCACGAGGTAGATCAAGGTGCCCCAGGTGCGCGGGTCGGTGAACAGCTGGCCGATGCGCTCGAGGATGCCGTTCGACGCCGCCGGGTAAGCCGGGCGACGCGGCATGCGCTCGCCGAGCATCACTTCGACCACGCGCCCCTCCACCAGCGAGATCACCCGGACGGTCGCCATGAACAGGATGAAGAAGGCGACGCCGATGATCGTCAGCGAGAGGCCCAGTGACAGCGAGAGGCCGGTCACCGCCCAGGTGAAGTAGAGCGTGCCGGTGACACCGGCGAGGAGCATGTACATCAGCGCCGCGTAGGCGCGCGGGTCGGACACCACGCCGAAGAAGCGGCCCAGCGACGACTCGCGCGGCTTCGGCGGCGGCGGACGCAGGGCGCGGCTCACCGTCACTTCCGTATCGCGGTAGATGTCCGCCACTTCCGAAGGCCGGCCGTAGCTGGAGGCGATGCGCGCGATGAGCGCTTCCTCGCCCTCGCGCGGGTGCGCCGCGAGTTCCGAGCGCAGGTATTCCTCGGCGTCGTACAGCGCATCTTGGAGCAGCGCCGGGTCGGCGGCCGACAGTTCGCTCCGCAACTGGTCGAGGTACTGGTTGATCGTGGTCGGCAGGCTCATTGCTCTTCCCCTTCAAGAACGCGGTCCACCATCTGGCGGGTGCTGCGCCAACTCGCCACCCACTGGTCGAGCACCAGGCGGCCGTTGGCGGTGATGCGGTAGTAGCGGCGCGGCGGGCCGGCATCGGACGGCTCGATCCAGCTGTCCAGCAGGCCGGCGGCGGCGAGGTTGCGGAGCACCGGGTACAGCGTGCTCTGCTTGCCCGCCAAGGCCGCCTCGTCGGCCTGCTCGAAGCGCTTGGCGATCTGGTAGCCGTACATCGCCTCGCCGTTGCGGGCGAGGATGGCCAGCAGCACGAGGGCCACCGTGCCGGTGGCGAGCTCCTTGTCGAACTTGCGGCGTTGGGCGTCGAGGTCGGTCATGGCCCCTCCTCAGTACTGTGGATTCCACACTAGTGCCAACTCCACTCTAGTGGATGTGCCGGTAGTCACCCTGCCCTACACTGCCGGCCCGCCGCGCACGGAGCGCCGATGAAGACCTACGACCGCGCCTATTTCGACCGCTGGTACCGCCAGGCCGATGGCAGCAAGGCCTCGCGCACGCGGCTCGAGCGCAGCGTCGCGCTGGCCGTGGCCTCGGCGGAGGCCTTCCTGGGCCGGCGCGTGCGCACGGTGCTCGACGTGGGCTGCGGCGAAGGCCATTGGCGTGCGCCCCTGCTGGCGATGCGCCCGGGGCTGCAGTACCTCGGCCTCGACGCCAGCGAATACGCGGTGCAACGCTTCGGCCGCACGCGCAACCTGCATTGGGCGCGCTTCGGCGACCTCGCCGCGCTGCGTCCCTGCCCGCCGGTCGATTTGCTGGTCTGCGCCGATGTGCTGCACTACGTGCCCGACGGGGAGCTGAAGGCCGGCCTGCCCGGCCTCGCCGAGCTTTGCGGCGGCGTGGCCTTCCTCGAGACCTACACCGCCGAAGACATCGCCGGCGACGACGTGCAGGGCGATTTCGACGCCTTCATCGCCCGCCCGGCGAAAACGTACCGGCGTGTGCTGGAACGCGCGGGATTCACCTTCCTCGGCCAGCAATGCTGGCTGTCGCCGGCTTTGGCCGGGCAGGCCACGGCGCTGGAGCGCGCGTGAGGGGCCAAGCCGACTTCCGGAC